>Ga0080064_1000234_pt1 | contig 160694 bp, 160 predicted proteins | sample Subgrocontami54m_FD_69260 | JGI IMG/M metagenome (GOLD analysis project Ga0080064, IMG submission 69260) | Subsurface groundwater microbial communities from S. Glens Falls, New York, USA - GMW46 contaminated, 5.4 m (SPADES assembly) (version 2) ...
GCTGCGCGTCGTCCAGTTCAATCGCACTTGCCACTCGCATCGCCGCCTCCAAAGCGCATCTGATAATCCTTGGACTCGACAAATCGTGCGTGGTTCCATTAATTAAGAAGCACTACACTAGGAGCGGTGCGCCACGATTATGCGGCCCGGGCCGAATCGCCGCGCCCGGCCTGCGTTCAGGGAAACACCGTGTTGTCGTTCAACATGATGTTCCGCTTTGAGAAAAATGAGATGTGCATGGAACCATTCGGCGCGTGCGCCTGATGCACGCTGCCCGGTATCCTCACCACATAGCCGCCGGCGCGAACTTCGCCGTCATGATCCGCCAGGGAGCCTTCCAGAACGTAGGTCTGTTCAATCCCCGCATGACGGTGCAGCGGGGTCCGGGCGCCCGGTTCGAACTTGAACAGGATCGTTGAAGCCCCCGATTGCGGGTCCTGCCACAGCAGTTTCATCCTGATCCCGGCATGCGGGGCGTCCTGCCATGGGATATTGGCGGCATCCAGAATGGTCGATTGCCCGGGGGTGGGCTCAGTCGCTTCCTTTTCAGTTGTTTCCTTATTGCTGTCAGTCTTGGACATGAGCGTTCCTTTTCTGTGAAAGTATTTTGAAGAAAGGCTGATCGAAGTCGCTTTCCGGTTGCGACCGGTTTGCGACCCCGGCAACCCGGCCGGATACGTCCGATCATCCCGGATCATTGGCGTACAGGGAACCGGCCCCTGAAATGGCAACGAACCGTTCCATGACTGGAACCTCACCAGCCACCGGTATAATGCGCCAGTTTCTCCCACACGTTCGGTAATGCACCCGTTATCCATATCAGGCATTGCCATTGCGACCGCGGCGGGCCTCGGCCTCGAGCAGACGTATGCGGCGTTGCGCGACCGGCGCTCCGGGCTGCGTCCAAACGATTTCGAGTCTTTTCCGTACCCGACCTGGATCGGGCGAGTCGCCGCGCTCGAAACAAGTGCAATCACCGGCCCGCTGGCGGACTTCGATTGCCGCAACAACCGCATGGCGAACCTCAGCTTGCAGCAGGACGGCTTTCAGGATGCCGTGGCGCGCGCGCGCGATCGCCACGGCGCCAGGCGCATCGCCACCCTGATCGGCACCTCGACCTCGGGGATATTCGAGACCGAGCTCGCCTACCAGAGCGGCGCCGGGCGCGACGCGGCGCTGGCCAGCCGCAACTACGACCGCACCCACAGCCTGTTCTCGGTCAGCGAATTCGTGCGCCGGGCGCTGCACCTGGAAGGTCCCGCCGCCACGGTTTCCAACGCCTGCGCCTCGAGTGCAAAAGTGTTCGCCCAAGCGGAGCGCCTGATGGCAGCGGGCATCTGCGACGCCGCCGTGGTCGGCGGCGTGGACAGCCTGTGCCTCACCACCCTGCACGGCTTCAAGTCGCTGGAGTTGCTGTCGGCGTCTCCCTGCCGGCCCTGGGATGCCGGGCGCGATGGCATATCGATCGGTGAGGCGGGCGGATTCGTGCTGCTGGAGAAAACACCCGCGGCGCATCAGCCGGGCCTGCATCGCCCTGGCGTGGCGCCGAACGGCGTGGCATCAAGCGGCGTGGCGTCGGGCGGCGTGGCGTTACTCGGTTACGGCGAAAGCAGCGACGGTTATCACATGTCCTCGCCGCATCCGGAGGGGGCCGGCGCGGTGCTGGCCATGTCGGGCGCGCTCGCACGCGCGGGCCTGCAGCCGCAGGACGTGGATTACATCAACCTGCATGGCACCGCCACCGTGGCCAACGACCGCGCCGAGGATGCCGCCGTGTACACGGTCTTCGGCGAGGCGACCCCGGCCAGTTCGACCAAGGGATGGACCGGCCATGCGCTGGGCGCGGCCGGCATCGTCGAGGCCATCGTATCCGTCCTGTGCCTCGCGCGCGGCTTCGCGCCCGGCACCCTCAACACCCGGGAACGCGACCCGGCCCTGCGCTGCCGGATGCTGCTCGAGAACGAACAACAGGCGCTGCGCACCGTGCTCAGCAATTCGTTCGGCTTCGGCGGCAATAACTGCAGCCTACTGTTCGGTCGCATCGATTGATCAGTCTGCACCTGCACGGCATCGGCGTGATCGGACCCGGGTTCGCCGACTGGCCGGCCTGCCGCGACATTCTGCTGGGGCACATCGCCTGGAACGATCAGCGGTTGCGCATTCCGCCCTCGACCCTGCTCCCGGCGACTGAACGGCGCCGCTGCAATGAATCATCGAGGCTGGCAATCGCCGCCGCCGAACAGGCATTTCGCGGCTCTGACATCCGGCCCGCCGACGTTGCTACAGTCTTCACCTCGGCCGATGGCGACGGCGCCATTACCCATAAACTGTGCGAGTCGTTCGCCCTGGCCGAACCGGAGGTTTCTCCCACCCAGTTCCACAACTCGGTGCACAACGCGCCGGCCGGTTACTGGAGCATCGCCACCGGCTCCTCGCGCCCCTCGACCACCCTGGCCGCCGGCCGCGACTCGTTCGCCGCCGGCCTGTTCGAAGCGGCCCTGCAGGCGATGGCCGAGCCGGGTCCGGTGCTGCTGGTGGCGTTCGACCTGCCCCTGCCGCATCCGCTGAATCTGATGCAGGCGCGCGATCACGGTTTTGCGGCCGCATTGCTGCTGGGCCGCGAACGGCACGGCGATTCGCTTGCCGGGTTGCAACTGGTCCTCGAAAGCGCTGCCGCGCCTAGCCCCTTGCCCGGCGTATTCGCAACGCTGGCCGACAATCCCGCGGCGCGCGCGCTGCCGCTCCTCGCGCTGTTGGCGAATGGCAGCCAGGCAATGGTCAACCTGGGCGCCATCGGCGCGGATCAACTGGGTGTGCAATGCCAACCCTGACGCAGGCGCAATTCGCCGTACTGATACCGCAGCGCGATGCGATGTGTCTTCTGGACACGGCCGACTCCTGGGACTCAGGCGGCATCGTCTGTGGCAGCATGAGTCACAGGCGCATTGACAACCCGCTCCGATACCGTGGACGACTGCCCGCGGTCGCCGGCATCGAATACGCCGCTCAGGCGATGGCGCTGCACGGCGCGCTGGCATCGCAACGACAGGACGCCTCGCCCGGAATGCTGGCAAGCGTGCGCAATGTGTTGCTGCATGTGGCGCGGCTGGACGACATTGCGGAACGGCTGACCGTTACCGCCAGGCAGCTGGTGGCGCAGCAACGGCACCTGCTCTATGCCTTCACCGTGGCGGGCGGCGGCCGGGTGCTGCTCGAGGGGCGCATTGCCGTGGTGCTGGGCGGCGAAGGCCTCGCGTGAAGCGCGCCCTGGTGACGGGCGGCAGCGGCGCCCTCGGCGCGGCCATCTGCCGTGCGCTTGCCGCGGCCGGCCTGCACGTGATCGTGCACGCCCATGCGCATCCGGCGCGCGCCGAGGCGCTTGCGCGGGAGATTGCCGCATCGGGCGGCAGCGCCGAGACGGCGTGCTTCGACGTCTGCGACTTTCAGGCCGCATCAAGCGTGCTCGAAGCGCTCATCGCGCAGTCGGGCGCGATCCAGGTGGTGATCAACAATGCCGGCGTGCACAGCGATGCGCCGCTCGCCGGGATGTCCGAGGCGCAATGGGACAATGTCGTCGATGTGTCCCTCAAGGGATTCTTCAACGTGACCCGGCCGCTGCTGCTGCCGATGATGGGTACGCGATGGGGCCGCATCATCAGCGTCTCCTCGGTGAGCGGCCTGACCGGCAATCGCGGCCAGGTCAATTACTCGGCGGCCAAGGCCGGCCTGCACGGCGCCACGCGCGCGCTGGCTCGCGAAGTGGCGAGCCGGGGCATCACCGTCAACGCCGTCGCCCCGGGCATCATCGACACGCCGGACACGCTCAATGCCGTGCCCGACAGCGTCGTCAGGAGCGTGGTGCCGATGAACCGCCGCGGCACGCCGCAGGAAGTGGCCAGCCTCATCGCCTATCTGGCGTCCGAGGAGGCCGGCTATCTGTCCGGACAGGTCATTTCGGTCAACGGCGCGATGGCATAGCATGATTTCCGAGACCCGGGGATACCACTACGTCGCCGTCATCCCGGCGTACAACGAAGCCGCCACCATCCGCGACGTCGCGTCGCGCACCCTCGAGCAACTGCCCGAACTGATCGTGGTCGAGGACGGTTCACTTGACGCGACCGCCGCGGCGCTGGACGGCCTGCCGCTCGCGCTGCTGCGCAATCCGGTCAACATGGGCAAATCGGCAAGCCTGTGGCAGGGCATGCAGCAGGCGCTGGAACGCGGCGCGCAGGCGGTGATCACCCTGGATGGCGACGGCCAGCACCGGCCCGAGGAAATTCCCGCGCTGATCGCCGCGCATCGCCGCCGGCCCGAGGCGATCATCATCGGTTCGCGCCTGCACCGGCGCACCGGGATGCCGGCGGCGCGCTATTACGCCAACCGCCTGGCCAACTTCTGGGTTTCTTTTTTTGCCGGATACAGGATCCCGGACAGCCAGTCCGGATTTCGCATCTATCCGGCCGAATTGCTGCGCCGGGTGCGCGTCCGGCACGATGCTTCCGCGCGCTTCACCCTGGAGAGCGAGATCCTGATCGAGGCCGGGCGCATGGGCATCCGCAGCGTCGCCGTGCCCATCATGGTGTCGTACCGCGAATTGCCACGCACCAGCCACTACGCCCCCATCGCCGACAGCTACCGGATCGGCTGCATGTTCGTGCGCAAATGGCTGCGCTTGCGTTAAGTGGGCATCAGGGAATCAGGGTCAGACCACGGTTCAGGAACGACCGGAGGGTTTGCATTGAGGATAAGTGAGCCAGGCTCCTTGGTCGAAACCGCACCAGTCCTGATCTGAAAATCACGGGTCAATCTGGCGTGAAAATTCAACAGGCAAGGGCGCAAATCTTGCTCACAGGGGCTGTGCCGCCCCGAACAGTTCGACATCCCATGACGGGGCGCCGATCTGTTTCCTTAGCCTCACCGCTCCGAAACCGGCATCGATCCGCGCGAGCTTTTTGCAAATATCGGACAAACGCTTAAGCTGGCGGCTATCAATATCCGGACGTCGGCTTGCCCCAGAGCTGATGTAGGAGTGCGGAGTGTTTCCCTTCACCCTGCTTTTGTCCGCGTCGGTGGGTAATCGAAGATCGCCGAGCGTAAACGGCGTGAGACACGCAACAGGATCGGATTTCAGCAATGTTGTCCAAACTTTGGGACAGTCGCCTGTATACGACCCGTGATGTGCAACTTTATAGGTTGTTGCTGGTCTTCTGGCACCCGACCATCTATCGCTAACCACGGCGGACCAGCCGTAGGTCTGGTGTTCCTCCAGATCAGCACCAAGGAGTACGGCATCATCACCCAAATCGATATGCAGAGCGACCGCTTCCATGTTGGGACGAAGCTCGGGCGCGTGATTGATCGAGTCGTCCTTCCGCGCCACGTATTGCGCCATACGCGCGAGAGACCGGGCAAATGCCGCAGGCAATGGTGACAGGGCCGTGACGAGTATGGGGCGCCCGTTGAGGCTAGCTTCGAGTACGATCGACTTGTGGTGCGCGAAAGACACGGTCTCCCGAGCCTGGACAATCGAGAACAGTTCCTTGGCACCTCGCGCCAGCCCAGCGGACGATGCGCCACTATAGGCGGCTGCAAACGCCGCAGCCTCCTTGGCGTTAAAAACTGCCGATAAAACGAAATGGGCTGTTGGATGCTTGGCGGCGAGCTTCGATATCCCGCGAACATGATCATCGTGCCAGTGCGACGCAACGATCGCGCGCACCTGACTGGCATCAACGCCGATTTGATCAAGATAGGTTCCTGACGCAGGGGCCTTGGAGTCGGGGTCGATACAGGAATCGACCGTCATCCAAACCCCTTCACCCAGATGGACGGCAATCGCTTCGCCGTAGCCGGGGCCAAACAGCGTGACCTCGATTTCGTTTGACGCTGGGGGCGTCCCGTAATCGATCATGCTGCGGTGGGCAGTGCCTTCATCTTCGAGAGGAACATGGACGCGTCCTGTTCAACCTGTGCCAACTGCGCCGCAGACCACGACGGGCGGCGGCGGAAACGCAGTTCTTGAATATTCTCGACGCTCGGTATGGTCCGTTTGTAAAGGGTCAAATAGAACACTGCGCCGGGACGCACAAGGTCCTGATCTTGCTGTGATACTGAATCGAGTTCGATTTCGCCGGTGTGCCCGGACATGTGCCCAATCTTGGCTTCCAGCAGAACCTGCATGACACCGGCTGCATGGTCGACTGTTAGGACGGTTCCCTCCCAGACCTGCAGGGGCACCGAATCTGCCCTGACTTCACGCAGTACCGACGCATTCGTCATAGGAGCGGCAAACGTTCGCTGCGGCGCCCCGCTTCGGGTGAGCGCCGTGCCCTCAGGCAGGTCGGGATTCCGGTCAGCCGTTGTCCGGCTGATCTGCAGCATCACAGGCTCTAGGCTTTTTGCCCCGCCTTGGCGCCTTGAAATGGGATCGGCATCGGGAAATAAACCCCCACGCATTGGAAAATCGGTTGAAGAAATCATCTAGGTCTCACTTGCTGAGGGCTCTGGACAACACGCCATCGAACACACGGTCGGCGTCCCGCCAAGAAGATTCCCACTCGCTATCGATAAGGGTGGCTACCCGCTCCCCCGACCTCAGGTTATCTTCGTCGCGGGCGCTCACGTCGTGGTGATCGTTGTAGGATAGAAATACGCCGAACCTGATCTTTTCTGATGGCTGTACCGAGATACGTTTCTCGTCCTTTGTCTTCAATGGCTCGCCACGGGACCCGCGCTGGATTCGAACCGTGAGATCCGCGAGCCCGGGCATCGCGTCGGGGTACAATTCTTCCCAAATGCCCTTCGGGGCGAGCACGTCACCAACGCGGTGATACTCATCCTCGCTCGCGAGCTTGTAGTGCCCCAAAAAATTCAAGCCCACGGCAGAAACCGGCGTGTGCGGCACCAACTGAAAAATGCTCACAGCCAAGTCCTTGAACGCCGGCGAGAGGGCGTCCTTGCTTGTCAATGAAAACTGGTTCTCCAAAACCTGCAATGCGAACCACTTAGTCTCAAAGGTGGCTACCTGGTGCGATATGAGCAGCGGTTTTCCCTGACGACCCTCGCGCACCGAATCGGCGTCATCTTTCCCGATAAGCTTGTTTCGCTCCATCCAATCGGGAGAAAAAATCGCCGGATTGAAGTCGCCAACAGCGACAATCGCGGAAGTGAGGATTTCAGCCGTGCGTACCACGCTCGCTCCGAACCCAATGAATTGGAGGGTTAGCCAACAGTGCATTATACGCAAAACAGAATCCAGACATCGGCACCGAATGCGGCTGGGTGCGCGCACGCGCGGATCGTCCGGCGCGCCTGAACCGACCACATAAATGGACCAATTGCATCGGTGAAGTCACTGTCTGGCGAACATCACTGGCCAATTGGCATATTAATACTGATATATTCTATCAGCCGATTTTCGATCCGAACCGGCTTCTTGCGGCGAATGTATGCGGACAGCCCACGCTTTGCCAGGCGGAACGGCGAAAACGTGGCCTGTCCCTTTACGCCAGCGCCCCGGCATCGCGCCCGAATGCGGCGGATAGGAGCAACGTAAGCGGCGTGCCGAGCAACACCGTCAGGCCGATGGCGTGCAGCACCGGTGTGGTCGAGAAAGCCAGGGCCCCGGCCGAGCATAGCGTCGCCAGGCTGCACACCGTGACCGACAGCAGGGTGCGCTCGCACTCGTCGCGGTCGTGCGGCAGGCGGTTGAAGAACAGCGAGTAGTTCAAGCCGGTGCCGATCACGAACAGCATCGAGACGAGGTGGAACAGGGTCAGCGGACTGCCGAACAACGGCAGCAGCGCCGCCTCGATCGCCACCGCCAGCAGCACCGGCAGGATCACGCGCAGCGCTTCAGCGATGCCGCCCAATCCCCACAACAGCAACAGCAGCATCGCCCCGATGCCGATTGCGGTGAGCCGCAGCGACTCGTTGCGGTAGCGTTGAATCATGTTGCCGGCTTCGCTGCGCAGATCGAAAAATGCCGCATTCGGTGTGTTCAACGCGGCAAAGCTTCGCGCCAGCGCGGCCGGGTCGGTCACGCCGTGCAACGGGATCAGCGCTATCCACTCGCCGTTCATCTGAAACAGCAGCGAGTCGAGCTTGAGCTGCAGACCGGTGCCGTTGAACGCGGGACGGTCGAGCAATGGACCGCTCCGCGCCTGCTCCACCTCGCGCAGGAACGGCTCGAACAAACCGGCACGGAAAGGCAGCCCGCCGGCGGCCTGATCCAGCGCGCGGCGTAACGTCGTCGCATCGGGCAAGGCCGCCTGGCGTTGCCGTTGCCGCTGCTCGCTCGGCAGGAACTGGCTGGCCATCTCGAACGCGCCCAGCAGTTTCTGGTCCTTGAACTGGCGCAGCGTGTCAGCCAGCCTTTCACTGTGCTCGAGCGCCTGCTCCTGTCCGGTGGCGCGGATCACGATCACGTTGCGAACATCCGGCGCCTTCAATTCGGCGCGCAGCCGCTGGTCGGTCTGCCGCGCCGATTGCGGGACGGGATTGAGATTGCCGAGGTCGTCATCCCACACCCTGCCCGCATGCAGACTGACGGCCACGGCGATCGCAGCCGCGGCCCAGGCAACCCAGCGAATCGGCCTGCGCCCGCGCGTCACCGCGGTCCAGCCGAGCAGCGCCGAGGCGCCCGCCATGGCCACCGGCCGCGCGCTGATGAGCTCCGGCAGCACAAAACGGGTAACGAGTCCGGCGACCAGCACCCCGGTCATGAGCAACAGGCCGAGCTGGGCGAGGCCGGTGAAACTCGACAGCAGCATCGTCAACCCGCCCAGCACCGTGGTCAGCACCGCCAGGCGCAAGGTCGGCCAGATGCGCGCCAGGGTGGCGCGCAGGATCTCGCCGGGTGTGTTCTGCACCAATAAATAGCTCGGGTAATCGACCGCCTCGCCGAACAGGATGGCGGCAAAGCCGAGCGTGATGCCATGGATGGAACCGAACAGCGCGCTGACCACGGCGACACCGGCGAGCATGCCGCTTGCGATCGGCACGAAGCAGGCGAGGGTGAGCACCACCGAGCGATACACGAACAGCAGGATGGCGATGACCAGCGCGCCGGCGATTAACGACAGCCGCGAGGCGTCCGCCTGGATCAGGGCGCGCGATTCGACCGCAAACACGCCCGGACCGGTGAGCGTCAGCGAAAGACCGTTGGCGGAGGGCGCCGCTGCGAAGGCCGCGCGAATCGCGGTCACGGCCCGTTGCTGGGCGTCCAGATCGGATGCCGCCGCGCGCGTCTCGGCGATGAGCAGGGCGCGCGCACCGTCCGGCGAGAACCAGACGCCCTGGCGCATGTCCGGGGCGCCGGCCGGCAACGACTCGAAGAAACGGCGCGCCTCGGCGGTGGGGTCGGAGGCGAGGTCGCCGGCCAGCATGCCACCCAGGGGCGAGCCCAGCAGCTGCAGCGCGCGCGCCAGTGCCTCCCGCAAGCCTTCGGCGGAAAAGCGCCCGGGGGTTATTGCCGGACTGAGCAGATACCGATGGCGGGTGATGAGCTCGCGATCCGGCGCGCCGTAGCGCGCCTCGCCATTGTTGGCGTAGGCCAATTGCGGCATCGCCGCCACGGCGCGAGTGAGTGTGCGGCTGGCTTCGGCGCGGGCGTCCTCGTCACCGCCATCGATAGCGATGAGCATCAGCCGCGCCGCCACGCCGTCGCGCAATTGATGCACCAGCAGCGCCTGCCCCGCATCCAGTTCACCCGGCAGGAACGCCGTGAAATCGCTGGTCACCCGGGCGCGGCTGCCGAGGATGGCGCAGCAGGCGAGCAGCGCCAGCCAGGCGATGACGATGCCGCGCGAGCGCAGCTTCAACGGTATTTCGAGCCCGGGCTCAAGCTTGTCCTGAACCCGGGCTCAAGGCACATCGGGAGTGATTTTCATCAACGAGCGATTACCGCCGGTCTCGGCGATTGCAATCCCGGTGATGGCGCCGCGGCTTCCACGGAAAGTGATCGACTCGACGTAGCGCGCCATTTGCTCTTCCCGGGGGAGAAGTTCGAGCGACCAGGAAACGCTGTCGCCGCGGAAAGCCGTGCGGTAGTAACGCTGCAGGGTGGGCAGGTCGCCCGCAAGCGTGGCGCGAAATCCTTCGACGAACGCCCAGGCCGCCGGGTAATTGCGCAGCGACAGGGTTTGCGTGCCACGCCCGGCGCTCTCGACGGTAAGCGTGTCCCCTTCCACCAGCAGCCGTTCCTCATGCGGCGCGAACACCGTTCTTGCCACGCGTCCGCCCCGGGCATAGGAAAGACGGCCCGACAATAACAGCGGCCGCGCCAGCGCTGCGAGGTGTTTTTCCTCGGTGAACCGGGCCTCCGAGCTGCTGACCCGCGCCAGCAGTTCCATCACCGCCCGCAGTTCCGGCTGCGGCGCCGGCCCGCTCGCCTGCTGCGCCAGCGCCACGGCCGGGAGGATCAGTCCCACGCACAGGATGGTTGCGCGCCGGACAATCGAGGATACGCAGGACACGGCAAAGAGGGTCATGGCAAAGAGGCACCCGGCGAAGCGCAACGCAGCGAAGCGGAACGTCAGGCGCCGGGCCGATGAAGACGCGAGCATGCTGTCAGTATAATGCGCGCACCGGGCGGCGCGATGCTTTTGCCGATGCTCGGGTAGCGCGTATATTCGCTTTGGTCCTTGTCCCCGTAGTCCGTTGGGGCGTTTTATGAAGGGTCGCAGACATTAGCAACGCACCGCATACCGCCCTCGCTGACCGCGCTCCCCGCCCGCAGCATGGCGGGGAGTGCGCTGTTCTGGTTATCGGCGGCGGACCCGCCGGATCGACCGCCGCGGCGCTGCTTGCCGAGCGCGGTCACGAGGTGGTGCTGCTCGAAAAAGACACCCACCCCCGCTTTCACATCGGCGAATCACTGCTGCCGCTCAACCTGCCCCTGTTCGAACGACTCGGAATAAAGGAACAGGTCGAACGGATCGGCCTGCGCAAGTACGGCGCCGAATTCGTCTCTCCGTGGCACGGCAAACCGGTCACCTACGATTTCGCCGACGCATTGGACAAATCGCTGCCGTATGCCTACCAGGTGCGCCGCTCCGAGTTCGACCACCTGCTGCTGAGGAACGCCGCCGCCAGAGGGGCGAAGGTGATCGAAGGCTGCCGGGTGAAAAAGGTCGATTTCCACGGGGCGGGCGCAACGGCAGCGGTCGATGCCGGCGGCGCCGCGCAGACCTGGCATGCGCGGTTCGTGGTCGATGCCTCGGGGCGCGAAACGCTGCTCGCCAATCAATTCGGCATCAAGCAACGCAATCGCAGGCACAACAGTGCCGCGCTGTTTGGCCATTTTTCCGGGGCGCGCCGCTTTGAGGGCAAGGCGGAAGGCAACATCAGCATCTACTGGTTCGACCACGGCTGGTTCTGGCTCATTCCGCTGGCCGATGGCGCCACCAGCGTCGGCGCCGTGTGCTGGCCGCAGTACATGAAGTCGAGGAAGGTCGGGCCGGACGCGTTTCTGCTGCAAACGATCGCCCTGTGCCCCGCCATTGCCGAGCGCCTGCGCGACGCGAAGCTGATTTCGTCGGTCACGGCGACCGGCAATTATGCGTACCAGGCGGCCCGCATGACCGGCAGGGGATACATCATGCTGGGGGACGCTTTCGCCTTTATCGATCCGGTGCTCTCCAGCGGCGTGTACCTGGCGATGAACAGCGCGTTCGCCGGCGCCCGGGCCGTGGACATCTGCCTGCGCGATCCCGCCAATGCACAAGGCGCGCTAAAGAAATTTGACAGGGAAATCCGCCGCGGCCTGGGGATGTTCTCCTGGTTCATCTACCGGGTCACCACGCCGGCAATGCGCGATTTATTCATGGCGCCGCGGAACATCCTGCGGGTTCAGGAGGCTGTCGTGTCGCTGCTGGCGGGAGACGTGTTCGGCCGCACCGCCGTTCATTCGCGGCTGGCCTTCTACAAGGCCCTCTACTACGTCAAAAGCCTGATGATCGCGGGCAAATCTTTTGCAGCCTGGAAAAAGCGGCGTCGCGCATTGCGTTCCGGGGAGCAACCCGGCGTTTGATGAACCTGATCGAGCCCGCCCGGGGGCGACTGTCTGTTGGCTGGATTGCGCCGGCCCTGCTGTGCGCCGCGGTACTCGTTTCGGGATGCGCGGAACGGCCCATTGCGCCGGCGAAAGACCTGACGCCCCTGCCGCATCCGGTGCGCCTGCTGCTGACTTTCGATGATGGCCCGAGCACCGCACACGGATTTAATCCGACCGGCGCGATCCTTGATCAGCTTGCGGCAAATCCGGTCCAGCCGCGCATCAAGGCGCTGTTTTTCATCCAGACCCGCGTCGCCGGCAAGGCCGGCGCGGGCATTGGCCTTGCATTGCTGCGTCGCATGCGCACAGAAGGACATGTGCTGGGATTTCATAGCAGCACCGCGCGCGGCCATATCGGCCACCCCGATTTGCCGCCGGATGAATTTGAACAATCGCTCGCCGACGGCATCGGGGACATCCGGGCGATTCAGGGAACCGCGCCGCGGATGGTTCGCCCGCCGTTCTGGCTGTACGACCAGGGAACGCTGGCAGCCTACCGGCGCCGCGGGCTGCACATGCTGTTGACCGATATCAACGCCCGCGACGGCAAAATCATTGGCTGGAACATCAGTCTGGGCCGGCGCGGTCACTTCCGGCGCGGCCTCGCTGATGTGCGGGACGACATTCTCAATGGCAGGATGCCGCTGGTCGCCGGCGTCTATCCGGTGGTAGTGACATTTCATGACACCAACACGTTTACCGCCCGCCGCATGCAGGAATATCTTTCGATTCTGCTGGAAGAATCGGCGCGGGTCGGGCTCACACTGGCGCGGAAGCCCTTTTACGACCAGACAGCCGAAATCGAAGCAGCCGCGTTTGCCCGCCGGGAAAATGGCGGACCAGACGGTGAGCAAGGCAGTGAGGACCGCGGGAAAACAACGCGGCCGGGCAACGCTGAGGCCGGCCCGGCTCAGGCGTCCGGCGCCGGCCAGTAATCGTAGAAATTGAACCAGTTGTACGGCGCGTCGCGGCAGTGGTGTTCGAGGCGCGCGGCATAGCGCTCGACCCAGGGCCGGATCGAAGCGTCGCGATCGCGCCGGTCGAGCGGGATGCGATCGGCGAACGGCTCCAGCCGGATCTGATAGCGGCGGCCGCCGCGATACAAGCCGAACATCAGGGCGACCGGCGCGTCGAGCAATCCCGCCAGCAGCAGCGGACCCAGCGGAAACTCGGCCTGCGCGCCGAGAAAATCGCAGCGGCACTTGCGTTCGTCTTTCAGCAATCGATCGCCGAGGATGCCGACGATCTCGCCCCGCGCCAGGCATTCCTGCACCCGCAGCAGCGATTCGGGGTGCCCCAGGGGAATGATGCGCGCCTCGATATCCGGCGCGAGGGCGTGCAGCACGCTGTTGATCTTGCCGGCGCCCTCGACGTACATCAGCACGTTTACCGGCGGCAACCCGGCGCTCATGCCGCCGGCACGCAGAATCTCGAAGCTGCCCAGATGCGAGCCCAGCAGGATGCAGCCGCGTTGCTGCCGCAGCATCCGGTATACCTCCGCGGATGCATCCACTTCCACATCGAAGTAAGCGTACTTGCCGGCCAGCAGGTAGATGCGGTCGTGGATCGTCGCCGCGTAGGTGTGGTAATGACGAAACACCTCGCCCGGCGTCGGCTGCCGGCCCAGCACGCGCCGCAGGAAATCACCGGATGCACGCCGCGCGCGCACCGAGAACAGCACGAAGTACAGGCACGCCGGATAGAGCAGCGCGCGGCCGGCGGGCCGGCCCAGGGTCAAGGTGATCCAAACCAGAAAACGCATGGCAAGCGCACTGCCCCGCTCCGTCTGACTCAGCCAGGACCCGCTCATGGGGTGGTGCCCGGGGCCGGGGCCGGGCCCGGACCCGGGCGTATGGGCGCGGCGGCAACGGGTCACGCCCGGGTTTCTCCCCGGGATGCGGCATGGGAGCAGGTTGCCAGGCCGGTGGCGATGGCCTGGCCATTGCGCGTCAGGACAAAGCGAAAACCGCTTGTCCCCGCGGGCTGCAGCGCGAGGCGGCAGGGCTCGCCCGGGCGCAGCGGCGCGAGAAATTTGACCGAAGGCAATCCGCTCAGCCGGGCCGATGGCACCAGCGCCGCCGCAATGGCCGCCTCCAGCTCGGCAAGAATCACCACCGCCGGCACGATTGCATTTCCCGGGAAATGCCCGGGCAGTGCCGGATGGCCCGGATCGATGAGCACGTCCAAGTCAAGACGCATCAGACGGCCGGCTCGCTGACACTGTGAAAGCGGCCGGTCCTTGCCTGGCGCAGCAGATCCTCGAGACCCTCCTCGGTGATCTTGCCGTTGTCGGCACGCGGCAGCGCCGCCACCAGGTAGAGCGGGCGCGGCAGGAACACCGGATCAAGGTCCCTGCGCAATGCCGCAATGATCGCCCCGGCCGTCGCCCCCGGCGCCACCGCGAATGCCACCGGGCGAGCGGCGGCATTGCCGGCGGACCGGGGAAAGTAAAACACCCCGTCCGCCACGCCGGGCAGCGCGCGCAGGCGCGCATTGAGCGCCTCGAGCGAGGCGCGCTTTCCCGCCACCTTGATCAGGTCTTCGGCCCGCCCCAGCAATCTGAAGGAGCGCTCGCCCACGGGCTCGATCCGGTCGCCGAGCGTGAACGGCGGGACGACGTGACCGCCCTCAATGCGCATCGCCTGCCCTTCCACGACCATGGACAGACCGTCGCACAACGTCCAGGTCGGACCGGATGCGGTGCGGCGCATCGCCAGCATGCCGGTCTCGGTGGCGCCGTAGATTTCCTGGATGACACAGCCGCACAGCGCCTCGGCCGATTTTGCCAGCGTTTCCTCCAGCGGCATGGTGGATGAAATGATGCCGGTCAATGTGCCTGTCAGATCGAGGCCGTCCCTGACGCAGGCATGCAGATGCAGCGGCGTGGTCATCAGCCAGCGCGGTTCGGGCAGTGTCCGGATTCCCGCCCCGATGTCCGACGGCAGCAAGGGGCGTCCCGCGCCGAACGCGCCGCGCCACTGCAAGGGCAGCATCACGGTGGTTTCCAGCCCGAACATGTGCTGCGGCGGAACGGTTCCCAGGATGGCGGGCCGAAGGTTTGATGCCGCCGCCCCCATGCCCAGCTGCGCCCCCAGGGTGAGTGCGCCGCGAACCAGTGATTCCCAGGTCTTCAGGTGCGGCGTCGGCGCGCCGGTACTGCCCGAGGTAAAAACAATTGCCGCCTGCTGGCCGCCGGGAAACGCAGGCGCGGGCGGCGCCGGCGCATGGACCTCGTCACTGCAAGTCACGGTCACCTTCAGCGTCGCGACGCCTGCCGGCACCTCGTCGTGGTCGGCGAGGCAGCACACGTCCGGAAAGGCGCTGCAGATATCGCGAATCGCCGCTTCACCCTGACTGGAGGGAAGCAAGGTCACGCGCCCGGCAATCATGGCTGCGGCAAAGCCGGCCACAAACCGGTAACGGTCACGGCACAGGTTGAGCACATGGCGGCCGGGCGGCAGCTTCCCTGCCAGCGCGGTCGCGGCATCGATCAATTGCGCGGCGGTGATGGCCTGTCCGCCCTGCCACGCAACCGGGTCATCCGGACGGTGCAGCCTGAGCAGCGGCAGCATCGATCGGGCTTGCGCTGCGGCAAGCGGCTGCGTGCCGGTGAGGAGCGGCTTCGCCTCGGTGAGGAGCGGCTTCGCCTCGGTGACGAGCGGCTTCGCCTCGGCGGCAATCGCCGGCATCCGCAGATACTGCAGCATGTCCGCCAGCGAGGTATGCCGGTGATGCCGGAAGCGCATCAGGCGCCAGCCGTACTCGCAAACGAAAAATGCGCCGACCAGCAACGGATTGGCAAAATTGGCGAACCAGGACCACGCCGACAGCGAACCGAACGCGGTGAGCGATGCCGCAGTCGCAAGCATTACGGCGAAGAAAACAGTCCACGCGATGGTGATTTGCCAGGTGTAGGCCAGCAGCTCCGGTGGCAGGTCGCCGCCGCGTGCGTGACGCGCGAAAACGGCGGCGATGGGCACCCTGCCGCGCACCAGGGTGCGCCCGAACACCCAGCAGAGCAGGCCGTTGATTGCGAGCGGCGGCAGGAACATCATCCATTCGAGGCGGGCGGAGTCCGGCAAAGCGGCGAGGGCCGTCAGGACGGCCGCACCCGCGGCCGCGGTAACCTGCCGGCGCGCCGGCGTGCGGGCGCGCTGCCACAGGCTGACGCAGACAAGGAGGACCAGGGCGGCGATCGCCGCCCGCGACCAGCCCTGCGCCAGGGCCACGTGGACAAATGCAAAATACGCGAGGAGCGCGGCCAGCGCGCCGGATTTGCGCCGCAGCGACGGCTGGCCCGCGACGTTGAAGTGTGCGCCGATGTTGACGTCGCCGCTGATGGTCTTACTTGCTTCGATGCTGCTCAATATGCGCGGACAGCGCCCGCAGGGACGCGAAAATGCGTTCATTGCCGGCGTCATCGGAGCGCAATTTGAAACCGAAGTTTTTGGAAATTGCCAGCGCGATTTCGAGAAGATCGATGGAGTCCAGTTCCAGGCCGCCGCTGAACATCGGCATATCGGGATCGATCTCTTCGGGAGCCGTCTCCAGGTTCAATGTCTCGACAATCAACCTGGCAAGTTCGAGTTCGAATGCTGTGGTCTGCATCATTTTCACCATGCCTTGCAGCGGTTTCGCGGTGCTTCAAAGGGGGCCGGCGGCGCCCCTTTGCCTGCCGCCATGCAAAGCCTCCAGCCGGGCTTGTTGATCACCTCGTTCGCATCTTAACTTCTTCGGCTGGGACTGTAAATTCGACAGCCGGAGGACTGTGGGGAACGTCACGCGCGAAACGCCTGAGCCTGGAACAGGCAGGAATAGGCGATACTGCGCAAAAGTGGAGAAGCCAGTGGAATTCACGAAAAAAGACATCCAGGGCTTCGGCCGGTTCGCCGCTCAGGCGCTGCTGCCGACGCGCATCGTGTCCATCCCCATGCGCGACGGCGTGAAGATCGCCGCCGCGCTGTATCTGCCGAAGTCGAACAAGGGCGCGAGCCGCCTGCCCACGCTGCTCGCCGCCTCGCCCTACCGCTTCGACAACAACATCGCGCCTGCCCTGCCGGTTTTCCTGTGGCGCGAGACCGGCCCCATCGACTGGTACCTGGGCGAGGGTTATGCGTTCGTGCACATCGACGTGCGCGGCAGCGGGCGCTCGGGCGGTGAATTCCGCTACATGGACCGCAAGGAACAGCGCGACCTGGGCGAAGTGATCCAGTGGATTGCGCGGCAGAAATGGTCGAACGGCAAGGTCGGCGGGATCGGCCAGTCGTATTACGCGCGCATGCAGTGGTTCATGGCGATAGCGAACCCGCCGGGGCTGGCCTGCATCGCGCCGTATGACGGCAACATCGACACCTACCGCGCTTCCGCCTACACCGGCGGCATTCCCGGCGAGTTTCCCTCCATCTGGTACAACAACAATACCCGCATCGTGAACAACAACCCGGCCAGCGGCCCGCCGCGGCTGCTGGAATGGGACTACCCGAAAGCGGTGCGCGCCCATCCGACCTATGACGCCTTCTGGAAGGAACGCGCCGCGGCGGAATCGCTCCACAGGACTACGGTGCCGGTATTCTCCATCGGCGTGTGGCGCAAGGTGGATCTGCACCTGAACGGCAATATCGTCGGGTTCGAGCGCGCCGGCGGCCCGAAGAAACTGCTGGTGTTCGGCTCGGCCAATGTGCATGCGGCGGTGCAGGATTTCTCCAGCATCGAATTCCACCAGACCTACCTGCTGCCCTTCTACGACCGCTACCTGAAGGGCAAGGAAACGAATTACGAAGCGCAGCCCGCGGTGCGCTACTTCGCCAGCGGCGCCGAAGGCATGCGCAGCGCCGATGCCTGGCCGCCTGCGGACATCGCCTACCGGACCTTCCACCTCAGCGCGCGCAACACCGGCAGCGTAAGCTCGTTTAACGACGGCTCTCTGAGTGACCAGCCGGCCTCGGGCGCTGCGTCCACGTCCTACGACTATCCGGACCCGGGATGGCGCATGGGCGTGGTCGGCTTCGGCCCCGACGGACGGCCCGATCCGGCGCGGCGGGTGCTGACCTTTACCACCGCGCCGCTGGAGGCCGACCTTGAAGTGACCGGGCCGATCAAACTGGTGCTGCACGCCGCCACCACACGCAAGGACACCGATTTCATCGTCAAGCTCTCGGAGCAGTATCCGCAATCGGACGAAGAGCGCCGCAAGGACCTCAACCCGCGCTACCTGGTGGTCACAAAAGGCTGGTTGCGCGCCTCGCATCGCGCACTCGATCCGCAGCACAGCACCGAGTACGCCCCCTGGTACACCCATACCGATCCGCAGCCGCTCACGCCGCGCAAGGTGTATCGCTTCGACATCGCGGTGATGCCAACCGCCCACCGCTTCGCCAGGGGCAGCCGCATCCGCCTGGAGATCGCCAACGGCGACTCCCCGGTCACCGAATTCGTGTTCGCCCACGAGTACCCGCCGAACAAGATCGGCCGCGACACCATCCACCACGATGCGCGCCATCCATCGCAGCTGTTCCTGCCCGTGCGCCCGGTCGCTTCTTAGCGCAAAATAACGCACATTCGGATCAAATCGGATCAAATCGGATCAAATGGCGCTTGGATGCACCCGCCCCATCAGCCAATTCACCCAAGGAGAGAAGCATGGAAATCGAAGCCCCGGTGATTGAACAACTGCGGCACCTCCAGTCGCTCGACGATCTGATCGAGAAAATCGGCGAGCGCAACATGACCCCGGGCTGGATCCGCCGGCCCAGGCCGCTCCTCTATCCCGAGATGAAATCGGAATTCGTGCCGGCGCACTGGCGCTACGCGGAGGCAAGGGCGGGGATGCAGTCGGCCGGCCGGCTGATCGGCACCGACCTGGCGGAGCGGCGCAACTTCGTGATGCGCAATCCGATTCCCGGCAACGACACCGCCACCCTGCGCACCCTGGTATGCGCCTACCAGTCGATCCTGCCCGGTGAAAAGGCGCGCTCGCACCGCCATGCGCCGCATGCGCTGCGGGTGATCCTCGAGTCGCGCGGTTCCTTCTCCATCGTCAACGGCGACAAGCATCCGATGGAATCGGGCGACATCGTGCTCACCCCGGGGTGGTGCTGGCATGGCCACGGCCACGACGGCGACGAGCAGGCCTACTGGTTCGACGGCCTGGACGTGCCGCTCACGCACCTGCTGGAACCGATGTTCTTCGAGGAGCACCCCGATCATTTCGAAAAGGTGACCAAGGTCAGCAGCCACTCGCCGATGCGCTTTATCTGGGCGGACACCCTCGCCGGACTCGATCGCGCAGCGGCCGACAACCGGGGACATTTCGGCAAGACCATCGCGCTCCCGGCGCCGACCATGCCGACGATTGCGTTGAAAGTGCACGCCTGGCCGGCGGGCTGGCGCAGCCGTCCCTACCGGCACGCCGCCAACACGGTGTTCGTGGTGATGAAAGGGCAGGGCCGCTCAACCATCGGCGGACAGTCGTTTGACTGGCAGTTCGGCGACACCCTTGCCGCGCCGGGGTGGTCGCGCATCGAGCATCACGCAGCCGAGGACAGCGTGATCTTCTCCATGAGCGACGAGGAACTGATGCGCTGGTCGCACTACTACCGGTTCGAGGACCTCTCGTGAAATCGACCGGGGGCACGGCGATGAAACCCGCAGCCGCGTCCGGCCTTGCCGCCGCGCTCGCGATTGCCACTCTTGCCGCGGCCGGCATCAGCGCAGTCATCGCGCCGCTTGAGGCGCGGGCGCAGGCGTATCCGAACAAGCCGGTGCGCATGGTGATCGGCCTGCCGCCCGGCGGCGGCAGCGATCCGCTGGCGCGCTCGCTGTCGCAGCGGCTGTCGCTGATGTGGGGCCAGCCGGTGGTGGTGGACAACCGTCCCGGCGCCAGCACCATCATCGCCACCGAGATCGTCGCCAGGGCGCCGGCCGACGGCCATACCCTGCTGTTCGGCTTCGACCACAGCTTCACCCTCAACCCGCACCTGTATTCGAAACTGCCCTACGACCCGATCAAGGACTTCCAGCCGGTCACGCAACTGGCCAGTTTCGCCATGCCCCTGGTCGCGCATCCGTCGCTGCCGGCCAACAGCGTCGCGGAACTGGTCGCGCTGGCGAAAGCGCAGCCGGGAAAACTTTCCTACGGCTCCATCGGCATCGGCAGCCACATGCACATCATCACCGAGCTGCTCAACAACAAGGCCGGGATCAACCTGGTGCACGTGCCCTACAAGGGCATTGCGCAAATGGCGGCGGCGGTACTGAGCGGCGAAGTGCAACTCACCTGGTTCGGCCTGAATACCGCCCGCCCGCTCACCGCGGCCAGGCGCATCAAGGTGCTCGCCTACAGCGGCACCCGGCGCTCGCCGCAGCTGCCCGACGCGCCGACGTTTGCCGAAGTGGGGTATCCCGGTGTCGATATCTCGGTATGGTACGGCGTGCTGGCAAGCGGCGGTACGCCGCGGACTATCGTCGATAAAATTCACGGCGACATCATGAAGGTGATGGCCGACCCGGAATTCCGCGAGAAGGAAATCGTGGCAAGAGGCTACGAGCCGACCGGCATCGGCCCCGACGAATTCGCCGCGCATCTCAGGCGCGAACTGGCGGCGCGGGCGGAGATCGTGAAGATTTCGGGCGCAAAGGTGGACTGAGACCGGCCAGCGAGACGGGCGATGTTATCGCAGTCCCTTTAAATTCAGGATCCTGCCCGCCTGCGATACGCCTCCCGGCAATCAGCGTATTTTTACCGGAATACAACCACGTCCGGCATTGCGCCGCATCCCTGCCTCGCGCGTAATCCGCAATCGCTACAGCGCTTTGTGCATCTGCCGGATCGCCGCTTCGGTCTCCTCTCCCAGCCGCTTGACCAGATCCCCCGCCGGCTGACGCCGCGCCAGCCGCATCCCCTGCCCCGCCCACAGCGACAGGAATTCCGCGCGCCCCGCTTGCGCCGCCGCGGTCCGGAGCGGCCGGGTGAGGGTGTTCTGCAGCGGGAACGGCAGCACCGCCCCGGCGTTGCCCTCGGGCTCGACTTCGCTCATGAATCGATTGACGATGCCGCGCGCCGGCCGTCCGGAGAAGGCGCGCGTCAGTCGCGTTTCGTATTCGCGCGCCGACAGGATCGCCTGCTTGTATGCCTCCGGGATGCCCGCTTCCTCGCAGGTCAGAAACGCCGTGCCCATCTGCACCGCGCTCGCCCCGAGGGCCAGCGCCGCCGCGATGCCGCGGCCGTCCATGATGCCGCCCGAAGCGACCACGGGAACCGAGACGGCATCAGCTATCTGCGGCACCAGCGCCACGGTGCCCACCATGGCTGCTTCAAATCCGGTGAGGAAACTGCCGCGGTGCCCGCCGGCTTCGGCGCCCTGGGCGACGACCGCATCCACGCCGGCCGCCTGCAACGCGAGCGCCTCCTCCACCGTGGTCGCCGTGCCCATGAGATACAGGCCGCGTCGCCTGATTTCGGCGATTGCCTGTTGCGGAATCAGCCCGAAGGTAAAGCTGAACGCCGACGCGCCGCAGTCCAGCGCGGCCTCGAACTGCAGCTCAAAGCTGTCCGGCGCCTGTTGCGGGGCCAGGGGCGGGGCCAAACCGAGTTCGGCGTAATACGCCGCCACCCGCGCCAGCGCCGAGCCGGGTTCGGCTTCGTTCGCCCGCCGCTCCGCGATCTGCGCGGCCCGCGGCGCAAACAGGTTCACGCCGAACGGCCGCGCGGTGCGCGCCTGGATGGCGCGGCCGGCCTCCCGTATCTGCGCCGGCTGCAGATACGCCGCGCCGACGAAACCGATGCCGCCGGCATTGCTTACCGCGGCGACCAGCGCCGGCGTGTCGCCGCCGCCGGCGAGCGGCGCCTGGATCACCGGATGCACGAGGCCGAAGCGCTCGGTGACGCGGGTCCTGAGAGGCATATCCACTCCTGCGAAACAATTCTGCCGGGAATGGATTATCGCCTCCCCCCGACAGCACTTTTGCCAGCGAAACAGCCCGGTAGATGCGATGGACACCGTAAGGCGGGTGTCGCGCAAAAAGGCGAGGCGTTCCCGCCATTCCCCAAAGAGAGTTTCTCCCGAATCTGCCCAATAACAACGGACAGGGTTCAAGCCACCCGCCTCTGACAGCAAGGCGCAATTGTAATCGGAACAGAGGATTGGCAAAATGAGCAGACGAACGTTCTATCCGTGGCGCGTGAAAGACATGACCAGCGAAAACTGGCACACGCTGGATTCAAAAACTGAGGGAGACGGACGCTCTCGCCCGGGCGAAACTCAGGGGACTGGAGATCGAGCGCGCCGAAGCCGGCACCGTAGCTAAAGGAAGCCAATCGGAAAGCCAACCGTGCGAATGCTTACGATCCGGCCGGCACGCGCAAAACGGGCGCCTCGCATCGCGCCTGACCGGGACCACGCGGCGCCGGAAAAAAGAAGGCGCGATCAGTCGGGTCCGGTGCCCGGGTGTGACCCATCGCGGCGGGAACGGCGTAACGCCGGGCAGGATGGGCGGCGAGACAGGGAAGGATCAGGCCGTGCGTCCCGTTTTTTGTTGGTTCTGAAAGCATGGCCGGCCAGGGTTAATCACTGCGGTTCTCGGAGCTGCTTTCCCGGCCCGCAGACCGCAGGGCTCCTTGATTCAGTCCGGATGATGAAGCCACCCGGACTGAATCAAGGACCTTGTATAAAGACAAAACTTTAGCTTTTCTTTGAAATCGTGTTTTTGTGCGGATGGCTTCATCATCCGTACAAAAACACGATTCGCCTTTTCTTTGCTTAAGAAACGCTCGCTTCCGGCCTTCCGGCTGCCTGCACTCCGCTCCGTCCCCGTCATGCAAGCCGCCGGCGCGCAAAACACCTCGATTGTTCAAGGATTCGACATGGCCCGCAGGACCATCACCATCAAGCCCAGCTACAAGTGCAGCGAGTGTCCCGGTTTCTGTTGCAACTACGAGCATATTCCGGTCAGCAAACGCGATTTAGCCCGGCTCGCCAGGCACTTCGGCGTCTCGCTGGAGAAGGCCGAACAGCGCTATACCAAGGTGATCGACGCAAGCCTGGGCATGCGGCACAAGAAGGACCACATCTATAAATCGACATGCATGCTGTTCGACCAGGAAAAGCGCAGGTGCACGGCCTACGAGGGCCGCCCGGAGATCTGCCGCGGCTACCCCGATGGCCGCACCTGCGGCTATTACAACTTCCTCAAGTTCGAGCGCCGGTTGCAGGGCGACGATAGTTTCATACCGGACGCCTGAGTCCGGCCTTGATGAATCCGCACGCCTTCCAGAAGTACGGCCCCTTCGACAAGCGCGATCGCCTGCGGGTCATTCCGGAGCCCCACCTCCTCCTCGATAACAGGCTGCTGGCAACGCCGCTGCACCGCGCTCGATCCGCCGAGAACTCGCCTGCGCCACACGCTTCCGGCCCTGTAGCCGCTGTTCTCGGGCAAAATAGCGCGCGCGGGCCGATGGCCCACGATCATCGGGACTGCCCGAAAGCCTGCGGGCAGTCGAGGAGACCGGCTCCAAAACCTGATCGGCAGTCACAGAAAGCGGCCAGACGACGCGCATGTCCGACGCACCTCCCTTTGAAATGGACCTGAGCCTGCAGGTGGGCAAGTACGATATCGAGAAGCTGCTCGGCCGCGGCGCGACCGGCATGGTGTATCTGGCCACCGATACCTTTTCAGGCAGGCAGGTGGCGCTCAAGACCATCGAGCCCGAAGTATTCCGCGACCCGGAGTTCGGCACGGTGTACCGCTCGCAGTTCCTCAACGAGGCGTCGCTCGCCGGCAAGCTCAAGCATCCCCACATCGTGTCGATTCTCGACGCGGTGGTCACGGACGATTCCGGCCACATCGCCATGGAAGTCGTCTCGGGCGGCGATCTGTCGCAATACGCGACACCTGCGACCTTGCTGCCGGTGGCGGACGTGCTGCAGATCGGTTTCAAATGCTGCGGCGCGCTCGACTATGCGGCTCGCGAGGGCATCGTCCATCGCGACATCAAGCCGGCCAACATCATGGTGGCCGAAGGCACGGACGTGAAGATAGCCGACTTTGGCGCCGCCTTTCTGCGCAAAAGCCAGGTGGTGCAGACTGCGGCCATGGGTTCCCCCTTCTACATGTCGCCGGAGCAGATCGACGGCGGCACGCTCACCTTTCACAGCGACATGTACAGCCTCGGGGTGGTGCTGTACGAACTGCTCACCGGACAGCGGCCGTTCCACGCCGGCAACCTCGAGGTGCTGATCGAGATGATCTGCACCCAGGATGCCGCACCGCCCAGCCGGCTGCGCGCGGACTTGCCGCAGAAAATCGACCGGGTGGTGCTGCGCGCGATGCACAAGCAGCCGGCGCTTCGCTACGATTCGTGGGCGGAATTCGCCCTGGAATTATCCAACGCGGTCAACCTGGTCCTGCCACCCGGGGGAATTTCGGATAGCGACAAGTACTTCGCGCTGAAGAAGGTCGCGATGCTGGCTGCGCTCGGCGATCCGGAATTGTGGGAACTGGTGAAGGCCGGCCGCTGGTCGCGCGTGCCCGCGAAGACGCTGATCGTGCAGGAGAAGGAGCGCGGACTGAACCTGTACTTCCTCGCTGCCGGCGAAGCGAAGGTGTTGCGCCAGGGACGCCTGCTCAATCTGGCCGGCCAGGGTGAATTTTTCGGGGAAATGGCCTACATCAGCGGCGGCGAGTTGTCGCGCCAGGCGAGCATCGAAGCGATGACCGACCTGCTGCTGGCCGAATTCGAGCCGGCTGCGCTGGAGGGCATGAGTGTCGAGGCGCAACTGCACCTCAGCCGCGCCCTGGTGCGCAACCTCACCGACCGCCTGGTCACGGCGAACACGCGACTGATGAAGTAGGGGTACGCGGCCCGCGCGAGGGCGGATATTTCGAAACTTTGTTAAAGAAATGTGCCCGCTCCATGGGATTCGGTGGCATATTAAATTATTGTTTTTCGTATAATTATCCAACCGTGCTTCGCCATGAACGCCTTGCTCCGATCGGCCGCCCTGCTCCTCGTCCTGGTCATGTTGCCCGCCTGCGGCACCCTGGCGGGCTACAAATTCATCCAGGAAGCCGATCTCGCCGGCCTCGCGCCGGGCCAGTCCACCAGGGCCGACGTGGAGAAACTGCTCGGCCGCCCTCTCAGCGCGTCTGGCCGGGGCCGCCATGAAGAGGTCTGGGAATACCGGTACGCCGCGAACACCGAAACGATGTGGTTATGGGTGTACTTCGACGCGGGCGGCACGGTGAAAACCTATCGCACCGTGCTGCCGCGGCTGTACCAGCCGGACACCCGGGACTGAGGCTGCGCGGCGCGGGACTCAGGCAACCATTCAATGACGCTCTCACCGGGCGAGGCATGAAGGCAATTGACTTTCCGACGATGCGGGCAATGACATGGATTCGGTAGGCGAGGGGCAGCGAGGCGGCGCCGCAACGCCCAGAAAGCGCAGGCTGCGCAGCGGCGTTCTGTCCACGCAGTGGCAATACCGATCGCGCTTTTTACCGCGTGGCAGCGTGGCGGACGAAGGGCATCCTCAGGCGTCCGTGCGGCGGAATACGTTCCCCAACGCGATTAGATCCTTTTCTGACATTCCGGCCTCGGCGGCCCTGCCATAGGCCGAAACCACCGAGTTCATGATATCGGTCCGGCCACCGATCTGCCGGCTCCAATCCTGCGCGAGGGACAGGTCCTTGAGCGCGGCCCGCACTTCAAACCGCGGCGTCAGATCAGCGGCGATCATTTTTTCGTAGCGTTTGCCGATGGTGGGGTGATGCGCGGAGGACGCTGCGATGACTTCCAGAATACGCGACAGCGCAATGCCCGAGTCCTGTCCCAGGGCAACCGCCTCGAGAAATGCCGCGACCTGCGACAGGAAAATCGCCTGGATGACGAGTTTCATGCTGTTGCCCGCGCCCACCGGCCCGAGGTGGAAGATCGGTTTGCCGAAACATTCGAGAACCGGCTTCACACGCTCGAGCGCGGCTGCGTTGCCGCCGACCATGACGGCGAGTGTGCCCGCAGCGGCGCCCTCCACCCCGCCGCTTACCGGCGCATCCAGGTAGCAGGCGCCGCGCGCAGCAATCTCGGCGGCAAGGGCCTGGCTCTGTGCCGGTCCGATGGTGCTGGTTTCGATGACGACGGCGTCGGGCCTGACCGCGGCCAGCACGCCCTCCGGCCCGCGCATCACCTGCTCGACTTCCTGCGGTCCGGGAAGGCTCGTAATGACGACATCGGCAGCAGCCGCGAGCTCGGAGGGATCGCGACAGACGGTGGCGCCGGCCGCGGCAAGTACCTCGCGCGCCGCGGCCCTGATGTCGCAGACCCGAACGCGGTGTCCCGCCGCAAGGACGCGCTGCGCCATCGGTCCGCCCATTCTCCCCAGCCCGATCACGCCAACCGACATGGCGCCTGCGCCGCCCGGCGGTTCGGTCATGCGGGCCCGGGGGGGGCGTTAGTCGATACGCCCATGCAGCGGCGCCATTCCTTCCAGAAGCCGCGAATGCGGTTGTCGTCGCCCCGCAGACCCTCATCGGCGGGTTCGCCGCGCGCGATCAGGCTGTAGCGCGCGCCGATACTTTGCACGCCCCGTTGCTGGGCTTCCCAGGCGGTCCAGTCCTCGCGCATGTTGCCGGCGTCCTGTGACCAGTAAAGCATCCAGTGCTTGCGCCGGATTTCCCGCACTTCCTCGGTATCCGATTGCAGATAGGCGTGGCGTGTCTCGAACACCGTTTCCTCCGGACCGATTGCGATCTGACGCTCCATGATCAGCGTGCTGTAACGGATGGCGAACAATGCCTCGGGAAAAAAGGTGACGATCCTGGAGGGGTCCTCCCGCGTCAGCCCCGGAAAAGGGTGGGCCATGAACTGCTCCACGAGTTCCGGCTGTCTGGCCAGGATGCCGTCGAGCGTTCCGGATTTACGGCCTTGCTCGTAATCGAGCCCGAGGCGCTGGACCGCGTGCCCTCCCGGATAAATCCGGTATGGCCGTGGTGGACTCACCCCACGGAGCCGCTTGTGCAGCAAGGTCGCGTGATAGCCGTCGCGCGAATTTTCCGGCTGCATCTTCCAGTTGGCGTGCAATGTCTTCGTCCACACCACCTCCACCTTGAAATCAGGCGAACTGAAGGGAAAGCGCAGCTCCTCGGCCAGTCCGCCCAGATACGCCGGAAGTCCCGGCGTGTCTTCGTCGAAACATACGAAAACCAGCCGATGCATGGCCGCCACTCGCACCGGCACCAGGCCGGTGTCCTCCTTGCGCAAGCCACCCGGACAAAAACTGGTGGTATACGCTTCGGCCTCTGGCGCCGTCACAAGTCGTCCGTTGAGATCGTAACTCCAGAGATGATAGAGGCAGGTGAACGCCCGTGAATTCCCGGAGCTTTCGAATACAACCTGAGCCGCCCGGTGCCGGCAGGTGTTGTAGAACGCCTGAACCCGCCCTTCCTCGTTTCGACACAGCAGGATGGGCTGTCCGGCGACGATGGTCGTCAGATAGTCGCCGGGATTGGGGAATTCGCTTTCATGGCAGACGAAATTCCATGCCCGCAGGAAAATCCGTTCCCGTTCGAGTTCGAACACCCGCGGGTCGGTATAGACGCGGTTATCGACGAGGTATTGGTCGGGAAGTGCAGGTTTGGCGATACGAATGGCCATTCATCGTCTCCGGGTGCCGTATCGGGCGGACCGTCAATAGAAAGCCGTTCCGCCGTCCACGTTCAAAACCTGGCCGGTCATCATGTCGCTGGCGGAGGAAGCAAGATAAATCACCGTACCCACCATGTCGTCGGCATGCAATTCGCGGGGCAATACGCGCGACTGGATCTGCCGCTCCTTGATAAATCCGGGGAGCTTCTCATTTGACTCCGTGTCATGTACCAGACCGGGGGCGACGCAGTTGACCCTGACGCCGTGCTTGCCCAGTTCGCGGGCAAGCGAACGGGTCATGCCGATCACTGCCGCTTTGGAGGCCACATAATGCAATACGTTTTCAGTGCCATACATCACCGTCGACGAAGAGATATTGATGATCCTGGCGACTCCTGAAATCTTCAGCAACGGCGCCAACGCGCGCACGGCGAGCCAGACGCCTTTCACATTGACGCTCATTACACGATCCCATTCGGCTACCGCCAGCTGATCGAAAGGCCCGCGCACGAGCGTGCCGTACACCGCCGCATTGTTGACCAGAACGTCGGCCCGTCCGTAGGCTTCAGACAATACTTCGCCGGTGCGGCGCATGCTTTCCCAATCGGCGACATCGCAGGCGAAAAACCTCACATCCCGGCCCCGTGCCCGCAGCGCCGCCGCCGCCGCTTCTCCGCGTTCGGCCGTGACATCGGCGATCGCTACCTTCGCGCCCCGCTCGGCGAATGCTTCGGCGTATTTCAACCCCAGACCACCGGCAGCGCCGGTGACCACCACCACCTTGTCGGCGAACTCATTCATAAGATTCTCTCTTTCAAGATTTTTCTCTGGCTTGACCGCTGCAATTTCAGGAAAAAGCCGGCAACGCGGGCAAGCACCCGCTTCACGGCGTCGCTTCCGATTGTCTTACGGAAAGTCATTCCAGCGCCTCGTCCAGTGCGCCGGGCTTACAACGGCCGCTATTGATCGCCTCGGACCTCCCGGCTCAGGACTTCATTTCTGTGCCCGAAGAATAGTCTCGGTGAAGTCAATTCCGGGCGACTTGCGCCTCCGGCTCCTCTTCACGAAAATATTCGCGCGCCTGGGATTGCGCCGCATCCCGCAGGTACTTGCGTACGCGCACCACGCCGAGGTCGTGCTGGTAGAAATTTTCCGCCGCGGGCCAGGCCGGGATCCCCGACAAGGCCCGCTTGTCCTGTTCCAGCACCGAGTTGGTGTGATTGCGTATTCGCTGATTGAACAGGAAATGCCACAGATCACGCTGCCATCCTGACACCTTGCGCAGCCGCCAGGCGTGAATCCGCGTGCGGTTTTCCTCCATCGGCGTCACATAGAAGATGATGCGCATGAGGTCCCCCGGACCGGCGGTGGGCGGAAGCGGGACCTCGACCCGGGTGTAATAGATGCTTGCGTTATCGACGAATTCGAGCAGATCGATGTTGCCGCGTTTCTGGCCGACGCGCACGGTCGAAAATCCCTGCGCTGTCTTCTGCACCACGACCTGATCGGTCCGGGAACCGCCCGACAGGGTGTAGGACTGCGCGTGAAGATAAGGGCCGTGCATCGGGTCGGAGAGGTTGTCATAGATATAGCGGTAATCGGTCACCCAGGTGTCGAAATGGATCATGCCGCTCCACTCGGTCGAGGCAAGCTCTTCCGGCAATTCGAGCGGCGGCGGCGCGGGATGCTTCTCGTCGCCGAAATAGGCCCAAATGCCCTGGTAGTGCTCGACGATCGGGTAGGACCGCAGCAGTTTTCTGCCTTCCAGCGGACAGTCCGCCAACGCCGGCACGCGGACGACGCGCCCGGAACCGTCCACCTGGACACCATGGTAGGCGCAGGCGAGCACGCCGTCCTGAACCTCGCCCAGGGAAAGCGCCACCGCGCGGTGCGGGCAGCGATCCTCCAGCGCGCGCACCTTGCCTTGCTGGTCGCGCCACAGCACCAGTCGTTCCCCGAGGCGCTTGATACCGAGAGGCTTATTCGTCACCTCGGAAGATGCGGCGATGCAGTACCACTGGTTCCGCAGCCCATTTCGCAACAGGTACTCGGTCCGCTCTTCAACATTCCGGGGTGTTGGCGCGCCGCCTGATCGCCCCGCTTCCGCGTCATCGGCTGCGTCGTAATCCGCATGCACCATCACCGGAGACGGGAATTTTTCCGGCGTTTGCGCGCGCCGGCGCAATTGCTCCCGAAGGAGATCCTCGGTCCAGCTTTGTCCTTCGGGCGGCGAAACGTTCACCTTGTTCAAAGCCAGCGCTATCGACGCAAGATCATGCGCTCCGCCGCCAAGGATACCCATGAGCGCGTCGCACAATTGCCCATCGAATTCATTGCCCGCCATGTTTGTCCTTTCGATCTGGTGATGCCGCTTGTTCTTTAAAGCGTACGGCGGCCATGGGAATGTGTCCAATTAATTTTCCACCGTACCGAATGTGGGAACCCGGGAACCGCAGGGTTTGAACAGCAGTTAATCTTGATATTGCAGACCAGTTGAATATCATTCATCCTGATGGTGCCGGGGTCCGGCATGCTCCGGGCTGCGATTGACATGACTTTGCCGCTTGTTCGCCGGACACGGCGGATGCGGTCATATCGGACTGCCGTGGTGTGATCTACAGGCGAAGGAACAAAGACAATGGCAAACGGGCCACGCTGCGCGAGAGGAGTCCTCGTGCTTGCGATGCTGATGCTTACGGGGGTGTCGTTCGCCCAGGGTTTCCCGTCCAAGCCGATCCGGCTGGTCTCGCCTTATGGCACCATCGGCCTCCCCGACGTGCTGGCCCGCCTGGTCGCCGCAAAAATGTCGGAATCCATGGGTCAGCCGGTGATCGTCGACAACAAGCCCGGTGCCGGCGGCATCATCGCCTACCAGATCGTGGCCAAAGCGGCGCCGGACGGGTACATGGTGCTGCTGGTCGCGGACTCCGACTATGCGGTCACCCCCGCCCTGCACGCCACGCTGCCCTACGACCCGGGGCGCGATTTCACGCCCGTGACTCAGGCGTTGCGCGGAACGTTCTTCCTCGCCGCCAATTCGTCTCTCGGTGTCAACTCGGTCCAGGAGCTGATCGCGCTGGCAAAGGCGCGCCCCGGCCTCAACTATGGTTCGCCGGGCAGCGGCCAGACGCATCATCTCGCCATGGCGCAGTTCGCGATCATGGCCGGGGTAAACCTCACCCACATCCCTTACAAAGGCGTCGCGCAGGCAACGCCCGCGCTGCTGTCGGGCGATGTATCCGTGATGTTCGTCACCTTGCCGTCGGTGCTGCCGCATGTAAAGGCCGGCAAGCTGCGCCTCCTTGCCGCGGGATCAGCGCAGCGCTCCCCGCTGATGCCGGATCTGCCGACGGTCGCAGAATCGGGACTGCCGGGGTTCGAGGCGAGGATCAGCATGGGCTTTGTCGTGCCCGCGGCCACGCCGCGCGCAATCATCGATCAACTGAACGCGCAGTTCGTGAAAGCGCTGAAATCGCCCGACACGGAGACCCGGCTGGTCAGCTTCGGCATGGAGGTGGTCGCAGGCACGCCCGAGCAGTTCGCGGCGCAACTGAGCAGGGACCAGGAGCATTACCCGCGGCTGGTGCGCCAGATTGGCCTGAAGATTGACTGACCCGCCCCGCCGCGCGGACAGTTCCTGGCGGCGGGGCGCGATTGCCGGCCGAATTGCACCGGCAAAACCACGGCCGGCGCAGGGCGGAGCGCACCGGGATGGTGCCGGCGCCCGCGACGCATCGAACCGGAACCGGGAGTTCCCTCTGCATGAAACGACTCGCGGGAAAAGTTGCCATCGTATTCGGCGCCGGACCGAACATCGGCGGCACCATCGCCCAATTAAATACCCCACCTGGCGCCCGGGCGATTTCACCAGGGTGAACCTCCAAGGCTACATGACGAACGTCAAACCGACCCGGTACGGAGAAGAGCATGGCAACGTCGCCAAGAAAGATGACCAGCAAAGGATTTACTTCGATGGATCAAAGTGATCGCAGGCAGCAACGCTCGGAGCAGCTAAAGCTGCTGCCGCAAACCTCGAAGGACACCTTGATGGGCAGGCTGTTGCGCAAGTTCTGGCAGCCGGTTGCGCTGTCGCGCGAGCTCGCCGGCGGCGCCGCGAAACCCCTCAGGATTCTCGGCGAGGACCTGACCCTGTACCGCGGCACGAGCGGGCGGCCTTATCTCATCGCCGGCCGGTGCGCCCACCGGTTGACCCTGCTGCACACCGGCTGGGTTGAAGGAGAAGCAATCCGCTGCATCTACCACGGCTGGAAGTACGACGGCTCGGGGCAATGCATCGAGCGGCCGGTCGAGAAGGATCCGGACATCCCGAAAATCAGGATCCCGGGATACCCGCTGCGCGAACTGAGCGGGCTCATCTTCGCCTACCTCGGTGAAGAACCGGTTCCCGATTTCGACCTGTCGCGAAAGGACGTGTTCGAGAGAAAACAAGGCGTGGTCATGGCGAGAGCCGAGAAATGGCCCTGCAACTGGTTCCAGCAGGTCGAGAACTCGCTGGACGCGGCCCATGTGAGTTTCGTGCATCAGAAGGGCCTGGTAGGGCCGTTCGGAGCGGCGGTGACGCCGGCGATACCGGAGCTTTCGTACTCGGAAACCGAAGCGGGCATCGAGCAGGTCGCCACGCGCGCAAAGGACAACGTGCGCAAAAGCGACTGGACCTTTCCCAACAACAACCACATCATCTCGCCGGGCTTCGCAACAGGCGACCCATGGATGGACATCGGCATATGGATGGTTCCGCACGACGATGAACACACCACCCGTTTCATTCTCTACAGCACCCCTTTGACAGGCGAAGGGGCGGAGCGATTCAAAAAACGCTTCGAGGAATTCGGCGATTACAACCCGGCGGAGCATCACGATGAGCTGTTCCTCGAGGGCAGGTACCCGCAGGACCCCTACATCCAGCTTGCCAGCGCCCAGGACTATGTCGCGGCCGTGGGCCAGGGCGCCATCGCCGCCAGCGACAACGAGGTGCTGGGCAGGTCGGACGCGGGCATCCTGTTTTTGCGCAGCCTGTTCTGGAGAGAGCTCGAAGCGCTCCGCACCGGCCGTCCGACCAAGCAATGGCGAAGACGGCCGGCTCCTGCCGAGATGCCCACCCAGCCGGGAATCAAGCAAGAGGCGTGAGGGCCGCAGCGCGGACCGGCGCCGGGCGGGGGAGATGCGGCAAGACGGTTGCCGTCGTTTGCGGCGGCGGTTGCCGGGCGACGACGGCCTGCCGGGCGTGATAGATTGCCACCGGGGGCTATACTATTCAAACAGGCAGTAGCGATCGGCAGCGATGAAAGAGTGAGGAACTCATGGTCAATGCGGAGCAGCTGAAGGCGCGTTTGGGGCGCGGCGAATTCGTCGAGCGCCCCGAGGAAATGACGGAGGAGTACCGCCACGAGCTGAAGCGCATGCTGCTCATCGCCGCGGATACCGAGTTCCGCAGCGTCCCCATGCTCCACAGTTTCATAGGCGTGGGCGTTCCCCATCGCTACCTCAAGCCGATCCTGGCCATCGGCCAGGACGAACTCGGCCACGCGCACGTCAATTACCGCATTCTGGAAGACCTGGGCGAGGACATCGACGCGCTGCTGTTCGAGCGTGACACCACGCAATGGAACTATCCGTACTTTTTCGACATGCCCATCGAGAACTGGTACGAAATCGCGGTGTCCGAAGGGCTGGGCGAATTCGCCGGCGGGCTGCTGGTGCGCAACATTCTTCACCACTCAAGCTACGCGCCATGGCGCCGCGCGCTGGTGAAAGTCGATATCGAGGAAAATTTCCACGTCAAGTTCGGCCAGACACTGATGAACGAAGTGGCCGCGACGCCCGAAGGCCTGGAAGGCCTGCAGCGCACGGTGGACTGGATGTTTCCCCTGCTGATTGAATTCTTCGGTCCGCCCGGCAGGACAGTGGACGCACAGCTCGAATACCGGTTGAAGGGCATCAGCACCGACGGGATGCGCCAGCAATATCTGCATTACGCCGTCCCGTATTGCCAGTCTCTCGGATTGAACGTGCCGGCCCATCTCGATGCCGCCACCAATCAGTACGTTCTGGATATTGCGTTCCCCTGCGAATTCGATCCGGCGAACAAGCGCTGGGATTTCAGCAAACCGGTCGGATGGCGGGAGACATTCGCGCGGGTGAAGGCGCGCGGACCGATGGCCGAAACGCACCTGCGCCAGATCCGCCAGGGATGGCGCAGTCTCAAGTCCGGTACTCTTTAGTGGCCGGGACGCCGCTTGCCGGACCGCCGGTTCCCGGGTCGCTCGTTCCCGGGTCGCTGGTTGCACGGGCCTGGCAGGCGCTCGAACAGGTGATGGACCCCGAATTCCCGATCAGCATCGTCTCCATGGGCCTGATCCGCGACGTGGCGGTGGAAGGGGAGAGCGCGAACGTAAAGCTGACCTACACCTCGATGGGCTGTCCCTGGACCGACTGGATCGAGCGGGACGTGCGGGAGAAACTGCTGGCGGTGGACGGGATAAGCGAGGTTCGCATCGAAGTGGTCTGGGACAGACCCTGGACCCGCAGGGATATTGTCCCGAGCGCGAAGATCGTGTTCATGAAAATGGGCATATCGCCATGAGCGCGCCGGGCAGACAAGTCTTCTGGGTGTTCGCCAGGCGCGCCCCGACCGATCCGTTCGAACAGGTCGGTTCCGTCACCGCGACCAGCGAAGCCATCGCCTATGTCTATGCCCGCACCAATTACCGGGAGCGAAGCTGGCGCGACATGCGCGTGGTACCGCGCGACGCCTTCTACGAACCCGCGGCGCAAGCCCCATGAGTTCGACGCTCGCATTTGCCGACGACCTGCCGGTTGCAGCGCAAGAAACCCTGCGCGACTTGCTGCTTGCGCTGACCAAAGCCAAGCAGGAGCTCGGATTCCAGTACGCCTCCTGGTGCATACGCGGCCCGTCGGTGGAAGCCAACATCGCGCTGGCGGGCATGGCGCAGGAGGAATTGGGACACGCCGCCGTGCTGGACGGACTGCTGGGGGAGGATATGGACCATCCGGTCGCGGGCAAAGATGATCTGGTCGGCTGGAACAGGTGGTCGGCATCGTCCGCGGCGCCCGCGATGATCGAATCCTGGCCGACCCTGGTGGCGAGCTGCCTTGCGCTCGACGCCAGCGTGACGGCGACCCTGGAAGCGCTGAAGTCCTCCACCTATGTGCGGCTCGCACAACGCGCCAGCAAGATGGTCCAGGAGGAGCAATACCATCTTTTGTTCGGCGTCGAGACCGTCCGCACCTTTGCCGACCTGCCGCGCGAAACGCGCCTCGAGCTGTCGGCCGGCTATCAACGCGCGCTCGCCGCTGCCGAGACCCGTCTGGACGCAGCCAGGACTTTGTCCCGGCTCGATGCGCTGGGAATGCTTGCGCCCGGCGCCGTCAAGGCGCGCGACAGGTTTCTGCAAGTCATTGCGCAGCGATTCAATACCGCTTGTGGTTGAGGGCACCGCTGGAGCGGATCCGGTTTGCGCGTTTTGCGGATCATCCGAAGTGACGCGCGTTTCTCTTTTCGGCGGTCAGTTGATGACCTCGCAGTACCGCTGCAGGAAATGCCTGACGTACTTCGAACAGATACGCTGGGACGAAGGCGATCGGGATGACCCGCAACCCGGACCGGCCGAAGCGGGCGGCAAGGAGCAGGGCAGATGATGGCGGAGCAAACGATTCCTTCGGCCCTGCTGGAACGGGTGCGGCGCGATCCGGATACGGTTGCCATGCGGGTGAAGCGCCGCGGCATCTATCATGACATCACCTGGGCCCAATACCTGCGGCAAATCGAAGCGGTCTCCTCTGGTTTTCGGGCCTTGGGATTGCGGCCGGGAGACCGGGTCGCCATCCTCGGCGATCCCTGCCCGGAGTGGTTGCAGGCGGAAATGGGGACGCTGGCCGCGGGTGGCATCTGCTTCGGCATTTATCCGACCAGCTCGCCGGCGCAGGTGGCGTCGTTGCTCACCCATGGCGGCGCAGCTATCGTCGTGGTGCGCGACCAGGAAAGCGCGGACAAGATCCTCGGGCTGACCGAGGCGCCGGCGCTGCTGCGCCACATCGTGGTGATCGATCCCCAGGGCATGCTGGACGAGGCGGATTCCCGGCTCATGTCGTTCGAGGAGATGACGCACCTGCCGCGCGAATCAGGCCCGTCGCTTCAAGACCTGGTTGCCGGACTCGACCCGGACGCAGCGGCGCTGATCGTGTTCACCTCCGGCACCACCGGCGATCCGCGCGGTGCGGTGCATTCGCACCGCACGCTTCTTGCCGGAGCGCGCGATTACCGCGACTGCCTGGTGCCGGATGCGAGCCGGGCGTGGCGCACCGTCTGCCATCTGCCGCTGAACCATATTTTCGAGCAGTTCAACACCGTCATGCTGCCGCTGCTCGGGCCGGTGATTCCGCACTTCGGCGAGCCCCGCACGCAGGCCACCCAGACGCTGTTCGAGGTGGCCCCCGATTTCTACGCATCGGTCCCCCGCTACTGGCAGAAGATGGCCAGCCAGATGCTGGTCGGCATGGAGAACTCCTCGCCGGCCAAACGCGCAGTTTACGGCTGGGCGATGAAAATCGGCCGGCGGGTGCAGGCGCGCGGCGCGGCGCCCTGCCCGCCCGGGCTGCGATTTCTCGGTTGGCTGGCCCGGCTGCTGGCCTTTCGCCCGCTGCTCGACAAGGTGGGATTATCGCGGGTACGGGTGGGCATCAGCGGCGGCGGACCGATGCCGCCGGAGGTGCAAAGGCTGTGGCAGGCCTGGGGCGTCAACCTGAAGAACCTGTATGGGCAGACCGAAGGCGGCTTTATCGCCGTGCAGCGCGGCGACTTTCCCACACCGGGCAGCGTCGGCGCGGCAGCGCCGGGCGCCACGCTGCGTCTCGCGCCCGATGGCGAAATACTGGTCATGAATGCCGGGAGCTTCGTCGGTTACTGGCGCGACGAGGCGGCCACGCGTGAGATGAAGCAGGGTGACTGGGTCTGCACCGGCGACGTTGGCACCCTGGACACGGGTGGCGATCTCGCCATCATCGACCGCAAGCGCGACATCATCATCACCCAGGGCGGGAAGAACATCGCGCCGCAGGCCATCGAAGACAAACTGCGGACATCCCCTTACGTTGCCGAGGCGGTGGTGTTCGGCGACGGCCGGAAATATCTGTCGGCCCTGTTCGAGATCGACGAGGATACCGTGTCGCAGTGGGCGCGCTCGCGCGGGCTGACTTACGGGGGCTTCGCCGACCTTGCCGCCGCCCCCGAGGTGAGGGATCTTATCCAGGAACTGTTGAACGCGGTGAACAGGGAACTGGCGCGCCCGGAGCAGGTGAAGGCGTTCCGCATCCTGTCCCGCTCCCTCGATCCGGAACTGGAGGGCGAGCCGGTGACGCCGACACGCAAGGTGAAGCGCAAACAGATGTTCGAACGATTTCGCGACCTGGTCGAATCGATGTACCTCGAGGCCGAGGAAGCGCGTATCAGCGCTCAGGTCGGAGCCGTTAACCAGAGGGGTTGAAGAATCACCGCAACGGGTCCGGAAACGGGCATGAGGAGTGGCATCCCCTCACGTTGCGACGTACCAGCCGATCGTAACCAGTTAAACAGGAGGAGTAACCATGCTTATTCGATGCTCGATATTGGCTGCGGCTACCGGCGCAGCGCTGGCAATGGCCGCCGCGACAGCGGTGGCGCAGGAGTACAAACTCGGCGTATCCGCGGCGATCACCGGCCCGGTGGCGAGCACCTATGCGCCGGCATACGAAGGCCTGAAGGTCTACATCGACCGGCTCAACGAGCGCGGCGGGGTGAACGGCCAGCAAGTCAGGATGATCTACCTTGACAATCGCGCCGCGCCGCCGCGCGCGGTGGCCGATTCCAAGCGCCTGGTCGAGGAAGAAAAGGTCATCGGCATGATCAACATCAGCACCTCGGCCACCTACGCGCCGATGGTGGCCGATGCGACCCGCACCAAAACGCCGCTTATCTTCCTCGGCAGCGCGGTCTGCCCCGCCGAGGTCTATCCGCCCAAGCCCGATCCCTACCAGTTCTGCTCCTCGTTCAACCTGGTGGGAGAGGACGGCAAGGCGATGGTGCAATATCTCAACGAGTCCAGCGGCGCGAAAAAAGGCAAGCTCGGCCTGATGGCCATGGACATCCCGATCAGCCGCCTGGGCGTGGACATGATAGAAAAGCTCGCGCTCCAGTCCGGCTACGAGATCGCCGGCAAGACAGCGGTACCGCTCACCACGGCGGACTTCACGCCCTTCGCCACCCGCTACAAGGACGCCGGCGCAACCTGGATCGCGCACTGGGCGCCGCTCACCGTGGGTGTGGCGATGTTCTCGAGCCTCACCAAGCTGAACTGGGTGGGGAATTATCTGGCGGTCGCCTCGCCCACCGCTGAAGCGGACACGACCAAGTTCGCCCAGCCGAATTTTCACGTGATGCCCTCCTACACTTTTACCGTCGAGGGATTGCCGGTATTCAAGGAAATCGCCGAGGCGGCGAAAAAACACGGTGCGACCTGGCCGGCGGATTCGCTGGCAGTCGGCTGGATCGGCGGGATGGTCATAGAAGACGCGCTCAAGCGCTGCGGACGGACCTGCAATGCCGAGCAATTCCGCGGCGCGCTGGAGGGCGTGAACGTCGATACCCGGGGAATCTACGGCGGTCCGGTGGACTGGAGCCGCGGCAATCATGTGCGCAGCGCCGCCTATTACAAGGTGTATCGCTGGGATCCGGCTCAAGGGCGCATCGTCCGGGTCAGGGACTGGGTGAAAATTCCGATTCAGTAGGCCCGGATCCATGCAGTTCGTCGTCAACGTCCTGGTCCTCACCGCCCTCTATGCCCTGATGGCGGAGGGCTTCGTGCTCATCTACCGCGCCAGCAAGGTATTCAATCTCGCGCACGGCGACATGATGATGCTGGGGGGCTACGTCTTTTTCACCTGCCTGGTGGCGACACAGGGCGGCGTGGCCACGTCGGTGGTGATCGCCCTGGGCGCGGGATTTTTCATCGGGGTGGCGGTGTACCTGGCCGGCATCCGGCCGCTGGCCGGGTATCCGGTCGCCTCGGTGGTCCTGGTCACCGTGGCGATCGGCATACTGATCCGCTCGGTCGCCACGCTCCTCTGGAGCGCGCAGGTGCGCTATCCGGTGAATCTGCTGCCGTTCAAGGACACGCCCCACGCGCTGCCGGGCAACGCGGTATTTTCCACGCTCGACCTGGCGGCGCTCGCGGCGGCACTGGTATTTTTCATCGTGCTGGTGCTGCTGCTGCAGCGCACGGCGCTGGGCGTGAGAATGCGGGCGGTTGCCGAGAATCCCCGCCTGGCCGCCAACAGCGGCATCGACATCCATCGGATCATCGCGCTGTCCTGGGGGCTGTCGTGTTTCGGTGCGACCCTGGCGGCGCTGTTTTACTCGACCCGCGTCAACCTCGAACCCGACAGCTGGCTGGTGGGCCTGCGCGCCTTCGCCCCGGCGCTGATCGGCGGCATGAACAGTCCCCTGGGCGTCCTGCCGGGGGCATTGATCGTGGCGATCGTGGAAGTACTGGCGGCGCAGTATCTTGATCCCATCATGGTGAATTCCGCACCTTTCATCGTGCTGCTGGTCGCGCTGTGGATCCGGCCCTGGGGCCTCTTCGGCACCCGCGAAGAAGTCGTGCGCGTCTGACCCGGAGTGACGCTTGGCAACCCATGCTTCCGGGTTCTTCAAGACCCGCTACAGCTTCGAGATCGGCTTCCTCGAAACACCGTATCGCCGCTTCTGGGTGGCGGCGGGGCTGTGCATCGCGCTCGCATTTCCTTTTGCGGCACCCACGTTCTGGGTCGGCATTCTCAATCTGGCACTGATCGCGGCCATCGGTGCGCTGGCGCTCAACCTCCTGACCGGATACACCGGCCAGTTGTCGCTGGGCCACGCCGGGTTTCTCGCCGCCGGCGCCTTCACCGCCGGCATCCTGGTGGGGCAGTGGGGCGCGCCGGTGTGGGTCACCCTGCCCGCGTCAATTGTCGTCGGCATGGTCCTCGGCATCATCGTCGGCGTTCCCGCGCTGCGGCTGCGCGGCATCTATCTGTCGATCAGCACCCTGGCGGCGTTTTTTGTCATCGCCTCGCTCGCCACCGAATATCAAAGCCGCTTCGGCAAGGGTTCCGGAACCCTGGTGCCGGCGCCGCGGCTGGGCGACTGGGTGCTCGCCGGGGAGCTCAGGTGGTATTTTGTGCTGCTCGCGCTTTCCGGGCTCGCCACCCTGCTGTGCCTCAATCTCAACCGCAGCCACGTCGGCCGCGCCTGGCTGGCGATCCGCGAGCGCGATCTGGCGGCCGCGGCGCTGGGCATCGACGTGGCCTTCTACAAGGTCATGGCCTTCGTCATCAGCACCGCGATGACCACCTTCGCCGGCGCGCTCTCGGCGTACTACACCGGATTCGTCGCTGCGGAGGCGTTCACTTTTCTGGTGACCATCGAATTTCTCGCCATGATCCTGATCGGCGGTCTGGGCTCGGTGCTCGGTTCGCTGCTCGGCGCGCTGTTCGTCACCATGCTGCCCTTCCTGGTGGAGCGCGCGGTCGAAGTGCTGCCGTTCCCGGCGACCTTCAAGACCCATCTGTTCGCCGTCCAGATAGGACTGTTCGCCGTGCTGATGCTCGCTTTCCTGATGTTCGAACCCCACGGGCTGGCGCGCATCTGGGGGCGCATCCGCGCTTATTTCGAGCTGTGGCCGTTCCGATACCGCCCGCTGCAATGACGCGCGGCCTGCGCGTTGAAAATCTCGAGTCGGTCTATAACAAGGCCGTCACCGCGATCAGCGGCGTCTCGCTCGAGGTCCCCGAGGGCAGGATCGTCTCGCTGGTGGGTGTTAACGGCAGCGGCAAGAGCACCACGCTCAATGCCATCGCCGGCCTGTTGCGCGGCGACAACCAGGAGATCACCGACGGCCGGGTGTGGTTCGACGGCGAGCGCATCGACGGCCTGCCGCCGCATCAAGTAGTGCGCCGCGGCGTGGTGCTGGTGCCGGAGCGCGAGAAGATATTCGAGACGCTGACGGTGGCCGAGAACCTGCGGGCGTCGGTGGCCCCGGCCGGGAAAGACCCGGGCGACCGGCTCGCCGAGGTGTACCAGCTGTTTCCCGTGCTGGTGGAGCGGAAAAACACCGTCGCCGGTTATCTCTCCGGCGGCGAGCGGCAGATGCTCGCGATGGCGCGCGCGCTCCTGTGTCGTCCGCGGCTGCTGCTGGTGGACGAGATGACCCTGGGCCTCGCGCCCCGGGTGACAGCCGAATTGCTGGCGCGGCTCTCCCACATGCGCGACAACCTCGGCGTGTCGGTGCTGCTGGTCGAGCAGAACGTCGCGGCGGCGCTGGAAGTGGCCGACTACGGCTATGTCATGGAAAAGGGCAAGATCGTCTTTCATGGCACGCCGCAGAAGCTGCGCTCGCACGATGACGTGCGCGAGTTCTATCTGGGCCTGGGCGCCGCCGGGACGCGTTCCTACCGCGAGGTGAAGCAGTACCGGCGCGCGCGCCGCTGGTGGGGCTAGAGATGGAGCACCTGCCGCCCGGCGCCGCGCCGCTGCTGCAAGTCAATGACCTGTCGCTGGCATTTGGCGGATTGCACGCCATCGACGGCGTATCGACCGCGGTGCGGGCGCACGAAATGGTCGCGCTCATCGGCCCCAACGGCGCCGGCAAGACCTCGCTGCTCAATTGCATCAACGGCTATTACAAGCCCTCGGGCGGCGCGCTGCTGCTCAACGGCAAGCCGATCGCCGGGCTGGCGCCGCATCGCATGGCCAGGCTCGGCATCAGCCGCGCCTTCCAGATGGTCGAACTGATTCCGCAGGCCACGGTGCTGGAAAACGTGATGGTGGGCAGACACATCCATACCGAAGCGGGATGGCTCTCGTCCATGCTGTTCTGGGGAGCGGCCCAGCGCGAACAGATCCGGCACCGCGAAGCGGTCGAGGAAATCCTCGAACTGATGGAACTGGAGCCTTACCGGACGCGCCGGGCGGGCGAGCTGTCGTACGGGACGCAGAAGCTGGTGGGCGTGGCGCGCGCGCTGGCGATGGAACCGCAACTGCTGCTGCTGGACGAGCCCTCCTCGGGCATGAGCCGCCAGGAAAAAGAAGACCTCGCGCGATTCGTGCTGCGCATCCGCCATGAAAAACCGCTGGCCATCCTGTGGGTGGAACACGACACGCAGATGGTGAAGGATCTGGCCGACCGGGTGGTGGTGCTCGATTATGGCCGGAAAATTTTCGACGGCCTCCCGGACGCGGCACTGCAGGATCCCGCGGTGGTGCAGGCCTACCTGGGCAAGCCCGTATCGGCGCAAGAGCCTGCATAACGGGCCAGGAAGAAAACGCCTCGGCGTTTTCCCCGATATCGGGGTGTGCGAGGGGGCTTGCCCCTTCGCTTCGTGGATGACTTGATGAATGAGTTTTTTTCCTAGGAGACGAGCGTGACGCCGATTCGCTACCGATTGACATGGAATGATGTGGACTACGCGCGCGTGGTCCATTTCCTGCGCTGCTACGTCTGGGTGGACGAAGCCTTTCACAACCACCTGTACCAGCGCGGCTTCCAGGTACGCAAGTTCATCGAACAGGGTTATGGGCTGCCTTACATCGGCAGCTCCTGCCGCTACATGCGTCAGCTGACCCTCGATGACGAGGTCGAGCTCCATCTCTCCATCACGAAAATCGACGCCAAGGGTTTCACCCTGCAGTTCCGCATCAACAAGGTGGGCGACACCGCGATTGCCGCCGAAGGCGAGATGGTGAGGCGCTGCATCCAGGCGGCGCCGCCGAAAAGCGTGGCAATGCCGCAGCTGCTGGTCGATGCCCTGGCCGGGTTCGTTCCTAGCGCCCCTTGAATTGGGCCGGCCGCTTTTCGCGAAAGGCGGCGACACCTTCCTTGATGTCATCGCCCATCATGATGGCGCGATAGAGCTGGCGATCCAGCACCAGGGCGTCCATGAGCGAGGTTTCCGCGCCCTGGTACAGCGCCAGCTTGATCGCGCCTATCGAGTGGGTCGGCCCTTTGGCGAATTTCGCGGCGAAAGCGCCCGCCTCGCGCAGCACGTCTTGCTCGGCATGCAGCTCGTCGAGGATGCCGTACTCCTGAGCGCGCACCGGGTCGAGGGTCTCGCCCAGCGCCGTCATGCGCAAGGTCCTGCTCGGGCCGATGAGCCGTCCCAGGGTCTGTACGCCGCCGCCCCCGGGCATGCCGCCCAGGCGGACTTCGGGCAGGCCGATCTGCCACTTGCCCTGGCCGCCGATGCGAAAATCCGCCGCCAGCGCGATCTCCAGTCCGCCCCCCAGGGCATGCCCGTTGACGACCGCGATGAAGATCTTGCGCGCGGTGCGCATGCCGCGTATCACGCCGTCCTTGAACACCTGGTCGAGCAGGTCGGCGCGGCCCTCGTTGCCCAGGTCGTCGAGTTCCTTCAAGTCGAGCCCGGCGGAAAAGTAACCGCGCGCCTGGCTCGCGATCACCACCACCTTGACTGCCGGATCAACGCGCGCGCTCTGCACCGCCTGTGCCAGCCCCTGCAGGAAATCGAGATCGACGGCATTGACCGGCGGCCGGTTCATGCGTATCCAGCCTATGCCCTCGTCCAGCGCGCATTCGATGTTCGCCAGTTTCAGATCCTTGAATGCCGTTGTCATCACCGCATCTCCCGTCGCCGCTTTTCCGTCACAGCGTTGTCCATCACCGCATTTTCCATCACATAATCCATCCGCCGTTGACGCTCAGTATCTGTCCGGTGATGTAGCGGCTGTCGTCGGAGGCGAGGAATGCCACCGCTGAGGCCACCTCGTCCGTTTCGGCCACGCGACCCAGCGGAATGCCGGCGGTGAGTTTCGCGGCCATGTCCGGCTGGCGCTCGAACAGCCGCTGCAGGGGCGGCGTGTTGACCGGGCCGGGGGACACGGCGTTAACCAGCACGCCCGAGGGCGACACCTCGCGCGCCAGCGATTTGGTAAAGGAAATCACCGCCCCTTTTGCCGCGGAATACACGACTTGTCCGGCGATTCCCGTCAGGGCCGCATCGGAGGCGATGTTGATGATGCGGCCGCGGCCTTGCTCCAGCATCCCGGGCAGCACCGCCTGCGTGCAGCGCAGCACGCCCATGACGTCGATGCGGAACAATTCCTCCCAGTGCTCTTCGCGGCTGGTGAGGAACGGCCCGATGCGGGTGCGCCCGGCATTGTTCACCAGCACGTCGATGCGCGCCCAGCGCTCGCGTATCCGCGCCACCGCCGCGCGTATGTCCCCGGTTCTGGTGATGTCCAGTTGCAGCGGCCACAACTCGGGCAGACCGAGCTCGCCCGCGACCTTCTGCGCGCCCGCCTCGTCGATGTCCGCCAGCACCACCCTGGCGCCGTCCAAGGCCAGGCGCTGAACGATGGCTTTGCCGATTCCGCCCGCAGCCCCGGTCACCAGGGCTACGCGGTCTTTCAATGAGTTCACTGTTGTCCTATGCTTGGATTCGACAGGAGCAAGCCGCCCGGGCGTTGTACGACGCCGTTGTTCACGATGCCGTTGTTCACGACGTATGGGCCTCGAGTGTTTTCAGTTTAGCATCGCATGGCGGTGCCGCAGCATCCCCCCGCTCGGGAATTCACGCGCCAGGATGAATCGAGACGCAGATCGCGTCCTCACCCGCGCGCTCGCCCGCCAGGGTTTCGATTGCCGTGGCGGCCTCGGCCAGCGGGAATTCATGGGTGTGCATCGGCTTCAAGCGCTCGACGTTGCGCGCGATCAGGTCCAGCGCCTGTTCGTAGGCCCGGCTGCCCTGGCTGAAGACGCCGCGCAGGCTGATCTCGCGCATCACCACCTGGTCCGAATCGATGCTGACCCTGGACTGTCCGCCCTTGACGCCGGCCAGCACCACGGTGCCGCCCGCGCGCACCGCGTTGATGGCGTCGTTGATTGGCTGGGTTGCCGCAGGGGTCACGTCAACGGCGATATCGGCGCCCCTGTGCCCGGTGATTTCCATCACCCGCGCCACGGTGTCCTCGCGATCGGCCTCGATGGTGTGGTGCGCGCCCAGGGCCCGGGCAAGCTCGAGCTTGAAACGGTCTCGCGCCAGGCCGGTGACGATGATGGTGCGCACCCCGGCGCTGGCGCAGGCAAGCACCGAGCCCAGGCCGCGCTGGCCGCAGCCCAGGATCAGCACCGTGTCGCCGAACGAGGACTCGGGAACATGCACCGACCAGCGCACCCCGGCGGCGATGGCCTGGTACAGGGTCGCGACCGACAGCGGCAGGGAAGCGGGCAGCTTGTGCATGATGGTGCGGCGGTGCAGATGGATGAATTCGCCGTAACCTCCCCACAGGCCGTGGCCGAAATCGGCGGACAGGAAGCCGTAGGCGGGGTTGGTCAGTGTCGTCACCGGAAACAGCGCCCGGCACAGGTGATAGCGCCCGCCCAGGCAGACCTGGCAGGTACCGCAGGTGAGATGCGGTTCCAGCGCCACCCGGTCGCCTTTTTTGACGCCCCAGTTGCGGCTTGCCTCCGCGCCGATCTCGTGAATGATGCCGATCGGTTCGTGGCCGGGGATGACCGGGTACCTGACAATGCCTTTCTGGGTGAAACGCCCCTTGTACTGTTCGACGTCGCTGCCGCACAGGCCGCAGGCCTCCACCCGCAGCAAGCCCTCGTCCGCACCGACCCTGGGCACCTCGTGCTCGGCCATCTCGAGCCGCCTGTCACCCGTCTGTATCATCACCCTCGCCTTCATCACCCCTCCTTTCCTGTTCGCTCATCATACTGCAAGGCAAAACCGCAGCATCGCAAGCCGGCGCAATCCCCGGCATGGAATCCATGGCATTTTGCTCGGTTCAACCGGCGCTGCTACAGTAGCCATCATCGTGCAGTCCTGTCGCGCATCGCGGAAAATACCGCGCCCCCGGGTTCCCCTGCACGCTGCCGCCATGGCTGCGGCAGCGCTGCTGTCGGGCTGCGACTATCTGCGTCCGTTCGACCAGGTCTGCGAGGCCAGGCTGAAGCCCGCCCAGATCAAAGTGGCAGCCGAACCGGTCGGCCATGCGACCGATTTTTCGCTGTCCTCCGCGCAGCTCTCGCAGCGCGGCGTGGAGTCCGCGGGGCGGATGGTGCTCGGCCTCATCGAGACCAAACTGTCCAGTTCGCTGTCGGCATCGGCCAACGGCGTGGTGAAGCCGCTGTCGGGCCGCTACTGCATGCGGCCCTCGCTGCAGGTGCGGCTCGCCTTCGATCCCACCACGATCTACGTGGCGAGCGAGTATCCGAAGGGCTCATGCCGGTTCGACATCACCATGGGGCACGAAATGAAGCACCTGCGGGTGTACGACGATTTTCTGGTCAAGCTGGCCGCGCAGCTCGAGACGGAACTCCAGGCGAAATTCGGCAACCGCATCCATTACTTCGCCGATGTCGGTGCGGGCGGGAAATTTCTCGACGACACCACCCGGACGCTGCTCGGCCCCTACCTGGAGAGCGGCATGGCGCAGGTGAACAAGCTGCAGGCGGCGGTGGATTCACCCGAGGAATATTTCAGGCTTGACCAGTTCCAGGCGCGCTGCTCTGAAAATTGAGTCCGGGAAACCGGGCGCGGCAACTGAACTGCCGCAAAACGCCTCAGTGCCGGCCGTCGCGCCGCGCCAGTTCGCGTACCCTGGCGGCATCCGGCTCGAAGCCCAGCCCCGGCGCCTGCGGCAACGTCAGCCATCCGTCCGCCGGTTTTTCCAGCCCCGGGAAGAGCTGCTCGCAACACAGCGTATCGACGTAGTTGTATTCCACCAGCGTGCCGTTCGCCAGGCCACCCAGGAGGTGCATGTTGTGATGCGTCCAGGCGCCGCCATTGGCGATGGGCACGTTGAACGCCGCGGCGAGTCCGGCGATGCGCAGGCACTGGGTGTAGCCGCCGCTGGCGATGACATTGGGTTGCACCACATCAACGGCATTGGCGACGAGCATGTCGCGAAAGCGGAACGCCAGGCCCTCGTGCTGGCCGGCGGCAAGCGGAATGCGTGTCTGGCGGCGCATGTCGGCCATCAGCCGCACATCGTTGTGGGTCAGCGGCTCCTCGAAAAAACTGATATCGCATTCCTCGACCATGCGCGCCAGGCGCAGCGCGTGATACTGATCGAGGCAGCAGTTGGCATCGATGTAGAGTTCAATCCCGGGGCCCACCGCTTCGCGCACCGCGCGCACCCGCGCGGCGTCCTCCAGGATCACCTCGGCCAGCGGCCGCGGCGTGTCGCGCCGTTTCAGCGCCTGGTCGGCAACCACCATCTTCAGCCGGCGATGGCCTTGCGACACCCACAGTTTCGCCGCCTCCACGAGCTGCGCCCGGTCGTAGACGGCGAGGCCGAAGGTGGCATACACCGGCACCTTGTCGCGCGCGCCGCCGAGCAATCGCCATAGCGGCTGGCCGAGCTTTTTGCCCTTCAGGTCCCATAGCGCGATGTCCACCGCCGCCATGGCATGGCTGGCAAATCCGGTTTGTCCGCGCGGGCTGAGCAGCCAGTACATGCGCTCCCACAGCCGCTCGTGTGCCAGCGCGTCCTCACCGGTGAGCGCCGGCGCGACGACTTCGCGGATCATCGCCGCCACCACGCGGTGATCGGCGATGGCGGTAAGCCCGTGCCCGATCAGGCCCTCGCCGGTTTCGATTTCCACCAGACACACCGACAAGGTGATGGTCCGGTCGAGCCCGAACAATTGCACCCGCGCCGGGACGGCGAGCGGCGTGGCGCTGATGCGGGCAATCTTCACTGCGGCGTCATTCGCGCCGGGGAAACGATTTCCGGGCTTCCCTAATCCAGCTTCACATTGACCAGTTTCACCCGCTTCGCGTAATCGGCGCGATCCGACTCGAGAAATTTCGCGAACTGCTCCGGCCCCTGGTTGAGCACGCTCAGTCCGACGCTGGTGATGTACTTCTCGGTGAAATCCGGCCGGACGATTATTTTCGACACATCGGCGGCGATCTTGTCGATGACAGGCCGCGGCGTGGCGGCCGGCACCACCAGTCCGAACCAGGATCGCGATTCGAAATTCACTCCCGCTTCAGCGAAGGTCGGCACCTCAGGCAGCCCGGCGAAGCGGGTCGGCCCGGCAATGGCCAGCGCCCGCAACTGACCGCCCCGGATGTACGGGATGATCGGCGGGATACCGGAGAAGGCGACTTCGATCTGGCCGCCGACCAGGGCGGTCAGCACTTCGGCAATGCCCCGGTAAGGAATGTGCGTCAGCTTGACGCCTGTCTGCTGCGCCAACGCCTCGGTGTCCAGGTGGGTCTTGCTGCCCGGCCCGAACGAGGCATAGTTGATCGCACCTGGTTTGGCCTTGGCCATGCTGATGAATTGCTGCAGGGTTTTCGCCGGGTAATCCGCTTTTACCGCGAGCAGCGTGATCGCCTCATAGACGTTGATCACCGGCGCAAAGTCCTTGACCGGATCGTAGGGCAGCTTGCTGTAGAGGTACTGGTTCGAGGACAGGGTCGGATCGTTCGCCATCAGGATGGTGTAGCCGTCGGCCGGCGCCTTCGCCGTATAAGCCGCCGCAACGATGGTGCTCGCCCCGGGACGGTTCTCCACCAGCGCCGGCTGGCCCCATGCCTTGGTCAGTTCCGCCGCGATCGCCCGCGTTATCGTATCGGTCAACCCGCCGGCGGTGGTGGCGACGATGAGTTTCACCGGCCGGGCCGGAAAACTTTGCGACTGGGCGATGCCTGTGGTTAGCGCCAGCGCCAGGGAAAGCGCGGGCTGAAGCACCCGAAACCGGATCATGGCGCGTCCTTTCATTTAAAGCAGGAAGTATGCATCATGACCCATCACGGTGCCGGATTGTCCGCGCGGCGCAGCACCACCAGCGCATCCAGCGCCAGGCCGCCGCCGCCCTCGGTCATCACCGAAAACGGATTCACGTCAATGCTCTCGAGCGCGCCTCCAAGCGCCTCGGCGAGCCGTGACAGCGCCACCAGCGCCGCGACGACGGCGGCGCGATCGCGCCTTGGCGCGCCTCGATATCCCGCCAGGAGCCGGCCGATGCGCGTAGCGCCGATCATCGCCTCGGCCTCTCCTGACGCCAGCGGAACCGGGCCGAAGGCCACGTCCCGATACAGCTCGAGCAGCGTCCCGCCGCCGCCGAACACGACTACCGGGCCGACCTCGGGATCCCGTTGCACGCCGAGCAGGACCTCGATGCCGTGCGAAACCTGGCGCGCCACCAGCGCGCGTTCCAGGCGCGCGCCGGGGACGCGCCGGGGCAGCGACTCCGCCAGGCGCGCGAACGCATCGCGCGCAGCCTCACCGTCGCGCAGGCCAAGGACCACGCCGCCGGCATCCGACTTGTGCACGATCTGATGCGACAGCAGCTTGAGCACCACCGGCGCGCCGATGCGCTCGGCGGCCGCGCGAGCCTCTTCGGCGGAGCGGACCACCGACTCTTCGGGCGTGGCGATGCCGACCAGCCGCAGCAGCGCCTTGGCGTCGGCTTCATCGAGTACGGCGAGCCCGCCGCGCGCAGGCCGCGCCCGCGCCGTTATCTCGGCAATCTTTTCCGGCGATGCGACGTTCATGGCGCGCGGCGGCGCGCCCGCGGCTGCCCCTGCGGCTGCCCCCGCGGCTACCCCCGCGGCTACCCCCGCAGCTACCCCCGCAGCTACCCCCGCAGCTACCCCATAACGCCCGAGTGCTCCCACGGCGCGCAGCGCCTTCCCCGGCTCCTGGAGGAACGGCAGGTGCGGCAATTCACGGCGCAGCCGGCGGCTGTAGTCGGTCAGCGCGTAGGACAGCATCGACACCACGGCCATGGGCTTGTACGCGCCCGCGGCCGCAAGCCGGTTCACTTCCCGCAAGTTTTCCGCCTTGCGGTTGGTTCCTGCCACGCCCGGCAGTTCCTCCTGCAGCAGCAGCACGTCGATGCCGGGGTCCGACTGCATCGCTTCGATGCAGCGGAAATAGGCCTCGCGGCTGGACAGCGCGGTGAATCCCGCGTCGAGCGGGTTGCCGAGCGAGGCGCCGGCGCCGAGGATTTCCCGCAACCGGGCAAGCGTCGGCCCGGCCAGCTCCGGCAGCACGACCCGGTTGCGCGCGGCCGCCTCGGCGAGCAACGCCTTGAGTCCGCCCGAAAAGGTGATCGCGCCCACGCGCGGGCCGGCGGGCACCCCGGCGTGGGCGGCGAACTCGAGCGCCTCGATCAGCTCGTCCAGCGTATCCAGCCTCGCCACGCCGGCGGCGCCGGCCACCGCATCGAAGCACTCGAGCGCCCCGGCCAGGGCACCGGTATGGGCGAGCGCCGCGGCGCGGCTTGACTCGGAGGCGCCGATCTTGAGCGCAATCACCGGTTTGCCGGCGGCGCGCGCCGCAGCGCATGCGTCGAGAAAGTCCCCGGGGTCGCGCATGGCTTCGATGAAACAGCCGATCACCCGCGTGTCGGGGTCGCCGGCGAAGAACCGGATGTAGTCGGCGGCGGCGAGGCCCAATTCATTGCCGCTGGTGACTGCATATCCCGCGGCCACGCCGCGGCTGGCGAGCGTTCTGTGCAGGGCCATGATGATGCCGCCGCTCTGGCCGACCAAGGCCACCGGGCCGCGCTCCAGCGCCGCGATGCGATCATCGGGGATGGTCAGCAGGCGGTGCGGGGCCGACAGGTTGCCCATGCAATTGGGCCCCGACACCGCGAGGCCGGTGCGCCGTACCGCCTCCCCCAGCCGCGCGCCCAGCGCGCGGCTCTGGGCACTGCCGCCTTCGCCAATGTTGCTGGCGAAAACCGTCGCGCTGCGCGCCCCGGCTTCGCCCGCCGCGAGCACCGCCTCCAGCGCGGCTTCGCCCGGGACCAGCACCACCACGTGGTCGGGCCGCTCGGGCAGCGCGGCAAGCGCCGGATAACAGCGTTCGCCGCCCCAGATGCTCGAATAGCGCGGGTTGACCGGATAAATCGCGCCGCCGTAGCTGACGCGTCTGAGCGAAGCCCACACGCCGCGCGACCAGCTTGCCTCGCGCTCGCTCGCGCCGATGATCGCGACATTGCGCGGAGCAAGCAGTGCCTCGACCCCGGCTGCGCGCGCCTGCCGGTCTGCCTGATTCACTCCCCGTCCCTGGGCATCGCTTCCTTGCCGGGGCGGTAGGTCCCTTCCATGAACTTTCCTATTCCCTTTTCGATCCATCCGCCTTTTTGCTCGCCGGTCATCTGATCCAGCCGGGCCTTCAGCCAGTACCAGGATTCTTCATGGTTCATTCTCCGGAGGTCGACCGCCTTGAAGACGTCCTTGATGGCTTTCAGCGCAAGGGGGTCCTTCCCCTTGAGCGTGCGGGCAAGTTCAAGGGCGCTCGCCTCCAGTTCGGCGCGCGGCACCGACAGCGTGGTGAAGCCGATCTGGGCGGACTTCCTGCCGTCGAACTGCGCGCCGGTCAGGGCGTAGTAAAGGGCCTGGCGCGGCAGCATCAGGTCGGCGACCACCTTGGCAACGATGCCCGCGGGGATATTGCCGAAATTGATCTCCGACAGGCCGAATATCGCCTCGTCGGCGGCGATCGCGATGTCGGCGGAGCCGACCACGGTGAACGCCCCGCCGAAGCACCAGCCGTTGACCACGGCGATGGTCGGGCGCGGGAAATAGTAGAGCTGCTGATGGCGCCAGGCGTGCGAGATGCGCCGGATCTCCAGCTCCTCGCGCGGACTGTCCTTGAGCTCGTAGAAATACTCCTTCAGGTCCTGTCCCGCGCAGAAAGCATCGCCTGAGCCGGTGAGGATGAGGACCTGCGTGGCAGCATCGGTCTCGAGCTCGGACAACACTTCATGCATCTCCCGGTGCATGGTCGGATTCATGGCGTTCTTCTTCTCCGGGCGATTGAAGCGCACGGTGGTGATGCCCTCGTTGTTGTCAACGAGCACCGTCTTGTATGCCTTGGACATTGGAATCTCCTTCAGTTCAGGGCCCGCACAGTCGCGCAATACCCGGCAGGATCGATCAAGCCCGGACGAGGGCCATTACGCGGCCGGCGCGGGGACCTTCTTTCGCCCGCAGGCGAGCACCGGCTTGTCCCGGATCGCAAGGCCGTACGGGGCCGGCGGTGCGTCCTTCGCCATGGTCACCGCCGCGGCCTCCGGTTGCCTAGTTCCGCGTCAGTCCGTAAAGACGCCGGGCATTTTCTCCGAGTATCCGCCTCTTGGTCTGCTCGGAAAGGTCGCCGCGATTCCTGAAAGTCGCGAACGATTCGACAACGGCGCTCGGCTGGACAAAGTGGGGAAAGTCGGACGAATAGACGAGCGCCTGGTCCCCCACCTCCTTCACCACGTAGGGCAGGAACGGATCCTCGAGGTCGGCCTCGAAAAACAGCCGGCCGCTCCGCAACTGCTCCATCGGGTCTTTCTTCAGCCCCAGTTCGAGGCGCGTGCGCTCATTCCACTTGTGATGGATACGCTCCATCATCCCCAGCACCCATGTCGCCCCGGCCTCCATGTAGCCTACCCGCAGGCGCGGAAAACGCTCGAATACGCCGCCGAGGAGCATGTGCGTGAACTGAATCATCTGGGTCACAGGATGCATTACGCATTCGTGATAAATCAGCCGGTCGAAGGCGTCGAAGTTCAGACCGAGGCCCTTGGGCGCGAATGCGGCATGGACGGCCAGCATGATGTCGAGCTCCTGCGCCGCTTCATACACCGGGTCGTAGGACGGATCGCCCAGGAATTTAGCCAATCCCGATCCCGGCAGCAGCGCCCCCGACATGCCCAGTTTGGTGACGGCCCTTCTCAGCTCTGCGGCGGCAAATAGCGGATTCTGCATGGGGAGAACGGCGATGCCCTTGAGGCGCGGGCTCACCCTCAGAAAGCGGTCATGCAGCCAGTCGTTGTAGCCCCTGGCGAGCGTTGCCGCCCAGTCCGGACTGATGATCAGGCTGATGTGCAGGCCCCGCGTCGGATAAAGAACGGCGCCCGCCATGCCCGTGTCATCCAGAGCCTTCGTCCACACCTTTGCCGTGATTTCCTCGGTCACCAGGTTCCTGGCCCCGGCGCCGATCCTTCTCGCGGTGCGGTGCCAGCCGTCCACCGTGGTCGGGAACAGCGCCTGGCGCAGCAGTTCCTGCCTGTCGCGATACGGAGGTTCGAGGTATGCCAGCAATTCAGCTTCCAGCTCGTACACATGCCCGTCCGCGTCGAACACTTCGTAATCGCCTGTCATCACACCTTCCTCCTGATCCCGGTCGCGAGGATTGAACGCGTGCGCGAAGCTACTTCCACAGCCCTTTGGACCGAACCAGATCCAGCAGAGCCCTGACCTGTTCCCCGCTCGCCTTCGAGGCGAGGGCGGTCTTCCAGAGGCCTTCGGCGTGGGCTTGCGACGCCTTGTCGAACTTGTCCTTGTTGAAGGGGGTCTCTTTCACCCCATGCTTGAGCAGATCAGCCTCTTCCTGATCGGTGCGCTGGTCGAGCACTTTCATGCTGGAAATCTCCAGCTTCCGGCCCTCCTCGACAAAGATTCTCTGATCCGCGGGGCCAAGCTTGTTGAAGCGGTCAACATTCATGAGCAGGAAAAAAAGACCGTAGCCGAAGCGGGGACGCGTCATGAACCTGCCCTGCTCGTACCACTTGAAGTCCGTCGATCCGAGCACCGAAAAGAAAACGCCGTCGATGACGCCGCGCTGCAATGCCGAGTACACCTCCCCGCCCTGCAGCACGACCATGCTGGCGCCCATGGTTTCGGCGATGCCCTGATAGTTGGAATTGCCGCGGAGCTTTCTGCCCGCGAGGTCGCCCGCCGGCCCCAGGGGCTGTTTCAGCATCGCGTGGAACACGCCCTTGCCCGGCAGGGTATTGCTGATGATCGCCAGCAGCTTCAGGTTGTGGCGCTGGTACTCCTTGTCGGCGAATTCGTACACCCCGTTGGTGCGCCACAGCTCGGGCTGCGGTTCGAGGGCCTGGAGGGCGTGGGAGACGGCGCTCGTGCCCAGGTGATAGGAGGGCACCGTGAACAGCATGTCGAAGGCGCCCTTTGACACCGGCTGGAATTGCTCGAAGCCGCTCACCACCTCCGGTCCGTGGATCCGGATGCTGATTCGCCCCCCGGTCTCGCGCTTGATCGTTTCCGCGTACTTCTCGACGACCAGTGGCGTGGCCGAGTAGCGGTTGTCGAAGCCGTTCAGCAGGCGCAACTCGGTTTGCGCCTGCGCGCCGGCAGAAACGGCGGCGCCTGCCGCCGCGATACAAAGCCACCTGAGAATATTGTTCATCGACCGTTTCTCCTCGACGCGGTGAATTTCAATGGAAATGACCTTGGCGTTTCCTTATTTTTTATTTCGATTTTTTCGTTTATAACACCTGTGCGCCGAAGTGTCATTACTCCGGTCCTTGCGGCCCCCCGCTCAGCGGCGAGCCCCATTACAATCCGCCTTCCCGCCACTCCCGGGCAGACAGCATGACTACCGGATCCCCCGTCACAGCCGCAACGCCAGCGCGCGAACCGCTGTTCGCCGCCGGCGCCCTGACCGAACGCCTCATCGCCGAAAAGCAGGGCGCCGTCGGCTGGCTCACTTTCAACAATCCGGCGCGGCGCAACGCCATTTCGATCGACATGTGGGAGGCGATGCCGCGGGTGCTGGAGGCGTTCGAACGCGATCCGGCGATTCGCGTGGTGGTGCTGAGCGGCTCAGGCGACAAGGCGTTCGTCTCCGGCGCCGACGTGTCGCAGTACGAGAAGGACCGCTCCAGCGCCGCCGGGGTGCGGCGCTACGAGGAAATCGCCGAGGGCGCGCAGCAGCGCCTCTGTAACTGCGACAAGCCGACCATTGCCATGATCCGCGGCTACTGCCTCGGCGCCGGCATCAACATCGCGCTGTCGTGCGATCTGCGCCTCGCGGCCGATGACGCGAAGCTCGGCGTGCCGGCGGCGAAGATCGGCCTCGGCTACCGGCTGTCATCGACGAAGAATCTCGTGGATACCGTCGGCCACGCCAATGCGCGCGAAATGCTGATCACCGCGCGCCAGTTCAGCGCCGGGGAAGCGCTCGCCATGAGCCTGTTGCATCGCGTCGCCCCGGTCGCGGAACTGGACGCGCTGGTGGCGGCGTACTGCGCCATGATCGCGGCGAACGCGCCGCTCACCATGCGCAACAGCAAGCGCATCATCCGCGAGATCCTCGGGGCAGGCGACGCGTCGCCGGACGCCGCAATGCGCGCCGCGGCCTGCGCCGCGCTGGTCAGGGAATGCTTCGACAGCCAGGACTATGTCGAGGGACGCCGCGCCTTCATGGAAAAACGCAGGCCCGTGTTCCGGGGGAAGTAGCAGCGGGATGCATGGCGGGCCGCAGCCCCGGCAGCAACAGCAGGCGTAACTCGCGGCAAGGAGCAGACCATGCCCGGTTACTTCTCGCCCAATTCGGCCAGGATCGCCTGGAGCAGATCCTCGCCGAGGTGGAATCCCTCTTCCGGAGTTCCTTGGTGATCGAGACCGTCTTGTAGAGCTTGCGCAGCCAGGGCAGGCCGCCGACGCGGGCAAGCGCGATGAGCGGGCTCGCGTCCGCCAGGACTACCTTGCGCGCCACGCCTTGATGTTCTTGATGTCGTCCCGGAGCGTCCTGGCGTCACCCCGGATCACGGGGATGCCCGCCCGGCCCATCTCCACCATGAATGCTTCGAGCGGCATGTCGGCTATCCTGGCGGCGCGCCCGATCGAGAGGCTTTCGCTCTTATAGAGCGCTGCCGCGAGGGCGAGCCGCACCCCCGGCTCGCCGGGCAGGCCCTCGTCGTCGAGGTGAAAGACTACGCCGGGACGCACCGGATCGAATTTGCGCCTGGCCACGTCGTTCTCCTTCAGTGGCAGGAGTAAGCAAGTGTAGCCGCGCTACTATTGTCAAAAATAATATAGTAGTTGGCCGGAGAGGTCCGCGCATAGGGTATATTTATTACACAAAGCTCTGAAATTCAGGCATCTTAGTCAGCCGGGCATGGACACACGCGATGTTGCCCAGGCACGCGTCGCCGTGGAGTGTAGCAATCCGGGGTGAGAGAGGGAGCTCGCGCCTGCAATAGGTACGACCGCTCCACCGGACTTTTGGATACGGATCGATCTTTCTCTTTTCCCGCTGCCTTTTTCGGCAATAGCGCTCGAATCGCTTTGCGCAGGCGCCTCGCCGCCGCGGCCGCGCTTCGGACAGCGGAATATCCTCGCGCCCCGGCGCACGTCCATCGAACACGACAGCGTTCACGACGAGCCCTGATGCAGCAAGGCGATGCCGCATTCGCCGCGCGGATCGTCAGGCGCCGAGGAGACGGCGCGACAGCAGCGACTGCATGTCCCGCCTGCCGTCGGCGATCAGGTAAATGAAGACTTGCTTTCCGGCCACTCGATAGATGAGCCGATACGGCTTGAAGAAGGTCTGGCGATATTCCCGGATGCCCAGGGCCTGGAGTTCTCTCGGATGCGGACCGCGATCGGGGAACGCGGCCAGGCGTTCGGCAACTTGCAGCAACTGATTCAGTACGTAGTCCGCTTTCTCCGGCGAATCGAATTCGGCGATGTAGTCGTGGATTTCTTCCAGATCGCGCTCCGCGCCCGCGGTGATCAGCACTTCGTAGCGCATCAGGTTCCGGTTTTCTTTGCCCGAAGCCGACGCACGACACCGGCAACGGGCCTGACCTTGCCTTGCTCGATCTCGCGGTTGCCCAGCGCCAGAATCTTCAGCAGGGCCAGGGTTTCCTGTGTTTCCTCGTAGGACCAGACGTCCTGGATCACGGCCTTGGCCTCGCCGTTCTGGGTAATCAGCATCGGTTCACGCCTCTCGGCCAGCCGGTCCAGGACCTCCGCGGCGTTCGCTTTCAGGAAGCTGATGGGTTTGATTTGGGATGAGCGCATGTCGCTTGCCAGTTATCAGGACAGGACCAAATATAGTCCTTTATAAGTTCTCACGCAAGAACCAAGCCGCGCTGGCCGACCACAGGTCTAATCAGCCTGTCAGGCGGCTTGAGCGAGAAAGTTGCCGTCGCGACCCTCGCGCCCTTCTGCGCCGCTCCACCGCGTCAAGGCCGTTGAATCGTGCCGGGAAAATTCTTGCGCCATGCAAAATCCCCGGGCGTATCAGCCGCCGATGCGCACCACGATCTTCCCCAGGTGCGCATTGGATTCCATGTAACGCTTGGCCTCCGGAAGTTCGGCAAAGTCGAACACCCGGTCAATGACCGGCGTAATGCACCCGCCGGCGATGAGCGGCAGCAGGTCCGCCACGAACCCGCGGACGTTCGCCGCGCGCTCGGCCGGCGTTCGCAACTTGTTCGACACGCCGAACAACCGCAGCCGCCTGGCGGGCAGCGCCTCGATGTCGATCTCGCCCTCCATCACGCCATCGACGCCGCCCACCATCGCCAGCCGCCCCTCGAAGGCGAGGCATGCCCTGGCCGATCAGCATGTCGTGGACGGTCATGTACACGAGCGACGCGCACGCCGCCTGCTCGCATGTCCCATCATCGCAGCGGACGTTATGCAGCTTCAATTCGCGGGGAGTAAACTGCGCTGAATGAAGGTCCGAGAACTCATCTCCCTGATCGAAGCCGACGGGTGGTTTCAGGTTCGAATGAAAGGCAGTCATAGGCAGTTTAAAGTGAATCGCGGTAGCGTGTAAGGCGGGAATCGCGCCAGCGCTCAAGGGGAGTCGCGCCAGCGCTCAAGGCCGATTCGGGCGGTTGGTCAAAGCGAATCAAATTGGCAATGCGACGCATGCGGGCCCAAAAAAGGATAGGAGCAATATCCTTTGCTGAAGTCGCGGCCGCAAGCGGATCAGCTCGACGCGGTTCATAGATTTGGAGGGAGCCAACCCTTTCATCAACGACTGGAATTGGCGCTGGCATCCGTGTATGCTATTGTAATACAATCGGTGATCGTATCCGCTTCGAAAGGACTCCCCAATGCCGCAATCAACGTCTCCTGCCATCCTTAGCCTCCGGGTCAGCCCGTCGGAGCGCACGCTGCTGGAATCAGCAGCCAAGCAATCACGAACAACTTTGAGCGATTTCATTCGTCGCAAGGCAATTGAAGCGGCAGAGGCGGATGTTCTGGACCGGCGAAGAATTGTCATTTCAGCCAAGGATTGGGCAAAATTCGAGGCGTGGGTCCATGCACGCCCGCGCAAGATTCCGGCCCTGCGAAAGCTTTCGCGCACACGGCCTGTATGGAAGGCCTGACGCCACCGCGACCACTCTTGCCCGATGATCCGTTTGACACATTCGACTGTGGGCGAGAGTCGCTGAACCAGTGGTTTCGCCGGCATGCTTGGCATAACCAGCAATCAGGTACGTCCCGAACCAATGTTGTCTGCGACAGTTCTACCCGGGAAATTGCCGGATTCGTTAGCCTTTGCGCAGCGCAAATAGAACGGGCGCATCTGCCAAAATCGGCCCAACGCAACCAGCCCGATCCCATCCCGGCGCTGCTTCTTGCTCAGCTAGCTGTCGATGTGCATTATCAGCGGCGTGGCATTGCCAGATCCCTGATGCTCTTCGCGCTCACCTCCGCCGTGCGCTTCTCGCGGGAGATCGGCTGCTTTTGCGTATTGACCCATCCGCTTGACGATGGTGTGCGCAATTTTTATCGCGGTTTCGGTTTTGAGGATTTGCCATTCGATCCCGACGCAAGCATGGCCGTTCGGATTGCCGACCTTGTGGCCAACGGATTTTAGAGCGTATGAAGCCTGACGATAGGAAAATCTGTCGGCATGTGAGACGCATGGGCGCACTACGTCAATTTCGCTCCGCTACGCACCCCCGGCGGGGGCGATCGGAGCGGGTTTAGTCGTAAACGCGGATAGCCGGTCCACATCATCCTGATTCTCTGGCCCGGGACGAGCGTGATCAGCACCATCACGCTGGCGGCGAATAGGACATCCAACGGGCTTTCGTGGAGTATCACTGCTGTATCACTGCTGTATCACTGCTCACTGCCGCTGGGTGCCGCGGTCAATCGTTGATTCCGCGCCAGCATGCGTCACGATTCGCAGAAAAGCCTCGCGAATCGCATGCCAAGCACTGCCTGTGGCCCAGAGAGTGGCCGCCGGCGGCCACTCTCTGGGCCACAGGCGCGAGTCACCCCACGACGAGCGGGGGCGGGCTTGTTGTTTTTGCGCCTGCCTTGCACCTACCAGGTGATGCGCTGATCGAACTCGATCTGCGGCGCGGGCTGGGCTGACCAATCCCAGCGAGGATCGTTGGGCGCCTGTTCCGAAGTCGCTGCCCCCTCCCACAACGGTGGCCCACGCGCGGCGGCGATTCGCGGCGGCTGGGTGGATTCGCCGATGTGGTCGAGAATTTTGCGCACGGTGCCGGCATCGTTGATGAAGGCGATGATCCTCATCTCGGCGTGACAGATGGGGCAGGCCAGCGGGAAAGCCTCGTAGATGCGTGCCAGCAGCATCGCCCACAGATAGCGGGCCGCGGCGCGGTGGCGGGGTTCCTCGGTCGCGGCGGCGTTCGTAGCGGGTGGTGAGGGCGTAACCGCCACCGGCGCCAGGGCGGTCACCGCGGCGCGCAACGATGCATTGGGGGCCAGCACGCCGTAGTAGCGGTGGCGATGCGCACGCGGCGGTGGCACCAGGGCGGCGATCTGCTCGATCAGTTCCAGCGGCGTCAGCACCAGATCGCTTGGAGCGTCGGGGCGCGACTTGGGGCTGTGATAGACAAGATGCTTGGCGTCGCGTTGCTGCAAGTGCCGCAGTATCGCAGCAACCGTTCCAGTCCTGCCCGATCGGTGCCTTCGATACGCACCGAGGCATCGACGGAAAACCCGCCGCCGTGATCCCAGCCGGCCATCTTGCCGGCGTCATCCTCCTCAATCAGGCCGCGGCGCACGAAGGCGCGCAGCATCCGCTGCCTCACTCGCGCTTGTACGTTGGCAACGGCGCGCGTATCAAGCCCGGCCGCTGCATGAAATACCACGCCCTCCTCGTTGTCCGTATCGAGTGCGGGCTCGAACACCCCGTCGATGACGCAGCAGTGAAAATGCACGTGCTCGTTCAGGGCCGAGCCGCAGCGGTGGATGAAGGCCACCGCTCCAATACGTGCCCTGGCGCTGCAACCGGCACTGTGCTCGCGCAGGCATCGTTCTGCCGTGCGCAGGAAGATGCGTAGGACAATCCCTTGCAAAGCCGTATCGCGTTGCAGGAAGTAGCGCAGGCGCTTGGGTACCGAGAGCACCCATTGGCGCACCGGCACGCGCGGAAAGACATGATCGGCCTGCCCGGCGTCAACTATCCTGAGCGCCGCCGGTCAGGATAATTGTCGCTCGCCAGATCGGCCAGATGCGCGGCCGTTTCGACCATGCGCCGTGTATTGCATGAGGGGCAGACGCCACGTCCTTTGCACGAGTAGGCGATCAGGAAATCGTGTTGGCACTCATCGCAGTCGGCGCGGGCAAAGCCCTGGGCGAGGATGCCGCATTCGAGATAGCGGCGAAAGCTGCGCTCGACATACGCCGGTTGCGACTCACCGGATGGACCGGTGGAGAGTTCCAGCCAGGTTTCCAGGTGCGCCTGGACGATGCGATACCACAACGTGCGCTCGGGACGGCGGCGTTGGTAGCGCTGGGTACCGGGCGCGGCGCATTGGGCCTTGGCAGCCATCGAGCAAGCCCATCCTGGTCGGGTAACCGGAATAGGATACTGTATATATACATAGTACTCAGGCGCAGGAGCAGAACCGCAGCGAGCAGCCACGTGTCGCGAAGGTCTGGTGCGTCGGATGGCTGTATCCGGGGCCCAAGACTGCCGTGCGCGCCGCGACCTTTCTGGCTTTTCTGGAAGGCCAGCGCGCTGCCGGATACGTGGAAGGCACGAAGCTGCCTATGAGACACCGGGGTGCATTAACCCATCGCTTTGCCTCCGGAGGAATTTCAAAGAGAACGTCGATTACTAACTGAGCGGTGTTGAAAGAGCATGGAGGGAGTTCGGGAAAGTCGAACACCCGGCCGATGACCGGCGTAATGCGCCCGCCGGCGATGAGCGGCAGCAGGTCCGCCACGAACCCGCGGACGTTCGCCGCGCGCTCAGCCGGCGAGCGCAACTTGTTCGACACGCCGAACAACCGCAGCCGCCTGGCGGGCAGCGCCTCGATGTCGATCTCGCCCTCCATCACGCCATCGACGCCGCCCACCATCGCCAGCCGCCCCTCGAAGGCGAGGCATGCCCTGGCCGATCAGCATGTCGTGGACGGTCATGTACACGAGCGACGCGCACGCCGCCTGCTCGCATGTCCCATCATCGCAGCGGACGTTATGCAGCTTCAATTCGCGGGGAGTAAACTGCGCTGGATGAAGGTCCGAGAACTCATCTCCCTGATCGAAGCCGACGGGTGGTTTCAGGTTCGAATGAAAGGCAGTCATAGGCAGTTTCACCACTCGATAAAGGCGGGGACCGTCACGGTATCGGGGAAACCAAGCGTTGACATACCACCAGGAACACTGAATAGCGCGCTAAAGCAAGCCGGTCTAAAGCAGCAGGAGTGATTTCCATGCGATACCTCGTAGTTGTTGAAAAAGGCCCCTCCTCCTACGGAGCCCACGTTCCAGACCTTCCTGGTTGCATCGCCGCCGGGGAAACGAGGAAAGAGGTTCTTTCGCTTATTCGGGAGGCAATTGAGTTCCACCTCGAAGACCTCAAGCAGGAGGGGCGACCAATCCCCATTCCTGCTTCGACGAGCGAGCTCGTGGAAGTAGAAGCCGCTTCCTCCGCGTAGCGGCTTCGTCCAACTTGCTGCTGCACACGACTCGCGCCTCTGGCTATCCCTGACCTATCAGCCGCCGATGCGCACCACGATCTTCCCCAGGTGCGCATTGGATTCCATGTAACGCTTGGCCTCCGGGAGCTCGGCAAAGTCGAACACCCGGTCGATGACCGGCGTAATGCGCCCGCCGGCGATGAGCGGCAGCAGGTCCGCCACGAACCCGCGGACGTTCGCCGCGCGCTCTGCCGGCGAGCGCAACTTGTTCGACACGCCGAACAGCTGCAGCCGCCTGGCGTGCAGCGCCTCGATGTCGATCTCGCCCTTCATCACGCCATCGACGTAGCCCACCGTCGCCAGCCGCCCCTCGAAGGCGAGGCAGCGGATGCATTCGGCGAACACCGAACCGCCGACGTTGTTGACGATCAGGTTCACGCCCTGCTCACCGGTGAGGCGCATCACCTCGTCGCGGAAGCGGGCGGCATTGCCCTGGGCCGCATTGCCTTGTCCACCGCTGCGCGCGGTGAGGATGCCGGCATCCAGTCCCAGTGGTTTCAGCCGCGCCAGCTTTTCAGCGGAACCCGAGGTGCCGATGAGTTTCGCGCCAAGGGCGTGACCGACCTGCACCGCCGCCACGCCCACCCCCGATGACACTCCTGTCACCAGCAGCCATTCCCCGGCGCGCAGCCTGCCCTGGCCGATCAGCATGTCCTGAACGGTCATGTACACCAGTGAGGCGCACCCCGCCTGCTCCCAGGACAGCCTCGGCGGCACCGGCAGCGCTTCGGCTGCCTGTATCAGCGCGTACTCGGCGAAGGCGCCGCTGCAGCGGCCCATGATGCGATCGCCCGGGCTTACACCGGTCACCCCCGCGCCGAGCGCATCGACTTCACCCGCACCTTCGATGCCGGCCGGCTTTGCCCCTGCTCCGCCATGCAAGCCGTGCCCGGCGATGAATTCGCCGCGGTTCAGCGATGCGGCCCGCATCCGCAGGCGCACTTCGCCGGGACCCGGCAGAGGCATGGGCGCCTCGTTCAAATCGAGGATGGTCACATCCCCCGTAGTCCGGATGGCATAGCGTTTCATGGAACCCTTTCGCTCAACAGTGGTCATTCATGGGTGGCGTTGTCGCTACGTTCGGTGGCGACCCCACGACATGATTTTTGTCGCCGCTTGGCGCATCCTTTGAAGTCCTTCCGGCGCATGCCTGTTCAATGTTGCGCGGTAACGACCGCGGTACTCCATGCGCAACAATTAACGACGTCCGGAACTCGGGGAAAGCTCGGGCATACCAAGAACCATGGGGAATCGGGGCAATGAAGATCAGGCTGGATTTCACCCCGCGATATTACCCCCGCTCCTTCCTGACGCTGCTGCTGCTTGCATTCGCGCTGGTGGCGCTGCCGCTGGTGCTGTCGTTCGTCAACGCGGCGGTCTATCTGGAACGGCTTGCCGGCCAGAGCCAGTCTGCGGTGGCGCAGGCGGCGCAGGCGGCGCGCAACAGCCGCCTGCTGACCGAACACGTGACTGCGCTGGAGCGCATCGTGCGCCAGTACCTGGTGCTGGGCGATGCCGAGCTGCTGCGCGCTTACCAGCGGTTGCGGGTGAATTTCAAGGCCACCACCAGCGAACTGTCGTTGCTGCCGCTGGATGAGGCGCAGTTGCGCGAACTCAATCGCACCATCGACAAGGAACAGGAGCTGTACGAGCGGTTGCACGGACCGTTTTCCCGGCCGTCGGACAAGGCGGCAGTGGCCGAGCGCTATGTCGAACTGAACGACTACGCGCGCAACGTGCTCGACATCAGCAACGAGCTGATCGACCGCGAACTGGAGCGAATGCGCCAGACCGGCGAACAGGCGCAACGCACCATGTGGCTGCAATTGCTCGCGACCATTCCGATCGGCGTGCTGATCGCGATCGGCGTCACGCTGATCATCGCCAAACCGATCCGGCAACTGGATCAGGCGATCCGCAAGCTCGGCGCCGGCGAACTGGACGGCGCCATCCGGGTGCGCGGCCCGGCGGACCTGGAATACCTCGGCGACAGGCTGGACTGGCTGCGCCGCCGGCTGATCGAACTGGAACAACAAAAGCAACTGTTCCTGCGGCATGTGTCGCACGAGCTGAAAACGCCGCTGACCGCGCTGCGGGAGGGCTCGGAATTGCTCGCCGAAGGCGTGGCCGGGCCTTTGACCGAAAAGCAGCGCGAGATCGGCGCCATCCTCAAACAGAAAAGCATCGAACTGCAACGCATGATCGAAGACTTGCTGAATTACCACCGCGCGCAGCAAAGCGTGACGCGCCTGGAAGTGGGCCCGGTGCGGCTCGACCGCATCGTCGAGCAGGCGCTGTCGGACCACCGCTTCGCCGCCGACGCGCGCGGCATTCGCGCCGAACTGCGTCTGGAGCCGGTGGCCATGCAGGCAGACGGCGAAAAGCTGCGGGTGGTGGCGGACAACCTTATTTCCAATGCCATCAAGTACTCCTCGGACGGGGGTACCTTTTCGCTGGTGCTGCGCCGTGACGCCACCATGGCGACACTCGATGTCAGCGACGCCGGTCCCGGTATCCCGCCCTCGGACCACGCCCGCATTTTCGACTGGTTCGTTCAAGGCGAGCAGGGACACAATGGACGGGTGCAGGGCAGCGGGCTGGGCCTCGCCATCGCCAAGGAATTCGTCATGGCGCACCGCGGCCGCATCGACGTGGTGAACGACAGCCCGGCGGGCGCGCATTTTCGCGTGGCCTTGCCCCTCGCATGAAACGGGCCGGCATGCGGCCAGCGGACCTGTCTTGGGCAATAGCCGGCAGGCGAGCGCAAGCACTGCTGCGGGCGGGTTTGCTGGGCGCATTACTGGCATCCTGCGCGCAACTGCCCCCGCCCCACCCGCCGGCGGCGCCCAGGTCGCCGGAGCCCCATCCTCCCACGGCCCCGGCGCCGGCGCCGGCGCCGCTGACATCCGCCCCGGCGGTGAAGCCGGCGCCGCCTGAACATCCGGAGGCGCGGCAAGTGGTGGAACTGCTCGGCATTGCCCAGCGCTTCTCCCATCTGACAACCGAGGAGCAGCGCCGCAATATCAATACCGCACTGCACGCTTACTCCCGCGAGCGCGGCGACCAGCGGGAACGCGGCGACTATGCGCGCGTTTGGGCGGCGCTGCTGCTGTCGGTTCCCGAGACGCTATTCACCGACGAGGCGCGTGCCGCCGGCCTGCTCGAACCACTGGCGCATGGCGAGCCTGCGGCGACCGGACCGTTGCGCCAGTTTGCCGCGCTGCTGCACATGCAGCTGGGCGAGCGCCTGCGCGAACAACGAAGAACCCTGCAGGTCAGGGAGCAACTCGAAGCGTTGAAAGCCATCGAACGCTCCATTCTCGAACGAACTCAGATAGAGCGAACTCAAATGAGGTCAAAATGAACAAACCTTCCATCCTGCTCGTCGATGACGACGAGGCCATCCTCAAACTGGTCGCAGTCCGGCTGGAATCGGCGGGGCACTCGGTGCTCGCCGTGGACAGCGGCGAGCGCGCGCTGGCGGCATTCGCCGCCTCGCGGCCGCAACTGGTCATCACCGACCTGAAAATGGGCGGCATGGACGGGATGGCGCTGTTCGAGCAGATCCACCGCCAGGCGCCCACCATGCCGGTCATCGTTCTGACCGCGCACGGCACCATTCCGGACGCGGTAGCCGCCACGCAGAAGGGCGTTTTCGGTTTTCTGCCGAAGCCGTTCGACGGCAAGCTGCTGCTCGACCTGGTGGCACAGGCGCTGCGCGTGTCGGGCGTTGCACCCGCCCACGCGGCGCCGCAGAGCGACTGGCGCGGCGAATTCCTCACCCACAGTCCGAAGCTCGAGGACGTGCTGCGCCAGGCCTATCTGGTGGCGCAATCGGGCGCGAGCGTGTTTATCCACGGCGCCAGCGGCACCGGCAAGGAGTTGCTGGCGCGGGCCATTCATCGCGCCAGCCCGCGCGCCGAGTGCCCCTTCGTGGCGGTCAATTGCGCCGCGATCCCGGAGCATCTGCTCGAGTCCGAACTGTTCGGCCACCGCAAGGGCTCGTTCACCGGCGCGATCTACGACCACAAGGGTCTGGTGCCCGCGGCCGACGGCGGGACCCTGTTTCTGGATGAGATCGGCGACATGCCGCTCGCCTTGCAGGCGAAGCTGTTGCGCGTGCTGCAGGACCGCGAAGTGCGCCCGGTAGGCGCGACCCAGGGAGTCAAGGTCGATGTGCGGGTGGTGTCGGCGACGCACCGCGACCTGGATGCGCACATGAAGGCCGGCAATTTCCGCGAGGACCTGTATTACCGGCTCAACGTAGTGTCATTGTCGTTGCCGTCGCTGGCCGAGCGGCCCGAAGACATCGTGCCGCTGGCGGCGCGTTTCCTCAAGACCACCGCGACCGGCTACGGCAAGAGCGCCCTCACTTTTGCACCGGAAGCGCTCGAAATCCTGCTCGCCGCGCCCTGGCCGGGCAATGTCAGGCAATTGCTCAACGTGGTCGAGCAGGTGGTGGCACTCAGCGCCACCAGCGTCATCCCGGCTTCGCTGGTGCAACAGGCACTGCGCGAGGAACCGGCGCACCTGGTGCCGCTCGAAGAAGCGCGACGTGGCTTCGAGCACGATTACCTGGTGCGCATACTGCGCATCGCCGCCGGCAATGTCACGCAGGCGGCGAAGCTGGCGCGGCGCAATCGCACCGAATTTTATAAATTGCTGGAGCGGCATCGCATCGAACCGAAGTCATTCAAGCCCGAGAAGGTGTGAATTTCCCGCTTTTCACTTGCGGTGCCGGTCACCAGAATGTGAATTTCACACGCATCATTTGATTGACTCGCGCCGCGGCCCGCGATGGGCCGCTCCCTGGCGCCGACCACCCTGCGATCGCCGTCTCGCATGTCGTTGATCGGCGACCCTGAAACGACAGCCGATTCAAGGCGGTTCGATTCGGAAAATACGCTGTCGTCGCTCTGACACGACATGCTGTGCCGCGTTGCTGCGCGGTTCGCACGCAACAGCCTGTTGCGCCAGTCCAATCAAGTCCGGCATGGAGTTTGCGTTAGCTTGGCCTGACGAGTCCGCGCAAGCGGGTCATCGCGGCGTCAGCGGCAATCGGGCCGCTTCGCAATGTCAATGGAACTGTTGAATGAAGGCGGACGATTCCCGTTCACTCCGGACGCCTGAGGAGGAGCGCAGCATGAACGCAACCGGACATGGCAGCGGCGAACCCGCGCATGTATTGCGCATCAATCCGTTTTCTGCCGGCGCGCTGCTGTCGATACTGATCGTCGGTCTGGTAGGTGCCAGCGCGATCGGCGGCCTGCGTCCCGGGCTGTTATCGCAGGACGGCGGCACCCCGGGCAGAGGCGCTCCGGCCAGCGGCCATTCCCGGGTTCAACAACCCGGCGCAGCGGGAATCTCCGCAGCCGGACTGATGAGCGGCTGCGCCACCTGTGGTACGGTCGAGGCAATCAGGACAGTGCAGGTGCGCGGTCGTGACGTGCCCGGCGCTCCGGCTGTCCCGTCGCCGGCGCAAGGCGGCGCCGGCGACGAAACCGGGCGGGACGCAAAACCGCGTTTTGCCTACCGGCTCACCATACGCATGGAGGACGGTTCGTATCGCGCCGTATCGCAAGCGACCACCCCGGCATTCGCCGTCGGCGACAAGGTGCGCGTAAAGGACGCGGCGCTGTTTTCGCCCCGCTCGTAGGTCGCGCGTGCGGCGCGTTGCGTGAGGCGTCATGAACAAGAACAGGTCATGAAATTACCCGACGATCAGCCGCCAGGCGAAATGACCCTCACCCCCATCCCGCAGCGCCGCGGTGCGGCCCGCCTTCGGCCGGCGGGCACCCTGTTGCTGTCGCTGGCGATCGCCGCCGGCTGCGCGCAGCCCGCCTCCAGGCCGGCCCCGCCCAATGTCAATCTGAGCGGCTATCCGCCGGAGTTTCGCCAGGGATATGCCGACGGCTGCGCGAGCGCGCGCGGCAGCCGGACGCGCAACGAGGCGCGCTTCAAGTCCGAGCCGCAGTATGCGGCCGGCTGGCGTGATGGCAATGACATATGCGGGAAACGCTAGCGGCCTTGTCGGCGCGGCAAACAACCGCCCCGCCTCGCGACACAACTCACCGTTCTTCAGAGCTTCCTCAACTGGGAGTTTGCCGAAGGTTGAGCAATGTTGTATGAATCGTGTTTTTGCACGGATGATGAAACCACCCGCACAAAGACACGATTTCGAAGGAAAGCGAAAGAGGATGTTGCTTTTATCCAAGGTCCTTGTTTTAGTCCGGATGGGTTCATCTTCCGGACTAAAACAAGGAGCGATACGGCCTTCGTCCCGGGAAGGCGGCTCCAGGAACCGCGGCAGTTGAGCAAAGAAAGGCGAATCGTGTTTTTGCACGGATGATGAAGCCATCCGCACAAAAACACGATTTCGATGAAAGACGGCAGAGCTTTTGCTTTCATCCGAGGTCCTTGATTTAGTCCGGATGGGTTCATCTTCCGGACTAAATCAAGGAGCCACACGGTCTCTGGAGCCGGAAAAGCGGCTCCAGGACCCGCAGTAGTTGACGCGCTGCGCGAATTGCCGGCGCCGCGTCCTTCCGCGCCCTCGCTCTCGTCTTTCACGCTCGAGCAAGCGATCCTCTGCCATCCGGGCAAGCTGAATAGCCGCCAATAAGGTTAAAATTGCAACTTGTTTCCTGCCCTGATGGACTGCGGCATTTCCGATTGCAGGCGGCTCGATTGCAACGGGACTCCAGGGCCGGCACAGGTCGCCGCCACCGCGCAATTCGGCTTGCGGCTCCACACAAGGTCATTTCAAAGTCATGCAAATCCCGATGCAATCCATGCAGCGCCCCGCGGCGGCGGCCGGCAGCGGCTTACTCGGCCCGATGCCTCTGAACGCGCACGACGACGAGGAGCTGCACTTTCACGACGGGTCCGAGGAATTCAAGGCCGAGCTTGCCAAGGCCCTGTGGAAGTTCGAGAACGTAGAGCTGACGACGGTCGGCATCGACATTGGCAGCTCGACCTCGCACCTGATGTTCTCCAGGGTGCACCTGCAGCGTAAGACCCAATTGCTGTCGAGCGAGTTCGTGGTGGTGAACCGCGAGATCCTGTGGCGCTCGCCCATCCTGTTGACGCCTTTTCTCGCCGATTACACCATCGATGCGGACAAGCTGCGCGCCTTCGTCACCGAATCCTACGCGGCAGCCGGGCTGGCGGCCTCGGACATCGACAGCGGGGCGGTGATCCTGACGGGCGAGGCGATCAAGCGAAAGAACGCGCAGGCGATCGCGCAGATATTCGCCTCCGATGCGGGCAAGTTCGTCTGCGCCTCGGCCGGCCATCACCTGGAATGCGTGCTCGCGGCGCACGGCGCGGGAGCGGTGGCGCTGTCGCGCCGCACCCATCGCACCGTGCTCAACGTGGACATCGGCGGCGGCACGACGAAGTTCGCGCTGATACAGAACGGCGAAATCCGCTCCACCTGTGCAATCGCGGTGGGCGGGCGCCTGATCGCGCACGGCGAGGACGGCCGGCTCACGCGGATCGAGGATTCCGCGCGGCACGCGGCGCGCCAGCTCGGCATCGACCTGCGACTGGGGGAGCGGCCCGCTCCGGCAGCCGTCGATCGCCTGGTCGAGGCGTTTTCCGAGACGCTGCTCGGCATCATCGGCCAGCAGCAGCCCGCCGGACTGGCCAAAGATCTGCTCCTCACCGAGCCGCTGGCCGGGGACGTGGCGCCCCATCTGATCACCTTTACCGGCGGGGTTTCCGAGTACATATTCGGACGGGAGCGCGCGACCTTCGGCGACATTGCCAGGCCGCTTGCCGCGCGCATCGTCCAGGCCATGGCCAGCGATCGCTACGCCGCCAAGCTCACCGATCCGGGGCAGGGCATCCGGGCCACGGTGATCGGCGCCTCGCAGTTCTCGGTGCAGGTCAGCGGCACAACCATCCACGTTTCCAAGGGCGTCGCGCTGCCGGTGCACAACGTGCCCGTGGTGTTTCCCTCACTGGGGCAGCACGGGGACTTCGAAGCCGAGCCGGTTGCGGCGGCGATCCGCGCGGCGCTGGTGCGCATCGACGCGGAGGAGTCGCAGCCGATCGCGCTGGGCATCCGCTGGCACGGCGATCCGCATCACCACCGCATGCGCAAGCTCGCCGAAGGCATCGCGCTGGCGCTGGAGTCCGCCAGCGCTCTGCCGCTCATCCTGATGGTGGACGGGGACATCGGCAGGCTGCTCGGACACATCCTCGAGGACGAGCTGCACCTCCCGCGTCATGTCATTTCGATCGACGGCATCCAGTTGCGCGAGTTCGACTACGTGGACATCGGCGCGGTGATGACGGACACCGGCGCGGTTCCAGTGGTGATCAAATCCCTGCTTTTCCCCGGCAGCCACCCCGATCAGCACCACGGCCACGCTCACGACGGCGGCCACAGCCACCCTCACGATCACAATCATGATCATGATCATGATCATGATCACAATCATGATCATGGCGGCGGCCACGAGCATCGTCACTGACGCGAGCAGCACTTTTTCCCACGCTGATTTCCAGGAGAATCGAAAATGAACGAAAGCACTGCGCCGCGGGTCGGCATCGACCCCTATCTCGACTGGCTCAAGGGCGAGGGTATTCCCGCCGTCGAGGACTTCGGTGTCGATCTGTTCAAGGTGGACACCCGGCCCTGGGCGCGGTTCGGCGTCAAGGCCGCCGCGGTGCACCTGAAGGGGCGCGGCGATTTCGTCTCGGTGTTCGTGCTGGACATCGCCCCGGGCGGCGCCACCTCGCCGCAGCGCCACCTGTACGAGGAAGTGATCTACGTCCTGTCCGGACGGGGCAGCACCACCATCGAGGCCGCCGATGGCCGCAAGCACAGCTTCGAATGGGGGCCGAGGAGCCTCTTTGCCATTCCGCTCAACACCCGCTACCGGCATTTCAACGGCAGCGGCTCGGAGAAGGCGCTGCTTTCCTCGACCACCAACCTGCCGGGTGTGCTCAACATGTTCCACAACGAGGCGTTCGTCTTCGACAACCCGTTCCGCTTCGACGAGCGCATGGGTTCGGCCAAGTATTTCAGCGGCGAGGGGGATTTCATCCCGACCACGCCCGGCCAGCACATGTGGGAAACCAATTTCGTGCCGGACCTCGAGGCGATCGAACTCAAGGTCTGGAACGAGCGCGGCGCAGGCAGCAAGAACATCATGTTCATCCTCGCCGACGGCACCATGCACGCGCATATCTCGGAAATGCAGGTGGGCACCTACAAGAAGGCGCACCGGCACGGGCCGGATTTTCACGTCATGTGCGTCACCGGCAAGGGCTACTCGCTGCTATGGAACGAAGGCGACGCCGATTTTCACCGGGTGGACTGGCAGCACGGCACGGTGTTCGCGCCGCCCGACCGGATGTTCCACCAGCACTTCAACGCGAGCGCGGTGCCGGCGCGCTATCTCGCCACCGCCTTTGGCAGCCTGCGCTATCCGTTTACCGCGTCCAAGCGCAGGGCGCTGACGGGCGGCAGCGGGGCCGGTGGCCTGAAGCAGGGCGCGGTGTCCACCAGTGTGAAACTGGGCGGCGACCAGATCGAGTTCGAGGACCAGTCGCCGCGGATACATCAACTGTTCACCGAAGCGACGCGCCAGGCCGGCGTCGATGTGAAAATGGCCGCATTCGGCTAGTTTTTTTAGCGCGCCTCCCCAGGCAGGCGCCGCTTCGGCGTACGCGCGGCGCGGCGCCCGGACGCCATGCTAGTTGTTGCGGTCAAGCGCATCGCCGCCCGCGCCTATGCCGTTCAGGTACAACTCCCACACCCGCAGGTTGCGCTCGCAGGCCGCCACGACCTCATTTTCCATGTTGAGCTGCCTGGCGAAGCGCTCGACGGCCATCCAGCCCATGTCGGAATGTTCGAGGTCGGCTTTTTCGTGCACCTCGAAAAACCCGAGCTGCGCGTTCGTAAGGCCGAACAGTTTGCCCCAGCGCTTGCGCTCCATGTCCATCCAGCCGGACTTCTTCATGACACCGGCGCCGTAGCCGGGAACGTTGACCCGCTCGGCGCAGGTGTTGGCAACGATGCCCTCCAGCCAGTGGCGGTTGCCCATCAAGCCTTCCCAGGCCGACCAGGCGAGCTGCGTGGTGGGCAGCGGCGTGGCGGCGCGGATGTCCTTGCGCTTCAGGCCGATCTGCACGCCGAGGTCCTCGAGAATTTCCCAATGCGCCTTGCCGCCGCCGTGCTCGTGATCGGCGATAAGTTCCTGGGCGCTGGCGCGGATGATGTTCATGCGTATGTCCCAATCGGGGCAGTTGGTCGCGACCCTGAGCTTCAGCACCGAATTCCTCTGGCGTGTATTCAAGCGGTGCTGCATCACGAACATTTTCGCGCGCCCTGGTGTCATGTCTTCCTGAAAAAACCGGGTTCGCAGGGCAAAGTCATTGACGACCTTGTCCATCCTCGAAATTACACTTTCCTTTCTTGCCATTGCATCCCCTTGTGATAGTTGCCCGTGATGGTTGGTTTATTGCCGCACGCCGATGATAACGCGGCGAGCGGCATGCGGTACATCGCGAGCGGGCGCGGATTGCGCCGCGCGAGCGTGTCGCGAACAGCAGGCGCCCGATGCGCCCGGGCGGGCGAAGCTATTTGCTTTCGGCTGCGTCGAGCTGCCTGCGGCGCGCCTCCTCGCCGGCATCGACCACGCCCTGCACCTGCTTGGCGCTGTTCATCACATCGCGCTGGCGCTGCGTCAGGTCGCCGCCGGTCTTGGGCATCGGCGGCGTCGTGCCGGGCGGTTTCGGCGCGGGCTTCTCGGGGATCGAACCGGACTTGTCGCAACCGGCAACGGCAATGCCAAACACTGCGACGAGCAGCAGCTTGAATGCGGACCTGTTGTTCATATCGGCTCCTTTTTGATCCCTGTTTCGGTTCGGATTCCCACTTCGTTTTGATCCCGCTCCTGATGCGCCTGCCGCGGCGTCGGCAAACCCCGGCCGGTAAATTCTACGAAACTATCGGCGGCGATGCAGGGGCGGCGCCGCGAAAGACAGGGGCGAGCGCTCCGGCAAGGCAGGCGTTGGACCCGGGGGAGGTCCGACTCGCATGGCGGGTTGACCTGGATGGCGCGTTTGACCTGGATGCTGCTTCGCCAGGTGGTGCCGCCAGGTGGCGCCGCTTCGCTTAGTATAGGCGCATGCCTGTTTCGCCCCGGCGAGGGCAGGTCGCACACTCATGAAACACGATCCGCTCCGATGAAACCCGATCCGCCGCGCCGCCGCATGCTGCGCGTCGCCGCGGGACTGCTCAGCGCTCCGATGATGGCCCATCTCCCCGCCGACGCCGCGCCCTTGCCATTCGATCCCCCGCGCCGCCCGCTGCTTCGTGCCGTTCCGCAAAGCGGCGAGCAGTTGCCGGCGGTTGGACTGGGCACCTGGCAGAGCTTCGATATCGGCGCGGCCGATGAGCTGGCGCAGGCGCGCGACACCCTGCGTTTGTTCACCAGCCTGGGCGGCCGCATGATCGACAGCTCCCCGATGTACGGCCGCGCCGAGAGCGTGGTCGGCGACCTGGCGCATGACTTGGGCGTTCATCCGCAATTGTTCATTGCCACCAAGGTGTGGACACGCGGCCGCGAGGCCGGCATCCGCCAGATGGAAACCTCGTTCGACAGGCTGCGCGTGCAACGGCTCGACCTGATGCAGGTGCATAACCTGGTCGATGCCGATGCGCATCTGGCGACGCTGCGCGAGTGGAAAAAATCCGGGCGCATCCGTTATATCGGCGTCACCCACTACCACGCCGGCGCGCATCGCGATCTGGAGAAGAGGCTCGCGGCTGGCGGCATTGATTTCGTGCAATTGAATTATTCCCTGGCCGAGCAACAAGCCGACCGCCGCTTGCTGCGCGCCGCGGCCGAGGCGCGCGCGGCCGTGATCGTCAACCGGCCGTTTGCCGAAGGCGCCATGTTCAAGCGGGTGAACGGCAGGCCACTGCCGGACTGGGCCGGGGAAATCGGCTGCAGCAGCTGGGCGCAATTCTTTCTCAAGTGGATTCTCGGCCACCCGGCCGTCACCTGCGCCATTCCCGGCACCCGCAATGCCCGTCACATCGCCGATAATCTGGCTGCGGCGGCCGATCCGCTGCCCGATGACAGGATGCGCAGGCGCATGGCAGCCTATTACGCCGGGCCGGCGTGATACGCGGCGCCCGATTGGCCGGCTTGCCCGCCCGTCCCCGCCACCGGCGCCGCGGCAAATCGCCCAGGTCCGGGTCAGCTTGAATTTTTCCGTTCCCGCAGCGTACTGCTGTTCTCCCGGGATATCCCCGGCCGCACCATGTCCACCCTGCAGCTGCTGATCCTGCTGACCATCTGCAATCACCTGGTGTTCACCGGGGGACGCGTGGCCATCTCGCTCTACGCCATCCAGCTTGGCGCCACGCCGTTCGCCGTCGGGGTGATGATGTCGCTCAGCGCGGCGCTGCCGATGCTGTTCGCGGTGAGCGCCGGGCGGATGGTGGACCGGGTCGGCGGGCGGGCGCCGATGCTGTGGGCGTCCGTCGCGCTGGCGCTGTCAACCGCTGTTCCGTTCGTCTGGCCGGCGGCGGCCGCGCTGTTTCTGGTCAGCGCGCTGATGGGCGCCAGTTTCATGCTCTACCACGTCGCCATCCAGAACATGGCCGGCTACCTCGGCAAGCCGGAGGACCGGGCCATTACCTTCAACATGGTGTCGCTCGGCTTCTCGGCGTCCGCCTTCATCGGTCCGATGCTCGCCGGCTTCGCCATCGACGCCGCCGGGCACGCGCTCGCCTTTCTCATGCTGTCGGCGTTTCCGCTCGCGCCCATCGTGGTGCTGGCGTTGAACAAGATCAGATTGCCGCGGCCGCACCGGGCACAGCGGCCCAATCCGGACCGGCGCGTCATGGATCTGCTGCGCAATCGCGAGATGCGCCGCGTGTTCATCTTCAGCGGCCTGCAGGCGATGGCCTGGGACCTCTTTACCTTCGCCATTCCGATCTACGGCACCGCCGCCGGCTTTTCCGCCTCCACCATCGGCCTGATTCTCGGCGCGTTCGCCGGAGCGACCTTCACCATCCGGCTGCTGCTGCCGTTGTTCGCGCGGCGCGTGTCACCCTGGTCGGTGATGTCGGCATCGCTGCTGGTGGCGGGGGTGGCGTTCACCTGCTTTCCGCTTTTCTCCAGCGCCGGGATGATGATGGCGGCGGCGTTCGTACTTGGCCTCGGTCTCGGGGCGTCGCAGCCGATGGTGCTGTCCCTGATGCACAGTACCGCCCCGGAAGGGCGGGTCGGCGAGGCGATCGGCATTCGCACGACCATCATCAACATGAGCATGACCGGCATGCCGCTTGCCTTCGGCGCCCTGGGCAGCGTGCTTGGCATGGCGCCGGTGTTCTGGACCTCTGCGCTGCTGATGTTCTGGGGCGGCTATTTCGCCCGGAAAGGGCGAACCGGCCGCGACGACCGGGGTGACCAATGACGCCCGCACCGGCGCCCTGCCGCGGCGAACAGCCCGGCGCGGCGGCTATTTTTTCGCGACCTGATCCGGCACGTAACCCGGCACGTAACCCGGCACGTAACCAATAGCGTCCACTTCCACGCCGCATCCCAGCGGCGTCGCGCCCGCCTGCATGCGGGTGCGGGCCGGCAGCGTGTCCTTGCTGCTGAAGTAGGTCCGGTAGATCTTGTCGAACTCACCCGCCTGGCGCTGGTCCTTCAGCCATACCACCACTTTCAGCAGGCAATCCATGTTCGATCCCGCATCCTCCACCAGCGCCTTCATGTGGTCCATGACGATGCGGACCTGGCGCTCGAAGGGAATATCGGGAAAAGGCGGCAGGGGCTGGCCCTTGCGGCGCGCCTCGGCCAGCCTGGCCGAGAACTCGCTGTCGAACGGCGGCAGGCCCGAGACGTAGATCATGCCGCCGTGGCGCACGCACAGGTTGAAGGGCGCATCGGTGTCGGTGAGTCCGGCGCTGAAATTCTGCTTTTCCATTAGTTGCTCCGTAAGAAGGGGCGGAATTGACAAGCCTACCATTGGCGAGTGGCCGCTGCGCTAGAATGCATCCTCTTATGCTGCCGCCCCTCGACATCGCCGGTCTGCGCCGGGAATACATGCTTGCCGGCCTCGACGAAAAAGACGTAGATGCCGACCCGCTGAGACAGTTCGAACGCTGGTTCGCCGACACGCACGAAGCGGGAGTCGGCCTGCCCAATACCATGGCGCTCGCCACCGCCAGCGCAACCGGCCTGCCGTCGGTGCGCGCGGTGCTGTTGAAGGGCGTGGACCCGCGCGGGTTCGTTTTTTACACCAATTACAGCAGCCGCAAGGGCCGGGAACTGGCTGAAAATCCCCACGCCAGCCTGCTGTTTTGCTGGACCGACCTGGAACGCCAGGTGCGCATCGAAGGCCCGGTGGAGCGGGTCAGCGCGGCTGAGTCCGATGCCTATTTCAACACCCGCCCGCTTGGCAGCCGGCTCGCCGCCATCGCCTCGCCGCAAAGCGCCACGGTGCCCGACCGGCCCGCGCTGGAGGCGCTGCTCGCGGCAGCCGAACAACAGTACAACAGCACTCCGCCACGCCCATCGCACTGGGGCGGCTATCGCGTGCTGCCGGAAATGATAGAGTTCTGGCAGGGCAGGAAAAACCGTCTGCACGACCGGATCGCGTACCGGCGCACCGCAGCGGGATGGTTGATCGAGCGTCTGGCGCCGTAGATTTTGCGCCAACGGCCGGCCGGCCGAATGCAACTTACGCATGCACCGGCACAGGTGCGACAACAACGGGGAGCCAGCATGGGATCGATACATCTGTTCCGGGATCTGCCGGAGGTCAAGCCGTTCGACGCGGGCGACTACGTCTTTCGCAAAGGAGAACCCGGCAACGCGATGTACATGGTCATCGAGGGCGAGATCGATCTGGTGGTCGGCAGCGAAGTCGTGGAAACGGCCGAACCCGGTTCGTTCATCGGCGAAATGGCCCTGATCGACGACGCGCCGCGCAGCGCTTCGGCGCGCGCCAGGAGCGCGTGCCGCGTCTTCCCCATCGACAACACGCGTTTCCAGACCCTGGTGCAGCAAACGCCCAGCTTCGCGCTGGATGTGATGAAAGCGCTGGCATTGCGCCTGCGCCGCACCAATGCGCGCATCGCCACGCGGCCGGCGCGCAAGCGCGCCTCGCCGTCGCGCGGTCACGCTCGCCGCCCGAAATAGCGCAGACTGAAGGAGAATCAACCCGAGGCTTCGGACATATCGGAGCATGAGGTTCTCCCATAGTTCATGGTGTGAACCTTGGGGCTGACGCGCGTATCCTGATTATGTCCAGCTGCGGAGGATTCGCGATGATCGGACCGGGGTTTTCTGGGTGAAGATCCAAAAAAACAGCGCGCGCGCGTCAAAATTGGGCCGGCTGATTTTCAAAAACAGGGGGGTTCTGGCAGGCACCAACTAACCACGTCCGCTGCAGCGAAGGGTTCGGTGGCCACCCGATTTTTTCAGGCCGACTGCGAAATGTGCCGGCGAATTGATTTGAGCGCTTCTTGCTCAGCTCGCTGGGCATGATAGAGATCGCATCGCAATTGAAGATTCATCCAGAAGTCGGCAGTCATTCCGAGAAACTTTGCCAACCGAAGGGCCGTACTCGGCGTCATGCCCCGACGCTCGTTGATGATTTCGTTGACGCGTTGGTAGGGAACGCGAATGGAGTCTGCCAGTTCACGCTGGGTCAGGCCCATTGGGTTCAGGAATTCTTCCAGCAGCATCTCGCCAGGATGGGTGGGAGGGCGATGAGTGGGGATGCGAATCATATCTTCACCATTTACCGGTCATCAGTGATAGTCGACGATTTCCACTTGATCCGGGCCATTGTCGGTCCAGACAAAGCAGACGCGATATTGGTCATTGACCCGGAACTGGACGCCGCGCCGGCGCGTAGTGCCGGCGCTACGCAGCCTGCTGCAGCGAAGCCGTGTACCGGTGTACAAGTTGGGGCACGTAGAGATCTTCGTCGACCAGCGGCCAATGGATTCCGAGCCCGAAAGGGGCGAGCGCCATCACGCTGCGTTCCCGTTCGGACGCCTTCGAAAGACGTTCGGTCATCGGCAGGGGAATGTCCAGCATGGCGCCGCTCACAAGCTCTATGACGAGGCGCACGCGCTCTGCGTCATAACGCACCGCTTTCGCACGTGGGCGCTCGAACTCCTTCTCCCCGGCGGCGGCGGCCTTCGCCAGCATCTGTTCCGTCAGTTTGATTTCAGTCTGCTTACTCATGGTGTTTTCTCCACGCCGCCAGCAACTGCTCGCGACGGCGCTGCGCAATATCCGCCGCCCTCCGCACAGCACTCGCGTTCGCGCCGACCGATGACAGGATCCTACCGTCCAATAGTCCTGCCGACAAGCGATGGGAGACAGCGGCCGCGGATCGGCTGCCGCCGAGGGGTTTTCCACGCCCGATTTCGGGATCGAATCGGCGACACGGCGCCAGGCCAGCATTGCTTTCCGCTCGTCATTGCGGTGCCGGGTTGCACAACGAAGCTCGTCAGGATATCGGGCGCGCGCTCGACCGCTCCGACGCTTTTCATGGAGGATTGATGAAGGAATTCATGTGGTGGCGGCATGCCGGACCGCCTGTCCAATCCGGTTTGCGCATGAATGCGGCTTGCGACACAGTCCCGTTGCATGCTGATTTGCCTAGCGCTCAGGCGTGGCCGTCCGCGTCCAGCCACGCGCCCAGCCCCTGCGCATTCAGGCTGATATCCAGGCCGTACACGGCGAGGATCCGTTCCCTGGGCAGGGTCCAGCGATAGCGCTCGGCTTCGCCCAGCACGATGCCGGTCACCCCGGCCTCCAGCCGCTCGAGGCGCTGCGGACCGGCATCTTTCTCGCGCAGCGCCAGCGCCGCGTGGGCATCCACCAGCCGGTGCATGTCGGATGCGAGCCGGGCGATGTCGCGCACCTGGCTGAAATGCGTCAGGTACATCGCCTGCGGTTTTTTCCCCGCCACCAGGTCGATGGAGCGGTGATACGCCTGCGGATCGAACTGCACCGGACTGGATGTGGGCAGCACGTATTGCATGCCATGGCAGTCGATCTCCCGGTATGACAGCCCGAAGGTGTCGCCGGCAAACACGTGACCCGACTCAAGATCGTGGATCGCCACATGATGGCGCGCGTGGCCCGGCGTATCGAGGAACACCAGCTCGCGGCCGTTCAGCCGCAGCGACGATTCATGCGGCGTCTCGAGGATGCGCTCCTTCGGGATCGGCAGTATCTTGCCGTAGGTACGCCGCATCTCGTCGGCGCCGTACACGTCGATGGCGCCCTGGACGAGTCTGCGCGGATCCATCATGTGGCGCGCCCCGCGCGGATGAACGGTGAGCATCGCATTGGGCAGCAGCCGCATCAACTGGCTGGCCCCGCCGGCGTGGTCGAGATGGATATGGGTGAGGATGACCCAGTCCACCTGTTGCGGTTCCAGTCCCTTTGCGGCGAGCGCCTCCATGACGAGGCGGACCGAATCGTTGCTGCCGGTGTCGATGACGGCGGCGCGGCCGTTTTCCACGATGAGATGAATGGCCGCCAGCATCGGCCGGTGAAATTCCGAATCGATGGCGCTGATGCCAAAGTCGTAGTCGATGATGTGGGGCATGTTCGGGGGAATGAAGGTGAAGAATCGAAGCGGCAAAGGACAATCGGAGGACTGACCGCGCGATGAGCGCCTGCCGCGCGACACCAGGCGCTATTTCTTCTTCAATTTCGACAGGAAGTGTTTGCGGAATTTGGCCACCTTGGGCTGCACCACGAAGGCGCAGTAGGACTGGGAGGGGTTGCGCGCGAAGTATTCCTGGTGATAGTCCTCGGCGATGTAAAACTTTTCCGCGGGCGTTACCTCGGTGACGATCGGGTCGTCCCACAGCTTTGACGCATCCAGGCGTGCAATGGTCTGCGCGGCGGCGGCCTGCTGTTGCGGCGTGTGAAAGAAAATCGCCGATCGATACTGGGTGCCGGCATCGTTGCCCTGGCGATTCAGGGTGGTCGGATCATGGATCACGAAAAACACCTCGAGAATGTCCTGGAACGACACTTTCTTCGGGTCATAGGTGATCCGGATCACCTCGGCATGGCCGGTGCCGCCACTGCAGATGTCCTCGTAGGTCGGATTCTTCAGTTGCCCGCCCATGTAGCCCGACTCAACCGATTCGACCCCTTGCAGCTCATCGAAAACTGCCTCCAGGCACCAGAAACAGCCCCCCGCCAGGGTGGCCATTTCGCGCCCCGGCGGCACGGCTACGGATTCACTCGACATGAATTGCACCTTTTCTGTTGGTTGCGCTCGTGCCTGGCGCACGGCGTAGCAAGACGGTGCCGGCGCCGTGCCGCGCCGGAAACATCCGGGGCTTCCCGCAAGCGCGTTAGCTTACACGCGGACGCGGCCTGGCGTGACTCGCCTTCGACTTGAAGGCGGCGCTGATGAAATCAAAACCGTTCAAGGCCGGCATCGTGACGCCGGTCGTCGCCGCCGCCGATTTCCATCCCGCCGAAGACTATCACCAGGACTGCTACCTGAAAAATCCGCTGCGCCACAGGTTCTACCGGGCGGCTGCGGCCGGGACGCGCGCCTGGCGGAGCTGTGGGGCAGCGCGCCGGAGTGCAGCCGCGCAGGTCAGGCCTTTGCTGTATCCTGAGGCTCGGAAGGAGCTTCGAACACCCATGGAACATATTGATTCTACTAACCTTTTTAACCCTTCCCCAGATACCAACTCGCTTCCCGAGCAAACCATCTCGGCTGAAGTTCTCCAGGAAAAGTACGCCAAGGGTCAGGAGCGCACGGTGCACGATGTGCGTGCGCGCGTGGCCGCCGCGCTCGCGGCCGTGGAGCCTGAAGACCAGCGTGCCCGGTGGCAACAACGCTTCCTCGAAGCCCAGGAAAATGGATTCATCCCGGCCGGCCGGATCAACTCGGCGGCCGGCACCGCGCTCAGCGCGACCCTCATCAACTGCTTCGTCCAGCCGGTCGGCGACTCGATCAGTGAAGTGGTGGACAACCGCCCCGGCATTTACACCGCACTCGCCGAAAGCGCCGAAACGATGCGACGCGGCGGCGGCGTCGGCTACGACTTTTCCTCCATCCGGCCGGTGGGGGCGGTGGTGCGCGGCACGCAGTCTCGCGCCAGCGGGCCGGTATCCTACATGCGCGTGTTCGACCGTTCCTGCGAAACCGTCGAGTCGGCCGGTTCGCGCCGCGGCGCGCAGATGGGTGTGTTGCGCTGCGATCATCCCGACATCGAGCAATTCATCCACGCCAAGGACAAGGGCGACCTGAGCAACTTCAATGTTTCCGTCGGCGTCACCGATGAGTTCATGCGCGCCGTGGAGAGCGACGGCTACGTGGAGCTCGCGCACCGTGCGGAACCCTCGGTGGAGGTGAAGCAATCGCAGGCAAAGCCGGCCGGCGCAAAGTCCGCCGCCGTTTACCGCCGCGAGGACGGCCAGTGGGTGTATCGCAAGCTGCGGGCGCGCGATCTGTGGGAACAGATCATGCGCTCCACCTATGACCATGCCGAGCCGGGCATCCTGTTCCTGGACCGGATGAACCGCGACAACAACCTCTATTACTGCGAGACCATCGAGGCGACCAATCCCTGCGGCGAGCAGCCCTTGCCGCCCTACGGCTGCTGCTGCCTCGGCTCGATCAACCTCGCGCGCCTGGTGCGTGCGCCGTTCGCCGAGGCCGCCGCGTTCGATTTCGCCGCCTTCGGCGAGGTGATTGAGGTGGCGGTGCGGATGCTGGACGATGTGCTGGAGGCGACCCACTGGCCGCTCCCGGCGCAGCATGTCGAGGCCAGGGCGAAGCGGCGCACCGGGCTCGGCTTTACCGGCCTGGGCGATTGCCTGATCATGCTGCGGCTCAAGTACGACACCGGGACGGCGCGCGAGATGGCGGCGCGGATTGCGCAGTTCATGCGCGATCGCGCCTACACCGCGTCGGTGGAGCTGGCCGGCGAGCGCGGCGCCTTTCCGCTGTTCAATGCCGATCTGTATTTGTCGGGCGGCAGCTTCGCCTCGCGGCTGCCGGCGGAAATCAAGCAGAAAATCCGTCAGCACGGCATACGCAATTCGCACCTGCTGTCGATCGCGCCGACCGGCACTATCAGCCTCGCCTTCGCCGACAATGCCTCCAACGGCATCGAGCCGCCGTATTCCTGGACCTACACCCGCAAGAAACGCAACGGCGACGGCACCTTCAAGGAATACGCCGTGGAAGACCATGCCTGGCGCCTGTACCAGCATCTGGGCGGCGACGTGCGGCACCTGCCGGATTATTTCGTCACGGCACTGGAGATCTCGGCCGAGGCGCATAAGGACATGGTCGCAGCCGTGGCGCCTTACATCGATACCAGCATCTCCAAGACGGTCAACGTGCCCGAGGATTACCCCTACGCGGATTTCGAGGACCTGTACCTCTCCGGCTGGAAAGCCGGCCTCAAGGGACTGGCCACCTACCGGCCGAACAGCGTGCTCGGGTCGGTGCTGTCGGCATCTCCGGACGCCGCCACGACAGCCCGGACGAAGCCGCACGACCCGCAACTGGATGCGCAGTTCGGAGCGCAGTTTGCAGCGCAGTTTGCAGAGAATCGGCGACTGACCATCAAATCGCTGCCGGCGCCGGTGCTCGCTTCGTTGCGCTGGCCGGGCCGGCCGGCCATGCCCGGGGGCAACGAATCGTGGACCTACATGGTCGAGTATCCGGGCGGCGAGTTTGCCCTGTTCGTCGGGCACATTGAAGAAGAAGCGCGTGCGTTCCCCTTCGAGGTCTGGGTGAACGGCACGGAACAGCCGCGCGGCCTCGGCGCCGTCGCCAAGGCGCTGTCGATGGACATGCGCGCCAACGACCGCGCCTGGCTTGCGCTCAAACTGGAAGTGCTGGCGAAGACGCCGGGCGAAAAGTCCTTCGAGATGGCGTTTCCGCCGCACGGCGAGCGCAGGATGGTGCCCAGCGTCGTGGCCGGCGTGGCGCAGTTGCTGCGCTGGCGCTGCGACCGGCTAGGGGCGCTCGACGAAAAAGCGCCGGACCTGCTGTCCCCCGAGGGACGCCCGCACCCGGTGCTCGATGCCATGTTCGCGCAACAGGAGCCGCGCACCGGCACCGAGGGCACGCTCTCCTGGACGGTCGATATCGTCAATCCGGCAAGCGGCGAGGAATTCGTGCTCGGCCTGAAGGAAATCACCCTGCCCGGACTGAGCGGCGGCGCCGGCACGACCCGGCCTTATTCGATGTGGCTGTCGGGCAATTATCCACGCGCCCTGGATGGTCTGGCGCGGCTGCTGTCGCTCGACATGCGGGTGCTGGATCCGGCATGGATCGGGATGAAGCTCAGGAAGCTGCTCAACTATGCCGAGCCGCTGGGCGATTTCATGGCGTTCGTGCCCGGCGAGCGGCGCCAGCAGACCTGGCCCTCCACGGTTGCTTATCTGGCGCGCCTGATCATCCATCGCTACGCCATGCTGGGGGTGCTCGACGAGTCGGGTTTCCCGACCCGCGAAATGGGCATCCTGGAGGCGCCGCGGGAAAAAAGCAGCAACCGGCTGATGCAGGGGGCGCTGTGCAGCGAATGCGGCAATCACACCGTGATCCGCAGGGACGGCTGCGATTTCTGCACCGCATGCGGCTGGGTGGGGGCGTGCGGATGAACCGGTGCGCCGGGTTCATCGACGCGGACATTGCCTGCTCCCGTCTTCAGACCTCTCCACTCCTGCCTTGCGTCGCCCGCGACGTCGCAAAAATATCCCAGACGGCCATGAACATCGCGGCGATGGCGGGGCCGAGCACGAAGCCGTTCAGGCCGAAAGTCGCCATGCCGCCCAGCGTGGAGATCAGCACCACGAAGTCCGGCATCCTGGTGTCCTTGCCGACCAGGATCGGACGCAGCACGTTGTCCACCAGGCCGATCACCAGCACGCCGTAGGCGATCAGGACGACACCCTGCCATAGCGCCCCGGTCGCGAGGAAATAAACAGCGACCGGCAGCCAGATGAGGCCGGCGCCTACCGCCGGCAGCAGCGACAGAAAGGCCATCGACACCCCCCAGAGCACCGGCGCGTGAATGCCCAGGAACCAGAAAATCACGCCGCCGAGGGCGCCTTGCACCAGGGCGACGACGATATTGCCCTTCACCGTGGCGCGCACGACGATGGTGAACTTGGTGAAAAGATCGCGTTTCTGCCCTGCCCGCAATGGAATGGCGTCCCTGATGCGCCGCGAAAGTTCGTCTCCGTCACGCAGCAGAAAGAACAGCAGGTACAACATGATGAAAAAACTGATGATGAATTCGAAGGTGTTCTGGCCGATGCCGAGGGCCTGGGCGGCCAGGAACTGACTGCCCTTGGTGAGGCTGGCAGAGATTCTCTCTTTTACCAGGCCCAGGTCGGTCATGCCGAAGCGGTCGAGCAAACCGGTCAGCCAGGCGGGTAATGCTTCAAAGATTCGCTGAAAGTACTGGCCGAAATTCAGCTCCCCGGACTGCATCTTCGCGTATACGCCGGCGCCTTCCTGCAGCAACATCGCCGTGATCAGGCCGAGCGGCAGGATCACGATCGCCAGGATGATGGCCAACGTGGCCAGCGCGGCCAGCGTGCGCCGCTGACCCATGGCCCTCGTCAGTCCACGATTGAGCGGCGAAAACAGGATCGCCATCACCGTTCCCCAGAGCACCGCCCCGAAGAACGGCCACAGCACCCAGCCGAATGCCAGCGAGACAACGACAATCAGCAACAGAAACGTCCTGTATTCCAGGGTGGACGAGTCGGGGGCATCTGGGGATGTCATGGTCATTTGCCGGTTTCACTGGGCCGCGCAGATTAACCCGAATAACCGGCAAAGCCGACGAACACGGCGTCCGCGGCATGAGACCTGGACCGCGCGGGCAGGCAACCCGCCGCGTTCGACGACTGTCAGCAATGGGCCTCCATCAAAGGCCCGGCATTTCCTGACATCGAGGCGCAGCCGGTTCCCTGGTGGCGCGGGACAGGGTGGTGAGGTCGGTGGTGGCGAGGACGCCGGTGATGGTTTCGATGTCCACGGGTTTCACCAGATGCAGATTGAATCCCGCCTCGACCGAGCGCCGCTGATAGTCCTCGCGGCTGTATCCGGTCAGGGCGATCAGACGCGCTGGCGCCCGGCGCTGCTGCGCTTCGGCAGCCCGGATCTGCCGCGCGACTTCGAAGCCGTCGAATCCGGACAGGCCGATATCGATGAATGCCACATCGAACTGTTGCGCGATGGCGGCGGCCACGCCGTCCGGGCCATTGGTTGCTTCATGAACGCGATGCGCTTCCATTGACAGGAACAGGCTCAGCATGGTCCGGGAATCATCGTTATCCTCGACCAGCAGCACGCTTTGCGCGCGCGGGGCCGGCAGCGCCGGCGCTGCATCCCGATCAGGCGCCGAGGAGGTGAACTGAGTATGGTTTGGTTCCAAGCGGATTTCTCCCAATAAGCACTGTCCGCGTGTCAGCGGGCACCGAAACCATGCGCAACGACTGTGCCAGAATTTAAAAATCAGCAGGATCAATCACTAAGAAAAACACTCGAATCCAACGCAGCGGACAAATTGTCGTGGACAAGCGACGCAGTGTAGTCCCGTTTTTTCGCGGAATGGATATGATCGGCGACGCCCCGGTAGTTGCGGGCCAATTCACGGTGCCAGCGCGTGTCGCCAATCCGCGACATGGCAAGATTGCGGGAGGCGCCGGGAACCAGCAGTCCGGCCGGCTGTCCGTTGTACATGAATCCAGAACCCATTCCCGCAAAGCGCGTCCTGATCGTCGATGACAATATCGATGCCGCCACCAGCCTCGCCATGTTCGTGCGCATACTGGGCCACGAGGTATGGGTGGCCCATGACGGCGAAAGCGGCATCAGTGAAGCGCTCAGGCTGCGTCCCGACGTGCTGTTTCTCGACCTGCGCATGCCGGGAATCACCGGCTTCGACGTGGCCGGCCGCCTGCGATCGATGACGGAGTTGGCCGCGACTCGCATCGTTGCGGTTTCCGCGTTCAGCGATCCGGAATCGATCCGGCGCGCCGGCGAAGCCGGTTTCGATGAATTCGTCATCAAGCCACCGGATCCCAAACTGATTCTGGGCGAGGTCGGCGAACGTGCCTGACGCGGCGGCCTCATCCCGGCTGCACCGCTCATCGCCGCGCCTTGGGGCATAATCGGACCTGTTCATCGGCGCGGGCGAAGAGAATGGACGCAACCCGGAAGCACGAGCACAGGCGTCGCGGCACCTGCCGCCGCGGCAGCGAACAAGGGAGTCTCGCCAAGGCTTCGGGCGATTCCCACGGAGCCGCAGGCGATTCCCACGGAGCCGAAGGCGATTCCCACGGAGCCGCAGGCGATTCCCACGGAGCCGCAGGCGATTCCCACGGAGCCGCAGGCGATTCCCACGGAGCCGCAGGCGATTCCCACGGAGCCGAAGGCGATTTCCACGGAGCCGAAGGCGATTTCCACGGAGCCGAAGGCGATTCCCAATGACCCGCCGCGACCAGCTGAAGTTCGGCGTGTTCATCATGCCCTACGGCCATCAGGCGGCCTCCTGGCGGCACCCCGACGTGGTTGCCGATGCGCCCGTCAACTTCGACTACTTCGCCGGCCTGGCGCGCATCGCGGAACGCGGCAAACTGGACATGTTTTTTCTCGCCGACAGCATTGCAGTGCGCATGGCCAAACCGGAGATACTGGCGCGCAGCGCGCAATACATCGCGGGATTCGAGCCGATCAGTCTCATCTCCGCGCTGGCCGGCGTGACGCGGCGCATCGGCCTGGTCGCCACCGCATCCACCAGCTACAACGAGCCCTATCACGTGGCGCGCAAGTTCGCCTCCGTCGACCTGCTGAGCGGCGGGCGCGCCGGCTGGAACATCGTCACCTCCGCCTCCGAAGGCGAAGCGCGCAACTTCAATCGCGACCGGCACTTTCTTCATGCGGAACGCTATGAACGGGCGCGCGAATTCACCCGGATCGTGCTCGGCCTGTGGGACAGCTGGGAGGACGACGCGTTCCCGCGCGACAAGGACGCCGGCCTGTATTCCAATCCGGCCAGGCTGCACGCGCTGAATCACAAGGGCAAGCATTTCTCGGTGGAAGGGCCGCTCAACGTGCCACGCTCGGCGCAGGGGTATCCGGTGCTGGTCCAGGCGGGCGCATCGGAAGAAGGGCGGGGGCTGTCCGCCGAATTTGCCGAGGCCGTTTTCAGCAACCATCTGACCATCGAGTCGGCACAGGCCTACTATGCGGACATGAAAAAACGCGCGGCCGGATGCGGCCGCAATCCCGACCACGTCAAGATACTGCCGGGCCTGTCCGCCATCATCGGCCAGAGCGAACAGGAGGCGGAAGAAAAGTTCGAGTACCTGCAGTCGCTCACCGATCCCATCGTGGCGCGCGAGGTGCTCGGCTTCCTGCTCGGCGGCGTCGATCTTTCGCGCTATCCGTTCGACGGGCCGCTGCCGCCGGATCTGCAGCCGTCCGAAACAGTGGGCACGCGCAGCGGCTTTGACAACTGGACCAATCTCGCCAAGCGGGAAAACCTGTCGATTCGCCAGCTTGCCTACCGCGCCATCGGCGCGCGCGGCAAGGTCGTCATCAAAGGCACGCCGCGGAGAATCGCCGATCACATCGAGCAGTGGTTCGCCGGCCATGCCTGCGACGGCTTCAACCTGATGCCCGCCACCTTGCCCGGCGGGCTCGCCGACTTCGTCGATCGGGTGGTCCCCGAACTGCAGCGCCGCGGGCTGTTCCGCAAGGACTATGAGGGCACAACCTTGCGTGACCATCTGGGATTGCCGCGCCCGGACAATCGTCACACGACAGCGCTCAGGGCCGCCGCTTCGTGACGTGCCGGAACTGATCGAGGCCTCCGGCTTTTTCTCCGCGGACTATGCCGGCGCGCGCCGCCGGTTTCGCGACGGCGCGCGATCGGCCGGCGCGGGTCTGGAGCAGTTGCAGCTCGATTGCCGCGACGATGCGGGCGCGCCGCTCACCATCGACATTGCCTGGCTGGGGGCGTCCTGTCCGTCGCGCGTTCTCATTCATTCCTGCGGCTTGCACGGCGTGGAGGGATTCGCCGGGAGCGCCATTCAGCTGGCGCTGTTGCGGCAGCGGCCCCGCCTGACCGGCGACACTGCGCTTGCGCTGGTGCATGCGCTGAATCCGTACGGCATGCACCACCTGCGGCGGACCAACGAGCACAACGTTGATCTGAACCGGAACTTTCGTCTCCCGGGAGAGGTGCTCTCCGGTGCTTCGGACGCCTATCGCAACATCGAGACATTTCTTAATCCCCGCTCCGCGCCGGTGTTCGATTTTTTTGTCCTGCGCGCCGCGGGCTACGTTTTACGCTACGGCCGGCGGACGCTCACCCAGGCGATCGCGGAGGGACAGTACGCCTATCCGCAGGGCTTGTTCTACGGCGGCGATCGACTCGAACAGGGTCCTGCCCTGGTCCTTGCCTGGCTTCGCGAACATCTGACGGGCATGACTCGCGTCATTGCCATCGACGTGCATACCGGACTGGGCCCGCATGGCGAGGACACGCTGTACATGCGCGGATCGGGTGCCGCGCGCAGCGCCCTCGAGGCGAGCATCGAGGACCAGCCCGGCACGCGCATCATCGACAGGACCTCTCACGCGGACGGCGGCTACGCGATCCGCGGCGGTTATACGCGGACCCTGACCGCGCTCGGCGGCACAGGCGAGGCGTGCGCGCTGCTCCAGGAATTCGGCACCTGCCCGCCGCTGCGCGTGCTGCACGCCCTGCGCGAAGAAAACCGCCTGCATCACCACGGCAACCCGCACCCGGCGCATCCGGCGAAGCGGCGTTTGCTGGAGGTGTTCTGCCCGCGCTCGCCGCGCTGGCGCGAAACCGTCGTGGCGCGCGGCGTGGCGCTGGCTGAAGCGGCCATCGCTGCGCTTCGGGTGAACCAGGGAAGCTCTGATTGATTCAGATACTCACAGAGCAGAAACGGCGCTGCTGGCAGTCGAGGAATGGCCGCGGCTCAAGGCGACCGCGGCGCCTCCCTCAAGACAAACCCCGCCAAAGCGCGGTGGATTTGGTCGCTGATCGGGGGAGGCGCTTACGACTTCTTGCGGCGGCTGAATCCGAGCGCGGCCAGGGCGAGACCGAAAATCAGGATCGTCCCCGGCTCAGGCACCCCGAATACCTCGGCGGCGGTTCCCTGAACGCCGACGGTAAAGCCGTTCCAGTATTCGTTGCTGAGGCTGCGCCAGGTCAAGGTGTCAAACGCACCGGTAAACTGAATGGTCCCGTGGGGCTCGCCCGTGCCGAGCAGTTGATACTCGAAGTTTCCACCGCCAAGATCGACGATATTCTTGTACGAGGTGCCGCAGCCCCAGTACCCGCAAGCGTTTCCATTGGAGGCGTCGCCGAAACTCAATATGTCGAAATCCTGATTCAGGAATGCATAGCCGTTGCCGTTCAGGCTCACATAGGAGAACAGCGGGTTGGCGACCGACTGCGAAAACGTCAGCGTCTGCGTTCCCGCGTATCGCAGGGCAACGATGTCGGTGGTGTCCGGCCGGTTATCCACAGTCGCACTGGTGTAAGGCGACGTCCCGGTGGGCCCGTCGGTGCCATTGCTCCAGTAGTACGCTCCACCACTTGGCTGGTAGAAGCCCACGCCCAGAGGATTTTTATAGTTTACCGTCACCGCCGAGGTCGGCGTCGTGATCGTTCCCAGCGCCTCGAAGGGCGTTCCGGCATCCAGATCACCGCCGGTCCAGTCAGTCCAGTAAATGAGTGCGGCGGATGCCGGAGCACACATCAGAAACGCGGCGCACAGTGCAAGGGCAAGAGCGATGGCTTGTCGGCGCATGGGGGATACCTCTATCAAGGCGCGGCACAGGGGCTATGATTATGGTTTCAAGCACGAATCGTGCTCGAAAAACATATGTCAATTAAATCATGTTCTTGAGATGTATCGTCTTGCCGATCCAGCAGCCGCTGTAAAAAAATCTGACAACGACTCGGGCAGCCGCAATTCGCTTCTGTCTGGCTCGCCTGGCCGCACGTGCTCAGAAGCGTGTACCGCAAGCGCTGGCGCGAAACCGTGGTGGCGCGCGGCGTAGCGCTGGCTGAAGCGGCCCTTTCTTCGCTGACGGACCCCGCCCCGGACTCCGGACCTTGCGCCACGGACGATGCGCATCGGGTGGACTAGAACTAGTCCGCTATGGAAAGGATCAACGTCCACCGGGCAAAAACGCACCTCTCCCGTCTGCTCGACCGGGCCCAGGCCGGCGAGGAATTCCTGATTGCCAAAGCCGGCAAGCCGGTGGCCCGGCTCGGCCCCATTGCCCCGGCGCGAAAGAAGGTGCGGTTCGGCGTGCTGAAAGGCAAGATCAGGATACCCGGCAATTTTGACACCCCACTGCCGGAGTGGCTGATCGACGCCTTCGAGGGACACCGAAGCCGCCGGTGAGGATCCCGCTCGACACGACGCCGCGCTCGCGCTACGGGAAGACGGTGCAGGTGGTCTGAGAGATGCAGTTTGGGCAGGGCATCGGCATGGCTCGCGCTAACCGCCCTTGCGCCTGCGGGACCGCGATTTTCGCAGCCGCAGCGGCTTGCCCGCGAGGCGCCGGGCACGGATGTTGAGCATCTCCACGCCCACGGAAAAGGCCATGGCGAAGTACACGTAGCCCTTGGGCACGTGCACGCCCAATCCTTCGACCATCAGCACCACGCCGACCAGCACCAGAAACGCCAGCGCCAGCATCCTGATGGTCGGGTGCGTATCGACGAAATCCCCGATCGGCTCCGCCGCAGCCATCATCGCGAGCACCGCCACCACGATGGCGACGATCATGACCGGCACCTCGTCCACGAGGCCCACCGCGGTGATGACCGAATCAAGCGAGAAAATGATATCGATGATCGCGATCTGCGCAATGACGGCGCCAAAGGTCGCCGCGCCGGCATGGCTCGAATGCGCGCCCTCCTCCAGCCCTTCCAGCGCGTCGTGTATTTCACGGACGCTTTTCCACAGGAGGAACAGTCCGCCGCCGATCAACACCAGATCGCGTCCCGAAATTTCATTGCCGGCCAGCGTGATGAGCGGCTGTATCCAGGTCATCAGCCAGGCGATCGACAGCAACAAGGCGATGCGCGACACCATGGCGAGCGACAAGCCGATCCGGCGCGCCCGCCGCCGCTGCCCTGCCGGCAGCCGTCCCACCAGGATGGAGATGAATATGATGTTGTCGATGCCGAGGACGATCTCCAGGGCAGTGAGCGTCACCAGCGCAACCCAGGCATGGGGATCGGTCAGCAATTCCATTCCGGATGATCCGTGGGCTCGATGAGTGCTGCGTCGGTGCAGATGCACGCCGGATGTCATTGTATGGGCGTCCCGCCGTTCCCGGGCAGCGCCTGACTGCGCCACTCGGCGCAGTCAGGCATGCGGCAGGCGCACGCGCCTCGCCCGCTATATACTTCGAGCCGCAGGAGCATGCCTTCTTCATAAAAGTATGACTTTAATTCATTAAAGTCCCCGTTCTGCGGACTTCATCTGCCTATTGGAATTCCATTTTTAATATAATTGAATCGACTCTAAAGCAGGCTGCCGGATGTTGAGCTACCGTCACGCCTTTCATGCCGGCAACCACGCCGACGTGCTCAAGCACATCGCGCTGGTGCACCTGCTTGGCTATATGGCGCAGAAGGAAAAGCCGTTCTGGTGCATCGATACGCACGCCGGCGCCGCCATCCACGATCTGGACTCGCGCCATGCGAAGACCAAATCCGAATTCGAAAGCGGCATCGCGCGGCTGTGGGAGCGCCGCGATTTGCCCTCACCGGCGGCGGAATACCTGCGCCAGGTGCGGGCATTGAATCCGGACGGGCGGCTCCGTTTTTACCCGGGCTCGCCGCAGCTCGCCATGCAACTGCTGCGCAAACAGGACCGGCTGCGCCTGTTTGAATTGCACAGCACCGAAAGCCGGCTGCTGCGGGAGCACTTCGCCGATGCAATTTCGAACTCGCGCCCGGCGCCGCGCGCCATCGCCCAGGCGGGTGACGGTTTCACCGGCCTGCTCGCCCTGCTGCCGCCGCCGCCACGGCGCGGCGTGGTGCTGATCGATCCCTCCTACGAAGACAAGGCCGACTACCGGCGCGTGCTCACCGCGCTGCGCGAAGGGCTGCAGCGCTTCGCCAGCGGCGTGTATGTGGTGTGGTATCCGCGCGTGCAGCGGCGCGAAGCGTTCGAGTTCGCCGACAAACTGAAGCGCGAATCACCGGGCGACTGGCTGCACGCCGCGCTCGACGTCAAGGCGCCGGCCGCGAACGGCCTCGGCCTGCACGGCAGCGGCATCTTTGTCCTGAACCCGCCGTGGACCCTCGCGGGCGCGATGCGTGAAGTGCTGCCGTATCTGGTGAGGCTGCTGGAGCAGGATGCGAAGGCGGGGTTTTCGCTGGAGCACCAGCCGGCCTGAGGCTGGTCTGACCAGGGCAACGACCACGCGGCGCAGATGGCGAGGGACTGTCACGGCGGCTTCGCGCTGAGATCGGCGTCATTCCGCTGCCCGAAAGCGAAGGGAGCCCGCGCGAGATCGAGTACGAATTCGATACCTCGAAGACCGGCCGTGTGTACAATAAATTCATGTACACACATATAGCAGGAGGCTGCCATGGAAACCGCACGCGTATTCACCAACGGCAACAGCCAGGCCGTGCGTCTGCCCAGGAAATTCCGCCTGGCAAGCGGCGAAGTTTTCATCCGCATGGACGCGACGACCGGCGACATCGTGCTATCGGTCCGGCCGCCTTCGGGCTCATGGGCCGACTTCTTCGCCCTGCGCGCCAGGACCCGCGTCCCCGAAGACTTCCTTTCCGATCGGCCTCTCAATGAAACCAGGCGGGCGCGCGATCCATTTGCGAATGCAAAGACGGGCAAGCAAGCACGCAGGAAATAGCGCGCCATGCTCTATCTGCTCGACACCGACACTTGCAGCTACGCCATTCGTTACGCCTGCGCCACGCTCGATGCGCGGCTGGCGGCGGCCAAAGCGGGCTCACTCGCGGTTTCGGCCGTGACTCGCGCCGAACTCGTCTTCTGCCTGGAAAAGCGCGGCAATCCGCGCGGACTGTCACGGCGGGTGCACGGATTTCTCGACCGCGTCACGGTCGCGTCCTGGGATGCGGCGGCAGCCGATCGCTTCGCGGAATTGCGGGCGAGGCTGGAACGCGCCGGCAAGCCCATCGGTATATTCGATACCATGATCGCGGGTCACGCGCTGGCGCTCAAAGCCACGCTGGTCACCAACAACCGCAGACATTTTCAAAAAGTGAAGGCGCTCAAGATGGAGAACTGGGTCGAAGAAATACCGCGAGCCTGAGTGTCTGCTTTCCGCGCTGCAGTACCACGGCATCGGGACCCAGCCTCCCTCCGGGGTGTGGAGGGCGATCGACCGGCGCGCGCGGCGCCCAGCGCTGCGCTGCCCGCCGCTTCGCATTGTGCGGTACACCGGCGCGGCGCTCACCGAAGGGGTGGAGAGCCATTGCGTCGAGGGCCGGCAGGTGCGGGTGTACGGCGTCGCCAAGACGCTGGCCGACTGCTTCAAGTAGCGCAACAAGATCGGCCTCGACGTGGCGCTGGAGTGAGCATGCTCACGCTCCGAGGGATATCGGCGCGATTCTGAAAGATGTGGAGGCGCGCTACGTAGCGGACGCCTACCACTCGCTCTCCATAGAGGGGTATCGCGTCACAGCCACTCTCATCGAGAAAATTCGCGACGGGGGCTGGAATCCGGATGGCGACGACAAAGACCGCGCTACCCGCGATGCCATGGCCGCACGCGGATACTTTCAGACTCACGCCCTGGTGAAGGAGGATCTGGTTCGAGTCGTAAAGGGTGAAAATCCCGGCGCGGTATTCCAGCGGGCATTGCCCCGGTGGTACCAGGCGCTCTTCAGTCCAAGCGTACAGGCCGGCATCCTCAAGGCATCCGACCTTGCGGGCTATCGCAATGACCAGGTATTCATCCGTGGCGCCCTGCACGTTCCGCTTTCGAAGGAGGCGGTGCGGGAATGCATGCCGGTCCTTTCCGAACTTCTGGAAGCTGAAGCTCAACCCCAGGTGCGCGCGGTGCTGGGGCACTTCCTCTTCGTCTACGTGCATCCGTGCATGGATGGCAACGGATGCCTGGCCAGATTCCTGATGAATCTGATGCTCGTTCCCGCAGGCTACGTCTGGACGGTAATCCCCGTCGAGCGGCGAAAGGAGTACATGAATGCTAGAGCAGGCGAGTTCCTTTGCAAACATCGCGCCTTTTGCGGCTTTCATCGCCGAGCTTGCCCAGGCGCAGGCCGAAGAACCTCTTCCACGACCGCGCTGATATCCTCAGGACCCGCCCGGCAAGGACTTCAACAACTTGCGCAAACTCAGCACCGACAAGCGTCTCGGTTCGACCGAAATATCCGGTCATACGCCGATGATGCATGGGCGTAAAGCCCGCGAATTCATTGGGTTTTCGGGCGGCTGAAGCAACGACCCATACCGCGACCTACACTGGAACCTATACCGAAACAATCGATGGCTATTTGAGGTTGCCATGCTCGTCTATTGCTACCGGCAGTACGGGACGCAGCGGTATTGCGATCTCATAGCGCGTATGGCGCTGTTCGCCGGAACGTACCAGAGCGTGCTTGGCAACCAGATCGGCAAGATCCCGTGTGGCCGTGGCTGGCGATGCGCCGGTGATGCTGGCGTATTTGCCGGCGCTCAAGCCGCCCTCAAAGCCTTTCGGACCTTCGCGCAGCATGCGCAGGAGCGCTTTTTTCTGTCGTTCGTTGAGTTGATCGCGCAAGCGGTCGAGTAACCGGGTCTTGTCGATCAGGAAATCCACCATCGCGATCGAGCGCCGTTGCGCCTCGACTACGGTCGCGGCGAACCAGGTGAGCCAAGGCGTGATCTCCTGATGTTTGTTGTTCGCTTCCAGCGCAGCGTAATAGGCATTTCGCTTCGCCAGTATGGTCGCGGCCAATGCCGTCAGGGTCGGGTGTCCGAGGCCTTGTGCGAGGACCTTTTCCGCGATGGCGCGGCCGATACGGCCATTGCCGTCCTCGAACGGATGGATGCAGATGAAATACAGATGCGCGATGCCTGCCCGAGTCAATGCGGGCAAGGGCCTGGCATTTGCCGGTGCCGAGCGATTGAACCAGTCGATGAAACGGGACATTTCAGCCGGCACCGATGCTGATGGCGGCGCCTCGAAATGAACCTTGGGGTCGTGGATGGCGCCGGATATCACTTGCATCGGCTCGACATGGGTCCGATAGCTGCCGACGTTCTTGAGGTCGCGGCGACCCGTCGTCAGCATCCGATGCCACCGGAACAGCATGTCGTGCGAAAGAGGCTCAGCGCAGCTGTGATGGAGATCGACCATCATCTCCGACACACCCTGTTCTGCGGCACCGACCTTGCGGTGGTCAGTTGCCAGGCCAAGTTGCCGGCGGATTGAGGATTGGACGCTCGCGCGATCGAGTATTTCCCCCTCGATTTCCGAGGTCGTCACCGCCTCGGTGCTCATGGCCTCGACCGTGAGCTGCTCGCGGTCTTCCGCCCCGAGATGCTTTGCCGTACCCGCATACTCGCCCGCTTCGACCAGAAACAGCGCCTCAGCCTTGAGGAGTCGCGGCTGTTTCCAGGAAAAATCCGGCCAGTCAGGTTGTTGCCAGTTCCATTTCATGAGCGATTGGGGCCCCTTCTATCGCTCATTATACAAGAGAAATATGATTGATAGAAGGTCTGCCTATGGCTCAACCAGCTTTCGCTCGGCGTGCCGGTCACACCAAGGAACCAAGCCAGCTAGCCTTTCCCAGGCACCGGCCTGGCTTGCGGCGCGACGATTAAAATCCAGCGTGCGAATCATCACGAGCGATTGTGCGACGACTCCGCCGAGCTTGATCCGCGCGCCCGCCGTCTCCGTTCCACTGCATCCAGCCCATTCAACTCGACCAGTGGCCGGGAATGCAACCACTGCATGACTTCACCTCGCAGCCAGCCGATCGAGAACTCGCTGCCGAGCTGTCGCGGCCGAGGAAACGAAGGATCGCGCCGCATCAGATCGTAGATCGACTGCCGGGACCGCCTGCCGAGCAGAACGAGCAACGCGCTGAAAGTCAGCACTTCCGACTCGCGACTACCGCCGTTCGCCGGCACCTTGCTCGCCACCTTGCGGGTACGCATGCCCTTTTTTGCGAGCCGCCCGGCGATCGCATCGATCTCGCCGGCGATGGCCGCCAGTGCCTGCTCGCGCGGGATCTGCCATGGTGTGTAGACCACGTCGATGTCGACCGACAGGCGCGGCATGTCGCGCACGAAGAGATTGATGGCGGTGCCGCCCTTCATCGCGAAAATGTCGTTGGCGAACACTTCGGGGGCGGCGGCCAGCAGCAAGCGCACGGCATCAGCATAGGCCTTATCCATGCGGTTTCAGGCTCAGCAAGGTGCCGTCTTTCAGGCGGGTCATCCAGCGCTTGTCGCTGCCGACCGGCAGCTTGTACTGCTGCTGGAGGGCCGCGACATCCACCACCTTTGTCTCGCGCGCCCATGTGAGGAAGAGGCGCACTGTCTTGACGCTGGTGCAACAGGCAAGCAGGCGGCCAAGCATTTCCTTGCGCGGGTTGGCGAGGCCCTCGAACAGGTTGCGCGCTTCTTCCAGGCCCTGATGGGTGCCCACGTCGTACAGCAACTCGAGCAGCGCGCGCTCGGGCACCGACACGCGCAAGCCCTCGGTCGCGCCGGGTGGCGTGGTCAGGCTCTTTGCGGCCAGCGTTTCATCCGGCCAATCGAACAACCGGGCCGACACGTAACGCGCGGGAAAGCGCGTGGTGAACCATGCGGGCAGCGCGAAGCGCACATCGCCCCAGAGCACCCACTGCTCGCGCGCGGCCAGATTGTGGCGCACGCCCTGCAAGGCGAGCGCGCTCTTGCCTGCAAGGTGCAGGCCGGCGACGCGGGTCTGAAGGAACTTGATCGTCCCGTGCGCGCTCAGCTCGTCGGCAGGAAAGGCGTACACGCCCTGCCCGAGCCGGACCAGCCAACCCGTCCCGGCGTAATGGGCCGCGAGCTTCGCGGAGACGCCGAGGCGCGCCAGCGCGCCCACGTCGAATGGCGCGCCGCGTGGAAGTCTGGTCTGGAGTTGCTTGATTAGAGAATATCTCGAAGTTCCCATATAGGGTAAATATTACATCATTTTCTAATCAAAAACAGGCCGATTTGATTAGATAAATTATAAATATTCGTATATTATTGTAATTACTGAACTATATCTAATCACCGACGGTTGCTGCCAGGCCATCGTTCCTGTTCAGGGACGCTATATCACGACAAATAAATGCATTTTGTGTCGCGTACAATCGTATTAACTACAACATATTTTGTTTTGCGACAGATAAATGCTTATACTGTCGTGAAACATAGATTCGCGACACAAAATGCCGAAACGAATTGATCAGCAAGAACTCGACAAAATATCTGCCCTGCTGGCCCCCCACAAAACCGGGCTGGCAATCGCGGAGCTCGATCGGGCCTGCAAGACCGAAGGCCTGAAATTCGACCGCCGGACGCTGCAGCGCCGTCTCCGGGAACTCGTCGCGGCCAATCGCTTGCTCAAGCAGGGCGAAGGCCGCGCCAGCCGCTATCTTCTTGCACCCATCACCGGCGACGCGCACGTTGTCCTTGAGCCACTCAAGCTAGCCGCACCCGGAGAAAGCTACGTCCCGCTGTCGCCGCAGGGAGCAGAGGTCAGGGATCTCGTGCGTCGCCCGATTACCGATCGCAAGCCCGTTGGCTACCAGCGCAAGTTCCTGGAAAGCTACGAACCCAATCGCTCGGCCTACCTGCCCGATTCGTTGCGCAGCCACTTGCACGCATTGGGTCTCTCCCCCGCAAGGGAACATCCCGCCGGCACGTATGCACGCGATATTCTGAACCGTCTGATGATCGACCTCTCGTGGTCATCGAGCCGGCTCGAAGGCAACACCTACAGCCGCCTTGATACCCAGAATCTCATCGAATTCGGGCACGCGGCGGAGGGCAAGGATCCGCGCGAGGCGCAAATGATCCTGAACCACAAGGCGGCCATCGAGATGCTTGTTGGCCACGCCGACGAGATCGGTTTCGACGCATTCACCTTCTTCAATCTGCATGCCTTGCTGTCGGAAAACCTGCTCACGGATGCGGATGCTTCCGGCCGCCTGCGCACGACGGTCGTTGAAATCGGCGGCAGTGTTTTTTACCCATTGGCGGTTCCCCAACAGATCGAGGATTGTTTCCGGCTCATTCTCGACAAGACGAACGCTATCAGAGACCCGTTCGAGCAGGCGTTCTTCGTGATGGTGCACATCCCCTATCTGCAGCCGTTTCTCGACGTCAACAAGCGGGTATCGCGCCTCGCGGCCAACATCCCGCTCATCAAACACAACCTGTCGCCGCTCTCCTTCGTGGACGTACCCGAGCAGGCATACGTCGACGGCACTTTGGGCGTGTACGAATTCAATCGCGTCGAATTGTTGCAGGACGTTTTCGTTTGGGCCTATGAACGCTCATGTCAGCGCTACGTGGCGATCAAGGATTCGCTTCCCGAACCCGATCCGCTGCGCATGAGAAACCGGGAAGCGCTTATCGACGTGGTAAGCGAGATCGTGCGTGGCGGAAAACCGATCGAGGCACTGCTCATCCGCGCACTCGCCGCGCCCCTCGTACCGCCTGCGGATCTGGATCAGTTTGTGGCGATGGCCTTCAACGATCTGCATCACCTGCACGAAGGTAATGTTGCCCGCTATCGGCTGCGCCTGCTAGAGTTCCGAGCCTGGAAACAGACTTTGCATGGAGCATGACCACATTGTTGCCACGCAAGGAGTCGAGCTTATCGGCCCATCTCTGCAGCCACTCGCGCGCTTCTTCGTCGTAACGGTGCCGATCGTAGATCGCACTGACCGACCCGTCGACGTGATTCAGGATGCGGTCCTGCACGACACGAGGGCAGCCGAGCTTGGCAAGGCCCGTCGCCGCGGTGCGGCGTAGATCGTAGACCGTCCACGGCACCGTGATCGGATCCGCGCGCGGCGCGCCGTTCTTTTCGTGTCGCGCACAATACTGTGCAAGACCGAGGGCTTTCTCGCCGATATGCCGGCCGGCGATCGGCGAGGGATAGACAAACATCTGATCCAGTCCACGGCGGCTCTCGAACAACTCCACGGCCTGGCGCGACAGCATCACGTCGTGCGGTTCGCCATTCTTCGTCTCACGTATGGTCCATATCCCGCGCTCAAGGTCGATATCGGGCCAGCATCCCTGAACGACTTCGCCCGGACGGCAGGCCGTGAGCAGAATTTCCATGAGCGCGTCCCGCACGGCGCGGCTATAGGGACTTTGCGGCAGCCACTTGAAGAACATCGCCAATTCGGCATCGCTGAGAAATCGCTTCCTACGCACCTGGGGTGCGCCTTTGATACCCAGCGTCGGAAACACAAAGTCATCGGGAATGCGCCCTTGTTCTGCAGCGTGGGCATAGGCGCAACGTATGCGCGAAAGCAGATAGGTGCCGCCGCGCGGCGCACGTTTCAACATGGGTCGGATGACTTCATCCTGTAGTTCGCGCCGTGTTAATCCGGCGGCAGCGCGATCCCCGAGTTTTGGAAGCAAATCGCGTCGCAACAGTCGCGCGCCTTCGGCACCTCTCTTCTGCTTGTTCAGTTTCTCCACAACGAAATCCTCAACCAGGTTCTCGACCGTATAGCTCGCCAGTTTTTCGGCTTCACGCTTCCGCCGCGCTTCCGTTCGTACCTGCTGTTTCTGCAGTTGCGGATCGACTCCCCTTTCGCGTTCGAGTTTGAGCCTTCCCAAAGCCTTCCTGGCCTCTGCCAGGATCATAGGACCAAACTCGCCGGGCTTGATCTCGCGCAGTGCGCCATCACTGGCCCAGTCGCGGTAGAAAAACACTCGGGCTGCATTCGTGCGGCGCACCCTCAATCCCAGGTGATCGGGATCGGCGCACTCGTCACCAGCACGCATGTCGGCGATAATGCGAGGGGTGAGCATTGGGGCAAGAATGGTCAAGTCTGCACTCGCGGTGCAGTAAGAAGATTGGATTTAGCGCCATTGGTACAAATGGTTACGAGCGGTTTTCGCAGGGAAGACTGTAACTTGAAAGACCCCGGTTTGAGCAACCATACTCCGATGATGCAGCAGCGTCAGATCCGCGCTGGTATTGGGTGTTCTGTCAGCGCCGTCAAAGAGACAGTGGCAACCGTCCGCAAGGAGTGGCCCGGAATCATTCGGGAAGCCGGTCTCCCGGAGGATGCGTGACCACCTTTACCACCACTGAGCGGGCTTTCCGATCCGCTGCGGATAAGGCAATAGCCAACCAAGTGTATCGGCCCATTTCGGCAAACGGCTCACGGGCAAATCGCGACATATAAATCTTTACTCATGAGTACCACGGCATTCCCCATTAATTATCCCGACATCAGTATATAAATATGCCGCTGGTGTCCGCCAATACTGGCGAGTTCTGAAGTAATTCGTCCAATTACCGCCTTGGCGGTTCGGCGCTTTATGCTGCTTGGAAACCGTGGTGCGTCCCCGCCCTGCCGCCGCCGCACCCCGGCACCGGTGTTGCAAATCCGGGAGCCTCAGCCCGGCACAACCCCACAGGCACGAACCGGGGGGAAATTGCTAAAGTAGTCCTAACCACATCGGGGAGCAGCAACATGATCGTCGAACGTATCTGGACCGGCAACGCCTATCGCAACTACAACTATCTGATCGCCTGCCCGGATAGCGGCGAAGCGCTGGCGATCGACCCGCTCGACCATGCGAAATGCCTCGCAGCCGCCAGGGAGAAGGGCTGGGAAATCACCCAGATACTCAATACCCACGAGCACCGCGACCACACCGGCGGCAACGACGCGGTGGTCGCGGCGACCGGGGCCAGGGTGCTCGCGCATTTTCGCGCCGGCGAGCGCATTCCCGGAATGGACCGGGGTGTCAAGGCGGGCGATGTGATCAAGATAGGCAGGCACGTCGAACTGGAGTGCATGGATACGCCCGGTCACACCCTGTGCCACATCTGCCTGCAATCGCGCACCGACATGAAGGCGCTGTTCAGCGGCGATACCCTGTTCAATGCCGGCGCCGGAAACTGCCACAACGGCGGGCATCCGGAAGCGCTCTATGCCACCTTCGTCGATCAGCTCTCGAAGCTGTCCGAGGACACGCAGATCCATCCCGGCCACGACTACATCGAGAACAACCTCAGGTTCACGCTGTCGCGCGAACCGGGCAATGCCGCGGCCCAGGCCCTGCTGCCCCAGGTGGCCGGGCATGATCCGGCACAGTCCGCCGTCACCACGCTCAAGGAGGAAAAGCAGTTCAACACCTTCTTTCGCCTGGGCAACCCCGAGGTGATCGCCGGGCTGCGGCAGAAATTTCCCGACCTGCCCGAGGTCCCGGATGCGAGGACCGTGTTCCTCAAGCTGCGGGAATTGCGCAACAGCTGGTAGATCGCTGCCTGCCTGCGAAGATCAAAAACGATGGAGAAGTTCCCGTGCCGTCACGCCCCAATTTTTTGTTTTTCATCACCGACCAGCAGCGCGCCGACCATCTCGGCTGCTACGGCAACCGTGCGATACGCACGCCCCACCTGGATGCGCTCGCCGCGCGCGGTTTCGCCAGCGACGAATTTCACACCGCCACGCCGATCTGCATGCCCAATCGCGCCTCGCTGATGACCGGGCGCATGCCCTCGCGCCACGGCGTGCGCCACAACGGCATCGAACTGGCGCTGGAAGAGCGCACCCTGGCGCAGGCCCTGATGGAGGCCGGCTATGCCACGGCGCACGTCGGCAAGTCGCACCTGCAGAACATCGAGACCAAGCCGCCGCAGTTCCCCCGGCCCGGTACGCCGAAACTGCCGCGCGAGGCACGCCGCGAGATGCCGGGCAGCCGCGGCCAGGAAAACTGGAAGCGCTGGGAAGACCACCCGGAATGGGACATCGAGACGCCCTTCTACGGCTTCGAGACGGTGGATCTCTGCATCCACCATGCCGATGATGAATTCGGCCACTGGCGCCGTTGGATCCGCAAGCAACTGCCCGATGCCGACCAGTTGATCGGCCACGCCAATGCCATCCCGACGCCGCAATACGAACTGAACAAGGCGCAGCAGGCGTGGCGCACGCGCGTGCCCGAGGAATGCTACCCGACGGCGTGGATCGCCGATCGCACCATCGCCCGGATGCGCGACTGCGCCAGAGGCGGCAAGCCGTTTTTCATCCACGCCTCGTTTCCCGACCCGCACCATCCCTACACCCCGCCCGGCAAATACTGGGACATGGCAAAACCGGAGGACGTGGCGGCGCCCGAATCGTTCCATGCGAAGCATCGCCACATCGCGCCCCACCTTGCGTGGCTGTATGCCCGCCGCGCCGACGGCAGCGCGGTCAAGAACACCCAGGCGCTGTTCGCCTGTTCGGAACGCGAGGCGCGCGAGGCGATCGCACTCAACTACGGCTCGGTGCATTTCATCGATCATTCCATCGGCCGGGTGCTGGCGGAGTTGCGCGCGCTGGGTCTGGAGAACAACACCGTGGTGGTGTTCACCGCCGATCACGCCGATTTCATGGGCGATCATCAGTTGCTGCTGAAAGGCCCGTTGCATTATCGCGGCCTCACCCGCGTGCCGTTCCTCTGGGCCGACCCGGCGCAGGCGCAGTCACCGACACAGGCGCGCCGCTCCAGCGCGCTGGCGCAGACCATCGACATCGCGCCCACCATCCTCGAGCGCGCCGGGGTGCAAGCGTGGAACGGCATCCAGGGCAAATCGCTGTTGCCCCTCATCGAGGGCAGCGCGAAACAAGTGCGCGACACCCTGATGATCGAAGAGGAAGGCCAGCGCTATTACATGGGCTTTCCCGAGCGCGTGCGCACCCGCAGCCTGCTCGATGGCCGCCACCGGATTTCCATCTACGACGGCGTCCCCTGGGGCGAGCTGTACGACCTCGCCGGGGATCCGCACGAACTGGTCAACCTGTGGGACGAGCCCGGTGAAAAAGCCGTTCGCGCCGAGATGACCGAGAAACTCGCGCGTGCCATGATCGACCTGGCGGAGACCAGTCCCTACCCGACGCAGATCGCCTAGCGATTGCGTCGGGTTGGTAAAACCGTCCGGCGCAGATCCCGTAGCGATTGCGTCGGGTTGGTAAAACCGTCCGGCGCAGATCGCGTAGCGGCTCAGTCGGGGTTGCGGCCAATGATGAATTCCCGGTTGTGGGAAGTTGTCGGCGTAATCCCGGAATTGACCAGGGCCTGGCGGAAAATGTTCATCTGGACGTCGTTGATCCGCATCGTCGGCTGCCGCAGGCAGCCGCCATTGAACCCGTTCAGCCATCCCTGAAATTTCCACATCATGCGGTTGATGAATTGCGTCTGGGCAATGTAGGCGTTGGATGAGTCGTTCGCCCTGCGGGCGGGGTGCAACTGCCAGTACAGGCGCGTGGCCTCGTCGAACTCGCGGTTCTGCAACAGCGCGAAGATGCGCGGGATCATGGGCCCGAAATATTCGGTATTGCTGGTCCCGGTGAACTGGATCGGCGCAAGCTGCGCCAGCGCGATCATGTCCCCTTCGAGCGGAGAGGTGACGATCACCTCCTTGCCGAACAGCCGGTGGCATTCGACGAAACCCATGATGGTGGGCATGCCACCCTCGGCCTTGATCGCGACGATGTTCGGACAATCATCGATGAGCCGGCGGATGAGCGAGGAGGGCATGTCCGAGGCATGCACCCGCGCGAAGCCCCAGTGCGGCACGGGAAACAGCAGCACGGCGAGGTCGGTCGCATCGCAATAACGCCTAGTGTAATCGTAGATGTCCTGCGGCGTTTCCGCATAGAAGTTGGCGGGATACGCAAGCAGCACCAGTTCCGCGCCGTTGCGCTCGGCGATGCGCACGGCCTCGATGTTCTCCTCGAAGGTATTGAAGCTGGCATGGTGGATGAGCTTGAGACGGCCCCTGGACTCGTCATTGCACCATTCGAAGAACTGGCGGTATTCGTCCAGCGTGACATTGACCTCGGAGACCATGAGCGCGCCGGCGAAACCGTATTCGATGTCAAGCCGCACGTCGTGCCGGATGCCGCGTTCATTGAGGCGCTTCAGGTCCCGCGAATAGGAAGGGATGATGACGTTGGCGCATCCGCGCAGATGCTCGCGCGCCCATTCCCGCGCTTCGTGTTTTCGGTAAGTCGCCATGCAGTGATTCCCCTCGGTCAGGCGTTTTCGGTCAGGCGTGTTTGGTAAGGAATGAGAAGGGCAGGGCGAGGGCGAGCCCGAGTTCGCGGGCGCGCTCATAGGCAAGCGCCGCCACGACGATGTCCTGGAGGGCGGTGCCGACGGACTTGAACAGGCGCAGGCCTGCGGCGGTCCTCTCCCTGTCGATCCGGCCGGACACCAGATCGTTCAGCGACGCGATTTTGTGCTCGAACGCAAGCCCGGCTGTTCTCGCCGCCAGCATATCGCCGGTCTCTTCGCAGACTTCCTTCACCGCGTCGCAGACGATCAGCCGGCTGGCCGCGACGACGCTGACATCGATCTCACGCTGCTCCGGCAGCGTGGAGCCGATGGACACGACGAGGGCATCGGGGCGCAGCCACTGGCCGAACAGAATCGGCTGCTCATCCCGCGCGCGTGCCGCCGCCACCACGATCGAGGCATCGCCAACCGCGGCCTCGGGAGACCCTACGGCGACCACCCCGATGCCGAGCCGGGCCGATAGCGACGCGGCAAAGTCCGCGCGCCGCGCCTCGGTCGGACTGAAGACCCGCACCGCTGCGATCGAACGAATGGAGGCGATCGCCTCCACGTGGGCGCGTGCTTCGGCGCCGCTGCCAAGGACGCCGAGCGTGGCGGGTCCGCCGGGCGCAAGCCGGTTGACCGCGACGGCGGAGGTGCCCGCGGTGCGGCGGGCGGTCACGGTGTTGCCATCGACGAAGGCCGCCACCGCCCCGGTATCCTGGTCGAACAGCGTGATCACGTAGTTGAGCGTCTGCTGCCGCGACAGTCCGAACGCCTTGGTGCCCATGTACCGGGAGCCTGCCGGAATGGCGGACATGGACCGCAGCCAGATTCCTTCGCCGTCGCGCGCCACCGCCCGCGGCGGCACGCTCATCGGACCTTGGGTGGCGCCATACGCCCGTTCCAGGGTCTCCACGATGGCGTCCCATTCGAGCACGCGAGACGCGGTGTCCGCGGAAACGAAACAGGGAGCCGGCGCGGTCGCGGTTTCCCGCGCGACGCTGCTCATAGCCGCCGCTCGGGCGGGGCAGCCATGAATTTCAGCGCGTGGGGGAGCCAGGGGCCATCGGTTCTCGCCGCGCAGTACACCGCCCCGAGATGGTCGCAGCCGGGCAGCTCGATGCGTTCGACCTGCCCGCCCGCGCTTCTGATGCGCTGCTCCATGTCCCTTGCCTGCTTCGAGAGATGGGGAAAATCCGCGCTGCCGTGAGCGATCAGCATCGGCGGCGGCGCCCTGTCCAGGTAATGAATGGGACTGGCATGAACCTCGTTGCCCTGCCCGGCAGGTCCGAGAAACCGGGGCCGCATCGACAGGCCGCTTCCCTCCGTGAAATAGTAGGTGCCCGAGATCGGCAGACAGCCGCGCACCGGGTTCTCCGGCAGACGATGCGATGCCAGCCAATCGGTTCTCACCGCGAGCAGCGCCGCCTGGTGGGCGCCGGCGGAGTGCCCGCCCAGAAAGATGCGCCCCGGATCGCCGCCGAATTGCGCGCAATGGTCATACACCCAGCGCATCGCTTTGGCCGCGTCGAGCCATCCGGCCGGAAAAGTGAACTCCGGGGCCAGCCGGTAACCGATGCTGACGAAGCTGATGCCGGCCTGGTTGAGCGGCGGCGCGAGAAAAGCCATCATTTCCTTGTAGCCGTTGGTCCACCCGCCGCCGTGCATGAAAGCCAGCACCGTCCCGTTCGGACGGGCGGCGGGAAAGACCAACAGCCCCTGGCTGGGATGACCCGTGTCGTAACGATGTTCGGCGCCGCCGATGCCCTCGCTCAGCCGCAGGCACTCCTCCTGGTAGGAACGGCCGAAATCGCTCAACGGTTCCTGCGCAGGGTAGTCCCCGATTTGCATGGAACCGGGCCGCTCAGCCGACGTGCGCGATAGAGGCGATCTCGACCAGCCATTCCGCCCGCACCAGATCGGCCCTTACGCAATAGCGCGCGGGCGGATTCGAGGGGAAGTACTCCCGATAGACCTCGTTCATGCCGGCGTAGTCGGCGTAGTCCTTCAGAAAGATGTGATTGACGGCCACATCCTTCATCGAGCCGCCGCCGGCCGCCACGATTGCCTTGATCGTATCGAGCACGTGGCGGGTCTGCGCCTTGATGTCGCCGATGCCCACCGTCTTGCCGGCATCGTCGATGGCGACGATGCCGGCGGTATAGATCACTCCCCCGGCTTTGGTTCCCGGTGAATAGGGCGCGACAGGTTTTGCCGTGCCCGGCGGCACAATCACTTGAACTGCCATGGAAGTCTCCCCTGATGTCTGAACGGTCTGAACGTCGTGTCTGAATGTCTAGGCCGCGGCCTGAAGCGCCGGGCCGCGCTGCACGATCATCTTGGGATCCACGACGGTCCCGCGATCGATGACGATGCGCCCGTCCAGCCTGACCGTGCACCCCATCATCGGCAAATCGACATGCGCACGGGTTGAGTTCTTTCCGCCGCCCTGATCGTCCGGCCCGGTCGAAAACAGGAATACGCCTGGCCAGGCGCGGGTATGGCTGGCGATGCGCGCCATGTCATTGCCGTGCACCGCGAGCTGGTCCCAGGCGGAGTTCGGATTCAATCCCCAGCCAAGGTGAGAGACATGGTACGGCTCCAGGTCTCCCGGATGCCGCTTCGATTTCTCGAAGTACTGCGCCAGCAGTTTCGCGTCGGTTCCCTCTCCCTCGATCTTGCGGATGATGCTCTTCTCGATGATCAGACGGACCGGCGTTTCGATGAACCGCACGTAGGGGAGAATCCAGCTGTCCCCGGGCTGCAGCGCGATGATGCCTTCGGAGGAACCCGGGTTGGCCCAGGTCGATACGTGCGCGCCCCCCCAGGTATCCACGCAACCGGGTTCATCCGCGTAACCGTATTGGCAGACGGTGTTCAATTCGCCCAGCCGGCAGCGGAAATCCGTTCCCGCCTCGCTGGAGACGTGCATTTCCCGGGTCCGCTGGAAAAGGTCCCGGGTGTACAGCACCGCCTCCTTGAGGCCAGGCGGGGACAGGAGACATTCCAGTTCGTCCGGACCGTCGATGACCAGCAGGAAACGTACCCCTTTTTTGCGGGCGCGCTGCATCCAGGCCGAGCCGAGCGAAATATGAAATACCAGCACCAGCTCGGCCGACTCGATGGCTTCAATGGCTCCCGGCAGGCTCAGCAGCGCATCGCCGCCGCCCTGGCTGGCGATCTGGCCGGCCACGAAGGGTGTGGCGATCTTCAGTTCATAGACCTTGATCCCTAAATCCGCTGCTGCGGCGAACGCGGCCTGGATATAGTCCAGCCGCGTGGTCAAATCCGTGACCAGGATCACCAGGCTGCCCGGTTTCACCTTGCACATCTCCAGTTCCTTCCTGAACAGCAGCGGCAGTCGGGCGGGATTGAGTGCTTGCGGTCTCATGGAGGCTCCTTTTACTCGGCATTATCTGGCATGGTGACTCCGGCGAGGCGGGCGCCAGCGCGCCCCATCGCGCCGGATTCGCCCCCGGTTGCGGCGATCGGCAAGACAGTAAAACAGAACAGTATTCGGTTGTCAAAAGCAAAAATCCGACTAAAGATGAGTACAACCAGTCGCCCGTCCGGCTTGTCCGGCCGAACTTCACGCTTTTCCGGTTCGCAGCGAACTATCCCTGTCGCGCCTCACCGTTCCATGGGATGCGGGAGCGGCCTGGAGAATGGCATCGCAGAACAGGTCGATGGTCTCGTCCTCGCAGGCAAGATTCGGCGGAAGGTGCTGATTGATGACGAAGCCGTCAAAAGCCATGACCACCACGTGCGCGAAGCGTTCGCAGCGGTCGAGCGAACGGCTTTGGGCGGGCAGACTCGCATAGATCATGGAGGCGATCTTGCTCCTCAGCATGGTAAGAATGCTCGGCCGGTAGCCGTCCTCCGGCACAGACGTGGAAATCGCCTGGATGATGTTGTTCGCGAAACAGTTGCGCTCGCTCGGAATATCCTGCCACACCCGTTTGAGCAGCAGCCTGAGCCGCTCGCGCGGATCTTCGATCCCGGCAAGGACATGCTCCACCCGCACCAGTTGCTCCCGCAGCCAGGGCTCATAGACCGCAATGGCGATTTCCAGCTTCGATTTGAAATAGACGTACACCGTCGAGGTCGAGATGCCGGCGGCTGCGGCGATTTTCGGCAGCGTCGCACGGTTGTAGTCGCTGGCCGCGAAGAGCTGCGCGGCCGCCTCCAGAATGGCGTCCCGTACTTCAGTCTTTTTGATCTGGGCCAAGCGCCTTCATCGATCGCGTGAAAGTGACAAGCGAATGGTATTCTGTTTTAATGAAGCATGCGAACTTAAAAACTGCGTGCCTCTTCGTACTTCAGACAGGGAGCGAATAATGAAACTGGGCAAAAGCATCGGTCTTGCAATCGGTCTGGTGATGGTCTGCGCCGCGGGAACCGGCGCTGCGCAAGAGTATCCCGCGCAGTCGGTTCGGCTGGTCGTGCCCTACCCGCCCGGCGGCGGGACGGACACCCTGGCGCGGGTGATCGGGGCCAAGCTCGGCGAGCGCTGGCGCCAGCCGGTGATAGTCGAGAATCGCGTCGGCGCCGGCGGCAACATCGCCTACGCCAGCGTCGCCAAATCCAGTCCCGACGGCTACACCCTGCTGCTGACGCCGAACGGCCTGGCGACCAATTCGAGCCTGCTGAAGAACCCGCCCTACGACCCGATCAGGGATTTCGCCACCGTCACCATGCTTGCGACGGTGCCGCTGATTCTGGTGGTGAACGCTTCGACGCCGGTCAATACGGTCGGGGAACTGATCGCTTTCGTCAAAGCCAGGCCCGGCCAGACGACGTTCGGCTCCGCGGGCAACGGCACCGGCCTGCACCTGTCCGGGGTGCTGTTCAACACCCAACTGGGTCTGGACGTGACGCACGTGCCCTACAAGGGGTCCGCTCCGCCGGTGGTCGACCTCCTGGCGGGCCGCATTACGATGGTATTCGCGGACATGACGCCGGCGCTGCCGCATCTGAAGAGCGGCAAGCTGCGCGCGCTGGGGGTAACGACGCCCAGGCGCTCGACTGTGTTCCCCGATGTGCCGACCATCGCCGAAGCGGGTGTCGCGGGCTATGAGCTGAACAGCTGGTACGGGCTGTTCGTGCGCGCGGGGACACCCAAAGCCATCATCGACAAGGTCTATCAGGATACGGTGGCGGTCCTGAATGATCCGGACGTCCGTGGCCGCATGCTGCAGGACGGCCTGGAAGTGGCGGGCACGACGCCCGAGCAGTCCGGCGCAATGCTGAGAAAGACGATCACCGATGAGGCGAAGCTGGTGAAGGCGTCCGGCATTCCCATCGAGTAAGCACAAACCTTCCGTGGAGCGATCCGGTTTGCGTGGATCGGGTCGCGCCGAACCGGGAGAAAACCGAAGGTGCAAGCGTGAAGTCTGACAGCGTCGGCGGCCTGATTTTCGATCGCCCCGAGGAGGGCCTGTTCGGGGTCTGTCGCAGCGTATTCTCGGACCCGGCGGTATTCGAGCTCGAAATGCGGCGGATATTCGAGGGGACCTGGGTTTATCTGGCCCACGAAAGCCAGGTGCCGGAGCCGGGGGATTTCATGGTCATCCGGATCGGGCAGAGGTCGGTTATCGTGGTTCGTGCCGGCAACGGGCGGATCAACGCTTTTTTCAACGCCTGCGCGCATCGAGGTGCGGCCCTGTGCGCAACGGAGCGCGGCAGTGTCAGGAGTTTCGTGTGTTCCTACCATAGCTGGGCCTACGACCTGGACGGCAGGAATATCCACATCAAGGACCGCGAAAGCGGCGGCTACTCGAAGCAATTTGCGGAACATCCGCCGGACCTCACGCCGGTTGCGCGCATCGACAGCTACCGCGGATTCATTTTCGCCAGCCTGAACCCGGATGTAGCCGGCTTGCAGGAGCATCTGGGCGCCGCCAGCGGTTTCATCGACCTGCTGGTGGATCAATCGCCGCAGGGCCTGGAGATACTGAAAGGCAGTTCGACCTACCGCGTCCGGGCCAACTGGAAGATGCACATGGAGAACGGCATCGACAATTATCATTTCGAGGTCGTGCATCAGAATTACGTAAAAGTGCTCCAGCACCGCGCGCGTCACGCTGCGGAGAATCCGGATCAGAGAACGCTCCTGGCCGGATTCGTCCGGGAAGAGTGGATGGATAACACCGGCTGGTACGATCTGGGTAACGGCCATGCCCTGACCTGCTTCCCCGCCGCCAGTCCGGAGAGCCGTCCTTCCTGGGATCGCCGCGAGGAGCTCAACGCACGCCTCGGTAAAGAGCGCGCCGACTGGCTGCTGCACCGGCAGCGCAATCTCCTTGTTTTCCCGAATGTGTATCTGATGGATCAGGCCTCCACCCAGATCCGGGTGATACGCCCGGTCAGTCCCGGCATCTCGGAAGTCAAGAGCTACTGCTTTGCCCCCAGGGGAGAAAGTGCGCGGGCCCGCGAGATCCGCATCCGGCAATTTGAGGATTTCTTCAACGCGAGCGGCATGGCGACGCCGGACGACCTTGCCGTGTTCGAGGCGGTGCAAATCGGCTGCGAGGCCAACGGCGAGCTGCGGCAGCGCTTCGGCCGCGGATTGGGCCGGGCCAATGCGGGGGGGGACGAGCGTTCGCGCAGCCTGGGCATCAAGCCGGCGTACAGTGGCGACCGCGCGCCGGACGAGACGATTTTCCGCGGCGTGTACCGGCACTGGGCGAGGCTCATGAGCACCCCGGAGAAATAGGCATGGAACCGAACCTGCTTGTCCGTGTGAGCGCAGTCCTGTACCGCGAGGCATCCCTGCTGGATGAGCGTCGCTGGGACGAGTGGCTGGCGATGTACCTGGAGAACTGCGAATTCTGGCTGCTGGCCTGGGACAGCGAGTACGAACTCGCCCTGAACCCGAAGACCGACCTGTCGCTTATCTATTACGACAATCGCAGCAACCTGGAAGAGCGCGTGGTGCGCATTCGCACCGGCCTGTCGGCCGCCTCCAGGCCGCTGCCGCGCACCTGGCATCTGGTGAGCAACGTACGGCTGGGTGAGCAGACAGAAGACAACCTCCAGGTCTTCGCCAAATGGCAGACCCACGCCTACCGGCACGAGCAAACCGACACCTACTATGGCACCTACGAGTACTGGCTGCGCAAGCAGGACGGCGAATTTCGCATAGCACGCAAGAAGATCGTGCTGATCAATGACGTGCTGTGCACCGCGCTCGATATCTACAACATCTAAGAAGATGCGTGAACCGCTCCTAGCCGTCACCATCGGCGATCCCTGCGGCATCGGTCCGGAGGTGATCGTCAAGGCGCTCGCCGGCAGCCAGGTTTCCGGGCGGACCTTGCTGATCGGTGACGCCGGCGTGGTTCGGGACGCCATTGCGCGCACCGGCGCCCCGCTGCCGGTGCGTGCGATCAACGCCGTCGAGCAGGCGCGCTTCGACGATCCCTGCCTGAATGTGCTGGACCCTGGCACGCTGAAACCCCAAGACATCACCCCGGGTCGAGTCTCGGCGGCGTGCGGACGGGCAACCCTGCTGTGGGGAGAAATGGCCACCGCCCTGGCGAGCGCGGGCAAAGTGGCGGCCATCGTCACGGGGCCGATCAACATGGAGGCGACCGGCCCCATGGAGGTTGCGACGGACACGGGCAAGGCGCACTTGTTGCTGATTTCAGGGCCCTTGCGCATCGTGCACTTGACGGATCACATCACCTTGCGCGAGATGCTCGAGCGGGTGCGGATGCAGGACATCCTGGAGTTGATACGGCTCACCCATGCCTGTCTGCGGCGCTGGGGAATACCCCAGCCGCGTATCGGTGTCGCCGGACTCAATCCCCATTGCTACGGACCCGAGGACGAGCGGGAAATCATCCCCGCGATCGCAGCGGCAAACAAGGAGGGAATCGACGCGCTCGGTCCCATCTCTCCCGATACGATCTTTCACCGGGGCCTGGAAGGAGAATTCGACTGCCTGGTGGCGCACTATCACGACCAGGGACATATCGCCATCAAGACCTGGCGGTTCGACGGCATTTGCTCATTGCACCTGGGGCGGCAGTCCTATATCAGCATGTCGGTCGCGCATGGGACCGCCTTCGACATTGCCGGCCAGGGCATTGCAGATCCATCGAGCATGGTGGAGGCCCTGACGACCGCCGCCTCGCTCGCCGCCGGCAGGGGTTTCCCGGGTAAGTGAACCCGCGTCGCCATCTGGCAATGACGCAACCGAAGCCTCCGTGAGGCTCGCAATTTTCGCGAGCGGCTGCGAGTCGCCGCTTGCCGCAGCCAGACCGGAGGCAGGTGATGGACCTTGACGATGCCCGGGCGTTCCGGCGCGAGGACGAAACCGCCGACAGGCTGTTCTACAGCTTCCCGCGCCTGGTGCTGCATGTCGATGAACAGACCAGCCGCGCGCTTGCCGCCTGGTTTGCGGCGAATCTGCCCCCTGGCGGCGACATCCTCGATCTCATGTCGGCCTATGCCTCGCACCTGCCCGCGGCGCCCCACTTCGGCGTGGTCGTGGGGCTGGGCATGAATGCGCCCGAGCTGCGCGCGAACCCGGCCCTCGGCGGTGCTCTGGTCGCGGACATCAATGCCCGGCCGGCCCTGCCGTTCCGCGATGCCGCGTTCGATGCCTGTCTCATCTCCTTCTCGATCCAGTACCTGATCCGCCCGGTGGCTGTGTTTGCCGAGATCGGCCGCGTGCTCAAACCCGGCGGCAGCCTGCACGTTGCCTATTCGCATCGATTGTTCCCGACCAAAGCCGTCGCCCTCTGGCAGACGGGCTCCGATGCCGACCGTGCACGGCTGATCGCCGCGTATATGCAGGCGGCCGGGGCGTACGCCAGCCCGGGCTGCGCCTGCCCGCTGCAGCGCTCCAGCGGCTTCGATCCCCTTTACGTGGTGTCGGCGACCAAAGCGTAGCAGGGCATTGCAAATGTACTTTGCAGCCACGACCTGATAACGTCCTCGGCATAACGCGAATCGAAGCCAGGCCGCGGCATTCGATAAGGGGAGAGGCATTGGAGTCGCGCATCCTGAGCTCACCGGTGAACACGGCGCCCTGGGCGTTTACCACGGTCCCGCACGTCTGGCGGGCTGAACCTCGAAGCAATCTGGTCGCCGGCTGCATGGCGGCAGTCGTCACGCTGCCGCTTGCCATGGGCCTGGGCGCCCTTGCCTTTTCGCCCTTCGGACCGGACTACGTCACCACCGGGGTGCTGGCCGGGCTTTACGCGGCGGCTTTTCTCGGTCTGGTGGCGCTGCTCGCCGGCGCCCGCGGCGTCGCGATCTATGCGCCGCGCAGCCTGGTGTCGTTCATGATCGCGGCGGTGTGCGCCGACCTGCTGCTCGGCGCGAGCTGGCTGCCCGGCGACGATCCGCTCGCGCTCACCTCGGCGATGTTCCTGCTGCTCGCCATGGCGGGCGCCTTCCAGTTCGCGTTCGGCGTGGCGCACCTTGCCCGCCTGGTGAAATTCATTCCCACGCCGGTCATGGCGGGGTTCCAGAATGCCGCGGCCATCATCATCACCCTGTCGCAGTTGCACCTGCTGCTGGGACTATCGGCACGCCCGGCGCTCGCGGGCTGGGGCCAGGCGCTCGGCGAAACCAAACCACTGACCCTGCTGGTGGGCGCGGTGACCTTGGCGCTGGTGTTCCGGGGGCCGCGACTGATGAAGCGCCTGCCGCCGCTGCTGACCGGATTGCTGGGCGGATCGCTCGCGTACTACCTGCTGGTCGCCGCCGGGTGGTCGTCTCACCTGGGAGAGACGCTCGGCGCCATTCCGGTCGCCCTGCCCGACGGGCGCCAGCTGGCGGGCATCATGGCGCTCACCCAGCAGCCGGGCTTTGTCGAGGCCTTGCCGGGGATGATCGCCGCGGCCGCCAGCATCGCGGTGGTAGCCTCGCTTGATGCGCTGATCAGCGCCAAGGTGGTCGAAACCCTGTCCGGACAACGCGGCAACAGCACCCGGGAACTGTTGTGCATCGGCGCCGCCAACGGCGTGGCGCCGCTGCTCGGCGGCATCGCCGGCTCGATCAGCCTTTCCTCGACCACGGCGAACTACAGGAGCGGCGCGCGCAATTCGCTGTCCTTGCTGGTGCACGCGCTGCTGTTCCTCGCGCTGGTGCCCCTCGCCGCGCCGCTGCTCGGCCATATCCCGAAAGTCGTGATCGCGGCGTTGGTGATTCACGCCGGCACGCAGTTGTTCGACCGCTGGACCCTGCAGCTGGTACGAAAGGTGGCGGGCGGCAAGGCGGTCAACTGGGCGTCCATCGCCATCGACCTCGCGGTGATCGCCATGGTGACGGGCATCGCCCTCGCGGGAGAAATAGTGATCGCGGTCGCCCTGGGCATCACCATCGCGGTGATCGTGTTTACCTTCCGCATGAGCCGCGGCGTGATCCGCACTTCACGCTACGGCGACGAATTGCATTCGCGGCGCACCCGCGAGGCGGGCGACCTCGCGCTGCTCTCGGCGCACGGCCGGAGGATACTCATGATCGAGCTCGAAGGACCGATGTTCTTCGCCTCGGCCGAGCTGCTGCACAATCGCATCGACACCGCCATCGCCGGCAACGTGCGCTACGTGGTGCTCGAGCTCGCCCGGGTCAACGAGGTGGACAGCACCGGCGCGCGCATCCTGCAACAGACCTGGCAGCGCATGCAGGCCGCCGGCGCCGAGTTGCTGATCTGCGGCCAGGACGAACACCATCAGACCGCTTCCATGCTGCGCGACCATGGCGTGGCCGACATGCTGGGCGAGGAGCGCCTTTGCCCCGACCTGGACCGCGCGCTCGAATGGTGCGAGAACCATCTGCTCGCCAGCCTGAAAAGCCGGACCGACGAGGCGGCGGATCTGCCCTTCGAGCGGCTTGACATCACCCGCGGCCTGGTGGCGGAGGAGCGCGAGGTGCTGCGCGAGACGCTCACACGGCGCGAATTCACCGCCGGCGAAAAGGTGTTTGCCGAAGGCGAGGTCGGGGACGCGCTGTACATCATCGTGCGCGGTTCGGCCAGCGTGCGGCTGCAACTCGGCGCCGCCGCCGGCAACGAGGTCGGCGCCGCAGTCAACAAGACGGCTGGCGGCGACCGGCGGCTGGTGACATTTTCCGCCGGCACCGTGTTCGGCGAAATGGCGCTGCTCGACCGCGAGCCGCGCTCGGCCACGGTCACCGCGGACGAAGCGCTCGCCTGCTACGTGCTGGAGCGGGCGCGGTTCGAGGAACTGGCGATGGCCCATCCGCGCATCGGCATGACCCTGCTCGGCAACCTCGGCCGCGAACTGAGTCTGCGCATGCGGCGGGCGAACAAGACGCTGGCGGAGCGGGCGTGAGCTGTTCAGCGCTCTTCAGGATCACGGCCAGCTCCAGCCTGCGGCTCGCCGCCCCGCGCCTTTATTGCGTAGGGAATCATCCCGGTGAGCACGGCCAGCGCCACACTGAGCGAGGCGGTGAACACCAGCGGCAGCGGCGTGCCGTCAGCGACCAGCACATAGACCTGCGAGAACACCGCGCCGACAAAAAACTGGGTGAACACGCCAATGCCCGCCGCGGTGCCGGCAAGATGCGCGTTCACGCGTATTGCGCCCACCTGGGCGTTGGGAATCGACAGGCCCTGGGCGAAGGTGCTGAGCGCCCCCGGCACGAACAGCGTCAACGGCGTGAGCCAGCCCGCCATGATAAGCGCCGACAGGATCGCCACCATCGCAGCCTGCATGATCGAGCCGGCGAGCACCATGGTCTCCACCGGCAGGCGCCCGGCGAGCCGGCTTGAAACCAGGTTGCCGAAAACGAACCCCGCCGGCATCATCAGAAAATACAAGCCGAACTCGGTTGCCGAACGCCCGAGATAGTCCTGCATCAGGAACGCGGAGGCGGTGGCGATGCACATGAACGTTCCCGAGGCGAAGCCGGTGTTGAGCACGAAGGCGCAGAAACGCGGCTGCGAGCACAGCGCCGCGTAGTTTCGCCAGAGCTGCGGCGCCTGATGCGCGAGATCAGCGGCCGGGCGGGTTTCGCGAAGCACGAAGTACACCGCCGTGATGAGTGTCGCGCCGGTGTACAGGCACACCCAGAACACGCTGCGCCAGCCGAACGCGTCGCAGAGCACGCCGCCCAGCAGCGGCGTCAGCATCGGCCCCAGCGTCGCGGCCATGGTGAGATAGGCCACCACCTTCACCAGACTCTCGGTGCCGAAAGTGTCGCGCGCGATCGCGCGGGCAAGCGTGACGCCGCAGCCCGCCCCGAACGCCTGCAGCACCCGGCCGGCGAGCAGCACCTCGATCGAGCCCGCGATCGCGGTCACCGCGCTGCCTGCGCAGAACAGCGCCAGCCCCGCCAGCAGCACCGGCCGCCGGCCGTGGCGATCCGAGAGCGTGCCGTACACCAGCGTCGCCGACGCGAACGACAGCAGCGAGATGCTGTAGGCAAGGCCCACCAGCGAGTCCGGTATGCCGAAGGCGCGCTTCACTTCCGGCATGAGCGGGAGAAATATGTGGATGGAAAGCGGCCCGATCAGCGTGATCGACGCGAGCGCGGCGATCACGCCGGCCGCGGACGGGTGGCGGCTCAAGGTGCGGGGCGCTGGCGCATCAATCGCATTGCAGCAACCGCGCGCGGTCGGCAAGCGGCAAGGTCACTGCGGAAGTCGAACGCTCGCTTGATCATGGCAAAGGTTTTCTCGATCGGCGATTATGCGTCAAAGACTCCATTAGCGGCTGCGGTGCGATACTGCGCGTCAGCGCCGGGAGCAGGCACCCGGAGCAAGCTGTTGCCGCAGAGTGAGGAGCAAACCGATGAGTGCCGCTTACGATACCTCAGTCATGAACGAAGCAAACAACCAACCGCCGCCGCTCGTGGATTACAACCTGTGGCAGCACGATCCGGCGTTGCGCGCGGCCGTGGAGCGCGAAGGCGGCGGCTGGATCGAAGCGCGGGCCGCGGCGCTAGGCGCCCTGCTCGGCACCGAACGCCTGCAATGGCTGGCGGCGCAGGCGAACCGCCACACCCCGGAACTGAAGACGCACGACCGCTACGGCAACCGCATCGACGCAGTCGAATACCATCCGGCCTATCACGAGTTGATGGCGGTGGCGTTCGGCAATGGGCTGCATTCCATCGCGTGGAAACCCAATCCCGGGGGTGCCCGCGCCGAAGGCGGTCAGCTTGCCGAAGGCGGTCAGCTTGCCGAAGGCGGTCAGCTTGCCGAAGGCGGTCGCCACGTTGCCCGCGGCGCCCTGCTGTACCTGTGGAACCAGTTGGAAAATGGCGTCGCCTGCCCGGTGACCATGTCCTTTGCCGCAGTCCACATGCTGCGCCACGACGCGGCGCTTGCCGCCGTATGGGAACCGAAGCTGCTCGCCGACGACTACGATCCGCGGCCGCTGCCGGTCGCCGAAAAGCGCGCCGTGACCATCGGCATGGCGATGACCGAGCGCCAGGGCGGCTCGGACCTGCGCGCCAACCAGACCGCCGCCGTGGCGGCGAACACGCATGGCGCAGGCTGGTTCGCCCTCACCGGCCACAAATGGTTCTGTTCCGCGCCGATGAGCGACGGGTTTTTCACGCTCGCCCGCACCGCGCCCGGCCTGTCCTGTTATTTCGTGCCGCGCTCCCTGGCCGATGGCAGCCGCAATCGGTTTCACCTGCAACGGCTGAAGGACAAGTGCGGCAACCGCTCCAACGCCTCCGGCGAAGTCGAATACGATCGCACCCTGGCCAGGCGCGTCGGTGAAGAAGGCCGCGGCATCGCCACGCTCATCGAGATGGCGCACCTGACCCGCTTCGACATCGTGCTGGCCTCGGCCGGCATGATGCGCGCGGCGCTCGCCCAGGCGTTGCACCACGCGAATTTTCGCAGCGCCTTCGGCCGGCTTCTCGCCGAGCAGCCATTGATGCAGAACGTGCTCGCCGATCTGGCGCTGGAGAGCGAGGCGGCGACGCTGTTCGCGTTTCGCCTGGCGCGGGCCTTCGATGCGGGGTTGAGCGACTCAGCCACCGACACGCGCGAGCGGCTGCTGATGCGGCTGATGACGCCGATCGCCAAATACTGGCTGTGCAAACGCATGCCCGCGGTGGTGGTGGAGGCAATGGAGTGCCTGGGCGGCAACGGCTACGTCGAGGAGGCGCCGCTCTCGCGCCTGTACCGCGAAGCGCCGCTGAACGGCATCTGGGAAGGCTCGGGCAACGTCATCTGCCTCGATGTGCTGCGCTCGTTCGCCCGCGCGCCCGAGGCGAAAGAAGCGCTGCTCGCCGAGATTCGTCTCGGCGGCACGGTGATCGAACCGTTCGCCGCCGCGGTGGAGACGGCGCTCGCCGATGCCGCGACGCTCGAAGTGCGCGCCCGGCGGGTGGTGGAACTGATGGCGCTGGCGCTGCAGGCGAGCCTGATGCAACGCCATGCCTCACCCGAGGCCGCCGGCGCCTTCGTCGCCAGCCGCTCCGGTGACTGGGGCCGCGCCTTCGGCACCCTGCCCGCTTCGGCGCCGCTGGCGCGTATCCTGGCGCAGGCGGCAGCCTAGTTCAAGCGCTGGCTACTCGGTGCGCGCGCCGCAGTCGCGTGGCGCGGGTTGAAGCGCCCGCTGCCTCGCCCAAACCCCGCACGCAGGCGCTGATGGCGTTCAGCCCATCCGTTTCCCATGATCGGCACGTTTCCTCAAGCCTCCCTCACGATCCCGGACGCTCGGTTTTCGCGAGTCTGTGTGGCGCACCTCGTGTGACTCGTTATCCGTGTCAGCCTCTCGGCCTTGACACGCCGGGACTGGTCTTGACATCAAGGCATCAGCTTGTTTATGCTTTGATGCATGCGGACCACCCTGAGCCTGGACAAGGACGTCGCCGCGGCGCTCGAGCGGCTGCGCAAGGCGCACAAGGCATCCCTGAAACAGGTGGTCAACGACGCGCTGCGACTCGGCTTGGGACAAATGGCGTCCTCGCCACTGCCGCCACGCAAGCGGTTCCGCACCCGGGCGGTTTCCCTCGGGCGCTGCCTCGTCGGCAATGTCGACAATGTCTCGGAAGTACTTGCGGTCGCGGAAGGCGAAACCTTCAAGTGATCCTGGTCGACGCCAATCTGTTGATCTACGCCACTGTTGCTTCGTTTGCGCAGCATGCGCGCGCGCGCCAGTGGCTCGACGAGCGCCTCAACGGCCCGGCGCCAGTGGGCCTGCCCTGGCCCAGTCTGCTCGCATTCCTGCGCGTGAGCACCAATCCGCGCGTGTTCGCACAGCCTGCGCGGGCGTCGGACTCCTGGCGGCAGGTGCTCGCCTGGCTTGGCTGCGAAGGCACCTGGATTCCGCAGCCCACCGAGCGACACCGCGAAGTCCTCGGCGAATTACTCGCCGCGCCCGGCGTGCAGGCGAACCTGGTGCAGGACGCGCATCTCGCGGCGCTCGCCGTCGAGCACGGCTTGATCCTGTGCTCCTCGGATGGCGATTTCGCCCGCTTCCCTGGACTGCGCTGGGAAAACCCGCTGCTCGTCGCGGGCGATCGCTGAGGTCCTCCCGTCAGACCCTCACCCGGGCGCGTTCTGCGCAAGTGCAGATCGGGCGCATCGTCCCGATCGTCCAGGCCGGCACGCCGCTCGGCGAGCGCCTGACGGCGATGATGCGGGCGGGTCAAATGCAGTGGAGCGGGCGCAAATTGTCCTCGACGAAACCGATCGCAAAAGCGCGCGGCAAGCGCAGCGTGGCGGAGCTGCTGGTGCAGGATCGCGAATGATCGTATATCTGGACGCGAGCGCGCTCATCAAGCGCTACGTCGCCGAAACAGGCTCGGTCGAAGTGGGCGATCTGATCGGCAAGGCCGAAGCGGTGGGCACCGCGCTCCTCAGTCGAGCCGAGGTGTCGGCCGCACTCGCCAAGGCCGTTCGCATGAAGTTCGTCGCGCGGGACGCAGCGGCTGCGGCCCTGAAAGCATTCACGGCCGACTGGGACCACCTCATCCGCCTGCAACTGACCGAGGCGCTGGCCGCGCGCGCGGCCAGCCTCGCATGGGAACATGGCCTGCGAGGTTACCACGCAGTACATCTGGCGAGCGCGCTCCTGTGGCACGATACCCTGGGCGAACAGATCGTCGTCGCCACCTTCGACCGGCAACTCTGGCAGGGTTCACGGGACGCCGGGCTTGCCGCCTGGCCGGGGGCGTGATCTGCGTACTCCGAGGCGCCGGAGAACACTTCGATACCGCCCGGACAGCAGTGAGTTTTTTTCATAACCCATGATGCAGCGCCCAAGCGCGCCGAGGACCCATGCCGGACATCACCACCACACTGCAACACCTGTTCTCCAGGGACCCGCTGGCCGACATGCTGCTCGAGCGCAAGGCGCGCATGGTGCTGCTGGACACGCTGGGCTGCGTCATGGCCGGACTGCAGGCGCCCGAGATGCAGCACCTGGAACGGCGGCGCAGCGCCATCGACGCGGGCGTATTCCGCTTCCCCGCGAGCGGACATCGCATGGCGCCATCGGCGGCGAGCCACATCTTCGCCGTGGCAGCGTGCTGGGACGAGGCCTGCGAGGGCCTGGCGCGCGCTCATGGCTGCGCCGGCGTGCCGGCGCTGGCCGCCTGCCTGCCGCTGGCATGGGTGAGCGGCAAGACCCTAGGCGCGCTGCTGCGCGCGCTGGTGGTCGGCTACGAAGCGGGCGGCCGGCTTGGCGAGGCGATGCGCATCCGGCCCGGCATGCACGTCGATGCGACCTGGCCGAGTTTCGCCGCCGCGGCGGCGGTGTCGCATCTGCTCGGGCTCTCGGCGGAGCAGGCGCAGGCGGCGATCCAGCTCGCCGCGGCGCAAATGCCGTTCAGTCTGTACGCACCGGTCAGGGAAGGCGCGAGCGGCCGCAACACCTATCTCGCGCACGCGGCGACATTGGGGCTGACCAGTGCGCTGGCCGCCGAAGCGGGCATGGCGGCGCCGAAGAAGGCGCTCGAGGAAACCTGGCGACTCGCGCTCGGCGGCAGCGGCGCCTTTCCCGCGCTCGCGCCCATCGAGGATTCACTCACCCTCGAGGCCTACATCAAGCCCTGGGCCGGCGCGCGCCACCTGCATTACGGCGCGCAAGGCGCGCTGGCGCTGCGGGAAAAACTCGGGGGCAACACCGCCGCCATCACCGGCATCCGGCTCGCCATCTATGACGAGGCCATCACCTGCTGCGGCAACCGCGCGCCGAAGACGCAGCTCCAGGCGCAGTTCAGCCTCGCCTGGGGCGTGGCGGCAGCGCTGGCGAGCGGCGGCCTCGCGCCGCAGGTGTTCCACGCCGGACGGCTGCGCGACCACGAAATACGCCGCCTCGAACACCTGGTCAAAATCAGCGCGGACCCGGACCGCAATGCGAGCGGACGGCGCGGCGCGACGTTGACGGTGACAACAGCCGCAGGCGAGTTCAGCGAGCCGGTGGACAGCCTCGATGGCGATCCGCGCCGACCCATGAGCGAGCAGGCGGTGCGCGACAAGTTCATGCGCTACGCCGGTGTGGCGGTCGAAGAACGGATCGCCGCCGCGCTGGCGCGCCAGGTGCTGGAGGGCAAGCTGGATTTGCCGGTGTCGCGGCTGTGGTGAGAGGCAAACCCTGAACAGGCCGATCAGGCATTCAGCACGTCGCCAAGCATGGACACCGGCAATGCCTCGACTCCCTGCCCGAGCGGGTAGCGCTCTGTTCCCCGGTAAACCACGAAGGCCGCGTCGGGTTTCAGATCGTTCAATGCCGACCAGAAGCCGCGCGTGGGTGCCGCCGCGGACCCGAGCTTGATTTCGAAGGCGAGGCGGCGCCCGTTCGGGCGTTCAATGAGCAGGTCGATTTCGGCGCCGGCCACGGTCCGGTAGAAATACGCGCCAGAACGATCGCCGGCGGCGGCCAGTGCCTGCTCGATAACCCAGCCCTCCCAGGAAGCGCCCGCGACCGGGTGACCCAGCAGGCGGTCGGCGTCGCCGACACGCAGCAGCGCATGCAGCAATCCACTATCGCGCAGATATATTTTGGGACTCTTCACGAGCCGCTTTTTGAGATTCATCGCGAATGGCGCAAGTGAGCGCACCATGAACGTATCCTGCAGCGTTTCGAGGTAGTGCCTGGCGGTCGGCGCGGTAACGCCGAGGCTGGACGCGAGCTTCGAGGCATTCCAGAGCTGGCCGTGAAGGTGGGCGAGCATCTCCCAGAATCGCCGCAGCGACGCAGCCGGAATCCGCACGCCCAGCGCCGGCAGGTCTCTCTGCAAGTGGGTGTCGATGAACGCTTCGCGCCACTCAAGCGAGTTCGCATCGGATGCAGCCAGGTAGCTCCCCGGGAATCCGCCGCGGGTCCACAACGCCATCAAGCCAGGGCGTGCGCCCCTGCCGATCTCGTCCAGGGTAAAGGGCGCAAGCTCGTGATAGAGGACCCGGCCGGCCAGGCTCTCGGACGCCTGGCGCGAAAGATCGGGGGAGGCCGACCCGAGGATCAGAAAGCGCCCATTTCTGCGCCGCGCGCCGACCAGGCCGATGATCGGGAAGCGCCGCAGCGAGGCGAGCAGCACCGATTCCATTCGCCGCTTTATCACCCTTGTATTTTAAAAGGTATGTTTTCAATATACAAGGATGAAAAGTCGTTTTCTCTGACAGGGAATCTTCTTGGTGCATGCATCGGATACGCGCACTGCACCTCGCCCTCGACCGGCTCGTTCGAGCAGTTCGCCGGGCGCCTGCGCAATGATCCGGCGTGGCAGTTCTTCGACATGCAGACCGGTCATGGCGCGATGATCACCGAACCGCAAGCGCTCTGCCGGATCCTGCTGCAATCGGTGTAGCGGCTGCCGCCGGTGCAGTCGCCGGAGGCGCTATTCGACGGAGAGCGCGTCGAGCAAATCCCACATCGTCTGGTCGGCCCAATGCTCCGGATCTTCGTCGATGTGCTTGTCGCCCCTGGCGCGCAGTTCCGCGCCCACGCCCTGCCGCTCGCAGAAGCCGTGCCAGAATTCTTTGATTTCGTCTGCTGTGATCAAGGACACCTCGTGAGCGATTATCTACAAGGAAAACGCCCCGGCGTTTTCCCCGATTTCGGGGAGTGCGAGGGGGCCTGCCCCTTCGCGTCGTACATGACCACAAGGAAAACGCCCCGGCGTTTTCCCCGATTTCGGGGAGTGCGAGGGGGCCTCCCCTCGCGTCGTACATGACTACAAGGAAAACGCCCCGGCGTTTTCCCCGATTTCGGGGAGTGCGAGGGGGCCTCCCCTTCGCGTCGTACATGACTACAAGGAAAACGCCCCGGCGTTTTCGCCGATTCCTGTCGCGGCAAGTTGACAAACGCGTCAACCGCGCGCTTTATGCGCTCCTGACCGAGCGGCGAACAAGAAATTCGCGGCCGTAAAAAAGGACCGTCAATGCGAGTCCGGCCGCGGTGGACAGCGGCAGCGGAATGAACCAGGCGAGCGCGGCGATGCCGATCCACAGCGCCTCGAACCCGCGCAGTTTCCGGTGGTGATAGCTTCGGATCGCTCCGGCCAGCAGCCAGGAGCCCACCGAGGCGACGATCACGGTGTACAGGATCTCGAGCAGCGTCCCCTTCATCAGGAAAGCCGGAAAGAAGATGAACAGGAACGGCACCACGTAGGCGACGATGCTCAGCTTCATCCCTTCCACCCCGCACTTGAACGGGCTGCACCCGGCGATCGGCGCGGCAACGAAGCAGGCAAAGGCCATCGGCGGGGTCACATAGGAGAGCACGCCGAAATAGAAAATGAACATGTGGGCGGCCATCGGGTCCACCCCTTGAGCGACCAGCGCCGGGCCCACCAGCACCGCCAGCAACACGTAGATCGCCACCGCGGGCAGTCCCATTCCCAGGATGATGTTGGCCACGGCGGCAAGGATCAGCAGCGCCCACAGATTCCCGCCCGCCAGGGAGACCAGGCTTTGCGAGATCAGCGAGCCGAGCCCGCCCAGCGTCATCACCCCGAGAATCAGCCCCGCCAGAGCCCCGATCACCGCCATCTGCAGGCAGTTGACCCCGGTGTCCTCGAGCAGCTTCAACACCTTGCGCGGCGTGAGGGCGCTCGCGCGGCTGGTGTAGCTCGTCAGCGCGGCCGCGACGCACGCATAGAGCGCGGCGAGTTGCGCCGGCAAGCTGGTCACAAACAGAAAATAGAGCAGCACGCCCATCGGCACGATGAACATCAGCGAGGGCCTCAAGAGTCCTCGCAGCGGGGGAATCTCCCCGGGCTCGAGCCCGCGCAGCCCGAGCTTGGCCGCCTCGGTGTCGATCTGGAAGTAGTTGGCGACATAAAAGAGCACGCTCGGGATCACCGCGGCCAGCGCAACCTGGGCGTAGGGAACGCTCAGGAACTCCGCCATCAGGAAGGCCGCCGCGCCCATGACCGGCGGCATCAGCACGCCGCCGCTGGACGAGGTCGCTTCCACGGCCGCGGCGAAGTGGGGGGAGTAACCGATGCGCTTCATCAGCGGAATGGTGATGACGCCGCTGACCACCACATTGGCGGCGGCGCTCCCCGAAACCGTGCCGAACAGGGCCCCCGACAGCAAGGTCATCTTGGCCGGCCCGCCGCGGTACCGGCCAAAGAGGGCGAGCGAGAGGTCGTTCAGCAGACCGGCCGCCCCGGTTGCGTAGAGCAGGTTGCCGAACAGCACGTAGGCGACCACCACCGAGAAGATCACATCGAGGGCGGGGCCGTAGAGACTGGTCGGGTCGAGGAAGAGAAACGAGAAGATCCGCTCCCAGGAACTGCCGCGCTCATAGAACACCCCCGGGAAGAGATAGCTGAAATGCGCATACAGAATGAAGATGCCGACGGTGACAAGGAGCGCCCAGCCGGTGATCCTGCGCGCCGCCTCGAAGGCGAGGGCAATGGTGATGAAGCCGAGCGCCACCCGGGTGGGCGTGATGATGCCGACGGTGCGAACGATCTCGGCCGCGTTGAGGGCAACGTAGATGCCGCCGGCGAGGGAGAGGATCGCCAACAGCGCGTCGTACCAGGGCACGCTGCGCTCGCGGCTGCGCCGGCGGGCCGGAATGGTGAGAAAGATGAGGGCGAGCGACAGCGACAGGAACAGCGCCAGGTACTGCTGGCCATGGACCAGCAGGCCGAGATACGAGGGCAGGTCGAGCACGAACACCAGCATCAGCAGCGTGATCAGGCTGGCGCAAAGCGCACGCAGCAATCGGCCGGACCGGGGCAGGGAGCGTTCGTTGGACGCGACCTGGCTCATCACCCGGTCGATTTCGTCCTGGCTCGGTATCAGCGGCGGCTCAGCCACCCGGCGGATACCCCGAATGCCGGAACCGGACGTTCACGATGGCGCCCCCGAACCGCGGCCAGTGCATGCTCACGAGCCGCGCCGCAAGGCCATCAGCGCTTGGGCGTTTGAGCCAGAAGCTTGTTCTGCAATGCCTCCATCTCCGCCGTCCACAGCCCCTTCTCGCGATAGAAGCGGATGGCGCCGGCATGGTAGGGAAGAATCGCCGTCGGATTGACCCAGCGCTTCTCGGCCGGCACCCAGTTCTTCAGCAGCGGGTGGATGGCCGCCAGCTCTGGCTGGTGCTCCCAGAGCGCCTTGACCACCTCATAGACGGCGTCACTGCCGATATCCGTCCTCACCACAAAGCCATAGTCATAGGTGAGCGTGTCGATCGCCTTGACTACCCCGCGCGGTCCCGGCTCCTGGCGCGACAGATAGGTCGAGGGCTCGACCGCGCGCATCCGCTGCACCGCCTCGGCGGACGGATCGAGGCTGACGAAACGGAATGGCCGGGCCTGATGCATCTGCTCGAAGATCCCCACGCCTATGGTTCCCCCCGAAGCAGCCAGACGGCCTTCGCTCCAGGCGGCCGCGTACTGATCGTAGGTGGCCGAAGGAACCGGCACGATGTCGGCTTCCGTCATCCCGAGGTTGGCAAAAGCCGCCCGGTTGTACTGGTCGATGACCGGATTCGCCCAGCGGTGGCTGAAGCGCTTGCCCTTCAGATAGGCCTTGAGCTCCGCGGGGGTCTCGATCTTTTCCTTGTCCGGCACCAGGATTGCCCAGGTCTGCGGCGTGCCGAGCTGGACCAGTCGATAGGCCGGACGAGGCTCCTTGAAGGTTGCCCGGCCATAGTAGGCATCGCCGAGCGAGGTCATGGCCGTGACCCCCATGTCCACCTCTTTCTGCTCCATCAGGTTGATCCATGCGGTGACGTCGCCCACCGGCTTGACCACCCCCCGCATCGGCGTGTACTTGGTGACGATCGCGCTGAGACCGCTGGCGATGACATTGGCCCCGCCCCCGGGACGGTCTGATGCAATGGCAAGGTCGCGCGGCAGCGACCCGCGCCCGGCGGCCGACTGTGCCAAGGCGTCCGATGCAAACCACAGTGAAAGCGCTGCCGCGGCAGGCAGCAGCAGCGACAGGCGACGCATCCAGTTCTTTGTTGGCATGTGACAGTTCCTCCCAGGACGATTACAGGTGTTTTTTCTCGCGGTAATAGGCCTCGGCGCCCGGGTGCAGCGGCATGTCCACCGCCCGGCAGGCCTCGCTCATCTTGATTTTTCCGGTGAGTCCGGAGCTGGGATCGGGGAACAGGGCGTGGATATTATCGAGTTGCTCCTCGAGCGCTGCGGCGGTGAGATAGGCAAGCTCGTCCGGCAGCCCGGCGTGGCAGAACAGCAGCCAGCCGGAAAAATCCAGCGCCGGGACATCCGCCTCCACGCCGCGAAAGCGGCCGCGCGCGAGCGTGCCGCGTTTCATCCCGCGCACCGTCAGCGCATCGAGGACGTCCTCGTCCACGGGCAGAAAGCGCAGGTTGTAGGTCTGGGTCAGCCGTTTCCAGCGGTTGGTCATGATGGCTTCGTCGAAGATGGCGTCGAACCCCGGATCGACGGGCACGGACCCCGGCGCGTTCTGGTTGCGCGGGCGGTCGCGCAGGATCTTGCCGCCCCAGCGCTCCAGGTGGGCGAGCGACCCGCCGTAGAGCTTGAGCACCTCATCGGCCACGATCCCCGCCGGATGCCGCATCTCGGGGGTGGGCGTGGACACCTTCAGGGGCCGTTGCTCGTCCACCAGTTGACGCAGCGAGCGGATGCCGGTTTCCTCCTTGACCGCAAACACCAGCCTATCGTCATGCGGGAACGCGGCGATGGCACGAATGGGGAGCGGCCGGTCGAAGAACCCCTTGCCTTCCATGGCCATGCGGCCGTACCAGACCGGCGTGGTGATCGCCATGTGGTAGCGCCCTTCAGCCACCAGGCGGGGGGCGTCGGTGCAGGTCGGACCGGGGTCGGAGGTCACCACCGAAACCGTCGAGCCCTTCGGCAGCGGGCTGTAGTAGCCATCCAGGCCGAGCGCCAGCATGGAACCGATCTTGAGCCAGTTCTGGCCGGGGCCGAGAATCTTCAGGTCGATCGGATTTTTCATGTCAATCGGATTTTGCATCTGCGCTCTCCTGGGATGGGATCGGGACGCTTACGATGATCGTGTCGTTTTCCACGCGCACCGGATAGGTTTTCGCGCTCATGCGGGCATTGGTCACGCTCTGGCCGGTTCTCAAGTCGAATCGGAACAGGTGCCAGGGGCAGATGATCAGCGTGCCCTTCACCGTTCCCGTTCCCAACGGCCCGCCTTTGTGCGGGCACGCGCTGTCGATCGCGTACCAGCGGCCCTCGGCCGGCACCAGCGCGATTTGCCGCTCCCCGGCGTTCACCCGGAACGGCCGGCCGGCTGCGATCTCGGCGACGCCGCCGGCAATGATGTCCCGGGAGTTCGTCTCCGCCATTTTGGCCACCTGCTCAGTTACCCGCTCAGTTACCCGCTCAATTACCCGCCCGGTCACCAGATCGCCCGGGCCGAGGCTTCGTCCGGGGAATCCTGTTCGGGGACGAGGCCATAGGCCGTGGGATGCTGGTGGCCGCAGGCGCGGCAGGTTCTCATTGTCACATCCTGGTTGAATGCGCGCACGGCTTCGAACTGGGCGAGGACAAACCGCTCGGGCCGGGCCGCCCGATCCGCATGCTGGCGCTCGGCCAGCAGCGCGCCGCAGGCCGGGCAGATCCAGCGGAACGAATGGGCGCGTCTGACGCCGCTTTGCCCGCCGATGATCCAGGTGTAGGTCGTCTCGCCCGAACGCTCGACCTGCAGCCACAGCCCGTCCGCGTCGCTCGCCAGCCAGAAGCCGAACAGATGGGCGACATGGTAGGGCACCCCGGCCTTGACGACGTGGAGCATGTAACCCGGCTGGCTGAAGCGGACGAGCCCGTCGGGCCGCTGCTCGATCACTTCCAGCCGCGGCTGCGCCGCGGCTCTGGACGCGCCCCACAGCCAGTACTCGCCAAAGGCGAAGAGCCGCCCCTGCTGTGCGGCCGCTTCGGCTCCGGCGAGAAACAAATCGAAATGCGCCGCAGGCGCCGCGAACTGCCCCGCAGGCGCCGATGCTTCGGTCACGGCTACCACAGCTTTCGAGCCTCGCGCTCGGCTTCGGTATCGACGCTGGAATTCCAGCAGTAGCCGCGCGGGTTGGCATGGCCGCACTCCGGGCAGAGCTGATGCGCCGCATCCTGGTTGTAGGCTCTGACGGCCTCGCGCTCGGCTCGCCAGAAGCCGGCAAACCCCAGGCGGCCGGTCTCGTATTGACGCTCGAACATCAGCGTAAAACAGTTCTGGCAATACCAGACAAAGCGGTCCGACTCCTCGCCGGTCGGGCATCCCATGATCACCAGAAAATATCCCAGCGCCTCCGCCGTCGGACCCGGCAGCGGCAGATAGAGCTCGTCCACGTCGTTGATGTGCCAGTAGCCGAAGTTGTGCGCCACCCGGTGTGGCGTGCCTCCCAGCGTGACGTGCAGCTTCATCGGCTGATGCGTCCACTCGACCAGTCCGTCCGGCGTGATCTCGAAGTGGCGGCTGATCGATCCCTTGCGCGGATCGATCACCTCGCCCGTCGAGATCGTCCGGCGCCGGATCCCGTAGATGTTCTGGCCCCATGGCTTGAACGTCGAAAAATGACCAATCGCCTTCTCGTGGAAAAAGTCCCAATCGTCGGCGATCTTGTCCAGCGGCTGTTTGACGTACAGGTTGGTAAACATGGGCTCCTCGCTTGCAGTTCGCGCGTCGCCATGGCGAAGCGCGGACGATATAAAAACGACTATACCATTATGATGCCAGGCTGGAACTTCCGATTCCCCCTGGCCGCCTTCGGCGCAACCCTGATCGAGACAACCCATGAATCACGCGATGCGAGTGCTGCAGGCCGCGGTGCTGTTGATTGCCGCCTCATGGTGCGGGTGCGGCGCACTTCAGGCGCAACCGTTCCCTTCCAGGCCGGTGCGCCTCATCGTCCCCTACCCCGCCGGCGGCGGCATCGACATCCTGGCGCGGCTGATCGGGCAGAAGCTGTCGGTGCAGTGGGCGCAGCCGGTGGTGGTTGAGAACCGCCCGGGCTCGAGCACCATTCTTGCCGCCGAGATGGTGGCAAAAGCGCCCGCCGACGGACACACCCTCCTGCTCACCACCGACAGCACCCTTTCGATCAATCCGCACCTGTTCGCCAGGCTGCCCTACGAGGCCGGCGATTTCGCGCCGGTGACGATGCTGGTGCTGTTGCAGCAGATGCTGGTGGCGCATCCGTCCTTGCCGGCGAACACCTTGCCCGAACTGATCGCGCTCGCCCGGGCCAAACCGGGCATGTTCAATTACGCCTCCTACGGCAGCGGCAGCCAGCCGCACCTTGCGGGCGAGATGCTGAAATCAAAGGCCGGCATCGACCTGGTGCACATTCCCTACAAGGGGATTTCGTTCGCCGTGCCGGCGGCGATCGCAGGCGAGGTCCACATGACCTTCTCGGGGATCGCCTCATCCATCGCCCATCTCAGGGCGGGCAGGATCAAGGCGCTCGCCATCGGCGGGCCGAAACGCTCGCCGCTGCTGCCCGAAGTCCCGACTTTCACCGAACTGGGTTATCCGGAAGTGGAGACGCATGCCTGGTTCGGCCTGCTGGTCCCGGCGCGCACGCCGCGCGCCGCCATAGCGCGCATTCACCGCGACACGGCTGCCATCCTCACCGAAGCGGAATTCCTGCAGAAGGAAATCATCGGCAAGGGCTACGACCTGGTGGCCAGTTCGCCCGAGGAATTTGCAGCCTTCCTGACGCGCGACAGTGACAGTCGCGGGCGGGCGGTCAGGATTTCCGGAGCGCGAGCCGAGTAGGGGCCTGCCGCATCCGAATAATCTGCAGAAATTATATATTTAGATACCCTGCCAGAAGCTCTCTTCTGGCAGAACGGTTATTTTATTTTGTATAACGTTCGGCCCGGAGCGACAAGAGTTTCGAAGCGTTGCGGACTCCAGGCGTTGCTGTCTCGAGCCGTTGCGCGGGCGGATGCGGCCCTCAGTCGCCGACAAAAAACTCGCGCAGCAGCGCGTTGATCCGCGCCGGGTCTTCGACCTCCGGCAGATGGCCGAGTCGATCGAGCGTCACCAGCCTGCCATCGGGCAGGTGCTCGAGCAGCACGTGCGCATTCCTGTCGCCCGGATTGACCCGGTCTTCGCTACCCTGCAGCAGCAGCACCGGCATGGTCATCGCCGCGGCCAGCTTCGGCGTATACAGGTCGCCGGAGCGGAACCGCACCGCGCGCTGCAGCCCGGCCGCATTGGTGGCACGCAGCACGTTGCGAATCAGTTCGAGCGTGGCGGGCGGCGTGTCCGGCCCCGTCAGGTGGCTGATGTCGGCGCTGCCGAACTGGTAGCCGCCCTGCTCGATGCCCCTGGCACGGCCGAGCAGATAATTTTGGCGCGCCTCCGAAAGCGATTCCTGGCCGATGCCGGTGCCGGTGAGCGCCATGCGCTTCACCCGCCCGGGATGGTAGGCGGCGACGCACTGGGCCACCGCCGAACCGAACGAATTGCCGACCAGGAAAAAACGCTCGACGCCGAGCGCGTCCGCCAACTGGATGACCGCGTCGGCGTAATCGCGGCCGCTCGGCGCCTCGGCGACGAAATTGTCGGTGAGCACGTAACCCGGCGCATTCCAGCCGATGACGCGATAGCGGTCGGCGAGCCCCGCGTATTGAAAACGCCAGTGGAAGCTGTTGCCGCCCAGTCCGTGCAGCAGCAGGACGGCTGGCGCATCGCGCTCGCCCTGTTCCATGTAACTGAAGCGATCGCCCTGGTAGCGATCGCGCGCGGCCGCGGGTATCGGGGCGAAGCGCAATTCCGGCAGCGGCGGCGGCGCCGGCGACGCGGACGGTCCGCTCAACTCAGGTTGCTGGCGACGCGATCGACCCAGGCGGGATCGGCATGCAGCGTTTTCAATTCCTCCGCGGCGGTCTTCCTGCTCTGGATGAAGGTGTCGATGATGCGCTGCTCCTCGCCCTGCTCGGGCTTGCAGCACAACTCCAGGCGAATGCCGTTCGGATCGTAGAAATAACAGGAGTAGATGTTGTCGAAAATCTCGACCGGGCCATCCACCTTCACGCCATGATCCTTGAGGCGCTGGATCATCGCCTTGAAATTCTGCGCGCTCACCGCGAAGGCGAGGTGCTGCATGCCGCCGATGTCATCGCGGTCGCTTTGCTTCTTGACGCCCTTGGGGATCTCGAAGAAGGCGAGCAGGCTGTCGTTGCCCATGTCCCAGAAATAATGGCGAATGTCCTCGTAGGGCGGATTGCCGCGGTTTTTCGGACCTATGGCCACGCCGTGCGGCACCTTCATCGCGTGGATCATCGGCAGCCCGAGCACATTGCTGTAGAAGTCGGTGGTGGCTTTCATGTCCTCGGTGGTCAGCGCGAGGTGGTTGATCCCGCGCAGCAGCGGCTTGGCATAGCGCCGGGTGTCCGGCGCCGCTTTGGCAGTCATGTCGTTCATGGTTTGCTCCTTGATACCTGGCTGTGGTTGGGCTCGGCCTGCTGCGCCGCAAGTGCAAAATAAAGGTTGGCCAAATCGCTGCGCTGCGCCAACCGCGCGGTGGTCTCGTGCAGCGCCACCCTTCCCTTGATCAGCACGTAGGCGCGCGTGGCGAAAGCGAGGGCAATATCCAGTTTCTGCTCGACCATGAGCAGTGTCAACCCCGCCGAGCGCAGGCTGTCCAGTGCCGAGCGGATCTCCGCCACGACCAGCGGCGCCAGCCCGAGGAACGGCTCATCGAGCAGCAACAGCCGCGGCCCGGACATCAGCGCCCGGCCGATGGCGAGCATCTGCTGTTCGCCCCCGGAGAGCGTGCCGGCAAGCTGTCCGCGTCGCTCGCGCAGGCGCGGGAACAGCCGGTACACGTAGTCGTAGCGCCCGGCCGTCGCGCTCTTTTGCGACTGGCCGGCGCCGGCGCGCAAGCGCACCGTGCCGAGCAGCAGATTGTCCTCGACCGTCAGCGGCGCAAAAATCAGCCGTCCCTCCGGCACCAGCGCCAGGCCGGCCGCGACGATGTCGTGGCTTTGCATGTCCGCGAGGTTGGCCTCGCCCAGCAGGATTTCGCCGCTGCGATTGCGCAGGGTGCCGGTGATCGCGGCCAGCAAGGTCGATTTGCCGGCGCCGTTGGGACCGAGCAACGCCACCGTCTCGCCCGCTTCCAGCGACAAATCGATATCGCTGAGCACCGCGATGGGGCCGTAGCCCGCCTTGACGCCGCGCAGCTTCAGCATGGCGCGCTCGCAATCATCTTCGTGGCCGGCGCCGGCATCAGGGCTATGTGCCCGCAGCCAGCGCCCCCGGGGCGCCAAGATACGCCTCGCGCACCGCGGCGTTGTCCTGGATTTCGTGGGGCAGGCCGTCGGCGATCTTGCGGCCGAAATTGAGCACCACCACGCGTTGCACCAGGCGCAGCAGGAAATGCATGTCGTGCTCGATCAGCAGCACCGAAATGCCGCGCGCCGCGATGCCGCGGATGATGTCGGCGAGACGCGCGCACTCGGCCAGTGTGAGCCCGGCCGCGGGCTCATCGAACAGCATCAGCTTCGGCTCCCCCGCCAGCGCGCGCGCCGTTTCCAGCAGGCGACCCTGGCCGAAGGAGAGCGAGGCCACGCCGGCATGGCGGAATTCCCGCAAGCCGACGAAATCGACCAGTTCGCCGGCGCGCGAGCGTCCCGCCGCTTCGGCGGACTGCGCGGCGCGTCCGCCCAGCATGACGCGCCACAGTCCGCCCCTGAATCCGCAGTGCATCCCCACCAGCACGTTCTCGGCGACGCTCATGCTGGGGAAAGGCATGTTGTGCTGGAAAGTGCGCATGATGCCGCGCGCGGCGATCTGATGCGGCGGCAGGCCGAGTATCGGTTCACCGGCGAGGCGTATGGCGCCGCTGGATGCCCCCAGGCTGCCCGCGATCATGCTGAAAGTGGTGGTCTTGCCCGCCCCGTTCGGGCCGATCAGACCGAGAATCTCGCCGGGCAACACCTCGAAGTCCAGATCCGACACCGCCACCAGCCCGCCGAAACGCTTCGACAAACCGCGCACTTCGAGCAGCGCCGGCGCGGTGGCTGGCGTCGAGCCTGCCACGGCACTCATCCCGGCGCTTTCCCCGCGGCCGCGCGGCGCCGGCCGCGCAGGCTGTCGTAGATGCCGATCAGTCCCTTGGGCTGGAACAGGATTACGCCCAGCATCACCACGCCGAACACCAGCGCATGATGATGGCCGATCAACGGCGACAACACGAACGGCAGCAGGTACAGCAGCACCGCGCCGATGATCGCGCCGGCATGGCGGCCCGAGCCGCCGACGATCACCATGAACAGGATGAGGAAGGCGTTCTCCAGGCCGAAGATCGGCGGGTTGACGGTGTTGTCGACGAAGGCATAGACCATCCCGGCGATGCCGGCCAGGGCGCTCGTCACGGTGAAAACAATGATCTTGGTGCGCGCAACATTGACCCCCATGGCGGCCGCGGCCACCTCATTGTCCTGAATGGCGCGGCAGGCGCGGCCGAACCAGGAGCGATCCAGGCGCAGCAGGATGGCGAAAGTCGCGAGGGTCACCACGACGATGACGACGGTGTACCAGGGTCCCGTGAGATGCATGCCGAACACCGGCGGCAGGCGGTAATTGGCCAGCCCGCCGGCGCCGCCGGTGACGCTGCCGCCTTCGTTCAGCACCACCAGGAACAGTTGCGCGAACGCCAGGGTGGCGAGGCCGAGGTAGAAGCCCTCCAGCCGGGTCGAGGGAATGGCGACGACGAGCGCCAGCACCACGCACAGCAGCACCCCGAGGACGATGGCCAACGGCAGCGGCAGGTTCGCCTGGAACAGCAGGATCACCACCGAATAGGCGCCGATGCCGTAAAAGGCGAAGTGCGAGAACGCGATCTGGCCGGAGATGCCGAACAGGAAGTTGTAGCTGAGCGCGAGCGCCACCCACAGCAGCAGCTTGCGATAGACATCGTTGTAGTAGCTGCTGAGAAAAAAGGCCACACCCGACAGCAGCATGGCGGCGAGCAGCCACAGCGCAAGGCCGGCCCACACGCCGCGGCCGGCCTGCTCGCCACTGCCGCTGGCGCGGAGGACGCTCGCATCGCCGCTCATACCCGGGCTTCCCTCGCCTTGAGCAGGCCGGTCGGGCGCACCAGCAAAAACACGATCAGCAGGATCAGCGGCACGCCGAAGGCGTAGCCTGGCGGCACCGGCGCATAGCGCACCGTGAGCTGCTCGGCGAAGGCAAGCAGCAGTCCGCCCAGCAGCGCGCCCTCGACGCGCCCGGGGCCGCCCACCACCAGTGCCGTGAATCCCTGTATCGCCAGCGGAATGCCCATCAGGTAGTGGGCGGAGATGTTGGGCGCCACCAGCAGCCCGCCCAGGCCCGCCACCACAGCGCCGGCGGCAAACGAAAGCGAGGTGACCCGGGACAGGTTGATGCCCATCAGCGCGGCGCCGCGGCGGTTGATGGCCACGGCTTCGAAGCATTTGCCCCACAAGGTGCGTTCGAAAAACCACCACGCAAGGAAGAAGATCACCAGGGTCGAGGCGATGATGACGAAGCTCTGGTTGGAACCCGCAAGGCTGGCGCCGAACAGTGGACCGATTTCGACGCGGGCGAACTCGAAGGGATAGGGCACGGGGTGCGGGTCGGGCCCGAACCACAGCGATATGGATTCGCGAAAAATCACCAGCATACCAAGCAGGGCGAGGATAGGCGCCAGTTCGGGCGCGCCGCGTTCCACCAGCGGGCGCACCGCGATGCGCTCGGTGGCCCAGCCGGTGGCCAGCAGCACCAGGACGATGGCGGCGACGCCCAGCGGATAAGGCCACTCCCACTCGGAGAGAAACAGGAATCCGGCGAACGCCCCGACCATGGCCCATTCGCCGACGGCGAAATTGATGACGCCGGTGGGACGCGTCATCAGCAGGAAGGACAGCGCGACCAGCCCGTAGATGCAACCGGTCGCGCTCGCGCCGACGATGAGCTCGAGAAAATCCTGCATGGAGCGTCCTTCCCCGCGCCCCAGGCGGGGAGTTGCCGGGAGAGGGGCGTTACTTCGCGCCGACGTGAACGGCTTTGCCCTGTTTGTCCTTCTCATAGATGCGCACCACCATGCCCTGCGGGTCGAAGCCGCTGCGCTTGCCCTCGGGGAAGGTATAGGTCATGCCCTTGGCGCCCATGATGGCGGGAAAATTCCGGGTGGCCTGCATCGCCTCGCGGATCTTTTCCTTGTCGGTCGAACCGGCGCGGCGGATGGCGTCGGCCATCAGGTACATGCCGTCATAACCGTAGCCGTGCAGGTTGTACGCCTCCTTGCCGGTGTCCTTCTTGTACGCGGCGGTGAACTTCCTGATCTCCGGCTTGTCCGGATCGTAGGCATCGACGAAGGCGAGGCCGTTCAGGAAGCCCTTGCCGGCCGTCATGTACTGCGGCACCGAAAGATTGTACGAGGCGAAGATCGGCGTCTTCAGGCCGAGCTGGCGGTAGGCCTTCAGCACCAGCACGTTCTCCGGCGTCATCACCCCGGCCATGAACAGCGCCTCGGGCTTGGCGGCGCGGATTTTCTGCATCTGCGGCTCCGCCGAAGTCGCCCCGCGCGGCACCACCTCCTCGGTCACCACCTCAATGCCGGCCTTCTCCAGTCCGCCGCGGAAGAATTTCGCGATCAACTGGCCAAGGTCGCTGTTGTCGGTGATCACCGCCACCTTCTTGTAGTTCCTGGCGCGCGCGTACGACATCAGGGTGGCAATCTGAATCGAGCCCAGCGGACCGGTTTGCCAGAAATAGGGATTCTGGATCTGCGTGGTGAGGGTGTCGCCGGAGTTCGAGGGCGTCATGTGCGGCGTCTTCGTTTCCAGGGAGACGGTCTGCGCCTGCTGCGTCGCGGTGGTCAGCGACAGGCTCTGGATGAACACCACGCCCGCATCGACGAGCTTTCTCGCCAGGGTCGCGGAGACATCCGGCTTGCCCTGGTCATCCTCGATCAGCAGTTCGATCTTGCGTCCCAGCACGCCGCCCTTGGCGTTGATTTCCTTGGCGGCGAACACCAGCCCGTCGGTCACCGGTTCGGCATAGGGCTTGGCGACGCCCACCCGGTCGGTGATGACGCCGATCTTGATGGTTTCCTGCGCCGCGGCGGGTGCGGCGAACGCCACTGCCGCGGCGGCACAGGCAAGCAGTCGGGCAAATGCGAATCCGGCTTGGGTCATGTCGATCCTCCTTTTGGCTGATACAAAATGAGGGGACAGATCCCCTCATGCTCCCCTTGATTTCAGCCTGTTCCGGACATTCCGAAACAGACTCGCGTAACCGCGGCGGATTGTAGCAGTTTGAATTTCGTGTCCTGCTCAACCGATACCGCCGATTCAGTCAACGATCAGCTTGCGCGCGGCCATCCATTCCATGCAGGTATCGACCGCCTGCTGCAGCAACTGCGGCTGGGCGACGTAATAGTGGGTCGCTCCCTTGATCACGGTGTAGGTCTTGTCCTTGCTGAGCGCCGCGTCGTAAATACGCCGGGTGTGCGGCTGCGGCACCGCGTCGTCGGCGGTATTCTCGATCGCCAGCAGCGGCGCCGCGATGCGCGAGGCGCAATGCTCGCCATGCGCGTTGGTGTCCTCCAACGACCATTGCGACAGCCAGGCGCGCAAGGTGGAGAAACGGCCGATCGCGATCGGGCCGCTATTGACCGTCTCCGGATCGCCGAGAAAACACCATCCCGGCTTGCGATCGTTGGGGTCGATTGCCGGGTCGAGAAAGCGCGGCTCGGCCATGGTCCGGTGCGTCACGAAACCGCGCTCCAGCTCCTTGCCGCCCTGCTTTTTCAGGCGCGCCAGAGTCTCCTTCACCCAGGCGGTGCGGCGGCCGAGACGCGAGCGTTGCGCGGCGCGAAAGTGCGCCAGGTAATCGGCGGAGTAGGGCGGCTGGTTGGGGTTGCGGGGATTGTAGATATCGAGTTCCGCATCGCGCTCGTCGGGATCGTCCTCGTTGCGCACCGACGGGTCGATCCAGTCGGCGAGCAGCACCGCGCGCGACACGTGCGCCGCCTGGAAAATCATGGCGTCGCCCGGAATCAGTTTCGCGCCCTTGATATCCACCGGATCGCCCGCCGGCGTCTGCGTGATCGAGGGCTGCTCGGCCTGCGACTGGTAGAACAGGGACAGCGCGCCGCCGCCTGACCAGCCGACGATGACGATTTTTTCGTAACCCCACTTCTCTTTCGCGTGGCGCAGGTAGGCGCCCAGATCGAGAATCACCTTTTCGAAAATGAGCGGCGTGTCGTTCTTCGCATAGCGGCTGCCGGCACAGAGCACGTGCATGCCGTGCCCGGCCATGGCGCGCGGCATGGGCAGCAGCTGCAGGGTCGAGGCCGGGTGCATGTACACCATCAGGGTCTTCGAGGGCCTGCCCCTGGGCACGAAGCGGATACCCTCGAGGTTGACCATGCCCTGGCTGCTGGCGAAGCCATAGACCTCGCGGAACTGCGCGGTCTCGGCGTACTGCACGTGAACCCATTCGGGTTGAACTTCGTATTTCACGGTTTGCGTTGACATTGAGCTCTTCCCTGATGCGTGAGCGTGGACCGACCGGGAGGGTACATGGCGGCCCCGGTCCTGGACGTCAGGGTCCCGAACGTTCGCGGACCGGAACGCCGCCGGGTAATCCCGACTTCGCCGCCGCCACCACGGCATTGACGATGCCCTGATAACCGGTGCAGCGGCAGACGACCGCGGACATCGCCTCGCGGATCTGCGCCTCGGTCGGATCGGGCACGGTATTGAGGAAGTCGAGCGCCGTCAGCAGCATGCCGGGGGTGCAGAATCCGCATTGCAGCCCATGATGCTCGTGGAACGCCTGCTGCAGCGGATGCAGGCGCTCGCCGCTCGCCAGTCCCTCGACGGTCATCAGTTCCGCGCCATCCGCCTGCACCGCAAGGGTGATGCAGGACCGGGCCGCCTGGCCGTCGAAGAGTATGGTGCAGGCGCCGCAGATGCCGTGCTCGCAGCCCGCATGGGTGCCGGTCAGCCCGAGGTCCTCGCGGATGAAATCGACCAGCAGCTTGCGCGGCTCGCAACGGCCGTGGCGGGCTATTCCGTTCACGTTGAGGGAAATGTCGACGCGCTCATCCATGACGAGGCTCCCGCAGCATGTTGGCGGCGCGCTCCAGCGCACGCTCGGCCAGGACGCCGGTCAGGTGACGCCGGAAATCGGCGGAAGCGGCGGGATCCGAAGTCGGCTCCACGCTCTCAGCGGCTTTGCGGCAGGCCGCCGCGATCGCCTCCGCGCCCAGGCCCGCGTTTTCCAGCATCTGCTCGGCGGCGCGCAGCCTCACCGGCCTGCCGCCGACACCCGCGGCAACGAGACGGGCGCGGGTGCAGCGCGTCGCATCGCCCTCGAGCACGGCGGCGATGCCGGCGATGGCGAAGTCGCCCTTGCGTCGTGCGAACTCCTCGATGGCGAATCCGCAACGCGCCGGCATTGCCGGAATGCGCACCTCGGACAGGATTTCCAGGGCGCCAAGCGTGGTGGCGAAAAACGAGCTGAACAGCGCATCGGCGGCGATCACCCGCTCGCCCGAGGGCCCCGTTGCGACCACCTCGCCGTCCAGCGCAAGCAGGACCATCGGCAGCTCGGCGCTCGGGTCGGCATGCGCGATCGAGCCACCGATCGTCCCGCGCGAACGGGTGGCCGGGTGGCCGACCCAGGCGAGCGCCTCCTTCATCAGCGGCAGGTGCTGCGCGACCACGACGGAGTTCTCGGCGCTGCGCTGGCGGGTCATCGCGCCGATGCAGATCCTGTCGTGCGCGACACGGATGTCCGCCAGTCCGGGCAGCAGCCGCAAATCGACCAGCGCCTGCGGGGCAAGCAGGCGGAAGTTGAGCATCGGGATCAGGCTCTGCCCGCCGGAGAGAACCCGGGCCTCTCCGCCATAGCGCGCCAGCAACCGGACGGCTTCGTCCAGCAGCAGCGGTGCGTGGTAGGCGAATTTCGGGGGTTTCAAGCGGCGGGCTCCTCGCGTCGATCCATTCTATGTATAGTCTGGCGCTTGTGCCACAAAGGATCTTCCGGGATGGGCAAGCGGAGTAGCCAAGGATTCGTCGGGCAATCGATGCCGCGCCGGGAAGACCAGCGGCTGCTGCGCGGCCAGGGCCAGTACCTTGCCGATTTCACCCTGCCCGGCATGCTGCACGTCGCGTTCCTGCGCAGTCCGGTGGCCCACGCGCGGATCAGATCGGTCGATCTCACGCGCGCGGCCGCGGCGCCGGGGGTGCACTTCGTCATGAGCGGCGTGGAACTCGCCAGGGAAATCCCGCCGGTCCAGGACCAGCAGCTGCCGCTGCCGCAACAGTGGCGCACGGCGGTACCACACCGGATTTTCGATCCGCGCCAGCCGCTGCTCGCCTGGGACAAGGTCCGGCATGTCGGCGAGGCGGTGGCAGTGATCGTGGCGGAGGACCGCTACCTCGCCGAGGATGCGGTCGATCTCGCGGTGATCGATTACGAGAGCCTGCCGCCGGTGGTCGATCCCGAGGCTGCGCTCGGTGCCGATGCGGCGGTGCTCCACGAGCAGAACGGCACCAACCTGCTGGCCGAGTTCTCGGTGGCGAAGGGCGACGTGGCCGGCGTGTTCGCCGGGCTTCCCCGCACCCTCAGGCGCCGCTTCCACCACCACCGCTACGGCGCGATCCCCATGGAATGCCGCGGCGTCGCCGCCGCCTGGGACGCGCGCACCGGCACCGTCACCATCTGGTCCTCGACGCAGGTGGTGCACTGGGTGCGGCGCGAGGCCGCGCTCACGCTCGGTCTGCCCGAGGCCTGCGTGCGCTGCGTGGCGCTCGATGTCGGCGGCGGATTCGGGGTGAAAGCTCACGTCTATCCGGAGGAGCTGCTGCTGCCGTTTCTCGCGCGCCGGATCGGCCGGCCGCTGCGCTGGCTCGAGGACCGGCGCGAGCACCTGCAAAGCGCCTGTCATTCGCGCGACCAGATCCACGAGGCCGAGATCGCCTTCGACGACAGCGGCAGGATTCTCGCGTTCCGCGACGCGATGATCATGGACTGCGGCGCGTGGAATCCTGTGGGCATCGGCATTCCCTACAACACCGCATGCCACCTGCCCGGACCGTACAAGATCGAGAATTTCTCGGTTCGGGTCCGGGTGGTGGCGACCAACAAGGTGCCGAACGCACCGTATCGCGGCGCCGGCCGCCCGGAAGCCGCGCAGGTGATCGAGCGCCTGATGGACCTGGTCGCGCGCGAACTGGGACTGGAGCCGGCGGCGGTGCGGCACAGAAATCTTGTAACCGCCGCCGACATGCCGTACGCGGTGGGCATCCCCTACCGGGACGGCCAGCCCATCGTCTACGACAGCGGCGACTATCCGCTGGCGCTGGACAAGGTGCTGGCGGCAATCGGCGGCCTGGATGCATTTCGCCGGCGCCAGCGCGAGGCCCGCGCCGCGGGCCTCCATCTGGGCCTGGGCCTGGGCCTGTACACCGAAGGAACCGGCGTCGGCCCGTTCGAAGGCGCGACGGTGAGAGTCGATGCCAGCGGCAAGATCCACGTGTCGTCCGGGTCCTGCCCGCAGGGGCAGGGGATGGAAACGATCTTTTCGCAAATCGCCGCCGATCTGTGGCAGGTGCAGCCGGCGGACGTGATCGTCTCGCTGGCCGATACGGCGGTGATTCCGATGGGCTTCGGCACGCTAGCCAGCCGCTCCACGGTCAACTTTTCGGCTGCGCTTCATGTCGCCAGCGAGCGGTTGCGCGGCAAGACCTTCGCCATCGCGGCGAACATGCTCGAATGCGCGGCGGCGGATCTGGAACTGCGCGACGCTCGCGTCGGCGTGGTGGGCGCGCCCGGTACCTCGGTGTCATTGGCGGAGGTGGCGCGCGCCTCGCGGCCGGGCTGGGATCACCGGCGCCCCGAGGGCGTCGAAGCGGGCCTGGAGGAAACCTGCTACTGGGAGCCCTCGACCGTCACCTGGGCCTATGCGGCCCACGCGGTAGTCGTCGAGATCGACATCCGGCTCGGCCAGGTGAAGCTCGACCAGTACGTCATCGCGCACGATTGCGGGGTGGTGGTGAATCCGCTGCTGGCCGAGGGGCAGATCATCGGCGGCGCGGTGCAGGGCATAGGCGGGGCGCTGTTCGAGGGCTTCGATTACGACGCCGAGGGCCAGCTGCTCACCGGCTCGTTCATGGACTACCTGCTGCCGACCGCAGGCGATGTCCCGAACTTCACGGTGCTGCACCAGGAGTCGCCCTCGCCGCTGAATCCTCTGGGCGTGAAGGGGCTGGGAGAAGGCGGGGCGATTGCCCCGCCAGTGGCGATCGCCAACGCGGTCTGCGACGCGCTCGCGCCCTTTGGCGTCGAGTTCAATGCGACGCCGATCCGGCCGGAGGATATTTATCGTGCGCTGCGGCCGGCGTCGTAGCATGCAGGTCGGGCAGGACCGATCAGACCAATAATTCGCAGGACGGACACGGAAGGAGACGAAATGGCAAGACTTCGGCATTTTGCGATCGTGGTGCGCGACCTGGAAAAAGCGGCAGGGTTCTACGAAGGCGTATTCGGCTTGAAGCGCGTCGGGCAGGAGACGCTGGACTTCTCGACGGCAATCTATCTGAGCGACGGCGTCGTCAACCTGGCGCTTCTCAACTACGCCGGCAAGCGCGGCTCCGGCCTGGAGGACGCGAAGAACTTCGTCGGCGCCCACCATTTCGGGTTTCAGGTGGAGGACATCGCCGCAGCCCAGAAAAAGATCGAGGCGGCGGGCGGAACGTTCTTCTTCGATCTTGGCGACAATCAGGAGAAGGAGAATTTTGAAAGAAAATTCAAGGATCCCGACGGCATCATTTTCGACATATCGCGAAAAGGCTGGCTGGGCACATCCAATTGAGCCCGCCAGCGGCCCGATGACGGTTCGGCAGCTTTCCATCGCCGGGCCCCGGCGCAGGCGCAGGCGCACGCCGACCCTGCTGTTCGATCCGGCCTGGTCCGGACCCGAACCGCTGCCGGCGCCGACGGGGCCGGGTGACGCGAATGACGCGGCGGTGCCTCAGCCCGCCGCCCGGGCGCCGGCGAGCTGGCGGGTGCGCTCGACCTCGTCCGCGTAGATGCGCTCGTCGGTGTAACCGACCGGGCCGGGCCGGGCCTTGCCTATCATCACCTGGACATAGACATCCCCGGTGCCGCGGTTCCAGAAACCGTGGGGCACGCCGGCGGGGCAGGAGATGCAGTCCCAGCGCGACAGCGCGCGCGCACTGGTGCGGCCCTGTTCGTCCTGGATGGTGACGGTCAGTTCGCCCTGCAGCACAAACAGCACTTCCTCGACCTCGTGGGTATGCTCCGAGGCGCCCTGGCCGGGCGGCATGAGCATCACGCTCAGCGTGAAATGCCCGGCCTGGACGACGTCCGGATCGTCGTGCTTGCCTGAACCGCCGCCGCCGATGAAGCGGTGCTGGGCGCGGCGGTGCCCCTCGATCTGCGCGTCCGCAAAGGCGTTCCAGTCACCCTCGGTCTGGTTAAATCGCCGCACACAGCGGCTAAAGATTTCCTCGTTCGACAGGTTGCGGATCTCCGGCGCTCGCTGGTGCTTGACGGCAGTCACGGTCTTCTCCCCGGTGGATTCGACAGGTTTGCGGCAAGTCTGCACCATCGTCTCCAACGGGGCAAGCCGGGGCAACTGCCGCCGCTCGCTGACGCGGCGAAGCTCGCGTCAAGCCTGACGAGGCGAGGGCGCCCGGCGACGCGAGGGCGCCCGGAAAACCGCTTCGGGAATAAAAACGGCCGCGGGGATCGCCCGCGGCCGCCACACGGTACTGCTGATTCGACTGCTTGTTCTCGCGCCGGCGCGTACTGTTGATGTGCCGGCAACAAAATCGGCGGTCTTTGATCAGCCTCCGCGGACCCCGGAGGGCGTGGAGGCGCCGGATCCACTCGATCCGTCAGCCGACTTCATCTTCTCGCCCGGACAGGCGGAAGCGGCGCCGCTCGCCATTGCAAATACAATGACCGCGGCCAAGCTAAGCAATCGACTAGACATCGGATCACCCCCTTTCTTTAAATACCGGCACATGCCGTGGGCGAAAAGATATCAGACCTCGGGCGCAGACACAATTCCAGGCATCCGACGGACGCCGGAGCGTCGGGCGATACGCTGGGACGAAAAATCACCGACGGCGCCGGCGCGATGTGGAAAGCGCTGCCGAGCCAGGTGAGGAAACGAGTCGAGGACGAATCGAACCAGCATCCGCCGGAGCGGGACGCGGAGCGCGTGCGGCGGTGGATATTCTCGCGTGACCGGCCACGGTGAAAAGCAAACGCGTGTGCGCGGCTCCGAAGCGGGCGAAGAAAATTCGCCAGCCCCGATGCCGGCCTAGGAAGCGAGCACCGCTCCGGAGGATAGCCGGCTGAGGAACGAGTGCAATGGCAGGACCCGCACCGGCCCGTCCCGGAGCGGACGGTCTCCGGTGTAGACGCCATAGCACGCGCTCACGACGCCTGCACCGTGCAAATCCGCGAGAGCGCGGCCGAATTCCGGCCTCCAGCGCGGGCTCGCTTTCACCTCGATACCGACCGCATGGCCGCCGCGCGTCCAGATGAAATCCACCTCGGACCCGGAAGGCGTGCGGTAGTAGGAGAGCTCGCCTCCGCAGGCCGAGTAGGCGATCTGCGCGCGCAGCTCGTGGAGCACCAGCGTCTCGAGCAAGGCCCCGCGCTCGGCGGCCTCCAGCGGCTCGCGCAGCCTCCGCGCCAGCGCCCGCACCACCCCGCAGTCGAACAGGTAGAACTTCGGGTGCGCGACTTCCTTCACCTTTGCCCTCGGGCGCCACGCCGGCAGCCAGGACCCGACGAGGGTATCGGTCAGGACCTCGAAATATCCCTGCACCGTCGGCCGCGCCACCGCGGCGTCGCGGGCGAGTGAGGCGACACTCGTAACCTGCGCGTTGGCGAGCGCCGCGACCTCCAGGAAACGCGCGAACGATTCGAGGCTGCGCACCAGCGCTTCGGCGCGTATCTCCTGGGTGAGGTAGGTCTCGACATACGCCTCCAGCAGGTCGGTCCTTGCCGCGGCGCCGCGCTCGCTGCGCACCAGCGGCAATCCTCCGAAGCGCAGCAGGTCGTCGGCCGGCGGCACCACGGCGAGCTCGCCGGCGGTGAGTGGCAGCATGCGGCGCGACACGACCCGCCCCGCGAGCAGGTTGGCATCGCCCCGCCGCAGCCGGCGCGCCGAGGAACCGGTGAGCGCGAAGCGCCAGCGCCGCGGCGCGGAGGTAAGCGCGTCGTGGACCTCGTTCAGCAGCGAGGGCAGTTTCTGCACCTCGTCCACCACCACCCAGGAGCCGCGCGGCAGCGCCTCGATCTCGCTGCGGAACGTTCCCGGGTCGCGCATCAGTCGGAGAAGCTCGCGGTCGAGCAGCAGGTTGTACCAGAGCGCGCGCGGCAGCCTGCCGCGCAGCCAGGTGGTCTTGCCGGTGCCGCGCGGGCCGAGCAGCAGGAAGGAGCGCGCTGGCAAGGGAAGGCGGCGGGTGAACATGGCCGGCATTATGACGGTAAATATGCCGGCGGGCTATACAGATTGGCACGCGTTCTGCGCCGTTCGTGGTTGGAATTATCGACAAGCGCTCGCCGATCCCATGCTTGACGAACTTCGTCCCCGCGGCGTTGACGCAGGCGCCCCGGTCGCGCTCGATCGCGTGCCATCGACACAGTTCGATGACATCGACGCGCCCGTCGCCGCGTTGCTCCATCATGTCAGGATGCGGCGAACCAGGTTCGGAAGCGGCGGGGAGGACGCCAAAAGGCGGTGTCGCCCGCGCAACCCGCGCGCGAGCCCCCCTACCAATAGTGAGCGGCTTTGTTGGCTGACTTTGCGTGTGTGCACGGCGGGGACCATCTGTTGCTCGGCATAGTTGTCATACGGGCTCACCCCTTCATGGTCGAGGAACGTGAGCAACCCGCCCCGGTGGCGCCGCGGGCGTTTGATCAGGCGTCTGGCATCGGCATCGTCGAAGGCTGCGGCAATGAGTTCGTCAAGGCGCTTATGGAGTCTTGACTTGCGCCGGGCGTCGGTTGGCGCCGCATGTTCCTGCTGGCCGATCGGAGTCGTAGTCTTCCACTAAAGGCCCGATGGCACCCGAGTGATCGAATCGCGGTGGACGCGAACCGGCCCGGCGATCAGCGCGAACCGGCCTCGATTTGGTACCGTGGGCGAGACTCTTGAATGACCGGAGACGGCAGATGGCAGAAGGCAGGCGCGATCCGGGACGTGATCCAACAGGCGCGTTTTCCGCGGCGCGAACCTCCGGTAACTTGAGTCATCCGCCTGTGGAACAATAAACCCCAAGCAGGCAATCCCCGGGAGCGACAGCAGCTGATGCGCCGCATCAATCTCCGCACCATATCGAGACGCGACCTTGCGCTCATCGGCGCGCCCGCGCTGCTGCTGGTGGTGCTCGCCTTCATCATTGCCTACCAGTTCGTCAAACCTGCCCCCCCGAAAAGTTTCGTCCTCACCACCGGCGCCGAATCGGGCGCCTATCACGCGTTTGCAAAGCGCTATCAGGAGATCCTGGCGCGCAGCGGCATAACCATGGAACTGCGGCCCTCCTCGGGCTCGATCGAAAACCTCAAGCGCCTCAGAGACGATGATGCAGGCGTGGCGGCGGGCTTCCATCAGTCTGGCACCGGCGGCCCTGCCGACGACACGGGCACCCGTCTCTTGTCGCTCGGCGCGCTCTACTACGAGCCGGTCTGGGTGTTCTACGGGGGTGGCGAGACGGTCGAGCGCCTGCTGCAGTTGCGCGGCAAACGCATCGCCGTCGGGCCGCCGGGGAGCGGCACGCGCGTGCTCGCCACACAGCTGCTCAGCGCCAACGAGGCCGGCGATCCGCCGACCCGCCTGCTCGATCTGGGCGGCGACGCCGCGGCGCAGGCGCTGCAGCGCGGCGAGGCCGACGCGCTGCTGGTGGTGGGCGGCGCCGAATCGAAACTGGTGCGCGACCTGCTCGCAAACAGGCAGGTGCGCCTGATGAATTTCAGCCGCGCCGCCGCCTATACCCGCCTGTTTCCGTTTCTCACCGCGCTGACCTTGCCGCAGGGTGCGATAGACCTGGTGCGCGACATTCCGGCGGCCGACACCGTGCTCCTCGCACCCACCGCCAACATCCTGGTGCGGGAGGATTTTCACCCGGCGCTGGTCGATCTGCTGATGCAGGCCATTGCCGAAGTGCACGATGGTCCGGGCGTGTTCCAGAAAGCGGGCGAATTCCCCTCGGTGCGCGATGCGACCTTTCCGCTGAGCCGGGAGGCACAACGCTTTTACAAAAGCGGGCCGCCTTTCCTGCAGCGCTACCTGCCGTTCTGGCTGGCCACGCTCGCCGATCGCATCGTGGTGCTGCTGGTGCCGCTGGTCGCGGTGCTGCTGCCGGCAATCCGCTACGCGCCCGGCTTGTACAACTGGCGCATACGCTCGAGGATCATCAACTGGTACGGCGAACTGAAACTGCTCGAGGTCGAAATCAGGGAGCATGTCGCGGCCGATCGCCACGAGGAATTGCTGAAGCGTCTCAATGATCTGGAGGATCGCGTCAATACGCGGCCGATACCCCTGCCCTACACCGACCAGTTATACACGCTCAAGCAACATATCAACATGGTGCGTGACACGCTGGCGAGCAAGCGCCCGGCCGGCACCGCCTGATCCGCAACGCGCAGGCTCGGGCCGCTCAGGGCAGCACGCGCACCTCCCTGACCAGATCGAGGGTGTAGGCCTTGCGGTAGTCGAGCGCGGGCTTCACCAGGCCGTTCTGTGCCATGAAATCGAAGGTGCGCTTCCAGCGCTCATCGGTCATGGTCATGATTCCCGACTTTGCCGCATCGCCTCCGGTAACCAGGCCGTACTGCTTCATCTTCGCCACGCCGAACGCGATCAGATCATCGCCCATTTGTGGATTGTCGCGCTTGATCAGCGCGTTTCCAGGCGCAGGATTGGCCAGATAACTTTTCCACCCTTCCGCGCTCGCCTGGACGAAACGCCGCACCGCGTCCTTGCGCCTTGACAGCGTATCGCGGGTGACGATCACCGTCTCGGCATAGGGGGGATAGCCCAAGTCGGCGAGCAGGAACACCACCGGCTTGATTCCGGCCTTTTCCACCGAGAACGGTTCGGAAGTCGCGTAGCCCTGCTGCGACAGTGTCTTGTCGACAAGGAACGGCTGCACGCTGAAGGCGTAGGGACGCTTTTGTGCCTCGGCAAAGCCATAGCGGGCGCGCAACCAGGGCCAGAAGGTGGTGTCGCTGGCCGCGCTGATGGCGATCGGGCGTCCCTTCAGATCATCGAGCCTGCCGGCCCCGGGGTGCGAAATGATTACCGCCGGGTCCTTCTGGAACGCAGCCGCCACGGTGACCACCGGCAGATCCTGTTCAAGCGCTTTGACGGTCTGGAAATCGAAACCCATGAACAGGTCGAGTTGCCTGGCCAGCAGCAGTTGCATGCCGTTGACCTGGGGCCCGCCCATGCGGATCCGCACCTCGAGGCCGTGCTTCCGGTACGTGCCCTCCGCCAGGGCCTGGTAAAAGCCGCCATGCTCCGCCTGCGCCAGCCAGTTGGTGCCGAACACGAGTTTGTCCGGGGCACTTCTTGCGGGTTGTGCGGCCGGTTGTGCGGCTAATTGCAAGCCCGATTGCGCGCCGGCCTGCCCGGCAGTCAGTATTGCCGCCGCCATTCCCAGCCACATGACCAGAGGTTTCATCGCCGGTTTCATTTCACGAATGCTCCTCAGTAGGCAAATCTTTCGCTGATGCTATCGCAACCGCCGCCGTTCACCAACGATTCAGCCTTCCGCCGCGATTTCGCTTTCATGCCAGCTTGCGAGCGCCAGCCGGGACAGCCATACCATCGCGGCAAACAGCACCACCCCGGCCACGGTGATCAGCAACAGCGCCGCAAACATGCGCGGGATGTTGACCTGCATGCCGGCCAGCAGGATCTGGTAGGCAAGGCCGGCCGACGAACCGCCGGTTCCGGCAATGAATTCCGCCACCACCGCGCCGATCAGCGAGAGGCCGCTGGAAATGCGCAGGCCGCCAAAAAAATACGGCAGCGCGCTCGGAATGCGCAACCGCAGCAGGGTTTGCAGGCGCGACGCATGGTGCATGCGAAACAGGTTTGCAAGGCCCGGGTTGACGCTGCGCAGGCCCAGGGTGGTATTGGAGATGACCGGAAAAATCGCCACAATCGCGGCGCACAGCGCCAGGGCAACCTGCGTGTCATCGACCCAGATGATGATCAGCGGCGCGATGGCGACAATGGGCGTGACCTGCAGCAGCACCGCGTAAGGGAAAAAACTCCGTTCGATCCACCGGCTCTGCACGAACAGAAAAGCGATCAGGGTGCCGCTGACCACGGCGAGCGCGAAGGCGATGAAGGTGATTTTCAAGGTGGCGAACAGCGAGCGGACCAGCAGGTCCCAGTCGGCCAGCAGCGTCTGCAGGACCAGCAGGGGCGAAGGCACGATGTACTTGGGCACCTCGAGCAACACTATCAGCCCCTGCCACAGCGCAAGCAGCAGCATGCCGACCGCCACCGGCGGCGCGTACTGACTCGCCAGGCGGCTCACCGTGGATTCAGCCATGGTGTCGTTCAGCCGCCCGGCTCGCCGCCTGCGCTCGCCTCGGCCAGCAGGCCGGCAAGTCTGCGGCAATGCGCGGCGAAATCGACGGAGACGCGGAACGACTCGCTGCGCGGATGCGGCTCACCGATTGCGACTTCGCCTATCACCCTGCCGGGCCGCGCCGCCATCACCACGACACGCGTTGAAAGAAACACCGCCTCATAGATGCTGTGGGTGACGAAGACGATGGTCAGCGCCTTGTTCCACCATAATTCGAGCAGATCGGCATCGAGTCTATTGCGCGTGATTTCGTCGAGCGCGCCAAACGGTTCGTCCATCAACAACAGATTCGGCCCGGTGGCCAGGGCGCGCGCAATCGACGCGCGCATCTTCATACCGCCGGAGAGCTGGCGCGGGTAGAGGGCGCCGGCATGCGCCAGGCCCACCAGCAGCAGGGCCTGGCGCACCCGTTCCCCGGCCGCGAGGCGATTCATGCCTTCCAGGTCGAGCGGCAGCCGCACATTGGCGTTGACCCGCGCCCAGGGCATCAAGGTCGCATCCTGGAATACGAAGGCGAGTCTGCGATCCGCTGCGGCGGCCTGCGGTTTCGCGCCCGGTGCCGAACCCCACAAGCGCAGTTGACCCGCGCTGGGCACGCTCAAGCCGGCAATCAGGTTCAGCAAGGTGCTTTTGCCGCATCCGGAGGGGCCCAGCAGGGTGACCAGTTCGCCTTCGTGAACCTGCAGGTCGATCGGCGCGAGCGCGTGCGTGCCGTTGGGAAATACCTTTTCGACCGCTTCGACTTGAACCACGGGCGGCATTGCCTCGCAGGCTGCCCGGGAGGGGGGCGCTGAGCCCGCGGTTAACACTTCGCCGGGTTTCATGAGTTTTCTCAGCCGGCGAGCGTCACCCGGGCGAATTTACGCTTCCCGACCTGAAGCACGACGGTGCAGCCGCTCGCCAGTTGCAGGGTTTTGTCGCTGACCTTGTCGCCGTCGATGCGTATCCCGCCCTGCTCTATCATCCGCAGTGCTTCAGAGGTGCTGGCAGTCAGCCCCGCTGCCTTCAACACCTGGACGATGGGCATCGGTCCGGCAGCCGTCAGCCGGACTTGCCGGATATCATCCGGGATCACGCCCTGCCGGAAGCGCGACTCGAAGGCTGCTGCGGCCAGCTTCGCTGCCGTATCGCCGTGAAACCGGGCGACGATTTCGCTCGCGAACGTCACTTTGATGTCGCGCGGGTTGCGGCCCCCGGTCACTTCGCGCTGCCAGGTTGCGACGGTGTCGAGCGAGGCGAAAGAAAGCAGCTCGATATAGCGCCACATCAGCTCGTCGGAAACGGACATGATTTTTCCGAAGATTTCGTCGGGCGGCTCGGCGATGCCGATGTAATTGCCGAGCGACTTGGACATCTTGTTGACCCCGTCCGTGCCCTCCAGCAGCGGCATCGTCAGGACGCACTGCGCGTCCTGGCCGTGCTGCTTCTGCAGTTCCCGTCCAACGAGCAGGTTGAATTTCTGGTCGGTCCCGCCCAGTTCGACGTCGCTTTTCATCGCCACCGAGTCATAGCCCTGCATCAGCGGATAGAGAAATTCATGGATGGCGATCGGCTGGTTGGCCCGGAAGCGCTTGTTGAAGTCGTCGCGCTCGAGCATCCGGGCCACTGTATAGGAGGCTGCCACGCGCACCATGCCGGCGGCGCCCAGCCGGTCCGACCATGCCGAATTGAACAGTATCTCGGTCCTGGCGGGATCGAGAATCTTGAAAACCTGCTCGCGATAGGTCCTGGCATTTTCCAGTATCTGCTCGCGGGACAGCGGCGGGCGGGTCACGTTCTTGCCGGTCGGATCGCCTATCATCCCGGTGAAGTCCCCGATCAGAAATTGCGCATGATGGCCAAGTTCCTGGAATTGCCTGAGTTTGTTGATCACCACGGTGTGGCCCAGGTGGAGATCCGGGGCGGTCGGATCCATGCCCAGTTTGATCCGCAGCGGCCGGCCGCTGTTCAGTTTCTCAAGCAGCTCCGACTCGACCAGCAATTCATCGCAGCCGCGCTTGATCGTTTTCAGCTGTTCGTTAATTGTTCTCATGAATCAATAACATGATTAGCCGAAAGAGGGAGTTTCTTGCTACACTTTCTGTCTTATCAGCGCGATAAACTGGGCAAAAGACAAAGTGCGGATTCTATCCCAAATGAATGAGCAGACACGCCGCCGGACAGTATGGATGACGGCCGCCGCAATCATTTCGCTGTTCGGCGGCGTTGCGGCATTCGGCACCGTGCAGGACGCGCCGCCGCCGGTGCCCGCCAGAACCGTCGTGGAGGTGCTCGCGGTTACCCCGCAGGCGATGCCGGCCGAGGCTCTGGCGTTCTGGCACGAAGAAAGGGTGCAACGCGGCGACACCATCGGCAGCCTGCTTGGCCGCTTTGCCGTTGACGATGAACAGATCGATCTGGTACTGGGAGCGCGCGAGGCCTCGTCCGCTTTGCGTTTCCTCCGACCCGGTATCACGCTTCAGGCGCGCACCGGCGCGGGCGGTGAGTTGCAGGCGCTGTGGTTCATGTCGCCGCGCGATAAACTGCTCATGATCGAACGGGATGGCGACACGTTTCGCGCCTCCGAGCACGAACACGGATTGTCCAATCAGATCCAGATGAAGTCCGGCGAAATCCGCAGTTCGCTGTTTGCCGCCACCGACGCTGCCGGGCTGCCCGACAGCATCGCCACGCAGTTGGCGGAGATGTTTGCGGGAGACGTCGATTTCCACCGGGACCTGAGGCGCGGGGACCGTTTCACGGTGGTGTTCGAGATGACCTTCCACAACGGCCGGCCCATTCGCGCCGGCCGCGTCCTGGCAGCCGAGTTCGTCAACCAGCGCAAGACCTATCGTGCGATATGGTTCAAAGACGCCGACGGCCCGGGGGGCTATTACACCGCCGAAGGCAAAAGCCTGAGGAAGGCCTTTCTGCGCTCGCCACTCGAGTTTTCCCGGATTACATCGGGATTCGGCATGCGCCATCATCCCATTCTGCAGATCTGGCGCGCTCACAGGGGCGTCGATTATGCCGCCCCGCCGGGTACGCGGGTGAAGGCGACCAGTGACGGATTCGTCGAGTTCGCGAGCGTCCAGGGCGGTTACGGCAATCTGGTGGTGCTGAAACACCCTGGCGGGTTCACCACCCACTATGCGCATCTGAGCGGATTCGCAGCCGGGGTGCGGCGCGGCGCGCGGGTAAGCCAGGGAGACACGATAGGTTTCGTCGGTCAATCAGGCTGGGCAACCGGACCCCACCTGCACTATGAATTCCGTGCCAACAACGAGCACCGTAATCCGCTGGCGATGGCCTTTCCCGCCGCGCAGCCCATCGGCCCGGAAAAATTGGGGGTGTTTCGCGCCATCGCGCATCCGCTCGCAGCCAGGCTGGATTTGCTGCGCGATACCAACCTCGCGCTGCTGGAGTGACCGGCGCGGCGTGCTGAAGGCTGATGTGACCGGCCAGCTATACATCGGTCTGATGTCCGGCACCAGCCTCGACGGGGTTGACTGCGCGCTGGTAAGCGTGGCGGGCGACAGGCCCGAACTTCAGGCCGCCGCCTTTCACGCCTTTCCGGGCGTACTTCGCGGCGAACTTCTGGCGCTCAATTCACCCGGTCAGGACGAGGTGGATCGCAGTGCTCGCGCAGCCATCGCGGTCACCCGCAGCTATGCCCAGGCGGTGGCCGATGTCCTGAAATCCGCTGGCACCGACGCCAGCCGGATCGAAGCAATCGGCTGCCACGGCCAAACCATTCGCCACAGGCCCGAAGCCGGCTATAGCGTCCAGATTGGCAGTCCGGCGCTGCTGGCGGAGTTGTGCCGGATCACCGTGGTTGCCGACTTTCGTTCACGCGACATCGCGGCCGGCGGACAGGGGGCGCCCCTCGTCCCGGCATTTCACGCCGCCAGCTTCGGCTCATCCACCGAGCATCGGGTGATTCTCAACCTGGGCGGCATCGCGAATGTCACCGATCTTCCGCTGACAGGCGCGCCAACCGGCTTCGACACCGGCCCCGCCAACCTGCTGCTGGATGGGTGGGCAGGCAGGCATCGTGGCGTGAACTACGATGACGATGGCGCCTGGGCCGCCACCGGACGCGTGCAAGCCGATTTGCTGGCGGCGATGTTGCAGCACGAATATTTTTCCCGGTTGCCGCCCAAGAGCACCGGCCGCGACCAGTTCAATGAGAACTGGTTGGATAGCTTGCGTCCGGAACGCTTTGCGTGCGAAGACGTGCAGGCCACCCTGCTGGCGCTGACCGCGCAAAGCATCGGTGAGGCTATCGCGCACCACTGCAACGCTGCCTCGGCCGTGTTCGCCTGCGGCGGCGGCGTGCGAAATGGCGCGCTGATGCGGGCGTTGCGACAACAACTCCGGGGACGCGCGCTGGCATCGACGGTTGAACTGGGAATTCATCCGGATTGGGTGGAAGCCGCTGCCTTCGCCTGGTTGGCGAAGCGGACGATGGCGCGCCAGGCGGGAAACCTGCCCGCGGTGACCGGCGCACGGGGACCCAGAATACTGGGGGCGATTTATCCGGCTTGAAGGCCGGCGCCCGCGCGTGATGAACCTGTCATTGGCTGCAGATCGAAAGACAGGCATAGCCGCTGTTCGGTGTTGTCGGCGGGCAAGGGGATGGTGTCGTGCCAGAGATAGGACGGGAACGTCACCAGCAGGCCGGGTTCGGGTTTCACCGTCCTGGTCAGCGTTGGCTTCGTCAGAACAATGTCGTTCCTGGGGGAACCGAACTTGATCCAGCCTGCTTGGGCCGCATCCGGATCATTCACGATGCTGGGCACATCCACGTAATAGACGCCGCTCAGCCAGCCGTCGGGATGGATGTGGGGGATCATTTTCCCGCCGGCCACCATTTTGACGGCCCATAAGCTGAGGTTGAGATCGCCCGGCAGGCCACGCGCGAAAGGATGATCCTGGTCTTCCTCCACCAGGGATCTCATTCTCTGATCAAGCGCATAGGCGATGAATTTTTTCAGCTTTTCCACCGCGGAATTGCCTTCGTGCGCAAGGTTGTTCTTGGTATGCCAAGCCTTATACGTGGCATTCTCGGGGGGATCTTCCGCCAGGGTCGGGTGATTCGAGGCAAAAACGGAAAGAGCGTGGTTGAATTCGGCGATCTCCCGCGAATCCAGTCCCAGTTCGGCCAGCCGGTGTATCCGCGCCAGACGATAGGGGTCGGCCAGCCATCGCTCCTGTTCCTTTCTGCCGAGTTCGGCGAGGGCGAGGCTTTTCAACGCCAGGGCCCGAACATCGAACGCATCGACAGCCAGCACCCTGTCAAACATCGCCAGCGCATCGTCGGCTTTGCCGTTTTTTAGCAGGCACTCCCCGGCAGCGACCAGGGAAATCGTTTCACGGGGGTTGAGACGGGCCGCCTGCCCGTAGTACCTGACCGCTTCTTCCGCATTGCCGATCTTCTCGTGAATTTTGGCGATGTTGTAGCTGCCCTGGGCGTATTTCGGGTGCGCCGCAATCACCTTGCTCAACAACGAAATTGCCTCGGCATGGTTGCCCGCCCCATGCAGATTTGTCGCGAGATTGTTCAGCAGGTACCTATTGCCGGGCGCGAACTTCAGGGCCTTTTCACAAAGTCCTATCGCCTCATCGTACTTATGCTGCGCATGCAGGACATTGGTGAGATTGACATACGCATCTATCAGCTTGGCGTCGGCGGCGATCGCGCGTCGCAACAGTTGTTCCGCCTGTTCATACTGTTTATCCTGCTGTCGAATCAGGCCCAGATTGCACAGCGCCCCGGGATTTTCAGGATATTGGTTCAGAACCTGCTGATAAAGAAAAGCCGCCTCCTTCGGACTGCCCGACGTTTGCGCCTGGACAGCGGCTTTGAGCAATTCAGTTGCCTGAATCATGGAAGTCCTCGGGTGCGCGTTGGCGTGGCGATGTCAGTCGGACTGCCTACGAAAAAAAGGGCCTTGCGGCCCTTGTCAAGACGCCGGGACCTTCAGGCCGAGAATGACGACCCGCACCCGCAGGTGCTGGTCGCGTTCGGATTCTTGATCACGAACTGTGCACCCTCGATTCCTTCGGAATAGTCTATTTCGGCGCCCGAAAGATACTGATAGCTCATCGGGTCAATCAACAATTGAACCCCGTTTTTTTCCATTACGGTGTCGTCATCGCTGGTGACTTCATCGAACGTGAAGCCGTACTGAAAACCCGAACAGCCCCCGCCGGTCACGAAGACGCGCAGTTTCAATTCGCCGTTACCTTCCTCATCGATCAATTCCTTCACCTTGTTTGCGGCGCTGTCGGTGAAAACAAGCGGCGCCGGCATCTCGGTCATTGCGTTCATCATCTGCTCCTGTACATCGATGGGTGCATTATGTTCCCTGCCGGGTAGGGGTTCAACCCGCCGGCTGGTAGGGGTATTCGGCCCCAAGTGGCGAATCGGGCGGGGCTCCGGGCGCGTCTGAACGGCGCTACCGCCCCGGTTGCTTCGGGTCAGTTACCGGCGGGTTTGCTGGCAGCCAGTTTGAGTTCGACGGGGCGCGCCGAGCTCGATTTGTCATGAACCAGACGTCCTTCGACGATCGCGCCCAGATGCATTTCCAGGGTGTTGTAGTGCACGTCGCCCATTACCCGGCAGCGGGACTGCAATTCCAGGAATTCACCGGCGAATACCGGCCCGTTTATGGATCCGTTCACCACCAGATGCGATACGCGGATCTCACCGTCGATGCGGGCCTGTTCGCTCACCACCAGGGTGGAGGGCTGATCCGCGACGGCCGCGACATTGCCCGCGATCTCCCCGTCGACGCGCAACCCGCCGGCGAAGCTGACATTGCCTTCGATTTTGGTGCCTGCGCCAATCAGACTATCGATGCGGTTCTGCGGTTTGGTGGATTTTTTTTTGCCGAACATGATCTGTCCGCCTTTCCTATGACAGGTCTGCGCTCTGGCTTGCCCGCGTCTCGGTAGAGCCGTTCTCCATGACGCGGATCCGGACCGTTTTTACCTTGGCTTCCGGCGGCACGCGGAACGAACCCTCAACCCGGTGGAAATATTTGAACGCCAGCTTGTAGGGCGAGGCCGAAGACCCCGCTTCCCCGGGCAGCACGATCATACCATTCCTGCCCCCCTGCTGGAGTTCCACCACCAGTTGCATGGAACCGTGGAATTCCCGATCGCGCTTTCCACCCTGTATCACCAGCATGCGATACCGGAATTCGCCCGGCAACGCATCCGGCAGCACGGTAAACCGGTGGATCGACACCTTGTCGCCGCGGCGCTCGCTGGGGATGAGATTTTCGAAAAATGCGAGGTCCTCCTTCAGCCGATTGTTTTCTTCCTCGAGGGCCTTTACCTGGACGCCCAGTTGCGCCTGCGCCGCCTGCTCAATCCTGAGCCGGGATTCGCTGGCGTTGGCGACGCCTCGGATACGCGCCGCTTCGGCCTGCAGGGTGGCGGTGGAGGCACGCAACCTTGCCAGTTCCTCCTCGGCCTCGCTGCGGTCGAAGCCGGCAAATTTACGCCCGGCATCGTAAATCCAGGCTGCAAGGGCGAGTGAGATGGACGCCACCAGGATCATTCCCAGCCATCGCCAATACCAGGCGACGTGGGTGTTGACGGTCATTTTCGGGGCGGAAATACCGAACCGCTGACGCACACGTTTGAGCAGGCGGGCCATGTCTGGCGGGGCGGAGCGTGTGTGCGGCCGCTCAGTAACGTCGAAACCCGCGCCGCTTCAGGGGAGCACCGGCAACTGCGCCAGCCCGGCTGCCTCGTCCAAGCCGAACATGAGGTTCATATTCTGGATGGCCTGCCCCGCCGCGCCTTTGACCAGGTTATCGATTACCGACAGGATCACCAGCATGTCGCCGCCCGAATCAGTGTTTTTGGGCCGGTGCACCGCAATGCGGCAGGTATTGGCCGCGCGCACCGAGCGCGTGTCCGGATGGCTTCCGGCAGGCAATACGTCGACGAAGGGTTCCCCGCGATAGCGCTCCTCAAACAGTTGCTGGAAGTCTGCCTCGCGGGTGATGCGCGCGTACAGAGTAGCATGGATGCCCCTGATCATCGGTGTCAGATGCGGTACGAAGGTCAGGCCGACTGCCTGGCCGGCGATGTCCTTCAGCCCCTGGCGAATTTCAGGCCAGTGGCGATGGCCCGGGACACCGTACGCCTTGAAGTTGTCCGACGCCTCAGAGAACAGCAGTGGCACCTCTTCCTTGCGCCCGGCGCCGCTGACCCCGGATTTTGCATCGGCGATGAGGTGCCCAAGGTCGATCGCACCCGATTGAATCAGCGGAGCAAATCCCAGTTGAACCGCAGTAGGATAACAGCCTGGGTTGGCGATCACCCGCGCCTTGCGAATGCGTTCCCGGTGGATTTCAGGCAATCCATACACGGCTTGCGCCACCAGATCGGGCGAAGCGTGCCTGGTGCCGTACCACTTTTCCCACTCGGCGATGTCGCGAATGCGGAAGTCTGCCGACAGATCGATGACGCGAGCCCCGGCATCCACCAGGTTCCCAGCCTGACTCATTGCGACAGTATTGGGCGTGGCGAAAAACACCACATCGCAGCGTTCCAGACCCGCCTTCGCCGGTTCGGAGAATGCGAGCGAAACAGCGCCCCTCAAACTGGGAAACAGGTCGCACACCGGCATTCCGGCTTCCTTGCGCGACGTGATTGCCGCAAGCTCCACCTGCGGATGACGCGCCAGAATGCGCAACAACTCCACGCCGGTATAACCGGTGCCGCCGACGATGCCTGCTTTAATCATTTTTTGCTCACCCTGCATCCGTTTTGGGGCCGGGTCCGCTTCTTGAGCGGATCACAACCCGAGTATGCCATTCCAACCGGCTGTTGCCGGGCACCCTGAATATCGGGGCGCAAGCTGCCATGAGCGGTGCGCGCCTTGCCGGCGCACAAAGCAAAAAGCCGCCATAGCGGCGGCTTTCTGACGCAAGCGCGGAAATCAGCGCTTGGAAAACTGCTTGCGGCGCCGCGCCTTGTGCAGGCCGACCTTCTTTCGCTCCACCTCACGCGCATCGCGCGTGACCAGACCGGCCTTGCTCAGAACCGGCTTCATTCCGGCATCGAACTCGATCAGGGCGCGCGTCAGGCCGTGCCGCACCGCCCCTGCCTGGCCGGACTCGCCGCCACCGGCAACGTTGGCCTTCACGTCGAAGCTGGCTGAGTTGTTTGTCAGTTCCAGCGGCTGCCGCGCCACCATCTGGCCGGTCTCGCGGCCAAAATATTTGGAAATCGGCAGTCCGTTGACGACAAATGCTCCCTTGCCGGCCTTGATGAATACGCGCGCCACGGAACTCTTGCGGCGGCCCGTGCCATAGTAATAAACGCCGATCATGCAGTGACCTCCAACGGCTTCGGTTGTTGCGACACATGGGGATGGTCGCCGCCGGAATAGACTTTCAGTTTGCGGAACATGGCGTAGCCGAGCGGACCTTTGGGCAGCATGCCCTTGACGGCGATCTCTAGGGCTCGCGTGGGGAAGCGGGCCTGCATTTTCTCGAATGTCGTTTCGCGCACGCCCCCGGGGTAGCCGCTATGGCGGTAATAGCGCTTTTGCTGGGCTTTTCGGCCGGTTACGCGGATTTTTGCCGAGTTGACGACCACCAGATAATCGCCAGTGTCGACGTGCGGGGTGAATTCGGGCTTGTGCTTGCCGCGCAGCCGGCGCGCCAATTCCGTGGCGAGGCGTCCCAGAACCTTGTTGGAGGCATCGACCACGTACCAGTCGCGCTTCACTTCATGCGGTTTTGCGGAAAATGTTTTCATGAACCTGTGCCTGCTCCGCCCGTTCCGGCGAAAGGGCGTGATTTTATTGGAGAAGTACGGAGGTGTCAAACCAATTCCAGAACGGGTGATCTGGCGGGGGTGTTTGCGCACAAGTTCCGGTGCAATGGCCAACTGACGTTGCTGGCCTGTGAATATGATCCTGGCACGGGTCTTTTGCCATTGCTGGGTTCCCATGAAAACGTCTATCGGAACTTGAAGCGTTAGTCCCCCTTTAGCCCCAAAATCCCGGGGAGCGCCCGCCTGTTGCGCGGTGCAACCGGCCCGACCGCAGTCGATTTTGCAATCAACCTCCGAACGCATGGCACCTGTACAGAATACTGAACAGGTTAAACCGGTGGACACGGAGAATCGAAAATGCGCGTATTCAACTTTTCAGAAGCCCGCAACAACCTCAAGCGCGTCATCGACGGGGTTGTTGGGGAGGACGCCGGCCGCACGAACATTCCCGGGCATTGACATATTGATGCGCACGACGCATGCTTTGATGCATGCGAACCACGGTGCGACTCGACGAGCACCTCCTCGCCGAAGCCAAAAAGCACGCGGCCGAATCGGGCAAGACGCTCGCGTCGGTGCTGGAGGAGGCGCTGCGGGAGTCGCTGGCGCGTCGTAAACTGCATGCGAAATCGAGGCCCGTCCGGCTGAAGACCGTCAAGGGCGGCGGCATCCGGGCCGGCGTGGACCTGGATGACAGCGCATCCCTGCTCGATCTGATGGGGTCCTGAAATGGTGCTTCCGGATGTGAATGTGCTGGTGTACGCGCATCGCGAAGACACAGCCGACCACGCCGGGTACCGCAACTGGGTTGAGAATGTCATCAACGGCGACGAGTCTTACGGCCTCTCCGAACTGGTGTTGAGCGGATTCGTGCGGGTCGCGACCCATCCCAAAGTCTTCATCAAACCGAGCACCCTCGCGGACGCACTCGCGTTCACCGAGCAGTTGCGCAGCCGGTCGAACTGCGTGCGGGTGGCCCCAGGGCTGCGGCACTGGGGGATCTTTCGCGCACTCTGCGCCGCGGCCGGGGCGAGGGGCAATCTCGTGCCCGACGCCTACCTGGCCGCATTGGCGATAGAGTCGGGCTGCGAGTGGATCACCACGGACAGGGATTTCAGCCGGTTCAAGGGTCTGCGCTGGCGGCATCCGCTTCAGTAACGGCGTCCCGGCGGCGGCGCAGCCAAAACCACATGAAGGGTTCTACATGGAATGCAGAGTCAAGTGGGTGGACGGCATGAGTTTTCTCGCCGAAACGGGTAGCGGGCATGCCTTCGTCATGGATGGCGCACCGGAGGGAGGCGGGCGCAACATCGGCCCCCGGCCGATGGAAACGGTATTGGCCGGAACGGGAGGCTGCAGTGCTTACGACGTGGTGGCGATTCTGAAGAAAAGCGGTCAGGACATCCGCGACTGCGAGGTCAGACTGACCGCTGAGCGCGCCGAAACGGACCCAAAAATCTTCACCCGGATTCACATGCATTTCGTGGTGACGGGCAAGGACCTGAAACAGTCGATGGTGGAAAACGCGATCAAGCTGTCGCACAACAAGTACTGCTCGGCATCCATCATGCTCGGCAAGATGGCGCAAATCACCCACGACTATGAAATCGTGACTGGGTGAATCCGGGTCAGAGTCAATGCGATGGCGGTGGCGACGTTATCGACGCTATTCGGGGAGCGCGTCGATCATTGGAACGACGCATCGGAGCGTCTCGGTTCAGACACACGAAAAGGCGGACACAGAAGTTTCGTTTCCTTTGGCCGCCGCTCCTGGCGGTGCTACACTTTCAAGACGAGCGCTACAAGGTCACGGAATGCATAACGAATTCACTGCTGTTATCGAGCGCGACGGGGAGTGGCACATCGCGTACTGTCCCGAGGTACCGGGTGCAAACGGGCAAGGTCGCACGAAGAAAGAGGCGAAAGGAAGTCTCTCCGAGGCGATCGCGCTAGTGTAGTGCTTCGTTCTGTTTGGAACTTAACTGACTGTTTGCGCGAATGACCTTGGCGAGGATGTCTTTGGCCTTGGCGGTCCAGATAAATGGCTTGGGATTTTTGTTGTGCAAAGCGATGTACTCCTTGATGGCAGTTGTCAGCTCAGGAAC
>Ga0080064_1000235_pt1 | contig 160479 bp, 140 predicted proteins | sample Subgrocontami54m_FD_69260 | JGI IMG/M metagenome (GOLD analysis project Ga0080064, IMG submission 69260) | Subsurface groundwater microbial communities from S. Glens Falls, New York, USA - GMW46 contaminated, 5.4 m (SPADES assembly) (version 2) ...
GCGATCTCCAACGCCTGAGCGCCGCCATGGCCGACATCCTCACCACCATCGAGACTTACAAACGCGAGGAGATCGCCGCGGCCAAGCGCGCGCGCCCGCTGTCGGTCGTCGAAGCGGAGGCAAAGGCGGCGCCTCCCGTGCGCGGCTTTCTGGCGGCGATCGAACGGCGTCTGGCGGCCGGCGACTATGCCTTGATCGCCGAGATCAAGAAGGCGAGCCCGTCGAAGGGGCTGATCCGCGCCGACTTCGATCCACCGTCATTGGCGCGCGCCTATGAAACCGGCGGGGCCACTTGTCTGTCGGTGCTGACCGACGCGCCGTCGTTCCAGGGCAAGGCGGAGCACCTCGCCGCGGCGCGGGCGGCAACGCGGCTTCCCGTGCTGCGCAAGGATTTCATGTACGACCCCTATCAGGTGGCGCAGGCGCGCGCTTTCGGCGCCGACTGCATCCTGATCATCATGGCGGCGGTCGACGACGCAGTCGCCAACGAGCTCGAAGACGCGGCCTTCGGGCTCGGCATGGACGTGCTGCTTGAAGTCCATGACGCGGCCGAGCTTGCGCGCGCGCTGCGGCTGCGCTCGCGTCTCCTCGGCATCAACAATCGCGACCTCAAGACCTTCGAGACCACCTTGGCGGTGAGCGAACAATTGGCGCCGCAGGTGCCGCACGGACGCATTATTGTCGGCGAGAGCGGGTTGTCCAAGCCGGACGATCTGGCGCGGCTTGCGCGCGTCGGGATTTCCGCTTTCCTGGTCGGCGAAAGCCTGATGCGCGAAGTCGATGTCGAGGCCGCGACCCGGGCGCTGATCGGCCGCAATCAGGCGCGCCGTAGTGGCGCGGCGAGGTAGCCATGGCGCGCGCGCGCAAACTCACCCATCTCGGCAAAAGCGGCGAGGCGCGCATGGTCGACGTCTCGGCCAAGACCTCGACCGAACGCGTCGCCGTGGCCGAGGGCCGCGTGACGATGACACGCAAGACGCTCGACCTGGTGCTCAAGGGCAATGCCAAGAAGGGCGACGTGCTGGGCGCCGCCCGCATCGCCGGCATTCTGGCTGCGAAGAAGACGCACGAGCTGATCCCGCTGTGCCATCCGCTTCCCATCTCCAAAGTCGCAGTAGACATCGAACCCGACCGCAGCTTGCCCGGGCTGCGCGTGCGCGCGACCGTCAAGGTCAGCGGCCAGACCGGTGTGGAGATGGAAGCGCTCACCGCCGTGTCGCTCGCCTGCCTCACCATCTACGACATGGTCAAAGCGGTGGAGCGCGGCATGCGCATCGAGGGCATCCGGCTGATCGAAAAGCGCGGCGGCAAGTCGGGTCATTTCCGGGCAAAGGAGTAGACCGTGGCGCTGATGCCGGTCGCGGAAGCGCTCGCCCGTGTGCTGGCGGATGCCAGGCCGCTGCCCGCCGAGGCCGCCCGGCTGATCGAAGCCCATGGCCGCGTGCTGGCGGAAAATATCCAGGCCTTGCGCACGCAGCCACCGGCCGATGTCTCCGCCATGGATGGTTACGCGGTGCGCGCCGCCGACGTCGCCACGGCGCCGGCGCGGCTCAAGCTGATTGGCGAAGTAGCGGCCGGCCATCCATTCGCGGGCACGGTCGGGGCGGGCGAAACCGCGCGCATCTTCACCGGCGGGGTGCTGCCGCCGGGCGCCGACACCGTGGTGATCCAGGAGAACACATCACGCGCGGCCGACACGGTGGTGGTCACGGCGACCGCGCCTGCGGGCAAGAACGTGCGCCGCGCCGGGCTCGATTTTACCAAAGGCGACACGCTGCTCGCGCGAGGCCGCCGTCTCACCGATCGCGATCTGGCGCTGGCGGCGGCCGCCAACCACCCGAGCGTGCCGGTGCACCGCCGCCCTAAACTGGCGGTGCTGGCGACCGGCGACGAACTTGTCCTGCCGGGCTCGGCTCCAGGCCCCGGAGAGATCGTCTATTCGAACGGCTACGCGCTCAGCGCCCTGGCGCTGGCCGAGGGCTGCGATGTGATGGACCTCGGTATCGTCCCCGATCGCCTGGCCGAGACGGCGGCCGCGGTGCGCCGCGCGGCCGACGGCGGCGCCGATATCCTGGTCACGTCGGGGGGAGCCTCGGTCGGGGACTACGACCTGGTGCAGCCGGCGCTGGCGGCCGAGGGGCTGGCGCTGTCGTTCTGGAAGGTCGCCTTGCGGCCCGGCCGGCCGATGATGCATGGGCGGCTCGGCGACATGCACGTGCTTGGGCTGCCGGGGAACCCGGTCTCGGCCTATGTCTGCGCCGTCCTGTTCCTGGTTCCGCTGATCCGGCGGCTGGCCGGGCGAAGCGATGTCGAGCCTGCGCCCGAATCGGCGGTGCTTGGCAGCGCGCTTGCGGCCAACGACGAACGCACCGACTACCTGCGCGCCAGCCTCGCCTATGGACCTGACGGACCGGTAGCCACGCCGTTTCCGGTGCAGGACAGTTCGATGCTGGTTCCGCTGGCGAAAGCCGATTGTCTGGTGCTTCGCGAGCCTTTTGCGCCCCAAGCGCCAGCGGGCAGCCGCTGCAGCATCCTTAAGCTCGCGCTTTAGCGCTCGTTCGACTTGTTCACTTCAAATTAAATGGTTGCAGAACACATATGGAACATATAGTGTCCGTTCATGATTTGTTTCGACCGGTAGTAGTACCGAGCGATCAGAAAAAGGGGAAACACCCGATGCTGACACGCAAGCAGTTTGAGCTGCTGCGCTTCATCCACGAGCGCCTGAAGGAATCGGGCGTGCCACCATCCTTTGACGAAATGAAGGATGCGCTCGACCTGCGGTCCAAATCCGGCATTCACCGGCTGATCACGGCGCTGGAGGAGCGCGGGTTCATCCGCCGGCTGCCGAACCGGGCGCGGGCTATCGAGGTGATCAAGCTGCCCGAATCCGTGAGCCACGGCATCGGCCCCGCCCGTGCCCGCGGCTTTACCCCGAGCGTGATCGAAGGGAATCTGGGCCGTATCCGGACCGGTTCCGATGACGAAGGCGGCCGGCCGGTTGCGGTTCCCGTGATGGGACGGATTGCCGCCGGCACGCCGATCGAGGCGATCCAGACCAAGACCCATGTGGTCAACATGCCACCGGAGCTGTTGACCTCGGGCGAGCATTTTGCGCTGGAGGTTCGCGGCGACTCGATGATCGATGCCGGTATCCTCGATGGCGACACCGCCCTGATCAAGAAAACCGACGTCGCCGAGACCGGTGATATCGTGGTGGCGCTGATCGACGAGGAAGAAGCCACCTTGAAGCGCTTCCGCCGCCGCGGCGCTTCGATCGCGCTGGAACCCGCCAACACCACCTATGAGGTGCGCATCCTGCCGCCCAACCGCGTGCGCATCCAGGGCAAGCTGGTTGGATTGTTCCGGCGGTACTAATCCCCCGCCTCCAGGTCGTCGACAGCCGGCGTTGCGTCCGGCGTCCGCGACGTTGCCGATGGCTGGGCGGTGTCCGTCTGCGCAATCGCCCGCGCCCAAGGCCGATCGTATCCAGCGGGCCGCGACGCGACCATCTCGAAGCCCTTGCCGGTGCGGTGCAAGGCAAGCGCTCCGGTGCGCTGCCAGACTTTGCGGTCGATCGCGAGCGCAGCACAGGCCGGCGGCGCGTCACGCGGGCTCACCACCAGAATGGCGCGGCGGCAATCCTCGTCAAAGGCTTCGAGGGTGCGCGCGACAGCGACCCATGAGCCGTCTGGCAGCCGCCCGATGCATCCGGCGGCATCGCAGGCAATCCCTTCCCCGAGTGTCGGGTCTTTGGGCCCGCGCGTGTCGGCGTCGGCCGCCAGCCATTCGCGGAACGCAAAAGTGTCGCTGCCGCTGCCGGTGCGCAGCATGGCGAGACGCCCGGAAGCGCCGCGGATTGCGACACTGCCGCCATCGGCTGCGACCAGCACGTCGGGTTGCGGGGTGCGCATGGCCCACAGCGCCGCCGCCGCGATCAGAAGCGCGCCGCCGAGACGCAGCGGCGACTTTAAGAGGCACACGACGATCAGGCCGGCGCTGCCCAGCAGCAGGGGTCCGACGCCAAACGCCGCAATGTGCCCGACTGCGCCCGGCAGCGCGGCGATCCACAGCGCGACCGCGATCATCCAGCGGATTCCCTCGCCCATCAGCCACCAGAACAAACCGTCGAAGCCGAACGGCAGCGCGATGACGCCGAGCAGGCCCGCCGGCATCACCCACACCGACACCACCGGCATGGCGAACAGATTGGCCAGCACGCCATAGGGAGTCAGACGATGGAAGTGGAAGGCGACATAGAGTGTGGTCGCGAGACCGGCGAGCAGCGACACCAGCACGAGGCCGACCAGTTGGCGTCCACCCCAGACCGCAAACCGCGCGCCGAGCCGGGTGTTGGGGCCGGCGCTCATCCAGGTCAAGCCGTGCAGATAGCCGGCGACCAGCGCCAGCGTGGCGGCAAACGACATCTGGAAGCTCGGATGCACCACCGCCTCGGGCGCCAGAAGGAGCACGCCGAAAGCCGCGATCGTCAGCGTGCGCAGCGTCAAGGCCGAGCGATCGAGCAATACCGCCACCAGCACGATGGCGATCATGATGAACGAGCGTTGGGTGGCGACCTGCGCACCGGATAGGAGCAGATAGAACGCAGAAACGCCGAGCGCCGCCAACGCCGCCCATTTCTTGATCGGGCGGCGGCTGGAAAACGCCGGGCTGAGCGCCAGCAGCGCGCGCAGGGTGAAGAACACCACGCCCGCCACCACGGCCATGTGATAGCCCGAGATCGAGAGCACGTGGCCGAGACCGGAAATGTACATTGCCTCGTTCACCGGCGTGGAGATCGCGTCGCGCTTGCCGGTGATCAGCGCCGACGCGATCGAGCCGCGGTCGCCGGGCACCACGGCGCGGATGCGCCGGTCGATGGCATTGCGCATGCCTTCGATGAAAGAGGCGTAGCGCAGCCACAGGCCCGGTTGCACAGGCGGCTCGGCCGCGTTGATGCGGCCGAGCACGAAGCCGGAGGCGCCGATGCCCTGGAAGTACAGATCGCGCGCAAAGTCGTAGCCGCCGGGCCGCAACGGCGCGAGCGGCGGCGACAGCTTCGCCTTGAACTGCACGAAACTGCCGACCGGCGGCGCTGTGCCCTTGCGCACCGAGACCCGGACGCGCTCGGGTTTCTCGCTGAGGCGCGCAGCCTCGATGCGGTGGACGCGCACCACAATGCGGTCGGAGCGCTCGCGTTCCTCGCGCATCTCCACGAATCCGGCAATGTCCACGTTCCAGGCAGGCGCTTGCAGGACCGGATGGGCGATCAGCACGCGCTTGATGGTCGCCGTGGCAAATCCCGCAGCCGTTACAGCGAGCGCGAGCGCGACGGTAAAGCCGACCGGCCGGCGGCGTGCCGCAACGGCGATCGCGCTTGTGGCGACAAGCAGCGCAACCGCCGCCCACAGCGCCGGCTCATGATCGGCGGCGAAATAGAGGACGATGCCGAAGCCGTAGGCGATCGCGAGCCAGGGCAGCAGGCGGCCCGGACCGAGATCGGCCAGCACCCAGCCCTGCATGCGCTGGCCAGCTCTGGCCGCAAAATCGCGCAAACGCCCGGGCCAAATCCGCGCCGGCCGGCGACCGGCCGCACTCCACGGCCGCCATGTGGTGGCGCGCCCACGCGGTGCTTGCTGCTCGACCATCGCGCGGCCCCCCGGACGCCCGCGCTACCTCATGGCCCGCATATTATCGGATCAGCCCGCTTCAATCACTGCTGGCTTTTTCCCGCGGCGCCTGCCTCCTGCGCCTTCGCCCAACTGTCGCGCAGCCCGACCGTGCGGTTGAACACCAGCCGGTCCGCTGTCGAGTCCGGGTCGCGGGTGAAATAGCCCTGGCGCTCGAACTGCACCGGCGCGTCCGAATGACCCCCGGCCAGCGCCGGCTCGATCTTGCCGGACAGCACTTCGCGTGAATCCGGGTTGAGATCGGCGGCAAAGTCGCCGGCGTTCGGATCCGGCCGCGTGAACAGCGGATTGTACAGCCGCACCTCCGCCGGCACCGCGTCGGCCGCCGACACCCAGTGAATGGTCGCCTTCACCTTGCGCCCGTCCGGCGCATTGCCGCCGCGCGTCGCAGGATCGTAGGTGCAGCGCAGTTCCACCGCCTCGCCGGCCGCGTTCTTCACCGCCTCGCGGCAGGTGATGAAATAGGCATAGCGCAGCCGCACCTCGGCGTCGGGCGACAGCCGGTAGAATTTCTTCGGCGGGTTCTCCATGAAATCGTCGCGCTCGACATAGAGTTCGCGGCCGAAGCGGATCTTGCGGGTACCGGCGGCCGGATCGTCCGGATGATTGACCGCCTCGAGCTCCTCGCTCTGGCCTTCCGGATAGTTCTCGATCACCACCTTGAGCGGACGCAGCACCGCCATGCGCCGTTGCGCCGTTTTGTTCAGTACCTCGCGCACGCAAAAATCGAACATCGCCATGTCGACCACGCTGTTGGCCTTGGCAACGCCGACCCGCTTGATGAAATCGCGGATCGCGACCGGCGGCACGCCTCGACGCCGCAAGCCGGCGAGCGTCGGCATGCGCGGATCGTCCCAACCGCCGACATGGCCGCCGCGCACCAGCTCGGTCAGCACCCGTTTGGAGAGGACGGTGTAGGTGAGGTTGAGGCGGGCGAACTCGTACTGCCGGGCGCGCGACGGCACCGGCAGATTGTCGAGGAACCAGTCGTAGAGCGGCCGGTGGTCCTCGAATTCCAGCGTGCAGATGGAATGGGTGATGCCCTCGATGGCGTCCGACTGGCCGTGCGCGAAGTCGTAGCTGGGATAGATGTGCCACTGGGTGCCGGTGCGTGGATGCTCGGCATGCAGGATGCGGTAGAGCACCGGGTCGCGCAGGTTGATGTTGCCGGAAGCCATGTCGATCTTGGCGCGCAGCACCCGCGCGCCATTGGGAAACTCGCCGGCGCGCATGCGGCGAAACAGGTCGAGGTTCTCCGCGACTGGACGCTCGCGAAACGGGCTGTTCTTGCCCGGCTCAGTCAGCGTGCCACGGTTGGCGCGAATTTCGTCCTGCGACTGGTCGTCGACATAGGCCTTGCCGGCGCCGATCAAGTGCTCGGCCCATTCATACAGCCGCTCAAAATAGTCCGAAGCATGATAGAGGTGCTTGCCCCAATCGAAGCCGAGCCAACGCACGTCGGCCTCGATGGCGTCGATATATTCCTGCTCCTCCTTGGTCGGATTGGTGTCGTCGAAGCGCAGGTGGCAGCGGCCGCCGAATTCCTCGGCGATGCCGAAATTCAGGCAGATCGACTTGGCATGACCGATGTGCAGGTAGCCGTTCGGCTCCGGCGGGAACCGGGTCACGACGCTGCTGTGCCGCTTGGCATCGAGGTCCGCCTGCACGATGTCGCGGATAAAATCGCGACCAACCTCAGCGGGAGCAGCCTTGGTGGGAACAGTCTTGGTGGGAGCAGTTTTGGCGTCCGTCATGCGTCCGAACCTTGTTGACTGCCGCGTTGCTACCCGGACAGCCGCCGAAGTCAATGAGCGGGGATTTGGGCTGATACTTCTCGTCCCTCATATGGTACACGGGCGGCGCCTTGAAAACCGCTTTCCCGCCGTGACATGACCGAACAAATCGTCACCCGCTTTGCGCCCTCGCCCACCGGGTTTCTCCATATCGGGGGCGCCCGCACGGCCTTGTTCAACTGGCTCTATGCGCGTGGGCGCGGCGGCACGATGCTGCTGCGGATCGAGGACACCGACCGCGAGCGCTCCACCGATGCGGCGATCTCAGCCATTCTCGATGGGCTCAAATGGCTCGGCGTCACCTGGGACGGCGATACCGTCTATCAGTTCGCCCGCGCTGCCCGGCATCGCGAGGTGGCCGAGCAGTTGTTGGCCAAGGGCCTGGCCTATCGCTGCTATGCCAGCCCCGAGGAATTGGCGCAGATGCGCGAAGCGGCGCGCCGCGAGGGGCGGTCCAAGCTCTATGACGGACGCTGGCGCGATCGCGACCCGGGCGAGGCGCCGCCCGGCGTCAAACCGGTGATCCGGCTTAAGGCGCCGCTTACCGGAGAGACCGCGGTCGACGATCAGGTGCAGGGCCGCGTCACCTGGCAGAACGAGAATCTTGACGATCTCGTGCTGCTGCGTTCGGACGGCACGCCGACCTACATGCTGGCGGTCGTGGTCGACGACCATGACATGGGCGTCACCCACATCATCCGCGGCGACGATCATCTCACCAATGGCGCCCGCCAGACGCAGATTTACCAAGCGCTCGACTGGCGCGTGCCGGTGATGGCGCATATCCCGCTCATTCACGGACCGGACGGCGCCAAACTGTCCAAACGCCACGGCGCGCTCGGCATCGATGCCTATCGCGCCATGGGCTACCTGCCGGCGGCCTTGCGCAACTATCTGGTCCGGCTCGGTTGGAGTCATGGCGATCAGGAGATCTTCTCAACCGAGGAGATGATCGAAAAATTCGATCTGCCGCAGATCGGCCGTTCGCCGGCGCGCTTCGATTTCGCCAAGCTCGAAAGCGTCAACGGTCATTACATGCGCCAGGCCGCCGATGCCGATTTGCTCGCGGAATTGGAGCGGGTGCTGCCGCATGTCGCCGGCGGCGAGAACCTCGCTAAAAAGCTCGACCCGGACCTGCGCGGGAAGTTTTTATCCGCCCTGCCTGGCCTCAAGGAACGTGCCAAGACCCTGCTTGAACTCGTGGAGGGCGCTCGCTTTTTATTCGCGGACCGGCCCATCGCTCTGGACGACAAGGCGTCCGCCCTGCTGACGCCGGAGGCGCGGGCGATCCTGGTGGAACTCGCCGATGCGCTTGCCGCTGTCGAGCCCTGGACCGCGGAGACGACCGAGCAGGCCGTGCGCGCCCTGGCCGAGCGCAACGGGTCCAAGCTCGGCAGCGTGGCGCAACCTGTGCGCGCGGCGCTCACCGGCCGCACGACCTCCCCCGGCATATTCGACGTGCTGGTTGCGCTCGGAAAAGACGAGAGTCTGGGACGTCTGCGCGATCAGGCCGCCCCGCCCGCTCGCGCATGATCGCGCCCGGGATCGGTGGCCGAGTCGGCTTGTTCGCACGGCAAAAGGACATAGATGATTTGCTTCTGATACCGCCGAATGGCGCTATCTTGCAGCGCACACGGGGATAGGCTACCCAACGGGCCGCTCCGCGCAATCGAGGGTTCCGACCATGGACGCGAAGACCGGCGCCAAAAACAAGGTCGCCAAGCTCGCCGTTGGCGATCAGGACTGGTCATTCCCGATCTACGACGGGACAATCGGCCCCTCGGTCGTCGATATCAGCAAGCTGTATTCCGAGACCGGGATGTTCACCTACGATCCCGGTTTTACCTCCACGGGCAGCTGCGAGTCCAAGATCACCTATATCGACGGCGACGAAGGCATCTTGCTCTATCGCGGCTATCCGATCGAGCAATTGGCCGAGCACGGCGATTTCCTGGAGACCTGCTATCTCCTGCTCTACGGGGAGCTACCCACCGCCGCGCAGAAGTCAGACTTCGACAATCGCGTCACGCACCACACCATGGTGCATGAGCAGATGAGCCGCTTCTTCCAGGGCTTCCGGCGCGACGCGCATCCGATGGCGGTGATGACCGGTTGCGTCGGCGCGCTCTCGGCCTTCTATCACGACTCCACCGACATTTCGGATCCGCACCAGCGCATGGTCGCGTCGATCCGCATGATCGCCAAAATGCCGACGCTGGCATCCATGGCCTACAAATATTCGATCGGCCAGCCGTTCGTCTATCCCAAGAACGAGCTCGACTATTCCACCAACTTCCTGCGCATGTGCTTTGCGGTTCCGTGCGAGGAATATCGCGCCAATGCGGTGCTGGCGCGCGCCATGGACCGTATTTTTATCCTGCATGCCGACCATGAGCAGAATGCCTCGACCTCGACCGTGCGGCTCGCCGGCTCCTCGGGCGCCAATCCGTTCGCCTGTATCGCCGCCGGCTGCGCTTGTCTGTGGGGCCCTGCGCACGGCGGCGCCAACGAGGCCGCGCTCAAGATGCTGGCGGAGATCGGCACGCCCGAGCGCATTCCGGAATATGTCAAGCGCGCCAAGGATAAGAACGACAGCTTCCGCCTGATGGGTTTCGGCCATCGGGTCTACAAGAATTACGATCCGCGCGCCAAAATCATGCAGAAGACCTGCCACGAGGTGCTGGCCGAGCTCGGCGTCAAAGACGATCCGCTGCTCGACGTGGCGATGGAGCTCGAGCGGATCGCGCTACACGACGAATATTTCATCGAGAAGAAGCTTTATCCGAATATCGACTTCTATTCCGGCATCACGCTCAAGGCCATGGGTTTTCCCACCACCATGTTCACGGTGTTGTTCGCGGTCGCCCGCACCGTCGGCTGGATCGCGCAGTGGAAGGAAATGATCGAGGATCCGAACCAGAAGATCGGTCGGCCGCGCCAGCTCTATACCGGCGCCACCGATCGCGACTACGTGCCGATCTCGCGGCGGAAGTAATCTGATCGCATCACGCCACTTGCGCGATCACTGCGGCCAAGCGGCTATCTGCGATTGACAAACCTCACTCCGGCTTGCCGTCATAGGCCCAGGTCAGATAGGCGCCGGCCCAGGTGAAGCCGCCGCCGAAGGCCGCCATGATCAGCCGGTCGCCGGTCTTCAGCCGCTGCTCGTAGTCCCACAGGCAAAGTGGGATCGTGGCGGCGGTGGTGTTGCCGTATTTCTGGATGGTCAGCATCACCCGCTCCATCGGCAGCTTCATGCGCTCGGCGGTCGCCTCGATGATGCGCTTATTGGCCTGATGTGGCACCAACCAATCCACGGTGTCGGCGGTGAGCTGGTTGCGCGCCATCAGCGCGCTCGCGACCTCGGCCATGCGGGCGACCGCGAATTTGTAGACCGTCGCACCCTCCTGGTGGACATAGTGCAGGCGCTTGGCCACCGTTTCGGCAGTCGGCGGCATGCGGCTGCCGCCGGCTTGCTGATGCAGATAGCGCATGCCGGCGCCGTCGGCGCGGATTTCGGTGTCGTGCAGGCCCTCACCGTTTGAGCTCGGCTCGAGCAGAACAGCGCCGGCGCCGTCGCCAAACAGCACGCAGGTTGCGCGGTCGGTATAGTCGATGATGGCCGACATCTTGTCGGCGCCCACCACCACAACTTTCCGGAATTTTCCGGTGCCGATGAACTGACTGGCAACGGTCAGCGCATAGAGAAAGCCGGAACAGGCCGCCTGCACGTCGAAGCTGCCGATCTGCCCGGCTCCCACCATGTCGCAGACAATGTTGGCGGTCGACGGAAACACGAGATCGGGCGTCGTGGTGGCGCAGATCAAGAGATCTATGTCCTTCGGCGCGGTGCCGGTCTTGGCCAGCAAGCCGCGGACAGCCTCGGCCGCCATGTGCGAGGTGCCGAGCCCCTCGCCTTTCAGGATGCGCCGCTCCTTGATGCCGGTGCGTTCCGTGATCCAGGTGTCGGTGGTATCGACCATAAGCGCCAGAGCGTCATTGGTCAGCACGTCTTCCGGAACATGACCGTGCACGCCGGTGATCGCGGCTTTGATCGGATTTGGTGTGCTCACCAGCGGCCCTCCACCAGACTGCTGCGCGGCGATGGCGGCGCGCCGAGGGTAGCGTCCGGTGCCAGCAAGCCAAGCACGATGTCGGCGGCGCGCCGGCTCGGGGACGCCTGACCGATCTGCATGATGCCGTCGAGCCGGGCGAAGCCGTCGAGTTGCCGGCGCCGCTCCGGCGTCTCGCCGAGCAACGGCACCAGCGCGTCCGCCAGGTTTTGCGGCGTGCAGTCGCGCTGCAGGAATTCCGGAACGATATTCTCCTCCAGTACCAGATTGGCCAGAATAACCGACGGTACATTGATGGCAGCGCGTGCCACCAGTTCCTCGGTCAGCGACACTTTGTATGCCGCGACCATCGGTACGCCGGCGAGCGCCAGTTCGAGCGTCACGGTTCCGGATTTTACCAAGGCCGCGCGCGCCCCGCGAAAGGCGGCGTGCCTGTCGTCGGGCTCGGCCACGATGTGCACCGGCACCTGCCAACCCGCGGTCGCCTTCCGCACCCGGTCGGCCAGATGCGGCAGCGTCGGGATGACGATATCGAAAGGGATGCCCCGCGCATGCAGGTGCTCGACCGCTTCGCCGAAAATCGCGAGCAGGCGGCGGATTTCCACGCCGCGGCTTCCCGGCATTACCAACAGCACCGGTCGATCGGCCAGCCGGCCGCGCGCCTCGTCGGCATTCGGCCGCAACTCGGCGATCTCTTCTATCAAGGGGTGTCCGACATAGGTGCACGCCGGCCCACCAAGCCTGGCATGGACTTCCGGCTCGAACGGCAGCAGCGCCAGCACATGCTCGACATAGCGACGCATGGCGCGCGCGCGCCACGGCCGCCAGGCCCAGACCGAGGGCGAGACATAGTTTACAATCGGAATCGACGGCGCCGCACGGCGCACACGCCGCGCTACCCGATGGGTGAATTCGGGACTGTCGATGATCACCACGGCATCGGGCCGCGCCGCCACGGCGGCGCCGGCTGTCTCCCGCACATGCCGAAGCAATACCGGCAGCCGGCGAAGGAGTGCGGTGATACCCATGGTGGCGAAATCGTCGATCGAAAACAGGCTCGCGACCCCAGCGGCCGCCATATGGGGTCCACCGACGCCGGAGACCCGCAAGCGGGCGCCGAGACGCTCGCGCAGCGCCGCAATCAGCGCGCCCCCGAGGCGGTCGCCGGAAGCCTCGCCGGCCACCAGAAAGATATGCAGGGACCGCGCGCCGCCGGGATTGGAGACTGGCGACGTCATAGAGCGGCTTCTTTCGCGCCGATACCGATCACGAAAATATTGGCCGCAGCCGCGGCTTCGGCGACCTCCTGCGGCTCGGCAATGATGGTTTCGCCCGCCGCGAAAGCAATGCCGGCAAGGCCCGCGCACGCCACGCCCGCAACTGTATGCGGGCCGATGGTGGGCAGATCGAAGCGGCGGTCCTGCCCGCGCTTGGGCGCTTTCACCAATACGCCGACGCCTGGCGGCACCGGCACACGCCCGAGCGCGCGTAACTGGGCAATGCGTGCCAACATCTGGTCGGTACCTTCGACCGCCTCAACCGCCAGCACATGATTATTGGCGACCACCGCCGCCTGCCCAACGTCGAAATCCGCCATGGCGTCGATCACGGCCAGGCCGCGGGCAATGTCGATGCGATCGCGCTCGCTAGGCTGGCGTGTGCCGAGCAGGCCGGCCGGGGCCAAAATGTCCGGCGCCACCGCTTGCGGGGCGAGGACGCGGAAGCCGTGTTCTTCCAAGACGCGCGTAAAGGCCGACAGCATGTGATTGTCGCCGCCGCGAAACGCCATCATGATGCGCGGCAAGACGCGCAGCGTGCCGAGATCGAACCGCAATTGCCCGAGCCGCGGCCGCGCCAGCGTGCCCATGAACACGAGATCGCGGCAGCCGTCCTTGCGGGTGGTGCGCAGGAACCAGCCGAACTGCCCGAGCTGCGCCCAATGATGACGGAAGCGGGCGACCTGTTCCGGAGCGGCCCATCCGCGCACGGCATACAGCACCACCGGGCGCCCGCGGCGCTGCACCGCATCGGCAACCGCGAACGGCAGGGTGCCGCCGCCGCAGATGATTGCGAGCGGCCCTTCAGACGATGCCGCTTCCAACCCGCGCTGGTCCATCAGTCTGCGCCGTCGCCGGCCGCTGCGCCCTCGTGCCCGGCGCGCGGCTTCATCAAAGGCCGCGTGCCGCCATCGTGGATGAATGCGATGATCTTGCCCACGATCGGATCGCCTTCGAATTCGCGCGCCACCACCTCGATGCGGTCGGCAAAGCGTCCCTCCGCAAAGAACAACAAGCGATAGGCGCGCCGCAACCGGTGCATGTCGGCTCGCGACGCGCCACGCCGCCGCAAGCCGACGATGTTAAGGCCGACCAGCGCGCCGGTTTGCCCGAGCACAAACCCGAACGGAATGATGTCGTCGCGGGCGGCGGTCATGCCGGCGATCATGGCGCCCTCGCCGACCCGCACGAATTGATGCATGGCGGTGTGGCCGCCGAAGAAAACCTGGTCGCCGACTACCACGTGGCCGCCGAGCACCGAATTGTTGGCGAAGGTGACGTCGTGGCCGACCACGCAATCGTGGCCGACATGCGAGCCGACCATGAACAGGCAGCGGTCACCGACCCGGGTGACGCCGCGCCCTTCTTCCGTCCCGGTATTCATGGTCACGCTTTCGCGGATCTCACAATCCGTGCCGATCACGAGCCGGGTGGCGCCGCCGCGGTACTTGACCGATTGCGGCGGGGTGCCGAGTGAGCTGAATGGATAGACCACGGAGCGCTCGCCGATACTGGTGACGCCGGTGACGTTGACGTGGGAGATCAGCCGCACGCCGGCGCGCAGCTCGACCGCGGGCCCGATAGTGCAGTAGGGCCCGACTTCCACATCATCGGCCAAGCGCGCCCCCTCGGCGACACGCGCGGACGGATCAACACGCCCCACCACTACCCCTCCACGATCATCGCGCCGACCTCGGCTTCGGCCACTACCGTGTCGGCAACCCTGGCCTCGCCGCGGTACCACCACATGGTCTTGCGCTGCGCCAGCTTGGTCATGTGATACTCGATGGTATCTCCCGGCACCGCGGGCTTGCGGAACTTGGCCTTGTCGATGGTTAGGAAATAAACCAGGCTCGGCTTGGCGGTGCGCGCCCGGATGCACATCACGCCCGCGGTCTGGGCCATGCCTTCCACCATCAGCACGCCCGGGAAAACCGGGTTGCCGGGAAAATGTCCCATGAATTGCGGCTCGTTATAGGTAACGTTCTTGATCCCGATGCCGCTTTGGTCGCTCTGAATCTTGATGACCCGGTCGATCATCAGAAACGGATAACGATGCGGCAGCGCACGCAGGATCTCCGCGATATCCGCAGCCTCGAGCGTGGTCTCCGCTTCGTTCATTTCAGGCCTTCCATCACTGCGGGGCGTTGCGCGCGCCTGCCGGGCGCCCCTTCGCATCCTCTGCCAAGCGGCGCAACGCGGCCACCTGGCGGAAAAACTCCCGGCTCGGCATCGCCGGAGAACCGACCCATTTGCCCCCCGCCGGCACGTCCGTCATCACCCCGGCTTTGGCGCCGATCATCGCGCCCTCGCCGATGTGCAAATTGTCGGCGATGCCCACCTGGCCGCCGATCACCACATAGTCCTCCATCACCACGCTGCCGGAAATACCGGCCTGCGAGACGATGACGCAATGGCGTCCGATCGAAACGTTGTGGCCGATCTGTACCAGATTGTCGATCTTGCTGCCTTCGCCGATCGTCGTGTCGCGAATGCCGCCGCGATCGATAGCGGTGCCGGCGCCGATCTCGACATCGTCCTGGATGATGACGCGGCCGACCTGCGGCACCTTGCGATGACCGCCTGCCCCCATCAGAAAGCCGAATCCGTCCTGTCCGATCGAGCAGCCGGCATGGATGGTCACGCGGTCGCCAACCAGGGCGTTGGCAATGCAGACTCTTGGGCCGATCGCGCAATCACGCCCGATCCGCACATCGGGTCCGATGACAGCGCCGGCCCCGATCACGCTGCCGGCGCCGATCTCCGCACGCGGCCCGATGACGGCGGTTGGATCGACGGTGACACTGCTTTCCAGCCGCGCTGCGGGGTGAACCAGTGCGCCGGCGGCAACGCCCCCCGCTTCAAACAGCGAGGACGGCCTTAGCGCGCCGGGGAACAGCTCGCGCGCCACCTGCACAAAGGCGCGGTAGGGCTCGCGTGCGATAAGCACAGCGACCTGCGGGGATATGCGGGCGGCTAGTCGTTCGCCGGTCAAGCAGACGCCGGCATGGCTCTTGGCGGCCTGGTCGGCGAATTTTGGATTGTCGAGGAAGCTCAGATCGTCAGGAGTGGCGCGGTCAAGCGCGGCCACGCCGCGCACGCGCCGTTCCAGATCGGCGCCGGGACTTGGTTCGGCGGCGGTCAGCGCGGCAATCTCGCGCACCGTCAGTCCGGGGCCCTGCTTGAAAAAGAACGGCTCGGTCATGCGACCACATCCGTGGCGCGCCGCGCCGGCCCGATTAAAAATTCGCCCCGCCGGTGAAGCGGAACCACTGTATCCGATCGAACGACTGCTGGGTGATCGGATAGGCGAGGTCGAAACGGATCGGGCCGAGCGGCGACGCCCACAGGAGCCCGACGCCGACCGAAGAGTTGACGAACATGTTGTTGGTGGACGGAGTCAGTGTTTCGTTGGTCACGCTCCAGGTGGTCGCACCCCGGAAATCCCACAGCGAGCCGGCATCGGCAAAGACCGCGACTTTCACGCCGGAATCCTTGGGCAAGAAGTAGAGCGGGGTCTGCAACTCGACCGTAGCGCCCCAATACATCGTTCCACCCAAAGCATCCAGGGCGGTTCCCGGTGTCAGGTCGCGTGGGCCGATGCCCGACGGGGCAAAGCCGCGCACCAGGTTGGGCCCCATCTGGAAGTGGTCGAGCATGCGCACGCCGCCGTTGCCCCAGCCGAATATGTTGCCGCCCTGCAGGCGCACAAAGCCGACCACGTCGGGAATGACTTCATAAAAGGTCCGAAGGTCGACGGTGGTGCGGAGGAATTGCACGTCGCCGCCGACGCCGGCGAAGTCCTGCTTCAGGTCGGCGACAACGCCCGAGGTTGGACTGAGATTGTTGTCGAGGGTGTTGTAGTTGAGTGTATAGCCGACCAGCGACGTGACCACTGGGCCTTGCGCCAATTCCCGCCGTACCGCCAGCGATGCTTCTCCGTCGGAAAAGCAATTGAACCCGGTGGGATCGAAGAACGGACTGCTCGGAGAAGTCGTCGATGTGCAATTGTTGAGGTAAGAGGGCAGCGTTATTTCCTGCCGGTAGGCAGAATAGCGCAGCTGCAGCGAGAGATCTTCGCGCAGCGCAAAGCCGAGCCGGATGTTCCCGCCGATCGTGCGCGTGTCGTACGACACATAGCTCGAAGCCCGTTGTGTCTTCACGAAGGCATCGAGCCCAAGCGCCAGCCGATAGCCGAGGAAATACGGCTCCACGAACGACAGCTGGAAGCCGCTCGAATACTGGCCGTATTGCACCGATGCCTTGGCATACTGGCCGCGACCGAGCAGATTGCGTTCGCCGAGGCTGACCTCGCCCATGAATCCGTCGGCGGTCGAGAAGCCGCCGGCGACCGAGAATTCGCCGGTCGGCTGATCCTCTACGTCGACATTGACGATCACTCGATCGGGCGCCGAACCCGGCTCGGTCGTGATCTTCACGTTCTTGAAGAAGTTGAGGTTCTTCAAACGCCGCTCGGCGCGGTTGATCAGCGCCCGATTATAGGCGTCACCTTCCGCCACGTCGAATTCGCGGCGGATCACGTAGTCGCGCGTGCGGGTATTGCCGCGGATGTTGATCTGCTCGATGTAGACGCGCGCGCCCTCGTCGACCACAAAGACGAGGCTGACGGTCCGGTTGTCGTAGTTGCGGTCGGCCCGCGGGCGCACCCCGACAAACGAATAGCCTTGCCGTGACGCTTCGATCGTCATGTCCTCGACGGTCTTCTCGACCGCCTCGGCATTGTAGACATTGCCGGCGGAGGTGCGCACGCGCGACTGCAGCGCCGCGGCATCGACCGCCCGTACATTGGAGCGGACCTCGACTGAGCCGACCCGGTGCTGCTCGCCCTCATCGATCGTGAAGGTGATGATGAAGCCCTGGCGGTCGGGGTCGTACTCGGCCTGCGCGGCCAACACACGTACGTCGACGAAGCCGTGCTTCAGATAGAACCGGCGCAACAATTCGCGATCGCCTTCGATGCGGTCGGGATCATAAATGTCGGTGGTCTGCAAGAAACCGAGCAGCCAGCCGGTCTCTGCGGTCTTGATCACCTCTTTCAGGCGATAGGACGAATAGTTGTTGTTGCCGACAAAGCGGATGGATTTAACGCCGGTCTTCACGCCTTCGCTGACTTCGAATATCAGGTCGACACGGCCGTTCGGAAGCTCGATGATTTTTGGCTCGACGCGGACGTCGAAGCGACCGCTGCGCCGGTAGATTTCGACGATGCGCTGCACGTCCGACTGCACGATCGCGCGCGAAAATGTGCCGCGCTCCTTGGACTGGATCTCAAGCTTGACGAGATCATCCTTGACCTTGCGGTTGCCCTCGAAGGCGATCCGGTTGATCACAGGATTCTCGACCACGGTGACGACGATGCGGCCGCCGGGCCGGGTGATCCGCACGTCCTGGAACAGTCCGGTGCCGTAGAGCGCCTTGTAGGCCTCGTCGATCTGCGGCGCGTCGATAGTGCCGCGCGGGCCGGTCTTGAAATAGGAGCGGATCGTGCTGGCTTCGACCCGCCGGTTACCTTCGACCACGATGGACGCCGCGGTTTGGGCATAGGCCACCCCCGCGGTCACGGTGACCGCCCCCAGACCCAATACAATTCCGCTGAGGACCAAGCTGGCGACGCCGAGCCCTCGGATAACCCCCATACTCAATTTCATCCGCAACGCGCCCTTTATTGCCCTTGTGGCTGCCACACGACAGGGATCCCCCGGAGCCGCAAGAGCCCCGCTTCTACAAGGTTTCCGGCGGCCTGCAAACCGAACCCCCACCACTATTTCCCCTTTACTCCCAAAAAGTTGCCGATCGACAACTTTTTACGAAGCCGTCCATTTGGCCGCGATCTGAAGGATGTCATTGTAGGTTGCAAAGATCATCAACATCAAAACGAGAGCCAATCCCACCCGGAACCCCATTTCCTGGGCGCGCATCGACAAGGGCCGGCCGCGCACCGACTCGATGGCATAGAACAAAAGGTGACCACCATCGAGCAGCGGAACCGGGAACAAGTTCAGAAGGCCGATCGAAACCGAAAGAACCGCGGTGAGATGGAGCAGCGCCGGCATGCCCGCCGACGCCACTTGGCCGGACACCTGGGCAATCCGGATCGGGCCGCCAAGTTGGTCCGCGGTTTCGCTCCCGGCGATCACTCCCCCGAGATAGGACAGCGTGCGCTCGACCACGAACCAGGTTTCCTTCACGCCCAGCCACACCGCTTGTGGTGGGGGCACCGGCTGGAACTTGACGTCATCAGGGGCGAGCGAGCGGCTGATGCCCAAAACACCAATGCGATGGGTGTTGCCGAAGGTATCTTTGACTTCTTTGAGTGCCGGCGTCGCTTTGATCGGCAAGCGCACGCCGCCTCGCTCGACCACCACCTCCAGCAGCTGGCCGGCGCTGGTGCTGACGAGGCGTTGCATATCGGTAAAGCTTTCGATCGGCCGGCCATTAATCGAAATGACGATGTCGCCAGGCTGGAACCCGGCCGCGGCAGCCGCGCTATCGGGCTGGATAGTATCGACGCGTGGAGCCGCGCTCTGCTTGCCATACAACATGAACAAGCCGGCAAAAATCGCGATGGCCAATACGAAATTGGCCAATGGGCCTGCCACCACGATGGCCGACCTTTTGCCGACCGGCTGACTGACGAAGCTCTCGCGGCGCTCGTCCGCGCTCATCCGAGCCAGAGCCGCTTGGTCGGGCACGCTGGCGGCGTTCTCATCGCCCGCGAATTTGACGTAGCCGCCCAGCGGAATCGCAGACAGCTTCCAACGGGTGCCGTACCGATCGTTGAAGCCGAACAATTCGGGGCCAAATCCGATGGAGAAAACGAGGACTTTCACCCCGCACCAGCGGGCCACCAGGAAATGTCCCAGTTCGTGGAAGAACACCACGACCGTCAAAACGAACAGAAATGGGATGAGGTAGCTCAGCGCGCCCCCGCCCAGGGCGCCAATCCCCGACAAAAAGTCAAAATTCATAAGCCGACCGTCCCCCGCCCAGTGTGCTGTCCGCCACCGTCCCTAAACTACCTAGGATGCCTTTGCGGCAATTTCGGGCAAGAGATCACGCGCCAATAATCTTGAATTATGGTCAACGGCGAGCGCGTCCTCGATTGTGGCAGGCTCGCGCGTGAGCCCGCGACGCTCCGCGGCGTCCAATGTAGCCGCGACCAGAGCGGATATCCCGGAAAACCCGATCCGATGCGCAAGGAACTCGGCCACCGCCACCTCATTGGCGGCATTGAGCACGGTCGGCGCGCCGCCGCCCTCCTCCATCGCCCGGCGCGCAATCGCCAAAGCGGGGAACCGGACCAGATCCGGATGCTCGAAGCTCAATGTGGATAACTTGGCGAGATCGAGCCGCATGGCGGGGCCGGCGATGCGCTCCGGCCAGGCCAGGCAATGGGCAATCGGGATGCGCATGTCGGGGCTGCCGAGCTGGGCGATCAGCGAGCCGTCGCGAAACTCGATCAGGCCATGCACGATCGATTGCGGATGTACCAGCACGTCGATATCGGCGGGCGCGAGCGCGAACAGATGATGCGCTTCGATCAATTCCAGGCCCTTGTTCATGAGCGTCGCGGAATCGATGGTGACTTTCGGCCCCATCGTCCAATTGGGGTGACGTAGCGCCTGCTCCGGCGTTGCCGCGCGGATTGCCTCCGCGGTCCAAGTGCGGAATGGCCCCCCCGACGCAGTCAGGATTGCGCGCCGCACGTCTTCGCGCCGTCCGGCGCTGAGCGCCTGGAACAGGGCATTGTGTTCGGAATCCACCGGCAACACGGTGGCGCCCGCGGCCTTGGCGCGGCGCATGAACAGCGCGCCGGCACAGACCAGGCATTCCTTGTTGGCGAGCGCGACAATGGCGCCGCGCTCGGCGGCGGCCAGCGTCGGCCGCAGGCCGGCCGCGCCGGTGATGGCGCCCATCACCCAATCGGCCGGCCGCTCGGCGGCCTCGACCAAGGCTTCCGCGCCCGCGCCTGATTTAATGCCGGACCCGGCGAGCGCATCTTTCAATTCGCCATAAAGCGCCGGCTCGCCGACCGCGGCGAAGCGTGCACCGACCTCGCGCGCCAGCGCCGCGAGCGCCGCGGCGTTGCGGTTTGCCGTCAGCGCCTCGACCCGGAAGCGCTCACGGTTGCGTTTGAGCAGATCGATGGTGCTGGCGCCGATCGAGCCGGTGGCGCCGAGGATTGTCACCGAGCGCTCGGCCGCCGCCGGCTCGCGCGGTTGCGAACGCGCGAGCCGAATTGGTTTCTTCATTCGGTCACCACAATAGCAGACCGCGGGCCGGCATTTCCCAACCGCCGCGGACAAGACCAATCAGCATGGCCACAAAAGCAGCCGCCACGAATCCGTCGAGCCTATCCATCAGGCCACCGTGCCCGGGAATCAAGTGGCCGGAATCTTTGGCGCCGAACTTGCGCTTGAGCGCGGATTCGAACAGGTCGCCGGCTTGCGACACGGCGGACAATAATACCGCAATCATGGCAATTGCGGGTAGCCCCGACAGCCCAGCTATCTTGGCCAGGACGATGGCGGCGATCACGGCCGCGGCCAGTCCGGCGATCGCCCCCGACCAGGTTTTTTTCGGGCTGACCCGCGGCAGCAGCAGCGGCCCGCCAATGGCGCGGCCGGCGAAATAGGCGGCGATGTCCGTCGTCCACACAATGGCGAACAGCAACAGCACGGCGGTGAAGCCGTAAGCGTCGTCGGAGCGCAACAGGACCGGCGCAATGCCGATGGCGCCCGCATAGCATACGCCGCCCGCCGCCCAGCCGCGCTGGCCGCGCCCGCTCAGCGCCGCCGCGCCGAGCGTGCCCATCGCCAGCACAATGATGGCGCTCCTGAAACGATGCGCGCCGGCAAGCGCCAATGCCAATGCGAGGCCGGCTCCGCCCGCCATCAGCACGGAGCGCCGGTCAGCGCCTCCCATCAGCGAAGTCCATTCCCAAAACACAATGAGCGCCGCGACGCTCCAGAAGGCGACGAAAGGCCAGCCGCCGAGATAGGCCGTGCCGATCGCGAGCGGCGCCAGCACCACGGCCGAGGCGACGCGCAAGGCCAGTTCGCCGGCGCCGGATTGTGCGTCGCCCATCCTCACGAACCGGTTTGCGCGATCAGCCCGCCGAACCGCCGCTCGCGCCCGCGAAATTCCGTGATTGCGCTTTCGAGCGTGGCGCGATCGAAATCGGGCCAATAGGTCGGCACGAAGACCAGCTCGCTGTAGGCTGCCTGCCAAAGGAGAAAGTTCGACAGCCGCTGCTCGCCGCTGGTGCGGATGATGAGGTCGGGATCGGGCAGATCGGGCGCGTCGAGATATTGGCCCATCCGTTCCGCAGTCACCGCGCTCGCCGGCAGGCGGCCGGCGGCGACCTCGACGGCGAGCCGCTGCGCGGCGCGCGCGATCTCCTGGCGGGCGCCGTAGTTGAAGGCAACGACGAGGACGAGCTTGTCGTTATGTTTCGTCAGTTCCTCGGCTTCGTCGAGCAGCCGCCGGATGTCCGGATCGAGCCCTTCGCGATCGCCGATGATGCGCACCTGCACGGCGTTGCTGTGCAACTCGGCCAGATCATTACGAATGAAACGACGCAAGAGGCCCATCAGGTCGCGGATCTCGGACGGCGGCCGCGACCAGTTCTCCGAGCTGAAGGAGAAGATGGTCAGAATTCCGATGCCGAGATCGCCAGCGGCGCGCACGGTGCGGCGGAGCGCCTCGACGCCGCGCCGGTGTCCTTCGCTGCGCGGCAGGCCGCGCGCCGCGGCCCAGCGCCCGTTGCCGTCCATGATAATGGCAACGTGCCGCGGCACGGCAAATTCACCGATCGGATCAGTCGGCAGCGGTTCGGCCTTGCCCATTGTCATCGACCTCACACCGTGAGGATTTCCTTTTCCTTGGACGCCAGCATCCGGTCGATCTCGGCGATGGTTTCGTCGGTGGCCTTTTGCACTTGCTCGGTAGATCGCGTGTGCTCGTCCTCGCTGATCTTATGATCCTTCTCCAGCTTCTTCAGCACATCGAGGCCATCGCGCCGCACATGGCGGACCGCGACCCGCGCCGCCTCGGCATATTTATGCGCGACCTTGACCAATTCCTTGCGGCGATCCTCGTTCAGTTCGGGGATGCGCAGCCGCAGCACCTGCCCTTCGGTAGCCGGATTGAGCCCGAGATTGGCGCCGATGATGGCCTTTTCCACGGCATGCACCATCGACTTGTCCCAGACCTGGACCGAGATCATGCGGGGCTCCGGCACGCTGACGGTGGCGAGCTGGTTGAGCGGCATATGGGTACCATAGGCCTCAACCTGCACCGGTTCGAGCAGGTTGGCCGAAGCGCGGCCGGTGCGCAGCCCGCCGAGTTCCTGTTTCAAAAGCTGGGTGGCGCCCAGCATGCGCCGCTTCAGCTCGTTCAGGTCATGTGATGCGCTTGCCATGGCGCCCCCCCTGGATATCCGGCCGGATCACGCGACCGTCTCGCATCCTGTGCCCGCGCCGCGCGCCCGCGACGCTCACGAACTGACGACGGTGGCGCGCCCGCGGCCGCGCAGCACCGCCTCGACCGCTCCCGCCTCTCGGATCGAGAACACGATGATAGGCATCCGGTTTTCCCGGGCAAGCGCGAAGGCCGTGGCATCCATCACTTTGAGGTCACGATCGAGCGCCTCCTGATGGGTGAGCGCTTCGTAACGCTTGGCCTTCGGATTCTTCTTCGGGTCGGCGCTGTAGATGCCGTCGACGTCGGTAGCCTTGAGCACGGCTTCGGCGCCAAGCTCGGCCGCGCGCAGCACCGCGGCGGTATCCGTGGTGAAAAACGGATTGCCGGTGCCGCCGGCCAGGATCACGATCTGCCCGTCCGCGAGATGGCGCAGCGCATCGCGCCGCTCATAGGGTTCGCACACGCCCGGCATGGTCAGGGCCGACATGGTGCGCGCGGGTGCGCCGGCTTTTTCGAGCGCGGTTTCGAAGGCAAGCGCGTTCATGACCGTCGCCAGCATGCCCATCATGTCGGCGGTGACGCGCGGAATGCCCTGGGTGGAGACTTTGACGCCGCGAAAGATATTGCCTCCGCCCACCACCACGCCGATGCCGACACCGAGCGCGCGGGTGGCGGCGACGTCCGCGGCGATGCGCTCCAGCGTCGGTTGGTGAATACCAAAGTTATCCGGGCCCATCAGGGCCTCGCCGGAGACTTTCACCACCACGCGTCGGTAGAGCGGCTTGGCCATGGCGTTCGCTTCCCGGTCACCGTCGCACGGTTCGAGGGCCGGCGCCGACATGGCCGCTCACCCGCGGGACAGCGACCTATTCGGAGTCCTGCTTCTCGATGCCCTCGCCGACCGCAAAGCGCGCATAGCCCACGATCTTGATCGGGGCGCCGGCCTTACCTTCGGCTTCCTTCACTGCCTGCGCCACGCTCTTTTTGTCGTCGTGGATATAGCTTTGATCCAGCAGGCAAACCTCTTTGTAGAAGGTTTTGAGCCCTGATTCGACGATCTTGTCGATGACATTCGGGGGTTTTCCCTGTGCCTTGGCCTTGTCGGCAAGCACCTCCCGCTCGCGCCGTGTCACATCGGGATCGAGCCCGGACGCCTCGAGCGCCTGCGGACTGGAGGCGGCGACATGCATGGCCAGCATGCGGCCGAGCCGCGCCAGTTCGGCCCCATCGCCGGTCGACTCCAATGCGACGATGACCCCGATCTTGCCGAGGCCCTCGGCCACCGCGCTGTGCACGTAGCTCGCGATGATGCCCTTTCCGACTTCCAAAGAGGCGGCTCGCCGCAGGGTCATGTTCTCGCCGATGGTGGCGATGGCGCTTGCAACCGCCTCGCCGACCGTACCGTCGCCGATCCTGGCTGCCTTGATCGCCTCGACATCGTTGCCCGCGGTGAGCGCCACGTCAGCGATCATCTTCACCAGCGACTGGAACTGCTGATTGCGTGCGACGAAATCGGTCTCGGAATTGACCTCGACCACGACGCCCTTGGTGTCGGTGACCGCGACCCCGATCAGGCCTTCGGCGGCAGTGCGGCCGGCCTTCTTGGCGGCCTTGGCAAGACCCTTCTTGCGCAGCCAGTCGACCGCCGCTTCCATGTCGCCCGCGGTTTCGCCAAGCGCGGATTTGCAATCCATCATGCCCGCGCCGGTCTTGTCGCGGAGCTCCTTCACCATCGAAGCGCTGATGTTGGCCATGCGGGCATCTTTCGTTCAGCAGATTGGAAGACTAAATGGCCGGGACACCAGGGCGTTTACGCCCGTCTTCGACGGACTATGCCCGGCCATGACGAGGCGCGTTATTCCGCGGACAGTTCCTTGGATTGCGCGATCCAACCCTCGACGCGGCCCGGTAGACCGACCTCCTCGCCAATCTTGTGGGCGGCGTCCGGTCCGAGCGCGGCAATCTGCCAGTAGTGGAAGATGCCCAGGTCGTTGAGCTTTTTTTCGATCGTGGGCGAGACATGCGCTAGCTTCTTGAGGTCGTCGGCAACGCCACGCGGGCCGGACAACGCCTCGAAGCCCTCGCCGTCGGTTGCCGGCGGCAGCTCCTCGACGATCGGCTTGGCAGCGGCGCCGGTATCGACCCCGAGTTCGCCCTGGGCGCGCGAAATGCCGTCGAGGGCAGCCCGCGCCACCAGATCGCAATAGAGCGTGATGGCGCGCGCGGCGTCATCGTTGCCCGGCACGATGTGGGTGATGCCGTCGGGGTCGCAATTGGTGTCGACGATGGCGGCTACCGGCAGGCCGAGCCGCCGCGCCTCCTTGACCGCTATATCCTCCTTGTTGGTGTCGATCACGAACAGGAGGTCGGGCAGGCCGCCCATATCCTTGATGCCGCCGAGCGCGCGATCAAGCTTGTCACGCTCGCGTTGCAGCGTCAGCCGCTCCTTCTTGGTATAGCCGTGTGCTTCATTGGAGCTGAGCATCTCCTCAAGCGCGCGCAGCCGTTTGATCGATCCCGAAATGGTCTTCCAATTGGTCAGCGTGCCGCCGAGCCAGCGCGAATTGACGTAGTACTGCGCGCATTTCTTGGCGGCCTCGGCGACGGCGTCCTGCGCCTGCCGCTTGGTGCCGACGAACAGGATGCGCCCGCCCTTGGCGACCGTATCGCTGATCGCCTGCAGCGCGCGATGCAGCATCGGCACCGATTGCGCGAGGTCGATGATGTGGATGTTGTTGCGGGTGCCGAAGATGTATTCGCCCATCTTCGGGTTCCAGCGGTGGGATTGATGGCCGAAATGCACGCCAGCTTCCAAAAGCTGGCGCATAGAAAAGTCAGGAAGCGCCATGATCGTTCTCCGGTTGATCCGCCGCGGACCTGTGAGCTTCCCCCTTCCTTGCGGTCGGTTCGAGCCACCGGACGGCTGTTAGGCCAGGGTCCGCGTGTGAGATGGGCTGCATATAGCGACGTGGGCGCGGGTAAGCAAGGCAAAACCGGCTGACGCGCAAGGCAATAGCGGCGTCAGGGAGGGGTTGATGCGGCGATCCCGGAACAGTCACACGCTCGACGCGTTGATTGGCGCCAATGCGGCCCCTGCGGGGTGGGACGCTACAGGGCCTCGACCGTGACCACGCCTGGAATGGCCTTGATGGCGCCGGCGATCTGCGGAGAGACCTTGAATTTACCCGGCAGCTTGACTTCAACCTCGGCGCCCTCGGTGAGCAGCAGCACGATCGAGACATCGCCATCCGCGCGATCGGGAGCGGAGCGAGCAGCTTTCGCCGCGGTCGGCTCGAGCCGTTTGGCCACGCTCTCGATCGGCGTCTCGTTGCGCAGAAACACCCGTAGGCCTTTTTGCAGCTTGGCGGCGGCCTGATCGAGCGGCTCGACCATCTGAATGCGGGCGCGCACATCGTCGCCCTGCATTTCCGCCGACAGCGCCAGCAGCACCGCGCGGCCGGGCTCGAGCAGATCGCGAAACTGCTGCAGCCCTTCGGAAAACACCACCGCCTCGAAATGGCCGGTCGGGTCGGACAGGCCGATGATGCCCATTTTGCCGCCGGTGCGGGTGCGCCGTTCGGTGCGCGCCACCACGGTGCCGGCGACGCGCCCGGCACTGACGCCCGCCTTCACCCCGCGCGCGAACTCCACCCATGACTGCACGCGCAAACGCTTGAGGGTTGCCGCATAGTCGTCGAGCGGATGCCCGGAGAGAAAAAAGCCGATGGCGTCGAATTCCTTCTGCAGCCGCTCGGCCGGTAGCCACGGCTCCACCGTCGCCAGCGTCAGCGGCGACTGCGCCGAGGGCCCCCCGAACATTTCCGACTGCCCCATCAGCACGCCCTCATGGGTGCGCTGGGCGGCGTGCAGCATGGCATCGACCGCGGCAAAGGCGCAGGCGCGGTTCGGCTCAAGCGTGTCGAACGCGCCGGCAGCAGCCAGGCTTTCCAACACCCGCTTGTTGACCGCGCGCGGATTGATGCGGGTGGCGAAATCCGAGAGCGAAGTAAACGGCCGGTCGCCGCGCGCCGCGATGATCGATTCGACGGCCTGGCCGCCGACGCCTTTCAACGCCGCCAGCGCATAGTGGATGGTGTTGCCGTCCACATCGAAGTCGACGCCGGAGCGGTTGACCGACGGCGGCTCGACCTTGATGCCGAGCCGCTCGGCTTCGGCGCGGAATTCCGCCAGCTTGTCGGTGTTGCCCATGTCTAGCGTCATCGAGGCCGCGAGAAACTCGACCGGATAATTCGCCTTCAGATAGGCGGTCTGATAGGCGACCAGCGCATAAGCTGCGGCGTGGCTCTTGTTGAAACCGTATTCGGCAAAACGCTCAAGCAGATCGAAGATGGCGTCGGCCTGGCTGCGATCGACCCCGCGCTCGACTGCGCCTTTGACGAAATCGGTGCGTTGCGCCCGCATCTCGGAGCGGATCTTTTTGCCCATGGCGCGGCGCAGCAGATCCGCTTGGCCGAGCGAGTAGCCGGCCAGGATCTGCGCCGCCTGCATCACCTGCTCCTGGTAGATGATGACGCCGAAGGTCTCGCGCAGCACCGGCTCGAGCTTGGGATGGATGTAGTCCGGGATCTCCATGCCGTGCTTGCGTGCGCAATAGGTCGGGATATTCGCCATTGGGCCCGGGCGGTAGAGCGCCACCAGCGCGATGATGTCCTCGAAACGGTCCGGCCGCATGTCGAGCAACGCCCGACGCATACCCTGACTTTCCAATTGGAAGATCCCTACCGCCTCAGCGCGCGAGAGTTGCGCGTAGGTCTTGGCGTCATCGAGCGGAATGGCGGCGAGATCGATCTCAACGCCACGCTTGCGAATGAGCCGCAGCGCAGTTTCCAAGACGGTCAGCGTCTTCAGCCCGAGGAAGTCGAATTTCACCAGCCCCGCCTGCTCGACCCATTTCATGTTGAACTGGGTGACCGGCATCAGCGATTTCGGATCGCGGTAGAGCGGCACCATCTCGGTCAGCGCCCGTTCGCCGATCACGATGCCGGCGGCATGGGTGGAAGCATGGCGATGCAGGCCTTCCAGCTTCTGCGCGATGTGGAAGGCGCGCTTGACCACCGGCTCGCGGTCGCGCTCCGCCTGCAGGCGCGGCTCGTCATCGATGGCGCGGCCGAGCGAGATCGGATTGGTCGGGTTCTGCGGCACCAGCTTGCAGAGTTTGTCGACCTGGCCGTAGGGCATCTGCAGCACGCGTCCGACGTCGCGTAAGACACCGCGCGCCTGCAGGGTGCCGAAGGTGATGATCTGCGCCACCTGGTCGCGGCCGTATTTGCCTTGCACGTAGCGGATCACCTCGTCGCGCCGGTCCTGGCAGAAGTCGATATCGAAGTCCGGCATCGACACGCGCTCGGGATTGAGGAAGCGCTCGAATAGAAGGCCGAAGCGGATCGGGTCGAGATCGGTGATGGTCAGCGCATAGGCAACCAGCGAGCCGGCGCCCGAGCCGCGGCCAGGGCCGACCGGAATGCCTTGCGACTTCGCCCACTGAATGAAATCGGCGACGATCAAGAAATAACCGGGATAGTTCATGCCCTCGATGACGCCGAGCTCGAAGTCGAGCCGCTCGCGATAGTCGTCGGGGGTGCGGCCGGGGGCGAGGCCGAGCGTCGCCAAGCGTCGCGTCAGTCCCTCCTCTGCCTGGCGGCGCAGTTCGGCGGGCTCGTCGACCGGCTTATCGCCGACCACGGTGAAGCGCGGCAGGATCGGGGCGCGGGTCTGCGGCCGGAAAGAACAACGTTGCGCGATCTCCACGGTCGAGGCGATCGCTTCCGGCAGATCGGCAAACAAAGCCGCCATTTCGGCGCGGGTCTTGAAGCGATGCTCGGCCGTGAGCTGACGGCGGTCGGTCTCGGCCACCACGCGCCCTTCGGCAATGCAGATCAAAGCGTCGTGCGCCTCGTAGTCTTCGGTCTGGCCGAAGAACGGCTCATTGGTCGCGACAATGGGAATACCGCGGGCGTAGGCGATCTCGATCAGCGCCGGCTCGGCCAGGCGCTCGGCCGCCATGCCATGGCGCTGCAGCTCGACATAGAGGCGGTCGCCGAACAGGCGCTGCAGCATCTCGCAACGCGCCGCGGCCAGCGCGCCCTGCCCGGCGACGATCGCGGCGTCGAGCGGTCCACCCGGGCCGCCGGTCAATGCGATCAGGCCATCGGTCTCGCCATCGAGCCAATCGAGCTTGATATGCGGCGGCTCGTTCGGCGGCGCCTCCAGGAAGGCGCGGGAATTGAGCCGCATCAGGCTACGATAACCGTTCTCGCGCGCGGCCAACAGCACGATGCGCGGACGTTGCTGCGTTGGGCCCCCATTGCGCGGCCCGTTCTCCTGATCGGCGAAATCCACCGCGAGCGCAGCGCCGACAATCGGCTGGATGCCGGCGCCGGCCAGCTTGTCGGAGAATTCCAGCGCACCGAACATGTTGTCAGTATCGGTGAGCGCCAGCGCGGGCTGCCGGTCGGCCTTGGCGAGTTCGCACAGCCGCGCAATGGTCAGCGCGCCTTCCAGCAGGGAATAGGATGAGTGTACGTGCAGGTGCACGAAGCCCGGATTGGCCATGCGGTTCCCTGTGATTCTCAATAAAGGACGATGGTGGGACTCGCCTTAGGCGCTGTCCACCGCTAGCACGGGAACTGCGCGACGAATGCGCCTTTTCCCCTGGGGCTGGCCGCTACAAGGTGGCAATCACCTGCGCCCAGATCACGATCATACCGACAAACAGCGCAAGCGAGGTCAGAGCGGCGGCTTCTTCGATAACGGCGCGAAACATGGCGTCCCTCCTCAAGTGAACGGACGGAGAACAATGTTCCTTTTTTGTTCGCGCGTCAAGCGAATGAAACGGCCGGGGCATTTCTTCAGGAAATGGCGGTTAATACTTTTCCATTTCGACGAAAGTCATTTCAATGCAGGGACTTGAGGCTTAACCCATTTCAATCACCTGCCCGTCCCGCAAGGTCACGCGACGGTCCATGCGGGCGGCGATGTCCATGTTGTGCGTCGCGACAATGATGGCGAGGCCGGAGGCCCGCACCAGCTGCGCCAACGCCTGGAACACATGGTCGGCCGTGCGCGGGTCGAGATTCCCCGTGGGCTCGTCGGCCAGCAGGATGCGCGGTGCATTAGCGACCGCGCGCGCGATCGCCACCCGCTGCTGCTCGCCGCCCGACAATTCCGCTGGGCGGTGGTTGATGCGGTTTTCGAGGCCGAGATAACCCAGCAGTTCGGCGGCGCGGCGGTCGGCCTCCGCACGCGGCAGACCGCGGATCATCTGCGGCAGCACGACGTTTTCGATCGCCGAAAATTCCGGCAGCAAATGGTGGAATTGATAGACGAAACCGATCTCGGTACGGCGGATGCGGGTGCGGTCGCGGTCGGGCAGCTGCGAGGTCGCCACCGAGTCGATGTAAACCTCGCCGGCATCCGCATGTTCGAGCAAGCCGGCGATATGCAGCAGCGTCGACTTGCCGGCGCCGGACGGCGCCACCAGCGCGACCGACTGGCCGGGCCAGACCGCGAGTTCGGCGCCTTTGAGGATTTCCAGCAGCGCGTCGCCCTGCCGGTAATAGCGCTCGATCGCGTGCAGGAAGAGGATGGGGTCTTCGTCGCGCGCGGGGCCCGGGTCGCTCATCTGGTCCCTTTCACTCGTAGCGCAGCGCTTCGACTGGATCGAGCCGCGCGGCCCGATACGAGGGATAGAGCGTTGCCGCGAGCGACAACAGCAACGCCATCACCACGACAGCGAAGGTCTCGCCGGGATCCATCTGGGCGGGCAGGCGCGACAGGAAATACAGCTCGGGCGAAAACAGCTCAGTGCTGGTGAGCCAGGAGATGAACTGGCGGATCGACTCGATGTTGAGACATACCACCAGTCCCAGCAGGAAACCGACCAGCGTTCCGACCACCCCGATGGCGGCGCCGGTGATCAGGAAGACACGCATGATGGAACGTTGGGTCGCCCCCATGGTGCGCAGAATGGCGATGTCGTGACTTTTGTCCTTCACTAGCATGATCAGGCCGGAAATGATGTTGAGCGCGGCCACGAATACGATCAACGTCAGGATCAAAAACATCACATTGCGCTCGACCTGCAACGCGTTGAAGAACGTCGAGTTGCGCTGCCGCCAATCCACCATGAAAATCGGCCGCCCGGCTGCCTCGGTGATGAGCTTGCGGAAACGGTCAATGCGGTCGGGATGGGTAGTGTAGACCTCGATAGCGGTGACGTCGCCGGAGCGGTTGAAATAGGTCTGCGCCTCGGTGAGCGGCATGAAGACAAAGGCAGCGTCGTATTCCGACATGCCGATCTCGAACACCGCCGCTATCTTGTAGGCCTTGATGCGCGGCACGGTACCGAGCGGCGTCACCGCCCCGCGTGGCGCCACCAGCGTCACAATATCGCCTGAGCGCAGCGACAATTGATCGGCGAGGCGGCGTCCGACCAGCACCCCCTGCCCTTCGTCAAAGCCTTCGAGCGTGCCCTGCTTGATGTTGTTGGCGATCGAGGGAAGCTTGCTGAGATCGGCGACCCGCATCCCGCGCACCAGCACGCCGGAGGCGTTGAACGGCGACGACGCCAGCGCCTGGCCTTCCACGATCGGCGCCGCCAGCACGATGCCTTCGATGCCTGCCACCCGCGCAGCGACCTGCTCCCAATCGGTGAGCGGCGATTCCAGTGGCTGGATCAACAGGTGTCCGTTGAGGCCGAGGATCTTGTCGAGCAGCTCCTTGCGGAAGCCGTTCATCACCGCCATCACGATGATCAGCGTGGCGACGCCGAGCATAATGCCGAGAAAGGAAAAGCCGGCGATGACCGAGATGAATCCTTCCTTGCGCCGCGCCCGCAGATAGCGCAGCGACAGCATCCATTCGAAAGGCGCGAAAGCACGGGTGCCGGTGGGTTCACTCATCAATCGCTCTTCCCCGCCACGGTTTCACATGATTCTGGCCGATTCACGCCATCCGGAAGCGGGCAAACAGCGGCAGCACACAGATTCATGAGCCAAGCCGCTTCATGAGCCAAGCCGCGCGATGGCGTCGACCGGGCTCATAAGTTCGCGCGAGCCATCGGCGCGGCGTTTGACCTCGACCTTGCCCTCCGCCAGTCCCTTGGGACCGACCAGAATCTGCCAGGGAACCCCAATCAGATCGGCGGTGGCGAACTTGGAGCCCGGCCGCTCATCGAGGTCGTGATAGAGCACGTCGATACCTTTGGCTGTGAGCGCGCGATAGAGGTTTTCGCTGGCGGCATCGGTGTCGGCCGCGCCCTGCTTGAGATTGAGGATTGCCACTCTGAACGGCGCCACCGCTTCCGGCCATTTGATGCCGGCATCGTCGTGATAGGCCTCGATGATGGCGCCGACGAGGCGCGATACCCCGACGCCGTAGGAGCCGCCGTGGACCAGCCGCTCGACGCCGTCCGGGCCGGTCACCTGGGCCTTCATCGGCTCGGAATATTTAGTGCCGAAATAGAAGATCTGCCCGACCTCGATGCCGCGCGTCTGCATGCGCTTTTCGGCCGGCACCTCACGCTCGAAGCGCACGACGTCGTGCACGTCCTCGGTGGCGGCGTAGAGACTGGTCCAGGGCTGCACATGGGCCGTGAGGTCTGAAGTGTAGTCGATGTCGGCGCCGGGAACCGGAAGCGCGAGCACGTCCTTGTTGTAATAGACCGCCGACTCCCCGGTCTCCGCCAGGATGATGAATTCGTGCGACAGGTCGCCGCCGATCGGTCCGGTTTCCGCCGCCATCGGGATGGCTTGCAGCCCCATGCGGGCAAAGGTCCGCAGATAGGCGACGAACATCTTGTTGTAGGAGACGCGCGCCGCCGCCTCGTCGATGTCGAAGGAATAGGCATCTTTCATCAGGAATTCGCGCCCGCGCATCACCCCGAAGCGCGGCCGCTGCTCATCGCGGAATTTCCACTGGATATGATAGAGGATTTTCGGAAGTTCGCGGTACGAGCGCACATAGGCGCGGAAAATTTCGGTGATCATCAATTCGTTGGTCGGCCCGTACAGCATGTCGCGCTCGTGCCGGTCCTTGATGCGCAACATTTCCGGACCATAGGCGTCGTAACGGCCCCCCTCGCGCCACAGATCGGCAAGTTGCAATGTCGGCATCAGAAGCTCGACCGCGCCGGCACGATCCTGCTCCTGGCGCACGATCTGCTCGATCTTCCGCAACACGCGATGGCCGAGGGGCAGCCAGGCATAGATACCGGCCGCCTCCTGCCGCAGCATGCCGGCGCGCAGCATCAGCCGGTGCGAAACAATCTCGGCTTCCCGCGGCGCTTCGCGTAGGGTGGGCAGGAAATAGTGGGACAATCGCATCGGCGGGGCTCTGGAATCGGCGGCATGGGACGCCGGCCGAGTGAAACCGGAACCGGCCGGAAAAAACAAGGGCTATCAAGGTGTTCCGGCTTCATATTCGTGTCATCCGTGACCGGCAAGATGTGCCCGTCCGAACGGCGCTCCGGTCCGCCTTCCGTGGTGCGTGACAGGTCCTGCACGGTCAGGTAGCGTGCATTGGTGGGTGGGGCGTCGTTGTTACCCCCATCCGCTGCGGTCTGAGTCTAGGGAGCTATTAAACGCGTGGCCCCGAAACGGGGGCGGAAAAGTGAGTAAGAATTGCGTAGCAGCAGCAGGGCTTTGGCCCTGCTCTTTTTTAAGGCTGCGGCAGCCAGCGCGCCAAATCGTCGAGCGTCACCAGCTGATAGCTGTAGATGACGAACCATGCCGCGAACACCACGGCCGCAACGATGGTGGTCCAGAACAGTTTCATTCCGAGCTTGGGGATCGCCGGCGCGCCCGGATCGCTGCCGGGGGCGATCGCTTTGCATTCCTGCTGGCTGCGTACGCCCCAGGGCAGCACGGCGAACAGCACCACCCACCAGATGACGAAGTAAATCGCGAGCGCAGTGATCAACGACACGGCAAATCACCCTTCCCGCTGCGGCCAAGGCAAGGTCAGGCCTGTTCAATCTCAATCAGCGTGCCGCAAAAATCCTTGGGATGCAGGAACAGCACCGGCTTGCCGTGGGCGCCGATCTTAGGCTCGCCGTCGCCGAGCACGCGGGCGCCCGCCATCTTCAGCTGGTCGCGTGCCGCCTTGATATCAGCCACCTCGTAGCAGACGTGATGGATGCCGCCGTCGGGGCTGCGCTCGAGGAACTTGGCGATCGGTGAGGCCTCGCCCAGCGGTTCGATCAGCTCGATCTTGGTATTGGGCAGGGTGATGAAGACGGTGGTGACGCCGTGCTCGGGCTGCGGCACCGGCTCGGACACCTGCGCGCCCAAGGTGTCGCGATAGAGCCGCGCCGCCTTGGCGGCGTCGCGCACCGCGATAGCGACGTGGTTCAGCCGTCCAATCATGCCGTCTCCGGAAATTCTTATAGCGTCAACACGTGCACATGACACGTCGGCTTCTTACGCCAGGCGGCGCCCAGCGCCGAGCGCGCCGCCTTGCTGGCTGCCTCGGCGACCGCATCGGGGTCGCGTCGGCGCGCCCGCGGCATCGACTGCAAGGCGCCGACGATGGCGTCATAAACCACCTCGGCCAGCTTGCGGCCTTCGGCATCGATTTCAGGAATTCCTGTGAGCGCGATGTCGGGATCGGAAACCAGCTCGCCGCGGTCGGACACTGCGAGCGCGATCGAGATGACGCCGGCAAAGCCAAGACGGCGGCGCTCCGGAACCGTGCGCGCATCCGCATCGACCAACAGCGCGCCGTCCTTGTACAGGCGTCCGGCCGGCACCTCGTCGATAATGCCGGGATCGCCGGGCGCCAGCCGCACCAGATCGCCGTTGCGGCATTGCAGCACCTTGGGCACGCCGGCGCGGCGCGCCAATTCGCCATGCTCGGCCAGGTGCAGCGCCTCGCCGTGTACCGGGATCAAGAGTTGCGGACGCACCCAGCTAATCATGTCTTCCAGCTCGGCGCGGCGCGGATGGCCGGAGACGTGGACCAGATGGGTGCGGTCGGTGATCACTTCGACGCCCTGATCGACCAGCCCGTTGATGATGCGCGATACCGCCTTCTCGTTGCCGGGAATGGCGCGCGAGGAGAAGATCACGCGATCCCCGCGTGAGAAGGTGACCACCGGGTGCTCGTCGGCGGCGATGCGCGCCAGCGCCGCGCGCGGCTCCCCCTGGCTGCCGGTGCACAGCGCCACCACCTTGTCGGGCGGCAGATGGCCGTAAACATCCATGGCGCGGAATTCCTGGATGCCGTCGAGATAGCCGGTCTCACGCGCCACCTGGGCGATCCGTTCCATGGCGCGGCCGACCAGCACGACCTCGCGGCCGCAGGCAGCGGCGGCTTCGGCAACGGCGCGGATGCGCGCTACATTGGAGGCGAAGGTGGTCACGCCGACCCGCCCGCGCGCGCTCTTGATCAGTTCGGCAAGCGACTTGGCGACATCGGTTTCCGACGGCGAGCGGCCCTCGCGCACCGCATTGGTGGAATCGCCGAGCAGCGCCAGGCATCCCGCATCGCCGAGCGCCCGCAGCTTGGCCTCGTCGGTCGGCGGCTCGATCATCGGTGTCGGATCGATCTTCCAATCGCCGGTATGCAGCACGGTGCCGAGCCGGGTGCGAATGATCAGCCCGTTGGATTCCGGTATTGAATGGGCCATCGACACCATTTCGATGTCGAACGGACCGAGGGTGAAGCGTCCGCCGAGTGGAACGACCTTGACCGGGATTTCCAGAGCGCCCGGCTCGCCGCGCCGCTTGGCGTCGAGCAGGGCGGCGGTAAACGGCGTGCCGTAGAGCGGCACTTTCAGCTGCGGCCAGAGATCGAGCAGCGCGCCGAAATGATCCTCATGGGCATGGGTGAGCACGATGCCGAGCAGATTGCGGCGCTCTTCCACCAAGTAGCGGATGTCGGGGAAGATCAGATCGATGCCCGGCAGATCGTCGCCGGCAAAAGAGACTCCGAAATCGACCACGATCCATTGCCGGTAGCCTGGTGGGCCGAGGCCATAGAGCGCGAGATTCATGCCGATCTCGCCCACCCCACCGAGCGGCGCGAACACAAGCTCATCACCGCCCACTGCCATTATGTGCCGCTTTCCCGGCCGGCGGGATCGACGGCAAGCACGTCGCCGGCGGCAACCAGTTCGGTGCGTCCGTCCGTCAGCACCAGCATCAGGCGTCCAGCATCGTCGACACTCTCGAACCGGCCGGCGAGCTCGCGGTCGGCCAGGCGCACACGAATCTCATCGCCACGGCCCGAGGCGCGCGCGAGCCAATCGGTGCGGATGGTGGAAAAGCCTTCCCCGGCATTCCATTGCGCAAGCCGCCCGAGCATCTTGCGAGAGAGCGCCGCAAACATGATGGCCGGCGACACGCTGGCATCAAGCGCGGCCAGATCGGTGGCGGGGAAATCGGTCTTCTTCGGATGGCTCGCGCAATTGATCCCGACACCGACAGCCACCGCGCCGGGCTTTTCCTCGCTGCCAGCCTCGCCTTCGATCAGTATGCCGGCGAATTTTTTGCCCTTGAGCAAAAGATCGTTCGGCCATTTGATTTCGAGCAGCGGCTTAAGCTCCGGGGCCACGTCGACCACCGCATCGTGGACCGCGAGCGCCGTCACGAACGACAATTGCGGCCAGTGCTCGGGTGGCGCCGCATCGGTCAGCAACAGGCTGGCATAAAGATTACCGCGCTCGGAGATCCATTTGCGGCCGCGCCGCCCGCGCCCGGCGGTCTGCCGGCCGGCGGTGATCCATAAGGGGCCGCTCTCGCCCTTGCGCGCCATGGCGAGCGCTTCGGTATTGGTCGAGCCAAGCTGGTCGTGCGTCCGAAGTCGCACGCCTGCCGCGGATGCCGTGGGATCGAGTTGCATGCGTTAAAACAGAGATTTCGCCGCGACGCGGGCGGCGTCAACGAGCGGTCCCGGATAAACGAAGTATAACAGATTGAACAGTCCGGTGACGGCAAGCACCACCTTGAGCTCGAGCGGCATCCGCTCGAACGATTTGGCCGGCTCGTCGAAATACATGATCTTCACGATCAGCAGATAGTAATAGGCGCCGACCACGCTTGCGAGCACGCCGATGACCGCAAGGGTGAATAATCCGGCCTGAATGGCAGCCAGAAACACGTAGAATTTTGCGAAAAACCCGGCAAGCGGCGGAATTCCGGCGAGCGAAAACAACAGCATCGCCAGAAAGAACGCCATCGCCGGCTTGGTGCGGGCGAGCCCGGCAAGATCATAAATGTCCTCGACCATCTCGCCGTCGCGGCGCATCGAGAGGATGCAGGCGAAGGCCCCGAGCGTCATGGCGACATAGATCGCCATATAGACCAGCACGCCCTGCACGCCTTCCGCGGTTCCGGCGGCCAGCCCGATCAGCGCAAAGCCCATATGTCCGATGGAGGAATAGGCCATCAGGCGCTTGATGTTGCGCTGGCCGATGGCGGCGAAAGCGCCGAGCAGCATGGAGGCGATGGCCACGAACACCACGATCTGCTGCCATTGCGGCACGATCTCGGGAAATGCCACCACTGCGGTGCGCACGAACATGGCAATGCCGGCGACCTTCGGAGCGGCGGCGAAAAAGGCGGTGATCGGCGTCGGCGCGCCTTCGTAGACGTCCGGCGTCCACATGTGGAACGGCACCGCCGAGACCTTGAAGCAGAAACCGGCGAACAGAAAGACCAGCCCGAAGATCAGGCCTAAGCCGAGCCCGCCCTGCCCGGTCGTCGCCTTGGCGATGCCGGCAAAGCTGACCGTGCCGGTGAAGCCATAGATCAGCGAGGCGCCGTACAGCAGCATTCCAGAGGACAGCGCGCCCAGCACAAAATATTTCAGCCCGGCTTCGCTCGCGCGCACATTGTCGCGATCGAACGCGGCGACCACGTAGAGCGCGAGGCTCATCAGTTCGAGGCCCAGATAAAGCGCGATCAGGTCGGATGCCGAGATCAGCATCAGCATCCCGGCGGTAGAGAGCAGGATCAGGACCGGATATTCGAACTTCAGCTTCCGGTCGCGGCCGAAATAGTCGAACGACATCAGGATCGCCACCGCCGAGCCGGTGAGCGCCCATTGTTTCAGAAAGCGCGCGAACGGATCGAGCACGAAACTGTCGCCGAAGGCAGTGAGCGTGCCCTCCGGCAGCCCAGCGATGATCACGCCAGTCGCGATCAGGAGCACGATAGCGAGCCAGTTGACCAGGACAGCCGAGCGGTCGCCGCGGAAGACCCCGAGCATCAGCAGCGCCATGGCACCGACCACGAGCACGATCTCCGGCAGGGCCGGCAGTAGCTCGCGGAATTCGAACGTTTCGCTCATGGGGTTCCAGGCCGCATCGTCAGTAAGGCAGCAGCGCCGCGGTCTTCGCCGCGCTCAAGGCCTTGTTGTAGTTCTCAAGCAGTTGGGTGACCGCCGCCGCCGAGAGGTTGAGCACCGGCTGCGGGAAAATTCCGAACAGGATGGTCAGCACTGCCAGCGGGCCGAGCGTGATGATCTCCCTGTAATCCAAATCCTTGACGGCGGCGAGCCGCGGCTTGTCCAGCACCCCGAAAATCACCTTGCGATAGAGCCAGAGCGCATAGGCGGCCGACAGGATGGTGCCGATGGTGGCGAGTGTGGCGGTCCAGATGCTGACCTTGAATGTTCCGATCAGGGCCAGGAACTCGCCGATGAAACCCGAGGTCCCCGGCAACGCCACATTGGCGAGCGTGAACACCATGAACGCCGCGGCATAGAGCGGCATGCGGTTGACCAGGCCGCCATAGGCCGCGATCTCGCGGGTATGCACCCGGTCATAGACCACGCCGACGCTGAGAAACAGCGCGCCCGACACGATGCCGTGGGAGATCATCTGGAAGATGCCGCCGGCCACACCCTGGCTGGTGGCAGCGAAAATTCCCATGGTCACGAAGCCCATATGGGCCACCGAGGAATAGGCGATCAGCTTCTTCATGTCTTCCTGCACCAGCGCCACCAGCGAGGTGTAAATGACGGCGATCACCGAGAGCCCGAAAACCAGCGGCGCGAAGTCGTGCGATGCGAAGGGAAACATCGGGAGTGAAAAGCGCAGGAAACCATAGCCGCCCATTTTCAAAAGGATGGCAGCCAGGATCACCGAGCCGGCGGTCGGCGCCTCCACATGGGCGTCCGGCAGCCAGGTATGCACCGGCCACATCGGCAGCTTGACCGCAAACGACGCGAAGAAGGCCAGCCACGCCCAGGTCTGCAGCCCGCGCGGAAAATTGTGCTGCATCAACGTCGGAATGTCGGTCGTGCCGGCGCTCCAGTACATCGCCATGATGGCGAGCAGCATCAGCACCGAGCCGAGCAGCGTGTAGAGGAAGAACTTGAAGCTGGCATAGACCCGGCGCGGCCCGCCCCATACGCCGATGATCAGGAACATCGGAATCAGGCCGCCTTCGAAGAACAGATAGAACAGCACGAGATCGAGCGCACAGAAGGTGCCGACCATCAACGTTTCCAGCACCAGGAAGGCGATCATATATTCCTTGACTCGCTGCTCGATCGACCGCCAGCTCGCGATGATGCAGAGCGGCATCAGTGCGGTAGTCAGGATCACGAACGGCAGCGAGATGCCGTCGACGCCCATGTGATAGGCGGTCGTCGCTCCCAGCCACGGACGCTTCTCGACGAACTGAAATTCAGCCGAGCCGGAGTTAAACCGCCACACCAAGATCAACGAGACTGCAAAGGTGATCAGCGTGGTCCACAGCGCCACCCAGCGAGCGTTGCGGTTCTCCGCCTCACCGTTACTGCGCATCAGCATGAGGAACAGCGCACCCACCAACGGCAGGAAGGTGGTGACGGACAGGATTGGCCAGCTCGTCATCAGCTCGTTCCCCCGGCAAACATGAACCAGGTGATCAGGGCGGCCACGCCGATCAGCATGGCGAAGGCATAGTGATAGAGATAACCGGTCTGCAGCCGCACCACATTGCGGGTGACATCGAGCACGCGCGCCGACACGCCGTCGGGACCGAGGCCGTCGATCACCCAGCCGTCCCCATATTTCCAAAGCAGGCGCCCGAGCCAGAGCGTGGGCCTGACAAAGATCAGGTCATAGAGCTCGTCGAAGTACCACTTGTTGAGCAGGAACCGGTAAAGCGGCTCGTGTTGGCGCGCGAGCTCGACCGGAAGTTCAGGCTTGCGGATATAGAAGATCCAGGCCACCGCGAAGCCGGCCGCCATCATCAAGGTCGGCAACAGGGCGACCAGATGGGGAACGCGGTGCAGCTCCTCGAGGACGTGATTGTCGGGCGCAAACTTGAGCGACTCGCGGAAGAATTCCTCGACCCCGTGACCGACGAACAGCTCCTTGAACGGAAATCCGGACAGCACCGAACCGGCAGCGAGAAAGCCGAGTGGCACCAGCATCACCAGCGGGCTCTCATGTGCCTGCGCATAGAGCTGCCGGTCGCGCGGGCGGCCGTGGAAAGTCACGAAGATCAGCCGCCAGGAATAGAATGCGGTAAGCGCGGCGGCGGCGGCGGTCGCGGTGAAAGCATAGAGCGCCATCGGATTCTTGCCCACGTAAGCGGCCTCGATGATGGCATCTTTGGAGAAGTAGCCGGCAGTGAGCGGGAAGCCGGTGAGTGCAAGGGTTCCGATCACCATCACCCAATAGGTGAAGGGGATGCGGTCCTTCAGCCCGCCCATCTTCTGGATGTCCTGCTCGTGATGCATGGCATGGATCACCGAGCCGGCGCCGAGAAACAGCAAGGCCTTGAAGAAAGCGTGGGTGAACAGGTGGAACATGCCGACCGAATAGGCGCCAACCCCCATAGCAACGAACATGTAGCCGAGCTGCGAGCAGGTCGAATAGGCCACGATGCGCTTGATGTCGTTTTGCACCAGCCCGATCGTGGCCGCAAACAGCGCGGTGGTCGCGCCGATGAAGGTAACGAAGGTCTGCGCATTCGGCGCCAGCTCGAACAGCGGCGACAACCGCGCCACCATGAACACGCCAGCGGTCACCATGGTGGCGGCATGGATCAGCGCCGAGACCGGCGTTGGGCCCTCCATCGCGTCGGGCAGCCATGTGTGCAGCAGAAACTGCGCCGACTTGCCCATGGCGCCCATGAACAGCAGCAGGCAGATCAGGGTCAGCGCGTCGGCCTGCCAGCCGAGAAAGCTGATGGTCTTGCCGGTCAGCGACGGCGCCTGAGCAAACACGGTGTCGAAATCGACGGCGCCGGTCATCATGAAGACGGCGAAGATGCCAAGCGCAAAGCCGAAATCGCCGATGCGGTTGACGATGAAGGCCTTGATCGCCGCGGCATTGGCTTCCGGCTTCTTGTACCAGTAGCCGATAAGCAGATAGCTCATCAGCCCGACGCCTTCCCAGCCGAAGAACAACTGCACCAAATTGTCGGATGTCACCAGCATCAGCATGGCGAAGGTGAACAGCGATAGGTATGAGAAGAACCGCGGACGGTGCGGATCCTCCGCCATGTAGCCGATGGAATAGAGGTGCACGAAAGTCGAGATGGTGGTGACCACCACCAGCATCACCGCCGTGAGTGTATCGACCCGCAGCGACCAAGCAATCTTAAGGTCGCCCGACGCCATCCAGGTCGTCAGCAGAACACGCTCGTCCTGGCCGAAGCCGACGGCCACGAACGCGATCCAGGACAGGATCATCGCAACGAAAAGAAAGCTGGTGGTAATCAGCTCGGCGGCACGCGAGCCGGCAGCCGGGGTCTCATGCTCATGAGCGTGCTCATGAGCGTCGCCTTGGGCGTCGGCATGCGCGGCGTGCACCGCAACTGCATCACCGTTGTGATGATGGTCGGCGCCGGCATCCGAAATGCCGCCCCGATGGCGCGCACGTGCGCCCGCGAGCGCGATCAAGCCCGCGAGGATCGCGCCGATAAGCGGTAGAAAGACAATCGCTTGAGCCATTCTCGTTATCTTTTCTCACGCATGATCTGTTCCGAGAACCGGCGCCCACTTTTCGGGATCATGCGTTAGCCCTTCATCAGATTGATGTCGTCGACCGCGATCGAGCCGCGATTGCGGAAATAGGTGACCAGAATGGCGAGCCCGATCGCGGCCTCCGCGGCCGCCACCGTCAGCACCAGCAGCGCGAACACCTGGCCGACCAGATCGCCGAGAAAGGTCGAGAACGCGACCAGATTGATATTGACCGCCAGCAGCAGGAGCTCGATCGACATCAGGATGATGATGACGTTCTTGCGGTTGAGAAAGATGCCGAAAATGCCGAGCGTGAACAGGATCGCGGCGACGGTGAGATAGTGGCCAAGCCCGATGGTCATGACAGCCCCTGCCCCGGCCGGACCTTGACCACGTCCATCGCGGTTTCCTTGCTGCGGGCGACTTGCTGCGCGACGTTCTGCCGCTTGATGTTCGGCTTATGGCGCAACGTCAACACGATGGCGCCGATCATGGCGACCAGCAGCACAAGGCCGGCGGCCTGGAAGAAGTAGATATAGCGGGTGTAAAGCACGAGCCCGAGCGCTTCAGTATTGGAGACCGAATAAGGCGGCGGGATCGGCGCCGTGATCGCCTCGGCAATCCCGGGCCGGATGGTCCAGACGCCGACGACGAGCACGAGCTCGGCCAGGAAAATCACCCCGACCAACACGCCGACCGGCAGATACTGAAAAAATCCCTGCCGCAGCTCGGCAAAGTCCACATCGAGCATCATCACTACGAACAGGAACAGCACCGCGACCGCGCCGACATAGACCACGATCAGGATCATCGCCATGAATTCAGCGCCCAGCAGAATGAACAGGCCGGAGGCATTGACGAAGGCCAGAATGAGAAACAGTACCGAATGCACGGGATTTTTCGCCGCAATGACCATGAAGGCCGATGCAATGCACACGCCGGCGAACAGATAGAAAAAAAGTGCGGCGACGATCATCGGGCTACCGGTATGGCGCGTCGAGCGCGATGTTCTTGGCGACCTCGCGCTCCCAGCGGTCGCCGTTGGCCAGGAGCCGTTCCTTGTCGTAGTACAGTTCTTCGCGCGTCTCGGTGGCGAATTCGAAGTTCGGCCCCTCCACAATGGCATCGACCGGACACGCCTCCTGGCACAGCCCGCAATAGATGCATTTGACCATGTCGATGTCATAGCGCGTGGTACGGCGGGTACCGTCGTTGCGGCGCGGCCCGGCCTCGATGGTGATGGCCTGTGCAGGGCAGATCGCCTCGCACAGCTTGCAGGCAATGCAGCGTTCTTCGCCGTTCGGATAACGGCGCAGCACATGTTCGCCGCGGAAGCGCGGCGAAATCGGCCCCTTCTCGAACGGATAGTTCAGCGTCGGCTTGGGCTTGAAGAAGTAACGCATGGCGAGAAAGAACGCCGAGACGAACTCCATCAGGAATATGGAGCGTGCTGCCTGATCTAACCTCATGCGGCGCTCCTTGCCGGACGCAGCCGCAGGCGCGTGACCATTCCGCTCATTCGAAGAAGGTCCGGCCGACCCAGTATCCTGCTCCGGCGAAAACGACCAGATCGACCGTCAGCACCAGGCGGCGAACCAGCGACATCTTGTGATCGTAGCTGTCCCGTTCTCCGGGGCTCTGAGCCGATTCGCGCTCGCGCGCGCCGCGATCCAATATTGCAAGAAACAGATAGTAGTTGATCGCGGCGACGATGGTCCCCACGACGGCGCCAATGAGCCCTGCGATCGAAATGCCCATGATTGCGCCCTCCCGTCATTTCGATACCAGTCCCGTGTATTGCAATACCCCGGCGACGATCGCCACCATGGCGAGTGAGATCGGCAGAAAAACCTTCCATCCCAATCGCATCAGCTGGTCGTAGCGATAGCGGGGCACGATCGCCTTGGCCATGGCGAACAGGAAGAACATGAACAGCGCCTTGAGCAGGAACCAGACCACGCCCGGCACCCAGGTGAACGGCGGGTAGGGAGCCGGCGGCAGCCAGCCGCCGAGGAACAAGATAGTGGCCATCGCGCACATGGTGGCAATGGCGACATACTCGCCCAGCATCAGCAGCATGTAGGGCGCTGAGCTGTATTCCACCATGAAACCGGCTACCAGTTCCGATTCCGCCTCGACCAGGTCGAACGGGGCTCGGTTGGTTTCCGCCAGCGCCGACACAAAGAAGATGACGAACATCGGAAACAGCGGCAGCCAGAACCAGCTGAACATGCCGAAGCGGCCGTCCTGGGCGTCGACGATCACCGAAAGATTGAGCGAGCCCACGCACAGCAGCACCGTGATGATCACGAAACCGATCGAAACCTCGTAAGACACCATCTGCGCCGCCGAACGCAACGCTGCCAGGAACGGATATTTCGAGTTCGACGCCCAGCCGGCCATGATGATGCCGTAGACGCTGAGCGAGGAGATCGCGAAGATGTAGAGAATGCCCACATTGATATCGGCGACCACCCATTCCTCGTCGACCGGGATCACCGCCCATGCCGCTAGCGCCAGCACGGCGGTGACCAGCGGCGCCAGCAAGAACACGCCCTTGTTGGCGCCGGCCGGGATGATCGGCTCCTTCAACACGAATTTGATCAGGTCGGCGAACGATTGCAGCAGGCCCCAGGGACCGACCACGTTCGGTCCGCGCCGCAGCTGCACCGCCGCCCAGATCTTTCGGTCGGCATAGAGCACATAGGCAACCACCAACAGCAGCGCCGTCAGCAGCAGCAGGCTCTGCCCGACGATGATCGTGAGCGGCCAGATATATCCGGACCAGAGCTCGGCCATGCTTTACGTCCTTCACTCCGCCGCGGTCAGGGCGGCGTGTCCTTCCGCGATCACCGAACACTCGGCCATCACGGCAGAGCAACGCGCGATGGGGTTGGTGAGGTAGAAATCGTCGATCGCCGAGCCGAACCGCGCCTTGGCCAGCGTGCCCCCGCGCTCGGCAAGCGTTTCGACATCGGCGCGGCTGCCCGGCTCGATGTGGTCAATGTGTTGCAGATACGGATGCGCCTTAAACAGTGCACGGCGCAATTGCACCAGCGAGTCGTAAGGCAGCCTGTTGCCCAGGACATCGGACAGCGCGCGCAGGATCGCCCAGTCCTCGCGCGCCTCGCCCGGCGGGAAAGATGCACGCCCCGCCATCTGCACTCGCCCTTCGGTGTTGACATAGATCGCGGATTTTTCCGGATAGGCGGCGCCAGGTAGAATGACGTCGGCGCGATGGGCGCCGCGGTCGCCATGGGTGCCGAGATAGATGACGAAGGCACCCGGCGCGACCTCCATTTCATCGGCGCCGAGCAAAAATAGCACGTCGAGCGCGGCGCCGCCGGCCATCTGCTGGGCAGTCAGCCCGCCCTCGCCCGGCACAAAGCCGACATCGAGCGCGCCGACCCGGGCGGCGGCGGTGTGCAAAACCGAGAAGCCGTTCCAATCGTCCTTGAGCGCGCCGAAGTCGAGGGCCGCCTTGGCGGCAAGCGCCGCGACCGCGGCGCCATCGGCGCGCGCAAGTGCGGCTGCGCCGATCAGAATCAGCGGCCGTTCGGCCTGCTTAAGCGCATCGGCAAAACCGTGCCGGCCGGCCGCGACATCGGCCAGTGTCTCAGGTCCGGCGCCGAGATAATCATAAGGATAGGTCAGGTCGGCCTTTTCGCCGATCACCCCGATCGGAAAGCCGCCGGCGCGCCAGCGTTTGCGGATGCGGGCGTTGAGCACTGCGCCTTCGCGGCGCGGATTGGCGCCAATGATCAGCAGCGCGTCGGCGCGCTCGATGCCGGCGATGGTGGCGTTAAACAGATAGCTGCCTCGCCCAAGCGCGGGATCCAATGCCTCGCCGTCCTGCCGGCAATCGAGGTTCCTGACGCCAAGCCGGCTCATCAAATCCTTCAGCGCGAAGGTTTCCTCCACCGCCGCAAGATCGCCGACAATGGCGCCGATCCGGTCCACCTTGGCGTTCTTCACCTTGGCGGCGATGGCTTCGAACGCTGCCGGCCAGGTCGCCGGCTGCAGCCGGCCGTGCGCACGGATATAGGGTTGGTCCAACCGCTGCATGCGCAACCCGTCGACCGCGTGGCGGGTCTTGTCGGAAATCCACTCCTCGTTCACGTCATCGTTGATCCGCGGCAGGATGCGCATGACTTCGCGGCCGCGGGTGTCGATGCGGATGGCCGAGCCGAGCGCATCCATGACGTCGATCGACTCGGTCTTGTTGAGCTCCCACGGCCGCGCGGTGAAGGCATAGGGTTTCGAGGTCAGCGCGCCGACCGGGCAGAGATCGACCACATTGCCCTGCAGTTCCGAGGTCATCGCCTGTTCAAGATAGGTGGTGATCTCCATGTCCTCGCCGCGCCCAATGGCGCCGAGCTCCGGCACGCCGGCCACTTCGGTCGCGAAACGGATGCAGCGCGTGCAATGGATGCAGCGGTTCATGAAGGTCTTAACCAGCGCGCCGACATATTTGTCCTCGACCGCGCGCTTGTTCTCAGCGTAGCGGCTGGCATCCACCCCGTAAGCCATGGTCTGGTCCTGCAGGTCGCATTCGCCGCCCTGGTCGCAGATCGGGCAATCGAGCGGATGGTTGATCAGTAGGAATTCCAGCACGCCCTCGCGCGCCTTGCGCACCAGCGGTGTTTTGGTGTTGACCACGGGAGGCTCGCCCTTCGGGCCCGGGCGGCAGTCGCGCACGCCCCAGGCGCAGGAGGCAACCGGCTTGGGCGAGCCCACGAGTTCAACCAGGCACATGCGGCAATTGCCTGCGATCGACAACCGCTCGTGGAAGCAGAAGCGCGGAATTTCCGCGCCCGCGGCCTCGCAGGCCTGCAGCAGCGTGTAGTCCGGCGGAACGTCGATCTCTTTGCCGTCGACAATGAGCTTTGTCATCGTAGTCCTACTCTGCCGCTATCCGGATCGGATCCGGATGCGGATTGGCGGCATACTGGTCGATGCGGCGCTCGATCTCCGGGCGGAAATGGCGGATCAGGCCCTGCACCGGCCAGGCCGCGCCGTCGCCGAAGGCGCAGATGGTGTGGCCTTCAATCTGGGTGGTGACTTCCAGCAGCATGTCGATCTCGCGCTTCTGGGCGCGGCCCTCGCCCATGCGGGTGAGCACGCGCCACATCCAGCCGACGCCTTCGCGGCACGGCGTGCACTGGCCACAGCTCTCGTGCTTGTAGAAATAGGCGATGCGCGTCATGGCGCGCACGATGTCGGTGGACTTGTCCATGACGATGACGCCGGCGGTGCCGAGTGCGGACTTCTTCTCCTTACAGCCGTCGAAATCCATGAACAGCGTGTCGCACTGATCGGGTCCCGCGGGTATGAGCGGCATTGAGGAGCCGCCCGGAATGACGGCGAGCAGATTGTCCCAGCCGCCGCGCACGCCGCCGGCATGGCTCTCCAGCAGCTCGCGCAGCGGAATCCCCATCGCCTCTTCGACATTGCAAGGCCGCTCCACATGGCCGGAAATGCAGAACAGCTTGGTGCCGGTATTGTTCGGCCGGCCAATCCCGGCGAACCAGGCGGCGCCGCGCCGGCAGATGTCGGGCGCCTGGGCGATGGTCTCGACATTATTGACGGTGGTCGGGCAGCCGTAGAGCCCGACATTGGCCGGGAACGGCGGCTTCAGCCGCGGCATCCCCTTCTTGCCCTCCAGGCTTTCCAACAGCGCCGTCTCTTCGCCACAGATATAGGCGCCGGCGCCGTGGTGGACATAGAGATCGAAATCGAAACCGGAGCCACAGGCATTCTTGCCGATCAGTCCCGCGTCATAAGCCTGGTCGACGGCGGCCTGCAGCCGTTCGCGCTCGCGGATGAACTCGCCGCGGATATAGATGTAGCCGGCATGCGCCCGCATGGCGAAGCCGGCAATGAGGCAGCCCTCGACCAGAAGATGCGGATCGTGCCGCATGATCTCGCGGTCCTTGCAGGTGCCGGGCTCGGATTCGTCGGCATTGACCACGAGATAATGCGGCCGGCCGTCCGACTGCTTGGGCATAAACGACCATTTGATGCCGGTCGGAAAACCGGCGCCGCCGCGGCCACGCAGGCCCGACGCCTTGATCTCGTTGATGATCCAGTCGGCGCCCTTCTCCAGGATCGCCTTGGTGCCGTCCCAGGCGCCGCGCGCCCGTGCGCCCTCGAGGCCCCAATCGTGCAGGCCGTAGAGATTCTTGAAGATGCGGTCCTTGTCCGAGAGCATTACGAAGACCTGTTTGTCGATGAATCGCCGACCGGCGATGTCGGCACCGCCGCGTCACGTACTTTGGCCGCAGCACCAGGCTCCTTGGCGTTCGGGTCGGTCAGCGATGCCCCGTGCGGTTTGCCGTTGCTTCGCGCGTAAAGATCGGGATCGGTGAGTGTGGTCGGTCCCCCGACCGGCGCCGACAATTGCCGATCGATTTGCGGACCGGGATTCACCGCCTTGCCGGCGGCGAGATCGTTGAGCAGCTTGCCGAAGTTCTCCGCCGTCAGGTCTTCGTAATAGTCGTAATTGATCTGAACCATGGGTGCGTTGACGCAAGCGCCGAGACACTCGACCTCGATCCAGGAGAACTTGCCGTCGGCGGTGACGTGGTGCTGCTCGCCGATCTTCTGGCGGCAAACGGTCTTTAAGTCCTCGGCGCCGCGCAACACGCAAGGCGTCGTCCCGCAGAGCTGGACGTAGAATGTCCCGACCGGCTCAAGATTGAACATGGTGTAGAAGGTCGCCACTTCGAGCACGCGGATATTCGCCATGCGCAAGAAATCGGCGACATATTCGATCGCCTTCTGCGGCAGCCAGCCGCCGGCCTGCTCCTGCGCGCGCCAGAGCAGTGGAATAACCGCCGACTGCTGGCGGCCCTCCGGGTAGCGCGCGATCTGACGTTCCGCCCAGGCGAGATTCTCCGCCGAGAAGGCGAAGCTCGCGGGCTGCAGGGAAGGATCGGCGAGGCGGCGGACGGCCATCAGCGCATCCTCCCGTTCGCGCCGCCTTCGTGGTCGGAGAATAATTTGGCCCAGGACGATCCGCGCCAGCAGGTGAAGAAGTTGTAACCGTGTATCGGATTGGTCTTGATTGCAGCAAGCTGATCGAGACTGGTGATACGCGTAAGCCGCTCGCCGGCAGCCAAATTCCAAATTTCCATATCCCCGAGCGACATCACGTAGCGGGTGGCCGGATGGGTCGTCTCCTTGCCATGGTCCTCGTAGATGACGAGCGCGCCTTCCTCGATCAGCCGGCGGCCTCCTTTCATCGCCTCGATTTCCACCCCTTCCACATCCAATTTTATCAGTAGCGGCCGATCGCGATCCGGCAAATAGCGGTCCACCACCTCGTCGAGCGTGATCGTCTCCACCTCCTCGACCACGCCGCTTGGCGTGCGGTCCCAATCGGACCGCAGCGATCGCCCGAAATGCGGCTTGCCGATCAGTCGCACCGTTTTCCCCGAGGTATCGGTAATGGCGCGATGAACGACACGGAAGCGCTGACCGTTGGCGCGCGCGTTATTGAGGAGAAGCTCGAAGTTCGACCGTGAGGCCTCGATCGCCACGACCGGATGCCCGCCATAGGCGGCGCTCGACGCCAGAATCGCCCAGTAGCCCATGTTCGCGCCGCAATCGAGCATCGCGTAGGGAAGATTGGCGGCCAGGCGCAACAGCCAATCTATCTCCGGCTCATACGGAGCGTTGGCAAAAAGCATCGGCCTCGACCAGTATCGGTCGCCCAAGGGAAAGATGAAGCGGGAGTCCGGGCCAAGGTCCGCGCTGAAGAGTCCCCGCCGGAAATGCAGATAGCGCGCCACGTTCGCGGCGCGCCGGAACCCGCGCAGGCTGTAACGCGCTTCGAGGCGGGCATATCCGCGCAGAGTTTGGCCAAGGACGCGTGCGAACGGCGACGGCTCGCGTACCGCCGGACACCGGTTGCCTTCCGGGTAGACGGGGGAACCGAGCTCGCTCATCGGTCCACCTCCCCGAACACGATGTCGATGGAGCCCAGAATCGCCGACACGTCCGCCAGCATGTAGCCCTTGCAGAGGAAATCCATTGCCTGCAGATGCGCGAAACCGGGCGCCCGGATCTTGCACTTGTAAGGCTTGTTGGTGCCGTCGGCGATCAGATAGACGCCGAACTCGCCCTTCGGCGCCTCGACCGCGGTGTAGACCTCGCCGGCCGGCACGTGGAAGCCTTCGGTGTAGAGTTTGAAATGGTGGATCAGCGCTTCCATGGAGCGCTTCATCTCGGAGCGTTTCGGCGGCACGATCTTATTGTCGGCTACCGAGACCGGTCCCGCACCGCCGGGCGAGCGCAACTTCTCCAGGCACTGCTTCATGATGCGCACCGACTGGCGCATCTCCTCCATGCGCAGGCAATAGCGGTCGTAATTGTCGCCGTTCTTGCCGATCGGGATGTCGAAATCCATTTCGGCGTAGCACTCGTAGGGCTGCGCCTTGCGCAGGTCCCAGGCCGCGCCCGAGCCGCGCACCATCACGCCGGAGAACCCCCAGGCCCAGGCGTCCTTCAGGGTCACCACGCCGATATCGACATTGCGCTGCTTGAAGATGCGATTGCCGGTGAGCAGGCCTTCGAGGTCGTCGCACACTTTCAAGAATGGATCGCAGAACGCCCAGATATCGTCGAGCAGCTTGGCGGGCAGATCCTGGTGCACCCCGCCGACGCGGAAATAGGCGGCGTGCATGCGGCTGCCGGAGGCGCGTTCGTAGAACACCATCAGCTTCTCGCGTTCCTCGAAGCCCCACAGCGGCGGAGTCAGAGCGCCAACATCCATCGCCTGGGTGGTGACATTGAGGAGGTGAGAGAGCAGACGCCCGATCTCGCAATAGAGTACGCGAATGAGCTGCGCGCGCCGCGGGATTTGCAGGCCGATCAGCTTTTCCACCGCCAAGCAAAAGGCGTGTTCCTGGTTCATCGGCGCGACATAATCGAGCCGGTCGAAATACGGGATCGCCTGCAGATAGGTCTTATGCTCGATCAGCTTTTCGGTGCCGCGGTGCAGGAGGCCGATATGCGGGTCGACACGCTCGACGATCTCGCCGTCGAGCTCGAGCACCAGCCGCAGCACGCCGTGCGCGGCCGGATGTTGCGGCCCGAAATTGATGGTGAAGTTGCGCAGCGCGGGTTCGGCCATGATCAATCCCGCTTCTGCCCGGCCTTCTCGTCGCCCGGCAGCAGATAATCCGGCCCCTCCCAGGGCGAGAGAAAATCGAAGTTGCGAAACTCCTGCGTCAGTCGCACCGGCTCGTTGACCACGCGCTTGAGCTCATCGTCCCAGCGCACCTCGACAAAGCCGGTGAGCGGAAAGTCCTTACGCAGGGGATGACCTTCGAATCCGTAGTCCGTGAGCAGCCGCCGCATATCGGTATGGCCGGTGAACGGCACGCCATAGAGATCGTAGACTTCGCGCTCGAACCAGTCGGCGCCCGGAAACACGGCGATGATGGAGGCCACCGACGCGCTCTCTTCGATCGCGATCTTTACCCGGATGCGCGCGTTCAGACGCGGCGACAGGAAATGATAGACCACGTCGAAGCGGGGCTCGCGGCCCGGCCAATCGATGGCGGTGACGTCGACGATGCTCCAGAACCGGCAGCGCTCGTCGTCGCGCAGGAAAGTCACCACGCGGACGATGTCGGCCGCCGTAACGTTGATCGTCAGCTCGCCGAGCGCCACGCTGTGCCCGAGCACCGATCCCGGTAGCGCGCCAGAAATCGTCTCTGCAAGTTTTTCGAGAATTTCGCTCATGAGTCCCGCCCGCACGCCTTACCGTTCAATGGTGCCGGTGCGGCGGATCTTCTTCTGCAGGAGCAGCACGCCGTAGAGCAGCGCCTCGGCGGTCGGCGGACAGCCGGGCACATAGATGTCGACCGGAACGATGCGGTCGCAGCCGCGCACCACCGAATAGGAGTAATGGTAGTAGCCGCCGCCGTTGGCGCAGGATCCCATGGAAATCACGTAGCGCGGCTCCGGCATCTGGTCGTAGACCTTGCGCAGCGCCGGCGCCATCTTGTTGGTCAGCGTTCCGGCGACGATCATCACGTCCGACTGCCGCGGCGAGGCGCGAGGCGCAAAGCCGAATCGCTCGGCGTCGTAGCGCGGCATCGACATCTGCATCATTTCGACGGCGCAGCAGGCGAGCCCGAACGTCATCCACATCAGCGAGCCGGTGCGCGCCCAGGTGATGAGGTCTTCGGAAGCGGCGATCAGAAAGCCTTTGTCGGCGAGCTCCTCATTGAGCCCCAGATAGAACGCATCGTCCGCGCCCACGGCATTGCCGGTGCGCGGGTCGATAATGCCGGTCGCCCGCTGGTCGACGGTTGTGCGCCCGCCTAATCCCATTCGAGCGCTCCCTTTCTCCACTCATAGATAAATCCGACGGTCAGAACCGCAAGGAACACCATCATCGACCAGAAGCCGTAGAGACCGAGAGCGCCGAAGGCGACCGCCCATGGGAACAGGAACGCCACTTCCAGGTCGAAGATGATGAACAGGATGGCGACGAGATAGAATCGCACGTCGAATTTCATGCGCGCGTCGTCGAATGCATTGAACCCGCACTCGTAGGCCGAGAGTTTTTCCGGATCGGGCTGCTTATAGGCGACCACAAAGGGTGCAATCAGCAGCACCAGACCAAGAACGAGCGCGACCGCGATGAAGACGGCGAGGGGCAAGTAATCCATCAATAGTTCGTTCATCGGCGACCCTCACCTCCGACGCCCCCGAAGCCCCGGCCCCGATCGGAAACCCGTCCCGCCCCAGCAACCGACAAGGTCCCGCAAGCGCTTAGGAAATCGCCCTTGTCGCGGCTCGAATTCGTGCCAAGGACGGGCGGCTGTGGCTTAGCGCAGCGCCCAAAGAGTGGCAAGCGGCGCGCCGCCGCGGAACGAATTCGGAATCGCAATGTGGTCGCGGATGGAATGGCGGGAGCGACGGGACTCGAACCCGCGGCCTCCGGCGTGACAGGCCGGCGCTCTAACCAACTGAGCTACGCCCCCTTTTTTGCGGGAACCGTGCGGACTTAAATCTCGACCCCGGCCAAGTCAAGGCGCGCCCGGGAACGGCTCGAGTAACGCCGGCCGCCGCCGCGGAATTGCGCCGGTCGCGTGGTTTTGGCGTGGTCTTGGCGTGTTCGTACCCGGTTTCGTTCGGTATTTAGGGCAGTTTTTGCATCACAACAGCGAAAAACCCACATTTTTCGCTAGGAAGTCATGGTCAGACCCTATGCGAATCGTCTAATGCGGCAATCGTGAAAGGCGGTTTTATCGCCACTTTCCGCAACGAGGAGGGCCAGCCATGGCAGCTAAGAAACCGGGCGCAGCTGCGACCGTGACACTAAAACATCTCGCGGCAAATCTCGCGGAAACCCACGAGATGTCGAAAAAGCAAACCGAAGCGGTGCTCGGGGATCTGGTCGGCTTGGTGTCCAAGCACCTGAGGAAGGGCGACCGTATCCGCATCGGCGGGCTTGGCATCCTCGTGGTGCGCAAGCGTGCCGCGCGCATGGGGCGCAATCCTGCAACCGGCGAGCCGATCCAGATCAAGGCGAGCAAGAAGGTTGCCTTCCGCGCCGCCAAGGAACTCAAGGAATCAGTCTAAAGCCTTTGCGGCTTTGGCTGGACCTGGCGGGATGAGCCACCGCGCTCGTCCCGGGCGCGCGCGTCGTCAATGGACAAGCCCGATCTCGGTGCAGCCGGGATCGGGCAAGTCTGTCTGTCGCATGTCTGCCTGACACACGACACAGCACTTCAGACACAAGCAGCATGAACCCGCGCGCCCGAATGGCGCGCGCGTGCTTTGTCGCATCCCTTGGCGGGCCCCCCCTGGAGATCGCTTTAGCGCCGTGATAGGAGCGCGCCCGAGCCTCCCCAGCCGCCGACAGAGGGCCACAGAGGGCCAATGAACGCGTCCGTCGATGTCACCGCGTCCGCGACTGTACGCCCGGCGCGCACCGCCATCCAAGCTGTGGTCTGGGTGCTGGCATTCACCGTTCTGATCCGGCTGTTCAGCCTCGGCGCCTATCCGCTATTCGACAAGACCGAGGCGCGCTACGCCCTGATCGGCGAATTGATGTACGCGACCGGCAACTGGATCACGCCGCTGATCGAGCTCGGCGTTCCATTCTGGGCCAAGCCGCCGCTGTCGGTGTGGGGCACCGCCCTCGCCTATGCAGCGTTCGGCGTCAATGAATTCGCCGCCCGCTTCCCGTCCTTCATCATGCTCGCGCTCGTGGCCAATCTGGTGTTCGCCATGGCGACGGCAGTTCGCGACCGGGATTTCGGGCTGGTCGCGGTCTGCGTGTTCTTCAGCACCGGCTTGAGCTTTTATCTGGCCGGCGGCGTGATGACCGATCCGGCGCTGCTGCTCGGCGTCACTCTCACCATGGTGGCGTTCTGGACCTGCATGACCAGCCCCACCCGCGCCTGGGGTTTCATGTTTTTCATTGGGCTTGCGATCGCGTTGTTGGCGAAGGGCCCGATTGGGGTGGTGCTGCCGGGCCTGTCGATCGCGGCCTGGGTCGCCTGGCACTACAAATGGCGCGAGACTTGGCGCAACCTGCCCTGGATTGCCGGCACCGTGCTCATCGTGGTCATGGTCGTTCCCTGGTACCTGCTGGCCGAGCGCGCCACCCCCGGATTTCTCAACTACTTCATCATCGGCGAACATTTCGAGCGCTTCGCGCGAACCGGCTGGAGCGGCGACCTCTATGGCGGGCCGCGGGTGTTTCCGTACGGCACCATTTGGCTGTTCGCTTTGCTCGCCATGCTGCCCTGGTCATTCATTGTGCTGCTGCTGCCGTTCCACCGCCGTCTGCGCGAGGTCGTCATCAGCAGGGAGCTGATCCGCGACCGGTGGCTGAGTTACCTGCTGTTCTGGTTCTTGGGTTCGCTCGTCTTCTTCACGGTGCCTCGCATCATCCTGATCACCTATGTCGCTACCAGCCTGCCGGCTTTCGCGCTGCTGACCGCCCATGTGCTGCGGCGGCTGGGGGACGATGCACGCCGGTACCGGATCGCCCTGATCGCCGCGCTGATGCCTGGTGTGTGCCTAGCTTTTGTGATCGCCAACCGATTTGAGGCATTCGCGTTCTCTCCGGCGGTTCCGACCGAGAAACACGTCGTTCAGGCCTATGAGGCGCAGCGGCGCGGGAGCGACTACAATCTGATCTACCTTCTGGATCGGCCGTTCTCGGCGGAATTTTATTCGGCGCGACGCGCCAAACTGGCGCAGACAGCGCAGGACGCCGTGCGCATGCTGCAGCAGGGCGGCGATCCGTTGTTCGCCGTTTCCCGTAAGCGTCTGGCGGAACTGCCCGCCGAGCTGAGTGCGCGGGTCGAAACGGTGGTCGAGCGGAACGGCACGCTGCTGTTGCGGCCGATTAAGCCTTAAAGCATGATCCCGAAAAGTGGACACCGGTTTTCGGAAAAGATCATGCTCACACAAAAAGCTAGACCGTGATCCGATTCAATTGAATCGGATCACGGTCTAGCGGCGCGCGCCCGTTTCGCATTCTGACTTTACGATGGTGGGCGGTGACGGGCTCGAACCGCCGACATCCTGCGTGTAAAGCAGGCGCTCTACCAACTGAGCTAACCGCCCGAAGCGCATGATTAGCGCGGTCGTAGCCTTGGCGCCAGCGCCTCCGAAGCGGCCGAAACGCGAAAGCCGGGCGCGCGGCCCGGCTTTCTGTCGTTTCCTGGAGCGCGGATCAGTGCGCGGTCAGCGTCGAGGAATCCTCGTCGACCGCCGGCTCGGTGGAGACCGAGGTTTCGGTCGGCTTGGCGCTTTCCTCGTCCCAGGTGATCGGCTCGGGCTTGCGCACCAGCGCGCGCGCCAGCACCTCGTCCATGCGGGAGACCGGGATGATGTCGAGGCCCTTCTTGATGGCTTCGTTGATCTCGACCAGGTCCTTGGCGTTCTCTTCCGGGATCAGCACCGTCTTCATGCCGCCGCGGGAAGCAGCCAGCAGCTTCTCCTTCAACCCGCCGATCGGCAGCACACGCCCGCGCAGCGTGATCTCGCCGGTCATGGCGACATCGCGGCGCACCGGAATGCCGGTCATCACCGACACGATCGCCGTGACCATGGCCACGCCCGCCGACGGACCATCCTTCGGCGTCGCGCCTTCCGGCACGTGCACGTGGATGTCGCGCTTGTCGAACAAAGGCGGCTCGATGCCGAAGGCGACCGCCCGCGAGCGCACATAGGACGCCGCCGCCGAAATCGACTCCTTCATCACGTCACGCAGGTTTCCGGTAACGGTCATCTTGCCCTTGCCGGGCATCATGACGCCTTCGATGGTCAGCAGCTCGCCACCGACGTCGGTCCAGGCGAGGCCGGTCACCATGCCGACCAGATCCTCTTCCTCGATCTCTCCGTAGCGATATTTCGGCACGCCGATATAGTCGCCGACGTTCTGCCCCTCGATCCTGATCGACTTCTTCTTCGATAAGATGAGCTCCTTCACCGCCTTGCGGATCAGCGTGGACAGCTCGCGCTCGAGATTGCGCACGCCGGCCTCCCGCGTATAGCGGCGGATCAGGAGCAGCAGCGCCTCGTCATCGATCGACCATTCATTGGGCTCGAGGCCGTGCTTGGCGATCGCGTGCGGGATTAAATGTTTGCGCGCGATCTCGACCTTCTCGTCCTCGGTGTAGCCGGCGATCCGGATGATCTCCATGCGGTCCATCAACGGCGCCGGAATGTTGAGCGTATTCGCCGTCGTGATGAACATCACGCTCGAGAGATCGTAGTCGACCTCGAGGTAATGGTCGTTGAAGGTATGATTCTGCTCGGGGTCGAGCACCTCGAGCAGCGCCGACGACGGATCGCCGCGGAAATCGGCGCCCATCTTGTCCACCTCGTCGAGCAGGAACAGTGGGTTCGACGACTTCGCCTTGCGCATCGATTGGATGATCTTGCCGGGCATCGAGCCGATATAGGTGCGCCGGTGACCGCGGATCTCGGCTTCGTCGCGCACGCCGCCGAGCGACACGCGCACGAAGTCGCGACCGGTCGCCTTGGCGATCGACTTGCCGAGCGAGGTCTTGCCGACGCCGGGCGGTCCGACCAGGCACAGGATCGGGCCGGTCAGCTTGTTGGCGCGCTGCTGGACCGCGAGATATTCGACAATCCGCTCCTTGACCTTCTCCAGGCCGAAATGATCGGCGTCGAGAATATCCTGCGCGAGCTTGAGGTCCTTCTTGACCTTGCTCTTCTTGTTCCACGGGATCGACAAGAGCCAATCCAGATAGTTGCGCACCACCGTCGCCTCGGCCGACATCGGCGACATCTGGCGCAGCTTCTTCAACTCGTGGGTGGCCTTCTCGCGAGCTTCCTTCGAGAGCTTGGTCTTCTTGATCTTGTCTTCGAGTTCGGCGAGTTCATCCTTGCCTTCCTCGTCGCCCAGCTCCTTCTGGATCGCCTTCATCTGTTCGTTGAGGTAGTACTCGCGCTGGGTCTTCTCCATCTGCCGCTTGACGCGGGTGCGGATGCGCTTCTCGACCTGCAGAACGGAGATTTCGCTCTCCATCAGGCCAAGCACCTTTTCCAGGCGCGCGGTGACGACCGGCGTCTCCAGGATCTGTTGCTTGTCAGGAATCTTCACCGCCAGATGCGATGCCACGGTGTCGGCGAGCTTGGCATAGTCCTCGATCTGCTGGACCACGCCGACCACCTCGGGCGACACCTTCTTGTTGAGCTTCACATAGTTTTCGAATTCGTTGATTACCGAGCGGGCGAGCGCTTCCGCCTCGACCTGCTCGCCGGCGGTATCGGCCAGCACGACGGCGTCGGCCTCGAAATATTCCAGCCGGTCGGTGTAGCTATTGACCTTGGCGCGCGCGGCGCCCTCGACCAGCACCTTGACGGTGCCGTCGGGCAGCTTGAGCAATTGCAGCACGCTGGCCAGGGTTCCGACCTCGAAGATCGCGCCGGTCGCCGGATCGTCATCGGAAGCATTCTTCTGGGTCGCAAGCAGAATGAACGTGTCGGAGCGCATCACTTCCTCAAGCGCGCGGATCGACTTCTCGCGGCCGACGAAGAGTGGCACGATCATGTGCGGAAAAACGACGATGTCGCGCAATGGCAACACCGGATAGGCCCGGGTTTCACCGGGGATGAGTGGTGGGCGAGGCTTTGCGCTTGTCATGGCCCGAAGTCCTTATTGTTGTGCCCCTCGTCCGTCACCCGCGCAGGCGGCATCACGGTCGAGTGCCAGGGTGGGCCGGGAAGGGAGCGGGGAATCGCCCGCGCCGCAGGATGGGTACGAGACCCTGCCCGGGAAGCTTTCACGTGATCCTTCGTACGGTTTTCATTCGCGGCATAATACGTGGCGACGCCCTGCCGCAGTGTCAAGTAAGCCCGAAAATTCAAGTAAATAGCGGGAATGGAACCGGCTGAATAAGTCCGCTTGGACGAATCGCAGAACAGCCGCGCGGGGCCCAAAAGCCGGCTCAGGCGCTGGCGGGGGCTTCGTTGGCGCGGTCGGCCCGGTCGGCGTAGATGTAGAGCGGACGGGCGGTGCCCTCGACCACTTCTTTGGAGATCACGACCTCTTCGACGCCTTCGAGGCTCGGCAGGTCGAACATGGTGTCGAGCAGGATGCCCTCCATGATCGAGCGCAGGCCGCGCGCGCCGGTCTTGCGGGCGATCGCCTTGCGCGCTATCGCACCCAACGCTTCTTCTGCCAGCGTGAGATCGATGCTCTCCATCTCGAACAGCCGCTGGTACTGCTTCACCAGCGCGTTCTTTGGCTGGGTGAGAATGAGCTTGAGCGAAGGCTCGTCGAGATCCTCGAGTGTAGCGACGACCGGAAGCCGACCGACGAATTCCGGGATCAGTCCGTATTTCAACAGGTCTTCCGGCTCAACCTCGCGAAAGATCTCACCCGACTTGCGGTCCTCCGGCGCCAGTACGTTGGCCGAGAAGCCGATGGAGGACGACCGGCCGCGCGAGGAGATGATCTTTTCCAGTCCGGAGAACGCGCCACCGCACACGAACAGGATATTGGTGGTGTCGACCTGCAGGAACTCCTGCTGCGGATGCTTACGGCCGCCCTGCGGAGGCACCGAGGCAATAGTGCCTTCCATGATCTTGAGCAGCGCCTGCTGCACGCCCTCACCCGACACGTCGCGGGTGATCGACGGGTTGTCGGACTTGCGGCTGATCTTGTCGATCTCGTCGATATAGACGATGCCGCGCTGTGCGCGCTCGACATTGTAGTCGGCGGACTGCAGCAGCTTGAGAATGATGTTCTCGACGTCCTCGCCGACATAGCCCGCTTCGGTGAGCGTGGTGGCATCGGCCATGGTGAAGGGCACGTCGAGGATGCGTGCCAGCGTCTGCGCCAGCAAGGTCTTGCCGGAGCCGGTCGGCCCGATCAGCAAAATGTTGGACTTCGCCAACTCGACGTCGTTGTGCTTGGTCTGGTGGTTGAGCCGCTTGTAGTGATTGTGGACGGCGACCGAGAGCACCTTCTTGGCGTGATCCTGGCCGATCACGTAGTCGTCGAGCACCTTGCGGATTTCCTTCGGCGTCGGAATGCCGTCGCGCGACTTCACCAGCGAGGATTTATTCTCCTCGCGAATGATGTCCATGCACAGCTCGACACACTCGTCGCAGATGAACACGGTCGGGCCGGCAATGAGCTTGCGTACCTCGTGCTGGCTCTTGCCGCAGAACGAGCAGTAGAGCGTGTTCTTGGAGTCGCTGCCGCCGACTTTGCTCATTCCATTTCTCCGCCGGTCCGCCGACCGGTCACGTTCGACCTGACCATAACAAGGGTCCCCTAAGAGTCCGTAGCGCCGATGTCACACTTATCCTGGTATTTGCGGACCGTCCCTCGCCAAATCAGTCGTAGCGAAGCACGGTAGCCTAGCGATAATCAAGATTTCATTAATGATGAAAATTGAGTTCCGTGGCGACATCTTGGCGGTATGCCTGGGATCAAAGCGGCCATCTATGCCACCGCAATCGGCGCCTAAATCTTGGTTGGAACTTCTTCCGGCCGCTTGTTGATCACTTTGTCGACAATGCCCCATTCCTTCGCCGTCTCCGCGGTCAGGAAGTAGTCACGCTCGAGCGCGTCTTCGATCTTCTTGAGGGTTTGCCCGGTATGCCGGACGTAAATGTCGTTGAGCCGCTTCTTGAGATTGAGGATCTCCTGCGCGTGCAACATGATGTCGGTGGCCTGGCCTTGGAACCCGCCCGACGGCTGATGCAGCATGATGCGAGCATTGGGCAGGGCAAAGCGCATGTCCTTGTGGCCAGAGGCAAGCAGCAGCGAACCCATCGAAGCCGCCTGCCCGATGCACATGGTCTGCACGGCCGGACGGACGAACTGCATGGTGTCGTAGATCGCAAGCCCGGAGGTCACCACCCCGCCCGGAGAATTGATGTAAATCGCGATCTCTTTCTTCGGATTATCCGCCTCCAAGAACAGAAGCTGCGCGACGACCAGGGACGCCATGCCGTCCTCGACCGGGCCGGTGATGAAGATGATCCGTTCCTTCAACAGGCGTGAATAGATGTCGTAGGCCCGCTCGCCGCGGTTGGTCTGCTCGACCACCATGGGAACGAGATAATTCATGTACGTTTCGTGCGGATCGCGCATGTTCACCCTGTCTTGGTCAGCGGGCGGGCTGGGTCGGCTTAACGCCGCCATGGTCAGCCGGCACCGCAACGCATTTTGTTACACAGTCACCCTGTTACACGGTCATCGCGCGTCGGCACCGCGGCGGCAGAACGAGCAACACGAATCCCGCCTCAGCAGCCAGCCGAGCCGCCCTGGCCTCGATTGGGGTCGCGCGCTGTTATCCACGATTCGCTCCGCCAAAGCACCCGGCTGTGGCCGCGGTCAGGCGGCAGGAGTTTGTTCTTCGTCGTCCTTGTAAAGCTGCTCGCGTGAAACCGGCTTGTCGGTCACCTTGGCGAGTTCGACGATGAACTCCACGACCTTGTCCTCGAAGATCGGGGCACGCACGCTGGCCACAGCGGACGGGTTCTTTCGGAAATAGTCCCAGATCTCCTGCTCACGGCCCGGGAACTGCCGCGCCCGTTCGACGATCGCCCGGCTGAGCTCATCGTCGTTGACCGAGATATTGTTCTTCTCACCGATTTCCGCAAGCACCAGGCCCAGGCGAACACGCCGTTCGGCTATACCTTGGTATTCCGCCCGCGCCTTCTCTTCGGTCGTGCCCTCGTCCGCAAAAGTACGGCCCTGCCCCTTGAGATCGGACTCCACCGTATTCCAGATGCTCTTGAACTCCTCCTCGACCAGGGTCGGCGGCGGGGGGAACTTGTGCAACTCGTCGAGCTTGTCGAGCAGCTGGCGCTTGAGCTTCTGTTTGCTCATGGCCGCATGATCGCGAGCGATGCGATCCTTGACGGCGTCTTTGAGCTTGGCCAGCGACTCCAGTCCCAGCGACGACGCATAGGCGTCGTCGATGGTGACGGTGCCCGGGGCTTCGATCGATTTCGCCGTCACCTTGAACTCGGCGGCCTTTCCGGCCAACTCCTGATTGAGATATGTGCTTGGAAAGGTCACTTTGACCTGGCGTGTCTCGCCTGCGGTCACTCCGACCAGTTGATCCTCAAAACCGGGGATGAAGCTCCCCGAACCGACGTTGACGGCAATGTCCTCGCCGGTGCCGCCCTCGAACGGCTTGCCTTCGATTTCGCCCACGAAGGAGATCACCACGCGGTCGCCCTTTTCGACCTTCGCCCCCTCGCCTTTGTCGGCGTATGGGCGGTTCTGCTCGGTGATCTTTTGCAGCGCTTCCTCGATCTCCGTGTCGCTCACCTCGGCGGTGGGCCGCTCGAGCGTGACGCCCTTAAAGTCGGCAAGCTCGATCTTGGGCAGCACTTCCAACGCCAAAGTATAGGCCAGGTCGGACTCGCCGCCGATCACGCGGTCAACTTCTTTGCCCTCTTCCGGCAGCGTGACCTTGGGCTCCATGGCGAGCTTGAGGCCGTGCTCGTCCACGATCTTGGCGTTCATCTCGCGAATGACGGCCTCGATGGTCTCGGTCATGACCGCGCGTCCGTAGACCTTGCGCAGATGGTTCACCGGCACCTTGCCGGGGCGGAAGCCCGGCAGGCGGACCTGGTTTTTCATCTGACCCAGACGTTCAACCACCCGGGCTTCGAGATCGGAGGCTGGAACCTTGACCTCAAACTCCCGCTTGAGGCCCTCGGAAAGCGTTTCGGTGACTTGCATCTTGCCAATCTTTGCGGCCGCGCGGGACGTCGGCCTCGGTTAGGGATTGCGCTTCGCGCCGTCGATGCGCCTCTTGCCGGGGTGGTGCGGGCGGAGGGATTTGAACCCCCACGACTTTCGCCACGGGAACCTAAATCCCGCGCGTCTACCAATTCCGCCACGCCCGCAAAGGGCACCTCGGCCGCCAACGGACGTGGCCGGGCGGCGCGGCTTATATCACGCTCAAAGAGCGCGGCGCACGACAAATATCGGCGGCAAATTGCTGACACATGCCGCGGCGTTCAGCCCGCTAAGAAAGCGCGACACCGAGCCGGGGAAACAGCTGCCGGAAAACCCGCGGCAGGGCCTCGGGCAAGTCCTCGGCAATGAGGCCAGGGCCGCCTTCGTTGCCGGCCTCGCCATGCAGCCAGACAGCAGCCGCAGCCGCCTCGAAGCCCGGCATGCCTTGCGCCAGCAGTCCGCCCGCCATCCCAGCCAATACGTCACCGGATCCAGCGGTCGCCAGCCAGGGCGGTGCGTTTTCGGCGATTGCGGCGCGCCCGTCGGGCGCCGCAACGATCGTATCCGGACCCTTCAGGATCACCAAAGCTGATGATTTTTCAGCGGCTAAGCGGGAGGTCTCAAACCTCGTTCGAGGTCCTTCAACCAGTTTCTCAAAGAACCGGGCGAACTCGCCTTCATGGGGTGTCAGCACCGTTGCGGCCGGCTGGCGCTGCCGGATTGCTGCGATCAGAGTGTCGGGGTCGTCGGCAAAGCTGGTGAGCGCGTCCGCGTCGAGCACAACGGCCCGGTCGCCGGCCAGGGCGGTCAACACCAAGTCCCGGGTGTCCAGCCCCACTCCGCCCCCAGGGCCGAGCACCACGGTGTTGCATCGGGGGTCCGCCAGGAATTCCCTGAACGCGTCGGCGCCATCCACCGCCCGCACCATGACGGCAAGGCTGGCGGCCGCGTTGACGGCCAGTGCCTCGCGGGGGCTGGCGATCGTCACAAGGCCGGCCCCCGCCCGCAACGCCCCGCGGGCGGCGAGCCGCGCCGCCCCGGTGGAGGCAAGGCCACCGGACACCACGACGGCATGGCCGCGGGAGTATTTGTGGCCATCGATGCGCGGCACCGGCAACAACGCCCCCCACAACGCCGGGACATTGGCGAAGGTCTTGGGCTTGATAACCGTAAGCACGGTTGCCGGGATGCCGATATCGGCGACGGAAACGCTGCCGCAATGCAGCCGTCCGGGCAGCAGAAGATGCCCCGGCTTACGGCGGAAGAAGGTCACCGTCTCGGCAGCCTTCACCGCCGCTCCCATGAGCGCGCCGGTGGCGCCATTGATGCCGCTCGGCAGATCGACCGCATAAACTCTGCCCGTAGCGGCGTTGATCGCCTCGATCAGGGTGCGCGCCGCACCTTCGACCGGTCGGTCGAGTCCCGCCCCGAACAAGGCATCGACGATGACGGCGCTATCCGCCAGGCCCGCGGGCGTCGCGGCTTCGGTCGGTCCACTCCAGCGCTGCGCCGCCTGCACGGCATCGCCTTTGAGCCGGTCGCGGATGCCATGCAACAGGACCCGAACCCGGTAGCCGCGCTCCGCCAGTGCGCGGGCTGCCACAAAGCCGTCGCCGCCATTATTGCCCGGCCCTGCGACCACTGTGACCGACACGCCTGGCGCGTGCCGGGCAACCACCGCATCGGCCACCGCGCGGCCGGCGTTTTCCATGAGCGAGCTGCCGGCAACGCCGCCTGCAATCGCCAAGCGATCGGCCTCAGCCATTTCAGCCGGGGTAAGCAACTCGATCATCACGAGACAGTATCGAGGCGCCCGATGAGCGACAATGCGCGCCCCTGCAGCCAAAACCGTCGTCACCCGCGGGAGATAGATACTGCTGCCTAGATTTTAGGCAGAATGCCCAATCCGGCATCAGGGAGCTGTCCGGGACATCGTCGCTGATCGGCGATCGGTCGATTAATGGTTTGATCGGTCGCAGTTTTTTCGGGACTACCAACCTTGGCATGGAGCCTGCTATCGAAAACCCGCTGACGAAATCCCGTCAAATGCGGCAATCGCTGTGTGGGAGAAACAAGGAACACGATGAAAAAAATCGAGGCGATCATCAAACCGTTCAAGCTCGACGAGGTGAAGGAGGCGCTCCAGGAAGTGGGTCTGCAGGGCATCACCGTGACCGAGGCCAAAGGCTTTGGGCGGCAGAAGGGCCACACCGAGCTCTATCGCGGCGCCGAATACGTCGTGGATTTTCTGCCCAAGGTGAAAATCGAGATTGTGCTGGGCGACGACATGGTCGAAAAAGCTGTCGAGGCGATCCGCCGCGCCGCGCAAACCGGCCGCATTGGCGACGGAAAAATCTTCGTCTCGAATATCGAGGAAGCAATCCGGATTAGAACGGGGGAATCCGGAGTGGACGCCATCTGACCTCAGAAAATCCCACTTTTTAGGTTTTCCGGTCCCGCATGACAAAAGGGGTATGCATTCCATGACGACGGCTAAAGAAGTCCTGAAAATGATCAAGGACAACGACGTGAAATACGTCGATTTTCGCTTCACGGACCCGCGCGGCAAGTGGCAGCACGTCACGTTCGACGTCTCAATGATTGAAGAAGACACTTTCGCCGAAGGTCAGATGTTCGACGGCTCCTCGATCGCGGGTTGGAAGGCGATCAACGAGTCCGACATGAACCTGATGCCGGACCCATCCACCGCCACCATCGATCCGTTCTTCGCGGAGACCACGATGGTGTTGGTTTGCGACGTGCTCGAGCCGACCACGGGCGAGCCATATAATCGCGATCCGCGTGGTATCGCCAAGAAGGCGGAGGGCATGGTCAAGGCCTCCGGCGTGGGCGACACCATCTTTTTCGGCCCCGAGGCGGAGTTCTTCATCTTCGACGACGTGAAGTATTCGGCCGAGCCATACAAAACCGGCTTCAAGCTCGACTCCAATGAGTTTCCGATCAATTCCGACACCGAATACGAAGGCGGCAACCTCGGCCACCATGTCGGAACCAAGAAGGGCTATTTCCCGGTCCCACCGCAGGACACCGCACAGGACATGCGCTCGGAAATGCTCGGCGCCATGGCGCGCATGGGCTGCAAGGTCGAGAAGCATCACCACGAAGTGGCGTCGGCGCAGCATGAACTGGGCCTGAAGTTCGCGCCACTAACGGTGATGGCCGACCAGATGCAGACCTACAAATACTGCATCCAGCAGGTCGCCAATATCTACGGCAAGACCGCAACTTTCATGCCGAAGCCGATCTACGGCGACAACGGCTCTGGCATGCATTGCCACCAGTCGATCTGGAAGGACGGCAAGCCGGTCTTTGCCGGCAACAAATATGCCGACCTGTCGGAGAGCTGCCTGTCCTACATCGCCGGCATCATCAAGCACGCCAAGGCGATCAATGCCTTCACCAACCCGACCACGAATTCCTACAAGCGGTTGGTGCCGGGCTACGAGGCGCCGGTGCTGCTGGCCTATTCGGCGCGCAACCGCTCGGCGTCGTGCCGGATTCCCTACACCACCAATCCGAAAGCCAAGCGCGTCGAAGTCCGCTTCCCGGATCCGCTGTGCAATCCTTATCTCGGCTTTGCCGCGATGACGATGGCCGGGCTCGACGGCATCAAGAACAAGCTGCATCCCGGCGAGGCGATGGACAAGGACCTCTACGATCTGCCGAAGGCCGAGCTGAAGAACATCCCAACGGTCTGCGGCTCGCTGCGCCAAGCGCTGGAAGAGCTGGACAAGGACCGCGATTTCCTTAAGGCCGGCGGCGTGTTCGATGACGATTTCATCGACAGCTATATCGAGCTGAAAATGACCGAGGTGATCCGCTTCGAGCACACCCCGCATCCGGTCGAGTTCGAGATGTATTACTCGGCGTAAGTCTCGCCGCGCTTCGATCGAAGAAAAGGGGCGCCCCACCGGCGCCCCTTTTTGTTTTGTCATGGATCGGCCGCCGGCATAGCGCCGCTCGCGGGATCAGCACGGGGCGTGGCTTCAGATCATCAGAAACGCAATGGCGACCACCGCGCCGGTTGCAGCGCCGGCGAGCAGCGCATAGCGCCGCTGCCGCTTCGGACCGTAGACGCCGGCGTCACGCTGCGCGCGGATCACCGCCGCCTCGAATTCGTCGGACGAGGAGAATGAACACGCCAGGGCGCAGCCGGCGCGCTCGGCACTCGCTTGGAGCGCGAGCACATCGGCCTTCATCCGGCCAAAGGCTGGCAGGTGCCACATATCCGCAGGATAGGGCCGCGCGGGTAAAGGAAAGCTTTGCCCCGCCCGGCGGCCCCGCAATTTCGCGGCCTCCCGCCCCTGTTTAGATGTCGGCAAGACTTAAGGCGGCAGTATCAGGCGGTGCGCTGCTCGGCTGCCGGCAAGAGCTGCGCCCCCCGCGCCTCAGGCTCGAAAGCCGGCTTCGGCCTGGCTAAAGCGGCGGCGCGGATAGGGGTCACGCCCGCCACCAATTCGTTGGCGGTTTCCAGCCGGTTGCGGCCATTGCTCTTGGCGCGGTAGAGCGCCGCGTCGGCGTGGGCGATCAAGGTCTCGATATGAGCGGTGGCGGCGGCGCTGGCCACCCCGACGCTGACGGTCGCCGCGATCCGATGACCGCCGAATTCCACGGCGGCGGCTTGGAAAGCGGTCCGCACGCGCTCGGCGGCCACCGCGGCATCGATCAAAGGTCCCGGCACCATGGCGACGAATTCCTCGCCGCCAAACCGCGCCATGATATCGCTCGCGCGCATGGTCGAACTCACGGTGGCGGCAAACAACTTGATCGCCTCGTCGCCGACGGCGTGACCGAAGCGATCATTGATCGACTTGAAGTGATCGAGATCGAACAGCAGAACGCTCACCGGCTGCTTGCTCTTTTCCTGGCCTGCCATCATCTCCCTGGCCGCGGCCAGGAAGCCGCGGCGATTGGGCAATCCAGTCAATTCGTCGGTCGACGCCGCATGCTTGTGTTGGCGCACCGCACGTTCCTTGGACAGCACCAGCACGATGAATGCGGTTCCGACCACATACAGCATGGTTTCCAACGCAAACACCGCGATCCAACCGCTGGTCAGACTGACCACGCCGCGATCGTCGGGGATGACGCCGGCAAGTGGGATCGGAAATAAAAACACCGCGCCATGCAGCATCGGCACGAAAATCGCCGGCCAGCGTCGCAGCAGGTTCTTGCGTCGTTCACGCCAGAGTTCCGCGGCGGTCAGGAACGTGTAGCTGGAGACGATCAGAGAACTGAGAATGATCCGCGCCGTCGCCGATTGTACGAATTCCGGCACCGTGCAGGCGATCAGCCACGCGGTGGCGCCGGCGAACAGAGAGCCCCAGCGAACCGAGCGGCCGTGGAACAATCGCGCCGCGTTCCAGATCATTCCGCAGGCGATGAACAGCAGTGCGTTGGACAGTCCGGGCGGCAATGGCGGCGAGATCAGGCTCTCAATACTCCACACCGCCACGGAAAATCCGCCGATCAGGTAGGCGGTCCCCCACCAGGCCAGGGCGCGGACGCGGTCCTGCAGCCATGCAAACAGCAGGAACAGGCCGAGCAGCGCCGTGATGGAGGTCGCCACGAAGAAGAGCGTGGTGACGTCCAGCGCGATCGGTGCCGTCAACCCGGGCATGGCGGTTCCCTAAGGACAAGTACGGACGCATTTCGTAGCACGGCGATGCGGCAATAGGTGAAAACCCTAGGCACAGGCTTTGCGACTGGTGTCGCCGATCGCGCGCCTTTCGGTGAAAGACGCGTAAAAATGCGCAGCGATTGTTAGGTCTCGCCGCTCGCGCCCCTTGCCCGGCTCTATCCAGTCACGCTGCCGCCTCGACGCGGGCGGCATCCAGGCCCGGCACGAGCGATGGTGAGCGGACAACTTCCCCGGCGGACGCGGTGGTCTGCACCCGATTACGACCGAGCGCCTTGGCACGATAGAGCGCCTGGTCGGCGCCCGCGAGCAGCGCATCGACCCCGAATGTGTCATCGACCCCGAGCGTCACGCCAACGCTCACGGTCGGACTCAAATCGCTTCCGCGAAAACGCGCGGCGGTCTCCGCGAAGTTCCGGCGTACACGGTCGGCTATCGCAAAGGCCTCGCCGAGATCGCCGACTTGCAGGATCGCCGCAAATTCCTCGCCGCCGATGCGGCCGAACAGCACATCCGATCCAAGCGTCTTGGTGGCCGCGGCCGCAAAACATTGCAGCACCTTGTCGCCGACCGCATGGCCCATCTTGTCATTAATTTCCTTAAAACGGTCGAGATCGAACAGGAACACCGCCAACGGCTCATGATCGACCGCCTGCTGCCGGAACAGTGCGCTCGATCCGTCGAGAAAGGCGCGACGATTGGCAACGCCGCTGAGCGGATCGATCAGCGAGGCGATCTTGTGCTGCAGCTCGGTGCGTTCCTTGGTCATGTTGAGCTGCAGAAACGCTATAACCACGGTGAAAAGCAGGGTTCCGAAGGCGAGCAATGCGAATGAAATGCCGCTCATCAGCGAATGGTTGAGCGAATGATCGTCGAGCACGTGCGAATAATAGGTCGTCGGAATGCGCGCCAGCAGCGCCGCGGCATAGGCGAGAAGCACGATGACCGTCGGCCAGCGCGACATCAGCGGCTCGTTGCGGCCCCGCCAGAATTCCTCCGCGGTTGCCGCCGCCAGCATCGCCAGCATTGCCGAGACGAGCAAGTGACGCAGATTGGGGTCTTCGGCAATACTTGGAATCCGGCAAGCCAGCAGCCAGAGCACGGGCGCAAACACGACCACCACCGGCTGCACCTTGCGGCCGTCGAAAAGCCGGGCGCCCGCCCAGGTCAGGCCGTATCCCAGCAGGACAAGAGCATTGGCGAGATCGACTGCGACGAAATCCGGACTGGCGTCGGCGGAGCTGACCAGCCCGAGACCGGCCGCCCCCACGATGTGCGCGGAACCCCACCACATCGGTGCGCGAATGCTGCGGTTTTGCATCCCAGCAAACACCAGGAGCGCGCCGAGCAACGTGGTGACGAACGCCGTTACGACCGAAAGCGTCCCGACATCGAGATTCATGAAATCCGCCCGCGCACGCCCTGCACGGACAAATCTAGACCGCAACCGTTCCGCATGAGTTACCGCGGTACCGCACCGGCGGTGGCAACACGCCAACAGGCTTGCCAGGAGGTAACTGGAAAACGCGCAATGCGAGGCAATTGCCGGCGAAGCAAAACCTCACCGGCTGCAATGCAGATATACGACCGCCGGCGCGACGGCCGGCGATCGTCCGAAGGTCCGCGCCAAAAGGCGGTTGTTAGCGTTTGGAGAACTGGAAGGAGCGGCGGGCCTTGGCCCTGCCGTACTTCTTGCGCTCGACCACCCGTGAATCGCGGGTCAAAAAGCCGCCGCGTTTGAGGGCGCCGCGCAGATCGGGTTCGAAATTCAACAGCGCCTTGGAAATACCGTGGCGCACCGCACCGGCTTGCCCGGACAGCCCTCCGCCCGACACCCGGCAGATCACGTCGTACTGGCCCTGGCGGTTGGTGGCGACCAGCGGCTGCTGGATCATCATGCGCAGCACCGGCCGCGCGAAATAGACTTCGACGGCGCGCGTATTGACTTCGACCTTGCCGCCGCCCGGCTTGATCCAGACGCGCGCCACGGCATCCTTGCGCTTGCCGGTCGCGTAGGCGCGGCCCTGCTTGTCGAGCTTCTGCACGTATTTCGGGCTTTCCGGCGCAGCCGCCGGCTTGAGCGCGGAGAGTTGGTCGAGCGACTGCATGGATTCAGCCACGGTTACGCGCTCCTTGAGTTCTTGCGGTTCATGGCGCCGACGTCGAGCTTTTCCGGGTTCTGCGCCGCATGCGGATGGTCGGGACCGGCATAGACCCGCAGATTGCCGAGTTGCACGCGGCCGAGCGGCCCGCGCGGCAGCATGCGCTCGATCGCCTTTTCCACGATGCGCTGGGGAAATTTGCCTTCCAGGATCGACTTCGCCGTGCGTTCCTTGATGCCGCCGATATAGCCGGTGTGATGACGATAGACTTTTTTCTCGCGCTTTCGGCCGGTCAGCACGGCTTTTTCGGCATTGATGACGATGACATTGTCGCCGTCGTCGACATGCGGGGTGAAGGTCGGCTTGTGCTTGCCGCGCAGCCGCAATGCCACGATCGAGGCAAGCCGGCCGACGACCAGGCCTTGCGCGTCGATCATTACCCACTTCTTCTCGATATCGGCGGCCTTGGCCGAATAGGTTTTCATGGCACGCGGGCTTTCGGGATCATGACGATGGTGGATCTGAGGGGTGCAATACACCACCCGCCGCACTGCGGTCAACGCCACCACCCGAAGTCTTTTTACACTAAATCAATGGCTTACGAAAATGGTTGAATATTACCTCCCGCTCTTTGGGAACCGGCTGCAGGTCCTGCGCTGGCATGAATTGCCTTGCGGCCGGTGGGCGCCGCGCCGACTATTCAAAGCCGACCTCCGCACAAGCAACCGATGACGCTCATGTCCACCACCGACCCGCAGCCTGCACCGGCGCCGATTTTGCTGCGTGCGGATCGCGACGGCATCGCCGTTCTAACCCTCAATCGCCCGCAGGCGCGCAACAGCCTGTCCATGGCGCTGCTCTCCGCGCTGAGCGACGAGCTTACCGCCCTCGCCGCCGCGCCATCCGTGCGTGCGGTGGTGCTGACCGGCAACGGCCCGGCTTTCTCTGCCGGACATGACTTAAAGGAACTCACGGCGCGGCGCGGCGATACAGACCGCGGGCGCGCTTTTTTCAAGCGGGCGATGACGGCCTGTTCCGCGGTCATGCAGCAGATCGTGCATCTGCCGCAGCCGGTCATTGCGGCCGTGCAAGGCGTCGCGACCGCGGCCGGCTGCCAATTGGTGGCGAGTTGCGATCTGGCAGTCACCTCAGCCGCCGCGACCTTCGCCACACCCGGGGTCAATATCGGGCTGTTCTGCTCCACGCCGATGGTGGCGCTGTCACGCAATGTGGCGCGCAAGCAGGCCATGGAAATGCTGCTGACCGGCAACATGATCTCCGCAATCGACGCCTTGCGGTTCGGTCTGGTCAACCGCGTGGCCGCACCCGGAACCGAGCTTGCGGAAGCGATGGAACTTGGCCGCATCATCGCCGCAAAACCCGCGCACACTGTCAGGATCGGTAAGGAGGCGTTTTATCGGCAGATGGAAATGGACCTCGCGCGGGCCTATGACTATGCTGCCGAGGTGATGGTGGAGAACATGCTGGCGCGCGATGCGGAGGAAGGTATCGGCGCCTTCATCGAAAAACGCACACCGACATGGACGGATTGATGATGACCGCTGTCCGCTTGCACGCGCTGCATCCTTCCAATTGGCCATCCGGCGCGCTCAGGCGCGCGCTTCTTGCCGGCAGCGGCTGGGGTATCGTGATGGGGCTCGGACTTCCCGCCCTCGCCTTCTTCGATTGTGGCATGATCTGCCTGTCCGACATCGCAATGACCACCGCCGTGGCGGTTCCGGCGGGAATTGTAGCAATCGGTCCGATCGCGGCACTTGGCCGCGCCGACGCTGCGCCGGCTCACGTTACCCGATAGACTTCTACAAGCTCTCGTTCTTCAGACTTCCACAAGCGCTGGTTCTTCGGAGCACCACAGCGGCCATAACGGAGCCTACAACAATGACAAAACTGGTAGCGTTTGCGTTGGTTCTGACCGCGATCGTTCTCGGCAAGCCCGCCTTTGCTCAGACACCCGAAGACGAACAAGCTTGTACTCCCGACGCATTCCGGCTTTGCGAGGAGGCGATACCGGATCGCGAGCGGGTGAAGGCCTGCCTGATTGCCAATATGCGCCGCCTCAGCCCGGAATGCCGCCAGGTGTTTCAGCGCGGCCGCCGCAGCCGCAACTGATCGAGGCTGGTCGATTTCTCTAGCCGCCCTTTCGCGTGCTCGAATCCGTGTCTATGTTCGCGCCGACATGGATCACGACAGCTATCCCGACAGCTACATCCGCGGCATTCTCAACACGGTGAAGACCATTGCCATGGTCGGCATCTCGCCGAAGGACAATCGGCCGAGCTATTTCGCTTTCAAATATCTGCTGGAACGCGGCTATCGGATGATCCCGGTCAATCCGGGACAGGCCGGCAAGGAGATCCTCGGCCAGAAGGTCTATGCCAGGCTCTCCGAGATCCCCGAGCCGGTGGACATGGTCGATGTCTTCCGTGCCTCGTCGCACGCGCTGCCGATCGTGCAGGAAGCCCTCGCGCTGAATCCGCGCCCGCAAGTGATCTGGATGCAGCTCACCGTGCGCAACGACGAAGCCGCCAAGCTCGCCGAAGACCAGGGCCTCAAAGTGGTGATGAACCGCTGTCCGAAGATCGAATATGGCCGGTTGTCGTCCGAGATTGCCTGGATGGGCGTGAACACCCGCACACTGTCCTCCAGGAAGGCGCAACTTTCCGGCCGCGGCATCCAGCGCATTTCGCTTAATCGCACCACCGTGGCCGGCGGCACGACCGAGGCCACGGACCGCGCCCAGAAGGACGAGAGCAGGCACTGACGCCGACGCTGCCTTGACGCCCCGCCTGCGTCCGATAAACCGACGCTACGGCCCGTCGGGGCCCGCCAGCATGAGGGCCGCCCATGACCGAACGCACTCCCGGTTTCTCCACCCTTGCGATCCATGCCGGCGCCCAGCCCGATCCGACCACCGGCGCGCGGGCGACCCCGATCTATCAGACCACCTCGTTCGTGTTCGAGGACGTCGATCACGCCGCGTCGCTGTTCGGGCTGCAGACCTTCGGCAACATCTATACCCGCATCGGCAATCCGACCAACGCGGTGCTGGAGGAGCGGGTGGCCGCGCTCGAAGGCGGCACCGCCGGCCTCGCCGTGGCATCGGGACATGCCGCCCAGGTCATCGTGATGCATTGCCTGATGCAGCCGGGCGAGGAGTTCGTCGCTTCCAAGAAGCTCTATGGCGGCTCGATCAATCAGTTCAATCACGCGTTCAAGAATTTCGGCTGGAACGTGGTGTGGGCGGAGCCGGACGATATCGCCACTTTCGAGCGCGCGATTACGCCGAAGACCAAGGCGATCTTCATCGAATCGATCGCCAATCCGGGCGGCGTGATCACCGACATCGAGGCGATCGCAAAGATCGCCAAGAATGCCGGCGTGCCTCTGATCGTCGACAACACCCTCGCTACGCCCTATCTGTGCAAGCCGATCGATTACGGCGCCGATATCGTGGTGCATTCGCTCACCAAGTTCCTCGGCGGCCACGGCAACTCGATCGGCGGATTGATCGTCGATGCCGGCACCTTCAACTGGTCGCGCGAGAAGCGTTATCCGATGCTGTCGGAGCCGCGGCCGGAATATCACGGCATCGTGCTGCACGAGACTTTCGGTAATTTCGCCTTCGCCATCGCCTGCCGGGTGCTGGCGCTGCGCGACATCGGGCCGGCCTTGTCGCCGTTCAATGCCTTCCTGATCCTCACCGGCATCGAGACGCTGCCGCTACGCATGCAGCGGCATTGCGAGAACGCCATGGCCGTGGCGCAATGGCTGGTCGGCCACCACAAAGTTGCGTGGGTCAGCTATCCGGGGCTGTCCGGCGACCGCTACCACAATCTGGCGCGCAAATATGTGCCGAAGGGATCGGGCGCGGTCTTCACCTTCGGGCTGAAAGGCGGCTACGAGGCGGGCGTGAAGCTCGTCTCTAACGTGAATCTGTTTTCCCATCTGGCCAATATCGGCGACACCCGCTCGCTGATCATTCATCCCGCCTCCACCACCCACCGGCAATTGAGCGATGCGCAGAAGATCGTGGCCGGCGCCGGGCCGGACGTGGTGCGTCTCTCGATCGGGCTGGAGGACAAGGACGACATCATCGCCGACCTCGAACAGGGACTGGCGACGGCGTGACCGTCCGGCCGTTGCAGCGGCCGTCGCGGGGTTTAGGAATTCACCACCCTTTTCGAGGGCATGGTGCTTCCCGCCATGCCGACCTCGAAAAACTCGTACTTTTCGGCATTGCCCGACTTGGCATGGTAGAGCGCGATATCCGCCGTTCGCAAAAGCTCATCCATGTGGGCGCCTTCGCCCGACGCGATTGCTATTCCGACACTGACCCCGATCGTGATCTGAGCGCCGCCAAGATCGTACGGCGCACCGATCGATCGCACGATGCGTTCCGCCAGCACCGCGACGTCTTCGCGGCACGATGCTGTTGCCTGCAGCACGACAAATTCGTCACCGCCGATGCGCGCAACGGTATCCGTTTCACGCACGCACTGACACAGACGATCGGCAACCGCGCGCAGCAATGCATCGCCAACCGGATGACCATAGGTATCGTTGACGCTCTTGAAGCGATCGAGATCCAGGCAGAGCACCGCAAAGCTTTCCTTGAGCCGTCGCAGCCGCCCCAACGCTTGTCTCACTCGATCCTCGAGTAAAGTGCGGTTGGCAAGGCCGGTCAGCGCATCGTGGTGCGCCATGTGCGAGATTTGCGCTTCATAGCGCTTGCGCTCGCTGATGTCGGTATAGGTGCGGACCACTCCGCCGTCCGGCAGGGCTTCGCTGCGAACTTCGATCACAGCTCCATTCGGACGCGTGCGCTCGTAGAGCGGAACATCCGCCGATAGTCCGCCGGACTCAAGCCTTTTACGGACTTCAGAAGGGAGATCATTACCATCTTCGCGATATTCGCCCGCGGCAACGCGGAAGGCCATGATGTCCGTGAGCTTCGGCCGTAACCGGATATTGGGCGGCAGTCCGAGCAGCTCGACCGCCCGATTGTTGACTACAGCGATGTTACCCTGCGGGTCGACCATCATCAGACCCTGGTTCATATGATCGAGCGTGACCTCAAGCTCGCGCGATTTCTCCAGGGCACGCGCTTCACTGGCGCGGAGTGCGTTGCGCGTGCGGTGAAGCTTGGCGCTGCGTCTGGCGCTCCCCACCACAACGACAAGGATCAATATCGTCAGCGCGGCTGCAATGCCATAGAAGATGCGCTGATTCTCCGCATATTCGCGAAATATCTCACTCACCGAAAGTCCGACTGTAACGATGAGCGGGTAGTCAGAGAGCATGCGGTAAGAAAATTTCCGCTCAGTGCCATCGACCGTTGCGCCACTGCCGACATAGGAGCCGGCCGGCTCCGCGGGCAACCTATTGAACAGTCTCGAACCGACAATGGCCTGCCCGATCATATCGGTCTCGAAGCCGGCCTGCGCGCGGACGACGCGATCGAGACCGATCAACCTGACGGCACCGCCGTTTCCCAGGTCGATCGATTCATAAAATCGCACCAGATAATATGGATCAAGTGAAGCAACGATGACCCCATCGAGATTGCCGCTTGCGTCGCGGACTTCTCGTGCCAGCTGGATCGCCCAACGATTGGTGATGCGCCCGAATACCGGCTTGCTGATGAAGAGCTGATCGTAAGGACCGTCCGCGAAGATACGAAAGTATTCCCGATCGGACAAATCGATTCCGGTCGCTTGCGGGCCAAGGGTCGATTTTTTGACGATCCCATCGGGGCCAAGCAGCGCAATCTGCAACGTGATGTTGTTCTTGAAGTTGTCACGCGCCAGCAGCAGGTTGATATCGAACCCGGCAGGATCTCGCCGGTAGGCAGCACGCAGGATGTGAATCGTCCAATCGATATCTGCGATGGTACGGACGATATGCTCCTCGAATGCGCGTGCGAGGTTGCCAGTGGTCTGGACCGCAGCCTGTTCGGCCTTATGCCAAACGAAATTCAGATGAAAATGCAATGCCGCCCAAATGAGCACGACGGTTGCGAGCCCGAGATAGCTCACCGGTTGCAATAAGGCCCTCGCTACGGGAGGCAGCGGGGCGAGCCATTTTTTGATGCCGGTCGCAGACCACATGACCGGGTCTAGTCACCACAATGTTGCGGGTTCGTTACCGTAAGGTGTTCTTTAGCGGCCTAAGTAAACCTCCTTACCGGCTGAAATCGTGCCGCATGCGCCACGGCGATCGTCAGCACCACCATCGCCATTGCCTGATGCAGCAGCGCCAGCGGCAGCGGCGATTGATGAATGAGCGTCAGGACGCCGATCGCGGCCTGCAGCGCGATAGCCGAAGCCAGCGCAAGCGCCCCAGTGAGCAGCGCCCCTCCCCGGATTGTGCGCGTCACATCGACGGCGTGCCATAGGGCAAGCAGAAACAGCAGGTAGGCCACCGTGCGGTGGGTGAACTGGACGGTCAGCGCGTTCTCGAAAAAATTGCGCCAGAGCGGTTGCTCGAACAACAGCCGCGCGGTCTCGGGAACGAGCCCGCCGTCGATCAGTGGCCAGGTGTTATAGACGAGACCGGCGTCGAGCCCGGCGACCAGCGCTCCCACATAGATCTGCACGAAGATCAGCGCCAGCAATGCCAAAGCGCCGAACCGGATGCGCGCCGGCGCGGTGGCCGGCGGTCGCGGCGGGAGCCGCAGCGCGGTCCAAATGAGCGCGGCATAGATCACGCCGGCGAGCGTCAGATGAAAGGCGAGCCGATACGGCGAGACGCTGGTGCGTTGCGCCAGGCCCGAACTCACCATCCACCATCCGACCGCGCCTTGCGCGGCGCCAAGGCCGAAAATCGCCCATAAGCGCCAGCGCAGCGGCGGCGCGATCCAGCCGCGCCACAGGAAAAACAGCAACGGCAGCAGGAACGCGGCGCCGATCAAGCGGCCGAGAAAGCGGTGCGTCCATTCCCACCAATAGATGGTCTTGAACTCCGCGAGATTCATGCCGCGGTTCAGCTCGCGGTATTGCGGGATCGTCTTGTACTTGTCGAACTCGGCCTGCCACTGCGCTTCCGATAGCGGCGGCAGCGCGCCGGTCACGAGCTGCCATTCGACAATAGAGAGGCCCGATTCCGTCAGGCGGGTGGCGCCGCCGACCATCACCATGGCCAGGACCAGCCCAGCGACGGCGAGCAGCCAGGCCCTGACGGCGCGGCGGCGACGCGCGAGATCGAAAGCAGTGCTGGTCATCGGGTCGCGTGCTTGCAGGAGGTGGCGCGGACCATATAGTCAGACCCCTGCCCTCGCAATCCGGGCACAATCCATCACTCCGACTGGGATCGTCACGCCATGCGCATCCGCACACGCAAACTGATCGGCGGGATTGCACTCATTGCCCTGGTGACGATCTGGGCGCTGCTGGCGATGTCGGTCGCGCAATTTCCGGCGATCAAGGCCCACGGCCTGATCGAGACGCTTTATTACGTGGTTGCCGGGCTGGCCTGGGTGTTGCCCGCCATGCCGCTGATCCGCTGGATGTCGCGGCCGGACTAGCGCCGACTCTTAACCTCCCCCTAAAAGGGGGAGCATAGGCGGCCTTCAGCCGCCGTTCTTAGCGCCAAGAACGCCGATGCGAAGCATCGGCTATGTTGCGTCAGCAAATCGGGTGGGGGTCAATGACAAAGCAAGTGACCCCCACCCTACCCTCCCCCTTTCAGGGGGAGGGATTAAACGACACACTCTCGACAATCATTCTCTGACGAACTTCAAGCCGCATTGACGCGCTGGAATCCGTTCCATACGGCAGTGGCGGCGCCCGACAGCAGCACACGCACATAGCGCATCTGCTGGTGCTCGCCGTTGAGCGAGATGCGCGGCAGCGCCGTCAAATGCTCGCGGTGCGCGCTAAATAGCACGCCCGGGCGCGTGGTCACGGCGGTCTTGAAGCCAAGCTCAGCGGCGATACGGAATTCGCGCGGGCCGGCCGAGGTATGATCGCCGACCGGATAGGACAGGTGGTCCGGCCGCACCCCGAGCGAGGCTTCGATCACCGACCGGCTCATGTCCATCTCGGCGCGCGCCGAGCGCTCCGGCACCTTGGCCAGCATGACATGGTTGACCGTGTGGGCGCCGATCGTGACCAGCGGATCCTCGGCGAGTTTGCCGAGCTCTCTCCAATCCATACACAGCTCGTTGCAGAAGGCCGCAATGTCGACCTGATAGCGCCCGCTCAGGTCGCGCACCACAGTGCGCAACTGCTCCTCGGTCGGAAAACTGCGGATCCATCCATAGAGCTGATCGTAGAGATCGCGCTTCTGCGCCACCGTCGCGCAGTCGAAACCGCGTTCTTCCCCGTCGATCAGGAGGCTGATGTGCTTGTTACGCGCCACCACTGCTTCCAGCGCCAGCCACCACAATTCGCCAAGCCGGTCGGGAAAGCTGGTAGGAATGTAGACGGCGAACGGCACTTGGTATGTCTTGAGGATCGGATAGGCCCATTGCGAGGTGTCGCGGTAGCCATCGTCGATGGTGACGGCGACGAAACGCCGGCCAAACCGGCCTTCGATCAGACGACGATGCAGCTCGTCGAGGCTGACCAGGTCGATCTGAGAACGGCGCAGCAAGCGGATGACACGCTCCAGAAAGCCGGGCGTCACTTCCAGGAGCCGGTTCGGCTGGAAACGATCGGGCCGCGCCGGACGTACGTGATGCAGGGTCAGGATGGCGCCGACGCCGGCGACGAACGGGCGCATCATATGATGCGCGCCGCTGAAGTAGAGCGTCTCCAGCCCCGTGCGGATGACCGTCTGCTTCAGGCCGTGCAAGACCTTCACCCTTTCTCAAAATCCAAAGCGCCCAGCGTGAAAACCGGTCAGGCGGCGGCGCGCGTTCCCGGAGTGCTGCGCTCCGGGCCGCGCGGCGCGCTGCTCAACACGCTGATATTGCCGAAGCCCGCGGCGACCAGTCGCTCGCGCGCCGAGACCGTCATCGGATCGTCGAGCTTGCCGGCCACCAACACCGCGCGCGGCGCCAGCTGGGCAAACCGCTCAGCGGCGAGATCAGGCAAGGCGCCTACATCGACCACGACATGGTCGTAGCTGCGCGCCAAGGCTTCGAGCGTGATTGCGAGCCGCTGCGAGGTGATAACCGACTGCGGGTCGACGGCCACGCCGGCCTGGATCAAATGCACGCGGGAAAACTTGTCGCGGGTAATGATCTGACCGAACGACGCCACGCCGCGCACCACGTCGGTGATGCCGGGCGCGCTCGGATCGCTGGCAATGACCGACAGATTCGGCGAGCTGAGCGCCAGATCCACCAGCACCACGCGGCCCGCTTTGGCCAAGCTGCGCGCCAGCGTGATCGCCGCAAAGGTGGTGCCGATATTGCGCGTGGCGCCCACCACGGCGATGCGGCGGGCGGTCTCGCCGGCGGCGCCGAGTTCCTGCGCCAGGCCCTCGATCGCTTCCACCGGCACGCCAACCGTAGGCCGGTCGTCGCCGACCGGAGCGGCTGCCGGAATTACCTCGTTGCTGGCGGGTGAAACCGGCGACGTTGCCGAAGCAGTGCGGGGAACGGCCACCGACGGGGCCGTCACCGAATAAGTGGCCGGCGGCGCATAGCTCGGAACATAAGCCGCCGTCGGGGCGCCGCTTAACAATTCGCCGGCCAGCACGAATCCGACCGTCAGAACCAACATCGCGAGCGTCGACATCAGCACGATCGGCAGCTTCTTCGGCCATGCCGGGGTGTTCGAGGCGGCCGCCGCGGAAATGATGCGGGCGTCAGCCGATGCCGCGCCAATATTGTCACGTGCGCTGGTGTCGCGGAATTTGGCGAGATAGGATTCCAAGAGATCGCGCTGCGATTTTGCCTCGCGTTCCAGTGCGCGCAATTGCACGTCGTGTTCGTTGGTTGAGGTGGCCTGGCGCTTGAGCTGGTCGAGACCGGAGCTCAGCGCCTCGACGCGCGCGGCGGCCACCTTGGCGTCGTTCTCCAGCGAACGCGCGATGCGGTCCGCCTCGACGCGCATCTGCCGCTCCAGATCGGCGATCTGGGCGCGCAATTCCTTGATACGCGGATGGCCGCTCAGCAGTGTCGAGGACTGCTCGGCCAATTGCGCATGCAGGGTGACGCGCTGTTCGGACAAGCGCCGCATCAATTCGGAATTGATGATCTCCGAGAAGTCGACCGCGGTACCCCGGCGCAATGCATCGCGGATGATTTTGGCTTTGGAGTCGGCTTCTGCGCGTTGCGCGCGCGAGGCGCCGAATTGGGTGTTGAAATCGCCGAGCTGCTGATTGGACAGCGTCGTATTGTTGTTGCCGACGAACAGATTGGTCTTGGAACGATACTGCTCCACCTTGGCTTCCGCTTCCTCGACCTTGGTGCGCAAGCTGGTGATTTCTCCGGACAGCCATTGACCGGCGGCACGCGCCTGCTCCTGCTTGGCGGTTTGCAGCAGCACCAGATACCTTTCTGCGATGCTATTGGCGACGCGCGCGGCGAGCTCGGGATCTTCCGAGGAGAACTCGATCGCAATGACCCGCGATTTTTCCACCTGGAAAGCGGAAAGGCGGTCGAAATAGCTTTGCAGCACGCGCTCCTCCGGCGACATGCTGATCGGATCCTTCGCAAGGCCCACGAGGCTGAGCACCACCTTGACGACCGAGGCGCCGCGCAGGGCCGGATCGAATTCCGGCCGTTCGCCGAGCTTGAGCTTCCTGACGATCTCGCGCGCCAGATCGCGCGACAGAATGAGCTGAACTTGGCTGGCCACGGCCTCCTGATCGACCGTGCTGCGCTCGAGCGACTTTTCCGCTTCGGGACGGAAAAAAATGTTTTCGCGGGTTTCGATCAGCACCCGCACTTCCGATTTGTAGCGCGGCGTGATCAGATTGACGGCGACGAAGGAAATCACTGCCGCGGCCAGCGTGAGGCCGATGATCCAACGTTTCCTGCGCCAGAGCGCGCGCCCGAGTGCGCCGAGGTCAAGTTCATCGAGAGCGGCTTGTGTTACGCCCAGTCGGCTCGACGGCGCACTCATAGTCATCACGTCTGGTACTCCAGGCGCACTACGCGCGCGACTCCACGACCTGATATCAAACGATTATGGTTGACGCCGCGTTAAGGTGCGTCTTTGCAGGCGTCGCGCGAAGCGGTGAGGCTTTGTTAACCGCCGAAGGCGTTAATGCGGCTTAACCATTCTGCCCTCTCGCCACGCGACGGGCGACGCGATCGAGGCCAGGGACTTTCGTTCCAACATGACCGCGATACTGGACGGCAGCCTCAACATCATTCACGTCCTGCGCGCGCCGGTCGGCGGGCTGTTTCGCCATGTCGTTGATCTGGCGCGCGGCCAGGCGGCGCGCGGCCACCGGGTCGGCGTGATCGTCGATTCCTCGAGCGGCGGCGCACAGGCGGAGGCGGCGCTTGCGGAGCTTTCGCCGGCGCTAACGCTCGGCATCAGCCGCGTCCCGATGAGCCGCCAGATCGGACCACGGGATATTTCTGCGCGCGCCCATGTCAGCCGCCGCGCCACTGAGGCTCGTGCGGACGTGCTCCACGGCCATGGCGCCAAAGGCGGCGCCTACGCCCGGCTCGCAACAGGACAAGCGTTGCGCGTCTACACGCCCCACGGCGGCAGCCTGCACTATCGCTGGACCACGCCGGCGGGCTTGCTTTATCTCGCGCTCGAACGGGCGCTGCTGCCGCGCACCGATCTGTTTCTGTTCGAAAGCCAATATGGCCGCGACATTTTTCGCGCCAAAGTGGGAGAGCCCGGCGCGCTTGTCCGCGTCGTGCACAACGGCGTGGCGCCGGCGGAGTTTGCACCGGTGGAATCGGTTCCAAAGGCCTCCGACCTGCTTTTCATCGGCGAGCTGCGCGCGCTGAAAGGCATTGATGTCCTGATCGAGGCGATCGGATTGTTGCGCAGGGAGGGCCACAGTGTCAGCGCAACCATTGTCGGCGCCGGACCCGATCGCGCATCGCTGGAAGCCTACGTTGCCGCACACGGTCTGCGCGATGCGATCCATTTCGCCGGCCCGCTGCCCGCCCGCACCGCGTTCGCGCTGGGTAAGCTTTTGGTCGTGCCCTCGCGTGCGGAATCGCTGCCCTATATCGTGCTGGAAGCCGCGGCCGCCGGCATGCCCATGATCGCGACCGGCGTCGGCGGCATTCCGGAAATTTTCGGGCCTGACGCCGCTTCCTTGATTTCTCCCGGCGACCCGGCCGCGCTGGCCCAGGCAATTACACGGACTTTGCAGGACAGCGGGCCGCGACAGGCGGCCGTCGGGCGCCTGCAGGCGCGCGTCCGCGACCATTTCTCGGTCGGCGCCATGACCGACGCGGTTTTAACCGCTTACCAGGAGGCGCTAGCGCGGCGGCATGGTTAAGGAATCCTCGTAAATTCCGCTTGTTCCCTAAGCATTTCTTGAAACTTTTTTACTAAGTCTGCTGGCCTGGACGGCACCGCGGCGGAGCAGCGTTCCGCCTGCAGCTATTTTGGTTTGACATCAGCATGGCCGAGTTCGACACCCGAAGCATGATGAGCGGCGCTGCTGCTGCAACGGCAGCAGGCGCGCAAGCGGCTGCGCTCCCGACGGTCCCGCGCGTGCGGGCCTTGTCGTCGGAGGCCTTGCGGGTCGCCGCGCAACCCACCTCCGCCGCCTATTCGCCGATCGTGCTCGCCGGCAGCGTCCGGCTGCTCGAAACCTCGGTGATCGTGCTGGTCGGGCTTGCGGCCTATGCCGGATACGTCGTCCCGATCGAGGGATTTGAGTGGCACTACATCGGAGCCATCGCCGGCATCGCGCTGTTTGCCATGCTGGCGTTTCAGGCCGCCGACATCTACCAGGTGCAGGCGTTTCGCGGCCACGAAAAACAGTACATGCGGCTCGCATCGGCGTGGTCTGTGGTCTTTCTGATCGCCATCGGCGTCTCGTTTTTCGCCAAGACAGGCGATCAGTTCTCGCGCGTATGGCTCGGCACATTTTATGTTGCCGGCATGGTGATGCTGATTGCGTTCCGGCGCGCGTTGTTTCTCCTGGTGCGGCACTGGACGCGGCAAGGCCGGCTCGATCGCCGCACCGTGGTGGTCGGCGCCGATGCCAAGGGCGATTCGCTGCTGCAGGCGCTGGCGGCGCAACGTGATTCCGACGTGCGCATCGTCGGCGTGTTCGATGACCGCGGCGACGACCGTTTGCCGAGCACGGTCGCCGGCCGGCAGAAACTCGGCACCGTCGACGACCTGGTCGAATTCGCCCGCCGCACGCGCATCGATCTGGTGATCTTCTCGATGCCGATCTCGGCTGAAGCACGCATCTTGCAGATGCTGAAGAAGCTGTGGGTGTTGCCGGTCGACATCCGGCTCGCGGCGCATTCGGCGAAACTCCGCTTTAGGCCACGCGCTTATTCCTATATCGGCAACGTCCCGGTGCTCGACGTGTTCGATAAACCGATCACCGACTGGGACGTAGTGATGAAGGCGCTGTTCGACAAAGTCGTCGGCGCGCTGCTGTTGCTGGCCGCGGCGCCGATCATGCTGCTGACCGCGCTCGCCATCAAGCTCGACAGCCGCGGCCCGGTCTTCTTCAAGCAGAAGCGCTATGGCTTCAACAATGAGCTGATCGAGGTCTACAAGTTCCGCTCGATGTATGTCGACCAGTGCGACGCCACCGCGAGCAAGCTGGTGGAGAAGGGCGATCCGCGCGTCACCCGTGTCGGCCGCTTCATTCGCAAAGCCAGCCTCGACGAACTGCCGCAGCTGTTCAATGTGGTGCTGAAAGGCAACCTGTCGCTGGTCGGCCCGCGCCCGCATGCGGTGCATGCCAAGGCGGAAAACCGGCTCTACGACGAGGCCGTGGACGGCTATTTTGCCCGCCACCGCGTCAAGCCGGGCATCACCGGCTGGGCGCAGATCAACGGCTGGCGCGGCGAGACCGACACCCACGAGAAGATCCAGCGGCGCGTGGAGCACGATCTTTATTACATCGAAAACTGGTCGGTGCTGTTCGATCTCCACATCCTGGCGATGACGCCGATCGTGCTCGCCAGGACCGAGCACGCCTATTGATGTCCGCCACCTTGGCAGTGCCGACCCTAACACATCGAAGCGCGGTCGCCGGACCACGATTGGCAACCGAAAAACTGCGCAGCGCCCTGCTCTGGTTGACCGGCCTTTCCGGCGCTTTCGTCTTCATCGAGCCGAGCCCCTACGAGCTGGTCGGCATGGTCACCATGCTGGTGTTCGTGCTGACCGGCCTCACGCTGCGCCCGGGGCTTGCGCCATTGGTGTTGCTGATTCTGCTGCTCAACGTCGGCTATGCGCTCTCGGTCATCCAGGTCATCGACCAGAAAGATCCGGTGATCTGGGTCGCGGTGTCGGCCTTTCTCGCCGGCACAGCGATCTTCTACGCCGCCATGCTCGGCAGCAATACCGAGGCGCGGCTACGCTGGCTGCTGCGCGGCTATCTCGCGGCCGCCATGATCGCTTCCGTGGTCGCCGTCGCCGCCTATTTCCGGCTGTTCGGCGGCGGTTCCGAGACGTTTCTGCTTTATGGCCGCGCGCGCGGGACGTTCAACGATCCAAACGTGCTCGGCGCCTTCCTGGTGCTCCCGGGCCTGCTGATAGTCCAACGTCTGTTATCCGGACGTCTCGCCGCATTGCTGGGCAACAGCGTGCTGCTGCTCGTACTGCTGGCGGCGCTCTTGCTGTCATTCTCGCGCGGCGCCTGGGTTCAGTTTGCTTTTGCGGCGCTCGTTCTTCTGGGACTGACGTTTCTGACCAGCCGGTCGCTGAACGAGCGCTCCCGGATTATCGCGATCGCGGCGTTCGGCGCACTGCTGATCGTCCTGTTCGTTGCGGCGCTGCTGTCGATCGGCCAGGTTGCCGACCTGTTCAAGGAGCGCGCCACCCTCGACCAGAGCTATGACCTTGGCCGGTATGGCCGGTTCGGCCGCTACAGCCTGGGCGCGGAACTGGCGCTCGATCACCCGTTCGGGATCGGACCGTCAACATTCGCCAAGGTCTTCTTCCCGGAAGACCCGCACAACACCCTGCTCAATTCCTTCATGTCGGGCGGCTGGTTGGGCGGTTTTGCCTTCCTGACGCTCACGCTGGTGACGCTGTTGAAGGGATTGCGTTTCGTGTTTGTCGCGACACCCTGGCGGCCGACCTATCTGGTGGTCTATGCCGCCTATCTGGGCTTGGTCGCTGAAAGCATGATCATCGACGTCGACCACTGGCGCCACTATTTCCTCATTCTCGGCGTGCTCTGGGGACTGATGGCAGTCTCGCAGCCCTATCTGCGCGGTTCGGCCAGACGCACCGATGTCGGGCTTGCACCCGTTCATGGCTGAGCCCCGTCCCGGTATCACGGCGCATCGCAGGCCGAAGCGGTTGCCACCTTGCGCTGATTTCCGTAGGACAGGGCCAAGTCGGAGCGTAGCGCAGCCCGGTTAGCGCACCAGTCTGGGGGACTGGGGGTCCCGAGTTCGAATCTCGGCGCTCCGACCATCACCGCCAGCGCGGCGCTAACGCGCCACGGTCACTCCCGCCTGCTGCAACACCGAGCGCATCAGTACGGTCTGCTCGTCGAGGAACGGTCCCAGTTCTCCGCCTTTGATGAACACGTCCTCCACCTGGTTCTCTTCCAGGTATTTCCGCCAGCTCGGCGTCTTCACCAGCCTCGCAAAGAAGTCTTCCCAGAATTCGACCACCTCCTTGGCGACGCCGGGAGGCGCCAGCACGCCGCGCGCATTGGCGATGATCGGCACGTTGATGCCCTGCTCCTTGATGGTCGGCAGGTTGGGGAGCATGGCGAGGCGCTTTTCAGTCAGCGCCGCGATCGGCCGCAGCCGGCCGGCGGCGATATGGTCGTTCACGTCCTGCGGCTGCGGAATGATGATGTGCACATCGCCGGCCAACACGCCGCCGATGCGGTCCTTGATCGCCGGCGTCGGGATGAACGTCCATTTGGCGCCGGTGGCGCTCTGCAAGAGGAGGCCGGTGAGACTCTCGATGGCGGTGACCGAACCGCCCGCCTGTTTGAGCGCGCCGGGATCCTTTTTCGCCGCCGCCACGAAGTCGCTCATGCTTTTGTAGGGCGAGTCGCCGCGCACCACGGCGATGGTCGGCTCCAGCACCAGGCGCACGACCGGGGTCAAATCCTTGACCGTATGTTTGGCGTCCTTGCGGGTCAGCGGCGTCGCCACCCACGTATTGGTGAAGATCGCGATGGTGTGGTCGGCGCCCTTCTTCTCGACTAGATAGGCCATGGCTTCGAGCCCGGCGCCGGCGGTCTTGTTCACGATCCGCAGCGGCTGCGACAGCAATTTCTCCTTGGTCACGATTTCCGCAAGCGCGCGCGCAAAAACATCCGAGCCGCCGCCGGGCGCGCTGTGCACCACCACTTCGATCGGCCCCGTCGGTTGAAATGCCAAGGCATTGCCGCCGCCGGCCAGTCCGCAGCAGCCGAGCGCCAAGCTCAGCCCGATGATACGGCCTGTCACTGCCATGGCGCGAACTCCTGTGGCTAGGCAAACGCCGCAAATCACGCCGGCGCGTTGATCGCTTCGTCGATCAGCTTGCGGCACTCGCTCAACTCGTGCAGCGCGGCCTGCAATTTTCGCAAATCCTCGCGCGGCAACCCATCGGCGGCCGGCATGCTTGCGCCGCGCGCAGGCGATGGACGCATGCTTCTGGGCGATTCAGAGCGATCGAGCGGCGGCTCCGCGCGCCGCGGCGCCGGTTGATCGGACATGTCGCTGTCCTCGTTGCCCAACAGCGATGGCAACAGGCCGAACAAGCCGCGGCCGCGATCCATCTCGCCGGATTCCGGCCGGCGGGCCTGGTCGCTGTCGGCATCGTCGGACGGACCATGCGCCGGCTTCGGCGAGCCCGGCCGCCACACCGCCTGCACGAAGCGCGCGTTCTGGTCGCGCAGGATGCGCTGCACGCCGCGAATGGTGTAGCCCTCGCCGTACAGCAGATGACGGATGCCGCGCAGCAAATCCACATCGTCGGGACGATAATAGCGTCGTCCGCCGCCGCGCTTCATCGGCTTGATTTCGCGGAAACGGCTTTCCCAGAACCGCAACACATGCTGCGGCACGTCGAGATCGTCAGCCACTTCGCTGATGGTACGGAATGCGTCCGGCGCTTTTTCCACCGTCGCGTTTCTCCTTTTGCTTAGAACGGTCGCGGTTACGCGCGCTTCGACAAGCGGCTCACGCACGAAAGACGAAAGACTAGGCGGGGGGCCCGCCGTCCTCTGAATTGATACGCTGCTTGAGGATGGCGGAAGGCTTGAACACCATGACACGGCGCGGCGAGATCGGAACCTCTTTGCCGGTCTTGGGATTGCGTCCGATCCGCTGACCCTTCTTGCGCACGACGAACGAACCGAAGGATGACAATTTTACCGTTTCGCCACGCTGCAGGCAGTCAGTGATCTCTTTCAAGACCAGCTCGACCAGCGCCGCGGATTCCGTGCGCGACAGTCCTACCTTCTGGTAGACCGCCTCGCACAAATCCGCGCGTGTGACTGTTTTTCCGCTCACCGCCTGCCCCGCTAACGGCGATCAAGTATCCCTCTGAATTATCACGATATTAGCCAGGGCGGTCAACGGGGCCTTGGGAGAAGATTTCAGCCTGTGCTTTTACCAGCGCACCAGGCTGGCCCCCCAGGTAAAGCCCCCGCCCATGGCTTCTAGCAGCACCAGATCGCCGCGCTTGATGCGCCGGTCGGCCACCGCATCCGCCAGCGCCAGCGGGATCGAGGCGGCCGAGGTGTTGCCGTGGCGGTCGAGGGTCATCACCACCTTTTCCGGGGCGATGCCGAGCTTGTGCGCCGCCCCGTCGATGATGCGCTTGTTGGCCTGATGCGGCACGAACCAGTCGATGTCGGCAGCCGTATAGCCCGTAGCGCGAAAAGCGTCCTCCACCACACCGGTGATCGCCTGGACGGCAAAGCGGAACACCTCCTTGCCCTCCATGCGCAGGTGGCCGACGGTCTTGGTCGAGGACGGGCCGCCGTCGACATAGAGCTTGCTGCGGTGGCGCCCGTCCGAGCGCAGATGCGTGGTCAAAATGCCGCGGTCGTCGCGGCCGCCCGGCTGCTCCTGGGCCTCCAGCACTACCGCGCCGGCGCCGTCGCCGAACAGCACACAGGTGGTGCGATCGGTCCAGTCGAGGATGCGCGAGAAGGTTTCCGAGCCGATCACCAGCGCCCGCTTGTGGGCGCCCGACCGTAACAAGCCGTCCACGGTCGCAAGCCCGTAGACGAAGCCCGAGCAGACCGCCTGCAGGTCGAAGGCCGCGCCACCGGTGATGCCGAGCCCGGCCTGCACGGTGACGGCGCTGGCCGGAAAGGTCTGATCCGGGGTCGAGGTTGCCAGCACGATCAGGTCGATCGACTGCGGGTCCGCCTTGGCATGGGCGAGCGCGCTGCGGGCGGCATGCAGAGCCATGTCGGAGGTGGTTTCGCCCTCGGCCGCGATACGCCTTTCGTGGATGCCGGTGCGCTGCACGATCCACTCATCCGACGTATCGACGGTGCGCGCCAGCTCGGCATTGGTGAGAACCCGGCTGGGCAGATAGCTCCCGCAGCCGAGCACGACGGAGCGCAGGACGGTCACGAAGCGGCTCTCCCGATCACGCGCGGCGGCGGCGCAACGCGGCTGTCCGGGACCAGCGCCTGGCTGATCTTGGCGAGCAATGCATGACGCACCATGTCATGGCCGAGATCGACCGCGGCCGCGAAGCCCTCGGCATCGGTGCCGCCGTGGCTCTTGATGACGATGCCGTTGAGCCCGAGAAAAACGCCGCCATTGGAACGGCGTGGATCCATCTTTTCACTCAAGGTGCGAAACGCCTGGCGCGCCAACAGATAGCCGAGCTTGGTCCAGATCGTGCGGGTCATGGCGCTCTTAAGATGTTGGGCAATCTGGCGGGCGGTGCCTTCGGCGGTCTTGAGCGCGATATTGCCGGCGAAGCCTTCGGTCACCACCACGTCCACGGTCCCCTTGCCGATGTCGTCGCCTTCCACAAAGCCGGCATAATCCAGATGCGCAAGCGGGCTTTCGCGCAGGATGCGGCCGGCATCCCTGACCTGTTCGAGGCCCTTGACCTCCTCGACGCCGATATTGAGCAGGCCGACTTTCGGCCGGTCGAGACCGAACAGCACCCGCGCCATGGCGCTGCCCATGACCGCCATATCGACCAGATGCGGCGCGTCGGCGCCGATGGAAGCTCCCAGGTCGAGCACGATGGACTCGCCTTTCACCGTCGGCCAGAGCGCGGCAATGGCCGGACGCTGGATGCCGGCCATGGTCCGCAGATTGAACTTGGCCATGGCCATCAGCGCCCCGGTATTGCCGGCGGACACGACGGCATCGGCCTCGCCCTTCTTGACCGCGTCGATCGCCAGCCACATGGAACTTTTCCAACGGCCGTTACGCAGCGCCTGGCTCGGCTTGTCCTCCATGCGGACCGCCACGTCGGTATGAACGAGCCGGCAGGCCGCCTTCAGCCGCGGGTGCCGGTCCAGCAGCGGCGCCACCAGCGCGCGGTCCCCGAACAGCAGGAATTCGCTGTCGGGATGGCGCAGCAGGGATAGCTCGGCCCCCGGTACGACGACCGATGGCCCGTGGTCTCCCCCCATGGCGTCGAGGGCGATGCGAACCTTATCGGGCATGGACGACCTTGGCGGCGGAGCAGGCGACGGGAATTCGGTCCTGCGACGCAGCAACCGCGACAGACCATAGCCTGTCGCCGGCCCGCGGCAAAAGGGGGCGGCGGCGCGACCTATCCGCGGTTATCATCCTGCGCCTTCTTGAGCGCAGCCAGCGCCGCAAACGCCTGTCCTCGCTCGTCAGGAACTTTGGGCCCCTCGAATACGGCGCCCGGCTTGCGCGGATAGGGATCGATCGCGAGCATGAGAAATTCGGTGGCAAGGGCGCCAAGATCGACGGCACCATTCACGAGCGGTTCCGGCCCGTCGCGGGAGCCGATCCTGACTTGAGCTTCGGCGGCCACGTCGGCCACGCCCGCCGGCGCAGGCACAAAGGAGAGATCGATCGCCTCCTCGATCGCATTTTCGATCGGTTCGAGGGTGACCACACAGACCTGCCCGACCGTTGCGGATAGCTGGCCGACCACGCGCAACCCGTCGTCGCCGCGGCGGCTGACCTCGAACGTTGCCGCAAGCCGCGGCAGGTCGCGCAGCCCGGCGGTCCTGGCAATGGCGTTGCGGACACTCTGGTCGGCGGTCAATTCAACATGCCGGCCGGATTCCGGCACCTCGCGAAGCAGGAGGGGCATGCGCCAGGGCCGCTCGTCGGTTGGCTGCGTGGCGGGTTGCTTCATGGCTCATTCCGGCTTGCGGCGGCATCGGCGGTCAAACTGCCTTCAGGCTCGGGAAAGCTCATCTCACCGCGTTCGAAGGCTGCGCTGCTCTGAACCGCCAAATGGCGGGCCGCCGCGCGGAAATAGCTCGCCAGCCGCTCGGCCTGCACCGATACCAGGTCGGACTCATAGATATGCCGCGCCAGCGCCGCGGCGAGGGGGTCCCCGGGGGCGGCAGGGGCGGCGAGCGCGGCCTGGTACGCGCTCTGCCGGTCGTAGAAGGCGGCGCCGACCCGGCGCATTTTCTTGGGCACGGTGAGGTCGCCCACGCCCATTTCCCGCATATTCCCGTCCATATCGGCGCAAAACCGGTCGAAGATCTCCTGTCCCAGCCGGCGGAGCGGCTCCGGCTCGCCCGCCAGGCGCCGCAGCAGCAGCACCGCGTGCAGCACGACCATCTCAAAACGCCCGGTAACCGTATCGGGCACCTGGTAGATTCGATAGAACGCCGGCGCTCGCGCCTGCGCCACGATCATGCCATACAGCCGGGCGATGCTGTCGACTCGCGGCGCGCGGGAAAATAGATGGAAAATCATTACGATAGCTCGCATTCCGGGCCGGCTGGGAAGGCTGCGTCATTGCCAAATACAGCGTTGCCCGGTACGTCATCGGATCAACGAACGCAACCCTTCCCGACGATAGCCGGGTCCGCCCGTAGAGGATGAACTGGTAAGCATGCGTCGCTTCTCCCCAAGCTGCCTGCGCCTTTCCGCCGTCGCCAAGACTGTCGTCAAGACTTTGGCGGTCGCGCTGGTATTGGCAGCGCCCCTCGCCGGCTGCTTCAGCGAAACCTACCAGAAGGGCTACATCATCCCCGAAGGCGCGCTCGAGCAGATTCCGATCGGCGCAAGCCAGGACCAGGTTCTGATCGTGCTGGGAACGCCCTCGACCGTGGCCACGGTGAGCGGCGAGGCGTTCTATTACATTTCCCAGCGCGCGGAGCGGCCGGTTGCCTTCATGCCGCAGTCGGTTGTCGACCAGCGGGTGGTGGCGGTCTATTTCGACAAGAACCGCCGGGTGCAGCGGCTCGCCAATTACGGAATCAAAGACGGCAAGGTGTTCGACTATGTCAGCCGCACCACCCCCACCGGCGGAGCGGAGCTGAGCTATCTCGGAAACATTCTCCGGCTCTTCGATTTCCGGAACTGATCGCGCCCGCCGGAGCGAGCGCCGCCGCCAACGCCGCCATCAATCGGTATCGCCGACCGGACCGCGCACCAGATCGATGATCTCGATCACGTTGCGATCGGGATCATGGAAATACGCGCTGCGTCCTTGGAACGTGCCCGCCGTCCGGTTCTCTTCCCTGATCAGGGCAATGCCTTTCGACGCCAGAAACTGCTTGGCCTTGTCGTATTCCTGCCCCGTCAGCAGAAAGGCGCTGTGAATGTCGTGCTTGCTGTCGCGGTTCGGCTCGATCGGGTTTTCCGAATAGGTCAGCACGAAACAGTCCTCGCCCGCGCGCATGAACACCATGTGATCGTTGCGCCTGAGCTTCTGCATGCCCATGACCTCGGTATAAAACTTTTCCGAGCGGTCGAGATCCTTGACCGGAATGGTGAAATGCAGAACACCGTGGGTCTTCAACATGCCTTGTCTCTCACCTAACCGCTCGACAGTTTCCGGAGCCGATCAACCAGGGTCGCTGGAGTCTGGTAGATACGCCCGATCAATTCTTGCAGCTGGGCGCCGGAGCGCGGCGTGTTGACGTCGAGGCCGATCTTGTTGGCTTCCGCGAGGAAGTCCGGATCCTTGAACACGTCCACCAACGCCTTGCGCATGGCGGCGAGCCGATCCTCGGGCACGCCCGGAGGCATCAGGTAGGGCCGGCCGGCCGCCAGTGCCGCAAAGGCCGCTTCCATCAGTTGCCGCTCATCCGGGTTCTTGGCGTGATCGAGCGCGAACGGCACGTCGGCGATGGCCGCTTCCTTTTCCAGCCCGAATTGCACCAGCAGCTTGACGGTCTTGTCCTTGATCCAGGTCGGCTTGGTGGACATCAGCGCGCTGTAGAACACGCTCGGATAGCCGTCGATCTCGCCGCGCTCCATGGCGAGGAACGCGCGCGACTGCGACTCGTAACCGACGATGATTTTCAGCTTGGTGCCCAGCGTCTCGTTCAGGATGCGGGCATAGAAGCTCGGGGTCGAACGCACGCCCACCGACCCGACAGTGATCTCCCGCTTCTGCACGTCGGCCAGCGTGTCGACCGGAGAGGTCTTCCAGACGGTCAAGATTCCGGTTTCGATGCTCGGCGTGCCCAGCCAGTTGAACTTGGTGGCGTCGTATTGCGCTTCCTTGGCGCCGAACAGCGGTTCGAACGGGGTGTTGTTCTGCACACCGCCGATCACCGTGCCGTCCTTGAGCTGCTGGTTGTAGAGGCTGTTGGTTGCGGTAATACCGCCGGCGCCCGGCATGTTTCTGACGATCACGGCCGGGTTGCCGGGAATGTGTTTCGGCAGATGCCGCGCGATGCTGCGAGACAGCGTGTCGTAGCCACCGCCGGTGCCCGAGCTGATCAGCAAGGTGACGGTCTTGCCCCGGTAGAAATCGGCCACCGATTGCGCCGAGGCCGGCTGCGCGCAGAACGCAACCGCTGCGGACAGCGCTGCAACAATGCGGGATATCGGGTTGCGATGCATGAATGCCTCCGGCCATGAACAGAGCCAGGCCGGGGGCATTGTCGATTGCTTTGTTCTAGTGAGCAAGCACCGCCAGCAGCAGCAGCGCCACGATATTGGTGATCTTGATCATAGGATTCACGGCAGGTCCCGCCGTGTCCTTGTAGGGATCGCCGACCGTGTCGCCGGTCACCGCGGCCTTGTGGGCTTCTGAGCCCTTGCCGCCGTAATTGCCATCCTCGATGTATTTCTTGGCGTTGTCCCAGGCGCCGCCGCCTGAGGTCATCGAGATCGCCACGAACAGGCCGGTGACGATGACGCCGAGCAGCATGGCGCCGACCGCCGAGAACGCCGCCGACTTACCACCCGCGCCGCCGCCCGCGATCCAATAGATCAGGAAGTAAACCACGATCGGCGACAGCACCGGCAACAGCGAGGGGATGATCATCTCCTTGATCGCCGCCTTGGTGAGCAGGTCCACGGCGCGGGTATAGTCCGGCTTGTCGGTCCCCTGCATGATGCCGGGCTTTTCGCGGAACTGCCGGCGCACTTCCTCCACGATGGCGGCGGCTGCGCGGCCGACCGCGGTCATGCCCATGGCGCCAAACAGATACGGCAGCAGGCCGCCGAACAGCAGGCCGACCACCACATACGGATTGCTGAGTGAGAAATCGAGATTCACCCCCTGGAAATACGGATACTGCTTGGCATTGGCGATGAAGTATTTCAGGTCCTCGTTATAGGCGGCGAACAGCACCAGCGCGCCGAGGCCGGCCGAGCCGATGGCGTAGCCCTTGGTGATCGCCTTGGTGGTGTTGCCGACCGCGTCGAGGGCGTCGGTCGACTTGCGCACTTCCTTGGGCAGTCCCGCCATTTCGGCAATGCCGCCGGCATTGTCGGTGACCGGGCCGAAGGCGTCGAGCGCGACCACCATTCCCGCGAGCGCAAGCATGGTGGTGACCGCGATGGCGATGCCGAACAGTCCCGCCTGCGCATAGGTGATCAGAATACCGGCGATGATCACGATGGTCGGCAGCGCAGTCGATTCGAGCGAGATCGCGAGACCCTGGATGATGTTGGTGCCGTGGCCAGTCTTCGAGGCCGCCGCGATCGATTGCACCGGGCGATAGTTGGTGCCGGTGTAGTACTCGGTGATCCAGATGATCAGCCCGGTCACCACCAAACCGACCACGCCGCAGATGAACAGCGACATGCCGGTATAGGGCACTTTCGGCAGTTGTCCGAAGCCGATCAGATAATAGGTCACCAGCGCGACGCCGCCGAGCGAAAGCACGGCGGTGGCGATGAAGCCCTTGTAGAGAGCGCCCATGATCGACTGGCTGGCGCCCAACCTCACGAAAAACGTGCCGATGATCGAGGTGATGATGCAGACGCCGCCGATCGCGAGCGGATAGGTCATCATGTTCACCAGCGCCGGCGTTCCTGCAAAGAAGATTGCCGCCAGCACCATGGTGGCGACCACCGTCACCGCATAGGTCTCGAACAGATCGGCGGCCATGCCGGCGCAGTCGCCGACATTGTCGCCGACATTGTCGGCAATGGTGGCCGGATTGCGCGGATCGTCCTCGGGAATGCCGGCCTCGACCTTGCCGACCAGATCGCCGCCGACGTCGGCGCCCTTGGTGAAAATGCCGCCGCCGAGCCGGGCGAAGATGGAGATCAGCGAGGCGCCGAAACCGAGCGCCACCAGCGCGTCGACCACGGTACGATCATTAGCGGGATAGCCGCCCGGCCCGGTCAGGATCCAGAAATAGACCGTGACGCCGAGCAGGGCTAAGCCGGCCACCAGCATGCCGGTGATGGCGCCTGCCTTGAACGCCAGTTCAAGGCCGCCGGCCAGGGATTTGATGGCGGCTTGCGCGGTGCGCACATTGGCCCGCACCGAGATATTCATGCCGATGAAGCCGGCGGCGCCCGACAGCACAGCGCCGATCAGGAAGCCGAGCGCGACCAGCCAGCCGAGCAGATAGCCGACGATGAGAAAAATCACCGCCCCGACCACGCTGATGGTCAGGTATTGGCGCTTCAGGTAGGCCTGCGCGCCCTCGCGCACCGCCGCCGCGATCTCCTGCATGCGCGGATTGCCGGGGTCCGCCTTCAACACCGACAATGTCGCCCAGACCCCATAGACGATCGAAAGCAGGCCGCAGGCGACGATCAAACCCAAAGCTGTCATTGAATAAGTCCTGATTGGTGGAGCTTGCCGGACAAAGGGCTCCGCCCGGCCGAATGTGGCGCGATATAGCCAAAAACAAGCCGCCAGCGCAACGCTTGAAAATACCGATCGACCCGCTGGTTTTGGCGCAAACCGGCACCTTCCGCGGATGAACCCATCGATCAGGCGAGCCGCGCGCGCCGGCGCAGCACGTCCCAGATAAGAAGCGCGGCAGCGGCCAGCACGACTGGAAACACCACCTCGTTGACCGCCACCCAGCCGAGCGTCGCCAATAGCTTGCCGGAGGCGAAGGAGCCGATCGCCATACTGCCGAATACCAGAAAGTCGTTGAATGCCTGAACCTTGTTGCGCTCGTCCGGGCGATGACACTGGGTCACCATGGTGGTGGCGCCGATGAAAGCGAAGTTCCAGCCGACGCCGAGCAGCAGCAGCCCGATCCAGAAATGCCAGAGCGTGATGCCGGCAATGCCGATCGCGGCCGAAACCAGAATAAGAGCGAGCCCGGAGCCGACCACCCGCTCCACGCCGAAACGGGCGATCAGCGAGCCGGTGAACAAGCTCGGTGCGAACATCCCGATGACATGCCACTGGATGCCAAGAGTGGCCTCCGTCAAAGTATGGTTGCATTCGACCATGGCCAGCGGCGCCGAGGTCATCACCAGGTTCATCATGGCATAGCTCGCCACGCCGCAGGCCACTGCCACGATGAAGCGCGGCTGCCGCACGATCTCGCCAAGCGGCCGACCCTGGTTGGTCGCGGTGCGCGGCGGCGGCCGCGGGATTTTTACCAGCATCAGGACAGCGGCGGAGACGACACCGAGCATCGCCTGGGCGAGATAGCTCGCGGCGAACAGATAGGGCTGCCACAGATCCTTGGTGAAAATCAGCATTTGCGGGCCGACGATGCCGGCGAACACGCCGCCAAGTAAGACCCACGAAATTGCCTTCGGCTTGAACTGGTCGCTCGCCGTGTCGGCCGCCGCGAACCGGTAGGATTGATGGACCGCCGCATAGAAGCCGCTAAACAGCGCGCCGATGTTGAACAACAGGAAAGAGCCGCGCAGCACGGCGGCGCACGAAATCAAGCCCGTCAGCACCCCGCAAAGGGTGCCGATCAGAAATGTGGAGCGCCGTCCGAGCCGCCGCGCCAAGACGCCGACCGGCAGCGTGGCCATCCACATGCCGATCACATAGATCACCACCGGCAGCGTGGCCAATCCCTTGTCCGGCGCCAGCATGGCGCCGACGATCGCGCCGGTTGCGATGATAACGACATTGTTGCCGCCGGCGAGCGCGTGCGCGACTGCAAGCACGAGGGCATTGCGGCGGGCGAGACGGTCACCAACCGCAAGGTCGGACGTATCGGCGGCGGCCGACATGGCTTGCTCCAAAATCGGATTCGGGTGGAACGAAAATCTTCTAGTGTCCCGAATCCGAAGTTCGCACAATCCCTGCTGCGAGCGCTTTTGCGAACTTCGGATTCAAAGGGACACTAGCAATCATAGCTTTGCTAGTGTGGCTTTGGTTCAGAAGTTCCCTCCCGACCCAGCCGCAAGAAATGGGGAACTTCTGAACCGCCACACTAGCCGGTCCGCGGCAGGATCGCCAGCTTCCGCGCGCAGAACAGGAATGCCGCGCGGCTAGAGCGGTTTCCAGTTGCGCGGAGTCGAAAAGTCTTCCGCTCGTCCCCGCGCAAGCGGACCCAGAGTACCCCGCAGGAATCCTGGCTTGAGACGCAGATCTTCTTTCGGGCCTCATCCTTCGAGACGCGGACCTTCGGTCCGCTCCTCAGGATGAGGATTGAAGGTGGCGCCGTACTCAGCCGTCGGCATTAAACGATCCTCATGGTGAGGAGCGCAGCGAAGCTGCGCGTCTCGAACCATGAGGCCTCGTGATCCCCGCGTCGCGGGAATGAGCGGAGGATGAGTCAGCCGGAACGGAAATTGCTCTCGCTTGCCGGATTTTGCGGGAACGAAAATGCGCCGGGGTGGCGGATGGCGACCGAGCGTGCCTCGGCCGGGCCATGGGCGCCGATCTGGCCGAGCGCGGCCCTGATCTCATCGGTCACGATGTCGATCAGGTGAGCGGGACCGGCCGCGCCGAGCGCGCCCAATGCCCAGAGGAACGCCTTGCCAGCGAACGCCGCCTGGGCGCCGAGCGCGACCGCCCGCACCACATCGACGCCACTGCGGATGCCGCTGTCCAGCAGCACGGTCGCGCGCTGTCCGACCTGGGCAGCAATCGCCGGCAGGACGTCAATCGACGGCGGCAGCGCATCGATCTGCCGGCCGCCGTGGTTCGATACCCAAATTCCTTCGACTCCAAGTGAGAGCGCTTTCTCGGCGTCACGCGGATCGAGCACGCCCTTCACCACCAGCGGCCCGCGCCAGCGTTCGCGATAGCGCGCGATCTCGTCCCAGGTGAAAGCGCCCCTGCTCTCCTGCCGAGCCAAACGGATCACGTCATTGATGCTGGCATTTTCCGGCGCATAGGCTTTCAGATTGGCGAAGCGCGGCTGGCCGTATTTCTGCAAGGCCAGCATCCAGCCCGGCGCGCTCAGCATGTCGAAGATCATGCGCAGGTCGGGACGGAACGGCCCTCCGCCGAGCCCGACCCGCACTTCGCGCGTGCGCACGGTGCGGACCGGCACGTCGACGGTGAGCACCAATACATGCACGCCGGCGGCTTCGGCGCGGCGCACGAGATCGAAGCCGAGGGCATGGTCGTTGCGCGCGAGCCGGTAAAGCTGGAACCACAAAACGTCGGGCGCGGCGGCGGCCGCTTGCTCGATCGACAACCCGCCCACCGTGCCGAGCGTATACGGGATGCGGGCGCGCTGCGCCGCCTGCGCCATGAACAGATCGGCGCCCGGCCAAACCAGCGCCGGGCCGCCCATAGGCGCGATGCCGAATGGCGCTGCGTAGCGGCGGCCGAACAATTCGACATCGATCGGCGGCAGCGCCGGCATCACGCCATAGCGCGGGACCAGTTCGACCGCATCGAAGGCTGCCCAATTGCGTTGGATGCCGCCATCTTCGCCGGCGCCGCCATCCATATATTCGAATGCAAAATGCGGAATGCGGCGGCGGGCATGGCGGCGCAGATCGGCGACGGTCGGAAACCGCCGGCGCAACTTGGTGCCGCCGCGATAGGCCATGTCGCTCACCGCCGGGATCGGGCTGAGGGTGGTGGTCCTGTCGTCCATCGAAAATCCCGCTCAGAAGTGGCTGAACGATGTGGCCTTAAACGCAACCGGCTTGCCGCTGGCGGCGAGAAACCGCGGCGGCACCCAGCCCTCTATCACACCGCCTATCTCGGTGACAGCGACGCCGGCCGTGGTTGCCGCGGCGCAGAAGGCCGCGATCTTATCGGGTTGCATCGCGCAGATGATCTCATAATCGTCGCCGCCCGTAAGGATGGTGTCGAGCACGTCCGGGTCGGCGGCGAGCGCTTTCCTCGCCGCGTCCGACAGCGGCACCCGGTCAATCTCGACCTCTGCCGTCACCCCAGAGGCGGCGCACAGCTTGCCGAGATCGCCGACCAGGCCGTCGGACACGTCCATCGCCGCCGACGCGTGGCGGCGTACCGCCTCGGCTAGCGCATTGCGCGGCTGCGGCAACAGATAGCGGTCGGCCAAATGCTCCCGCTCTCGATCGCTGAGCTGCCATCGCTGGGCCGCGCCGGGGTCGCGCCGCAACAACAGCCCGAGCGCGCCGTCGCCGATGCTGCCGGTGGCGAGGATACGATCACCGGACTTCGCGCCGACCCGGCGAACTATGGTTCCCTGCGGCAGTGTGCCGAAAGCGGCAATGGACACCGTCACCGGACCGGATGTGCGATCGGTGTCGCCGCCGAGCAACGGACAGGCGTAAGCATCGGCGTCCTGACCGAGACCGCGGGCGAATGCTTCCAGCCAGCTTTGGTCGATCTGCGGCAGCACCAGCGACAGCAGAAAACCCGCCGGCTTAGCGCCCTTGGCCGCGAGGTCGGACAGATTCACCCGCAGCGCCTTCTTGGCGACGGCGTCCGGCGGATCGTCCGGGAAAAAATGCACCCCGCCCACGATGGCGTCGGCCGTGAGTACGAGATCGCTGCCGGCCGGCGGCGTCAGCACCGCGGCGTCGTCGACCAGATTGAAGGCGCCCGGGTGCTTGGCGAGCGGCCGGAAGTAACGCGCGATCAGGCGCTCCTCGGCCGATTGCGGATCAGGCTGGCGCGCGCCCATGGCATCACCCTGCCCGGTCGAACTCGCCGCCGCGCAGCTTGCGGGCGAGCTGGTCGAGCACCGCATTGACCATGCCGGTCTCATCCTTGTCGACAAAAGCGTGGGCGACGTCGACATATTCCGACACCACGACCCGCGCCGGCACGTCGCGCCGGTGATCGAGCTCATAGGCGCCGGCCCGCAGCACCGCGCGCAAAATGGCTTCGATGCGCTTGAGCGGCCAGGATTGTGCAAGCGCCTCGTCGATCAGCGGATCGAGCTGGCGCTGCTCGGCCACCACGCCTTCCACGATGCTTCGGAAAAACGCCGCCTCTGCCGGCAGATATTGTTCACCTTCCACCTCCCGGCCGATCCAATGGCCCTGGAACTCGGCCAGGATTTCATTCACCCCGGTGCTGGCGATGTCCATCTGGTAGAGCGCCTGCACTGCGGCAAGCCGCGCCGCGCCCCTGCGGTTGGCCTTGCGCGCGTCGTTGGGGATCGCCGGACGAGCCATCGGCGTCACCGGAACCGGCGTTTCAGGCGCACCATTGCCAGCGCGGCGCGCGCGGCGTCGCCGCCCTTGTCGCCTTCGTCCATGCGCGCGCGTTCCCAGGCCTGCGCTTCGGTATCGACCGTGATGATGCCGTTGCCGATGGCAAGACCTTGCCGCACCGTCAAGTCCAACAACCCGCGCGCCGATTGCATCGATACGATTTCAAAATGGATGGTGTCGCCGCGGATCACGCAGCCGAGTGCGACGGCGCCAGCATAGGGCTTTCGCTTTTTTGCCGCGCCCGCCATGGCGATGGCGATGGCTCCTGGAATCTCCAGGGAGCCGGGAACGGTGATGCGATCGACGGTCACGCCGGCTTGCTCCAGCGCGCGGGTCGCGCCGGCCAGCAGCGCGTCGGCGATGTCGTCATAGAAGCGCGCCTCCACTATCAGGATGCGCGCGCCCTTGAGATCGCGTCGATCTGCGCCGGTTTTTCTGCGCGGCTCGGCCATGAGTTCTTCTCCGCGCTTGTCGTAGCAAGCGGCTCGGTCCAACCGCAAGCCGCTAGTGTGGCGGTTCAGAAGTTCCCCATATGGTGCGCCTGGGTCGGGAGGGAACTTCTGAACCAAAGCCACACTAGCAACGCTATGATTTCTAGTGTCCCTTTGAATCCGAAGTTCGCAAATGCGCTCGCAGCGGGGGATGTGCGAACTTCGGATTCGGGACACTAGACCATGATCCGATTCAATTAAATCGGATCATGGTCTAGCTTCTTGCGAGGGCATGATCTTTTCCGAAAACCGGTTCCCACTTTTCGGGATCATGCTACGGCGCCTCCGCCAGCCGCGCCGCATAGCGCGCCAACAGATCGACTTCGAGGTTAACGCTCTCGCCCGCGGCGAGGGTGCCGAGCGTCGTAACCTTCAATGTGTGCGGGATGACCAGCACCGAGAACGTATCGCCGGCAACCTTGTTGACCGTAAGCGAGACGCCGTCGAGCGTGACCGAGCCCTTGGGCGCGATGTAGCGCGCCAGTTCGGCGGGCGCGCGCAAGGCCAGCCGCGCACTTTCCGTCAGATCCTCGCGCGAGATCAGCGCGGCTAGGCCGTCGACATGGCCGGCCACCATATGGCCGCCCAACTCGTCGCCGTATTTCAGAGCGCGCTCCAGATTGATCCTGCTGCCATGGCGCCAGGAGCCGACGGTGGTCAGCCGCAAAGTTTCCGCCGCGGCGTCGACTGCGAACCAGGTGCGTCCATCCTCCTCGCCGACGCCGACCACGGTCAGGCAGACGCCGGAGCAGGCGATCGACGCGCCCTCGACGATCGTGGCGCGTTCATAGCTGCAGGCGATCTTCAGCCGGTGCAGCCCTTCTCCGCGCGGGCGGACCGCAACCACTTCGCCCAGGTCGGTGACAATGCCTGTGAACATCGGACCCTTGGGACCCTTGCGTCAAAGAGCTGGCATCAGCCCGCGGGCTTGCAGAAAATCCACGACCAAACGATCGAACCCCGCCGGGTCTTCTATACAGCAAGCGTGGCCGGTGCCGGGCAGGACCTTGTGCACGGCGCCCGGAACGAGACCTGCGGTTTTTAAGCCGGCCGGCAGCGAATGGTCGTATTCGCCGTTGATCACCAGCATCGGCACCGTCATCTGCGGCAAGCGTTCCGTGGTGCTGGTGCTGTTGCCGGCGGTGAACACCTGCGCGATCGCTTCGCCGCTCAGCCGCGGCTCGCGCTCTATGAAGATATCGAACAGATATTGTCCGAGGCGGCTGTCCGCGAATGCCGGCGCCACCAGCTGGCGCAGGTGCTCGCTGTGATAGGTCTTCAAATCCTTGCGGTAGCCGTCGATGCGGCTCTGGTAGCGGCTGCTGGTGCTGCTGTTGCCGCCGACCAGGATCAGGGCCGAAAACTTGTCCGGATGATCGAGTCCGAGCTGCAGCGCCATGCCGGAGCCGACGCTGCATCCGCCCAGCACCGCCCGTGAGATGCCGAGATCGCGCATGACGCCGATGACGTCGTCGCACATGTCCTTCTGGCTGTAGGGCGCGGTCATTTTCGCCGACCGCCCATAGCCGCGGATATCGATGCCGATCACCTTGAACCAGGTGGAGAAATGCGCGGTCTGGTAGAGCCAAAGATCGTGGTCGAACGGATTGGCATGCACCAGCACCATCGCCGGCCCGTCGCCGGCGCTCTCGTACCAGATGTCCACTCCGTTGGCGCGGCTGAACGGCATCAGACAGTTTCCTCACGTCTTCGTTCGAATAGCTCGACGGTATCCGCATCGACAATATCCTTACCGGTGAATGCGAGACGCGGCGATTGGGTGAGCGCCGTGAGCGGCAATCCTTCCAAGGCGTCGATGCCGTCCGCGCCGATTGTACGCGGCGAGCGGAACAGCACCGCTTCGTCGACCAGATCGGCCTGCACAAGCCCGGCGGACAGGATCGGCCCGGCCTCCACCATCAATCTGGTGATGCCGCGGTCGGCCAGACACTGCAGCGCGGCCCGCAGATCGAGCTTTTCGTCCGCCATGGCGACCGTAAAAACCTCAGCGCCCTGTGCCTCCAGCGCTTGGCGGCGTTCCGCGGAGGCGGCCTCGGCAGTGATCAGCCACAGCGGCACCTGCCGCGCGCTCGCCGCGAGCCGGCCGTCGGGCGGCAGTCGCAGTCCGCGGTCGAGCACCACCCGCACCGGCGAACGATTTCCCATGCCGGGAAGCCGGCAGGTCAGCAACGGATCGTCGGCGATGGCGGTGCCGATGCCGGTCAGCACCGCATCGTGCAGGGCCCGCATCAGATGCACGCGATTGCGCGCCTCCGAACCGGTGATGGCGGCCGGACGCCGTCCCGCCAGTCCGGCCTTGCCGTCAGCTGAGACGGCGAGCTTGAGCGTGACATGGGGGCGGGCATCGCGCATCCGCCGGATGTGTCCAGCATGGGCGCGGTGCGCCTCGGCGGCGCCGACACCCACATCGACGCCAATCCCTTGAGCGCGCAAGCGCCGATGGCCCTCGCCCGCGACCAGCGGATTTGGATCGTCGAGCGCCGACACCACGCGCGCGATACCGGCTGCGATGATGGCGTCAGTGCAGGGCGGCGTCTTGCCGTGATGCGAACAGGGCTCGAGCGTGACATAGAGCGTCGCCCCGCGCGCGGCGCCCCCGGCATGACGGAGCGCCTCGGTTTCCGCATGGGGCCGGCCGCCAGGCTGGGTCCAGCCACGGCCGAGGATCACCCGCCCGGCGCCATCGTCCCGCACCAGCACCGCCCCGACCGCCGGATTGGGCCAAGCATGCCCGAGCCCGCGGCGGCCAAGCGCCAGCGCCAAAGCCATAAAACGCTCATCGTCCGCCCGGTCGACGCCAGGCGTCGCCGCCGCAGCGTTCATTTGCGTGGGCTGGCGGACGGCTTGCCATCCTCGTCGCCGGACAATTCGCCCAGCACGGCTTCGAAATCCTTGGCTTCGCGGAAATTGCGATAGACCGAGGCAAAGCGCACATAGGCCACATCGTCGAGTCCGCGCAGATTTTCCATCACCATCTCGCCGATCGCTTCCGACGAGATTTCGCTCTCGCCCTGGCTTTCCAGCTCGCGCACGATCTTCGACACCGCCTGTTCGATGCGCTCGGGATCGACCGGCCGCTTGCGCAACGCGATCTGCACTGAACGCAACAGCTTGTCGCGATCGAACGGCACGCGGCGGCCGTTGCGCTTGATGACCACCAGTTCGCGCAATTGCACGCGCTCGAAGGTGGTAAAGCGGAAATTGCAGGCCATGCACACGCGGCGGCGGCGGATCACCGAAGAATCCTCGGTCGGCCGCGAATCCTTCACTTGCGTGTCGAGGCTCGCGCAGTTCGGACAGCGCATGTCCGCCCCCTTCCCTGCCGGTCAGTCCTGATAGATCGGGAATCGGCCGACCAGTGTTTTCACCTTGTCGCGCACCGTGCCCTCGACCAGCGAATCTTCTTCCACGCCCTTTTGCGACAACACATCGAGCACGTCGCTGATCAGCTCTCCGACCTGCCGAAACTCGGCGATGCCGAAGCCGCGCGTGGTGCCGGCCGGCGTACCGAGGCGGATGCCCGAAGTCACCATCGGCTTTTCCGGATCGTATGGGATGCCATTCTTGTTGCAGGTGATGTGAGCGCGTTCGAGCGCGGCTTCCGCGACCTTGCCGGTCAGCCGTTTCGGCCGAAGATCGACCAGCATCAGGTGGGTGTCGGTGCCGCCGGAGACGATGTCGAAGCCGTTTGACTTGAGCGTCTCCGCCAGCGCCCTGGCATTTTCCACGACGTTCTTGGCGTAGATCCGAAACGACGGGCGCAGCGCCTCGCCGAACGCCACCGCCTTGGCGGCAATCACATGCATCAGCGGGCCGCCTTGCAGCCCGGGAAACACCGCCGAGTTGATCTTCTTCGCCAAAACCTCGTCGTCGGTGAGGATAAAGCCCGAGCGCGGACCGCGCAGCGTCTTGTGCGCCGTGGAGGTGACCACATGGGCATGCGGGAACGGGCTCGGATGCACGCCGCCGGCAACGAGGCCGGCGAAATGGGCCATGTCCACCATGAGCAGCGCGCCGACTTCGTCGGCGATCTCGCGGAAGCGGCGGAAATCGATAATGCGCGGATAGGCGGAACCGCCGGCAATGATGATTTTCGGCCGGTGCTCGCGGGCCAATCGCTGCACCTCGTCGATGTCGATGCGATGGTCATCGCGGCGCACCCCGTAGGGCACCGGCTTGAACCATTTGCCCGAGAGGTTCACGGGCGAACCATGGGTCAGATGTCCACCGGCCGCGAGATTGAGCCCCATGAACGTGTCGCCGGGCTGCATCAGCGCCAAGAACGCCGCGGCATTGGCGGAGGCGCCCGAATGCGGCTGCACGTTTGCGAATTTACATCCGAAAAGCTTGGTAACCCGTTCGATTGCCAAGCTTTCCGCGATATCGACGTATTGGCAGCCGCCGTAATAGCGCTTACCCGGCAACCCTTCCGCATATTTGTTGGTCAGGACCGAGCCCTGCGCCTCCAGCACCGCCCGGCTGACGATATTTTCCGATGCGATCAATTCGATTTCGTCGCGCTGGCGGCCAAGTTCCAACCGGATCGCTTTGGCCACTTCCGGGTCGGTTTCGGCAAGCGATGCCGAGAACAGGGTGGCTGGCTTGCTGGAGGAATCGGTCAGGGACATTGCGGGCTCCTGGCGGCGCGGCGGGCGTCGCTGGCGTCAGGCCTGGCGGCCGCGGACGGATCTCACGGATTGCGGTGGCGATAGCATATCGGGCCTAGAGCGCCAAGTGCTGGCGCGCCGTTACCCACCCTGCCGCAATATCTAGGGTTTTCCACTAGTGTGGCGGTTCAGAAGTTCCCCATTGGAGTGGGCGAACTTCGGATTCAGAACACTAGCTGGCTTTGAGCTTGGCCCTGAGCTTTTGCAGCGCCAACCGTTCGAGATCGGCGCGCGCGGCACCGGCCGGCCCGACCACGGCAACCTCGATCCCCGTTCCCGCGTCGATGGCGGCGATTCTGACGCTACGGCCGACCGTCGTGAACTCGAAATAGACTTGGCCGGGTTGCTGATTCTGATCGTTCGCCATGCTCTCGCTATCAGCGCAAAAAAGGCCCAGGCGCAACGGCTCCGATGCTACTGAGAAACATCCACGCCTCCACCACACCCACCACACCCACCACACCCGGGGCAAGTCAGGGGCGCGGCTCTCACCGCATTGCATTCAGAATTTCTTGCCCGCTGTGATCTCGAATCCGCCGCGCACGCACTTCATGTATGTCTTCATCCCTAGCCGGAGATCATTCTATTTCCCAATGCGAACTTTATCTTGCAAACGGGCGATGTCTTGGAACAGCCGCCGGCTGAGAAGCTGGAGGAAATAGAATCCGAATTTAGGGTTCTGGAAATAGAGTTGCTTGACCTGTTCGTAGCTGATCGTAAGCAACTCACCGCCTTCGATGCATTGGAACGAAAGAGTTCGCTTGTTATCAGGCGCAATCAGCCCGATCTCGCCGATAAGCTGACCAGGACCCACATCCGCCTCGATCTCGTTGAGCCGGTAGCTCCCCGAAACCGTATAGAACAGTGCCGAAGCGAGATCGTCTTTGCGGAAGATGATTTCACCGGCTTTGCAGGCCCGCTTGCTCATGAACGGCTTTAGCCAATCCATGTTCAGATCGCCCTGGGAAGCCGTCCTGACCTTTTCGATCAGCTGAAGCATCTGGTAGAGGCGCAGGGAATTGAGTGGCAGCAGCACGCCATGCAGGAGCAGCTGCGGATAGACAGGCGCCATGTAACCGTAGACGATGAATGCGCAGTTGGAGAATAGCGCAACGATCCGCAAAGGAATCATCGTCTTCATGGAATAGGTGCCGAAGACCAGCAGCGCGCCCAGGTAGCCTAGCGCCTCGATCCAACTGATTCCAATATCCACGCAAGGCCCTTGGTACGCAGCGCCGAGCGCTGGCCAATTCCCATGGCAGTCTAGCTGAGCACCACCCGAGCGGCCACTCCAGATGATGTCGGAGGGGTCCACGGAGCCCGACAATGCTGGAGAAAGGTGCCCCGAAATAGTACCATGTGCGCTGTTCGCGAGGACGTTCCACCGTGAGACCGCCGCGTCGTGAAATCTATTAAAGCCCTGCCCGATGGATCAGAGTAAGCGCCTGGCTGCCCTCAAGGGCGTGCCGATTTTCGCCGCCCTGTCGCAAGCGGGACTGGAGCAGGTTGTCGGAACCTGCCGGTGGCGTGACTATGATTCCGGCGAGCAGATTCTCAGTTACCATGACCTCTCGACCGAGGTCTTCTTTCTCGCCGCCGGCAAGGTCCGCATCATCGTCTACTCAGCTGATGGCAAGGCTGTCGTGTTTACAGACCTCAAGCCCGGCGCAATGTTCGGCGAACTCTCTGCGATCGATCGCGCACCGCGCTCGGCCGGCGTGGAAACCATAGAGCGGTCGACAATCGCCTCGCTGACGGCCAGTCAATTTGAATCCCTTTTGCTGAGAGAGCCGGCGGTCGCTGTCGCTACGCTTCGGCATGTAACAGCGGAGGTGCGGCGATTGTCCGAGCGGGTGCTCGAGTTCAGCACGCTCGTGGTTCAAAATCGAATCCATGCCGAACTGCTCCGTCTTGCGGCAGATGCGCGCCAAGAGGGTGGGCAGGCTTTGTTGTCCCCGGCTCCACCCCTTTCCGATATTGCCAATCGCATCAGCACACATCGTGAGGCGGTTTCTCGCGAACTGAGCCGGCTTACCGCAATCGGCCTGCTGCGCCGCGAGGGTGGCGACCTCCGGGTGCCCGACCTCGCACGTCTTGAGAAGCTCGTGCGCGAAGCCAAGGGCGAATAGCAAGGCACCGGACCAGTCATTTGCCGCCGCTCGGAAGGCGGCAGACAGCAAGAGTTCCCCCGTAAAGTCGACCGGTTGCATCTTTTCTCGCAGGCATTGGCAAATGCCAACGACCCCCGAGGTCGCTTAACGCATGGTTCGCCTACCGAAGCATGATTTGGGAAACCAGACCGACAGGAGAAGGGAACATACAATGAAAAGGCATCTCACCTTTATCGGAGCGTGCGCACTCATCGCCGCCGCGATTTTTTTCTCGGTACCAAACGGGCACTTCTCTTCTCTCGCCGACATCATTGAAGGGGCGAGGACACCGGCGATATCGCCGACTGGCATGATGATCAATTACAACAGGCCGCTGCACGTTGAGCGGTGGGATTTATCCTGAGCCCGCCGAATAAACAGCGGCGCGCCGCCGCGCCGCTGAAGGCTCATCTGGTGCCACAACTCGGGGGAGGAGTGAGATGGAAACCATTCTTGGCGGCCTTGCCTTCGCATGCCTCATCGCAGCCCAGTTCTTCGCTATCGTCGCTGTCCATAACGCGACGATAAGCGAGCGGTCCGCGCAGGCGTAACGCATCCTGCGAGGACGATCGTAAACGGCGCTTTGGACACGAGCGCAAAGCTGGGTAATGCGCCGCCGCGTCAGGGGGCAAGCGCGGTGATCGAGAGAAATTATGCGGGGCCGGTGGCTAGGCCAGCGCTTCGAGTAAGGCCTTGGCCTCTTGTAAATCGGCGGTGTCGAAACCTTCGGTGAACCAGCCGTAAATCTCGCCGAGCATGCGCCGCGCTTCCATTTTTTTTCCTTGGCTCTGCCACAAGCGGGCCAGGCTCATCGCGGCGCGGAGCTCCAGCGATTTCGCCCGGCGGCGACGCGCGTTATCGAGAGCGCGAAGAAAACACGTTTCACTTTCGCGTTCGTCCCGAGTGCTCTGCTGTAGCAGCAGGACGCCTTTGACCCGATGCAGCTCGGGTTCGCTGTAACCTTCTCCTGTTTTCTCGGCGATGGCGATGGCATCGTCTATCGTCGTCAGGCCTTCTTCATGCCTTCCCGAGGCGCCGTACGCTTCAGCGAGCAGGGCGAGATAATGCGTCCGGTGTAAATTCGCGCCGGCGCTGCGTTCAGCGGCCAGCCCCTGCTGCATCTGCGCTATCCCCTCTCCCGCTTGCCCCCGCATGCACAGAGTCCAGCCCCGCAGAATCATTCCGTGACCTATCCACGCCAGAAATCCTTGCTCGGTCGAAAAGGCCATCAGTGTCTTCACGCGCTCCTCGACTGCATTTACCTCGCCGCGAACCTGATGTAGCCGGGCGGCTACCCAAAGAGAAAAAGCGAGACTAAAGGAATGGGTCGTCTTAGATGCGAGGGCGAGTTCTTCGCCGCTCCACGCAAGCGCCCTATCTGGAAAGCCGAGCGACCACAGCGACAGCGCCCCGAAACCCAGACCGACGATTCCCGGGTCTTCTCCCCAGCGGGAGAGCCAAAACTTATGCTGCTGAGCATCGTAGAAGGTCATGCCCTGCTCCAGGTGTTCCCTGGCGAGCGTCAGATCGCCGCGAAAAAAGCAATTGTACCCGTGCGCCACATGGGCGGGCAGGAGCAACGTAGGATCGTCCGTACGCTGGGCAAGCCGCAGCAACTGCTCTCCCACCTCGTGGCTCAACTGCAGCTCACCGCGCAGCGCGTAAAACCTGTGCATGGCCAGCAGGACCGGGAAGAGCTGTGCTGTATCGCCCTCCTGTTGAGATAGGACGCGTGCGCGGGTGTAGACGTCTTCAGCCTCGGGTGTCGCCCAGCCCTTGGTGACCGTAAGCGCTGCACCGAGTGCGAGGAGCAGCGTCAATTCTTGCGGCGTGCGTTCGGGTGTGCGGGGAAGGTTTTTCAGTAATTTCCGCGCGGTGGTGAGATGGCTCACAGCTTCGACATTTGCCGAGCGCTGCATCGCCCACTCTCCGGCTTTCTGCCAGCAGACAACCGCGCGCTCGTAGAGACCTGCCTCCGTCATGTGATGCGCCAGCAGTTCGGGCTGGCTATCGACCATTCCGGTTAGCTGGCGCTCGAGGACTTCGGCAATGTGCCGGTGATATTGTTGCCTTTTGCTTTTCAGCAAAGACTGATACGCCGCATCCTGGATGAGCGCGTGCTTGAAAATAAAGGTCGCCTGCGGCAGCGCGCCTTGCTGGTAGAGGAGCCCCGCTTCCACCAACTGCGACAGCTCTCTCTCCAATATCTCCTCTTCCAGAGGCGAAACGGCCTTGAGCAGCTCGAAGGTGAATTCCCGCCCCAGCGTGGCTGCCAGCTGGGCGACTTCCTTGACGGTGGCGAGCCGGTCCAAGCGCGCCATCAACGAATCGTGCAGCGTCGCCGGAATCGCCAGCGCCGGTAATGGCTCGCTCAGCTCATAATGGTCCTCGTGGTCGATAAGGAGCCCCGACTCGAGCACCATTTTCGTCAGCTCTTCGACGAACAGCGGCACGCCGTCTGTCTTGATAACGATTTGCTGGATCAGCTCGGCGGGCAGAATCTTTCCCCCCGCCACCTGGCCGACCATGTCCGCTACCTGTCTGCCGGTCAGGCGATTGAGCGTGACCTGGGTCAGATGCGAGCGCCCTGTCCACGGGGAGTCGAAATCCGGGCGGCAGGTGAAGACCGCGAGTATGCCGGTCGTCGGTCCATGGTCCACGAGGAGATTGAGCAACTCCAGCGTAGACGGATCGATCCAATGAAGGTCTTCCACCACCAATAAGAGTGGCTGCTTGGCCGCTCTCAGGAGTAGGATATTCAGCAGCACCGTGAGGGTTTCTTGCTTTTGTCTTTCAGATGTGAGGGCAAGCGGTGAGTAGCGCTCGGGCAGTGGAACCGAAAGCAGCGCGGCGAACAACGGCAGCGTCTCCGGCAAAGACATTCCGTACTGAAGGAGAAAACCTTCGAGCTTCGCTTGCCGATCCTGCACAGTGTCATTTCTGCCGAACTCCAGCACGATGCGCTCGAACGTATCGATGACTGGATAGAACGCGCTGTTCTGGTGGTAGGGCGAGCACCGCAAGGTGGTGAGCCATGCCTGTGGATTCTCACTGACGTGTTCTTTGAGTATTCGCAGAAGGCGCGACTTTCCGACTCCCGCCTCTCCGCTCAGCAGGACCACTCGGCCTACGCCTTCAGTGACCTCTTCCCAGCAATCCTGGAGCAGGGCAATCTCCTGCTTGCGGCCTACGAGTGGCGTGAACCTCGTCTTGTCGCTCACTTCAAGCCGGCTGCGAGCGGTACTGTCGTGGAGCACCTGGTAGAGCTTCAATGGTTGAGAGATGCCCTTGAGGACGTGAGAGCCGAGGTCCTTACATTCGAAAAACCCCTCGATCAGCCGGAACGTGGTTCCGGTAATCGTCACGCTCCCAGTCTCCGCCAGCGCCTGCACGCGTGCAGCGAGATTTGGCGTTTCCCCAAGTGCGAGGTGCTCTCGCTTGCTGTCGTCTCCCAGCTCGCCCACCACCACCATTCCCGTGTGTATCGCGAGTCTGAGCGACAGCCGCACACCCAGATCTTCCTGAAGCTTTGCGTTCAGCCCGTCGATGGCTTCCATAATTCCCAAGCCGGCGTGTACCGCCCGTTGGGCATCGTCCTCGTGCGCGCGCGGATAGCCGAAGTACACGAGCAACCCATCTCCCAGGTACTGCGCCACGGTGCCGTCGTAACGCCTTATGATGGTCGCGCACATCGCCTGATAGTCGCGCAACACTCGCCGCAACTCTTCCGGATCGAGGCGCCCCGAGAGCGAAGTCGATTCGACCAGATCACAGAACATGATGGTGAGCTGGCGACGCTCGGCGTCCTGCGGCGTGCGTGCTGCCGCTGCATCGCAATTAGGCGTGCTGACGCCTGCTGACGGTTTCTGATCCGTCGGCTGGATGGAATCAGGACCTCTGCCAGAACCGAGAGCGGTGGCACACTGCCCACAGAATTTGGCGCCCGGCGGATTCTCAGATGCGCAACTCGGGCAACGTTGCGTGAGCGAAGCGCCACACCCGGTGCAGAACCTCACTTCCTTTGGATTTTCCAGACCGCAGCTCACACACCGCATCGCTGCATCCTTCGTGATATAACGGCGGCGACGTCGGATATCGCAAATCGCCTCACGTTTCCCGCCGCAGGGACACCGCCCGATCGCAACGTTCTGACCCACGACATAGCCGGGTCTCCCTCAGGCGCTGCTAGAACGCGGCCGCCATCGACGCGTACCCCTCGGCGGATGCACTGTTTAGAAATCCGATCACCGGGATCGTCGGCTATTGCGCATACGCGGCGAGCGGCCACGCGAACGAGGCGATGCCGAGAAACGTAATGACGCCGCGCCGCCTCAAGATGGCCCCCGCCCGGTCCGGCACGCTCTCAACTCAAATGCAGATCGCGCAATTCAAATGTTGATTGCGACTTTATCGATTTAACGTTGCTTTCCGCAAGGACTTAATCGAAGATCGAAGGCGATCGAATATGCAACCAAATGCCAGATTTTCCTCTCCCCACCGACAAATTCCCCGCGCTGACCGGGACCGCTCCGTCCGGATACGCGCACCCGAACCGTGCTCATGAATGGAGGAGATGATGACCGACCGATTGGATGACCCGGTGCCGCCGGGCGCCTATCCGTCATTGCAGCCTATGAACGGGTCTCCACCGGCGATGCCCAACGCGTGGACCTGTACCGCTTTGCTGCATCCATTCAGTCCGCCCTTTTCCACCGATCCGCAGCCCAATAACCCGTTCTTTCAGCTTTGTGTCGCTACCGTCACCTACATGCAGGGGCAGTTCCTTTGCGCGCAAATCGCCGGCTGCTCGTACGGCACGTGGTGGTACGTCGTGACGCCCGGCGGAACGCAACTTTCCACCGACCAGGGCGCCACGTGGACCAATGTCGACATGGGTTGGACGCTGCCATCCAATTGGTTCGGAGACCAATCCCCGAACGCGGCTTGCGCAGGCACGTCGCCTCTCAACTGGATGGGGGCGCAGACCGCGGATTGGTGGAAGGTGCCGGTGCCGCTTGGCAACAATTTGCCTCCCGCAGCGACGTGGATGTGGTTCGATTCCGATTCCCAGGCGCCGGTGCGCATGATGTTCGGTAACGGTCCTCCCTCGCCGACAATAGGAGATCCGACACAATTGGCAGTGTTCCAGATGTATTCATTCACGTACTTCCCGGTCTTCACGGCGCTTCAATCAGTGTCTCAACCCACCGCATGGACGAATCCGACATTTCCGGGTTTCGCCGTTGGGAATCCGAACGGGTATAAGAATTTTGTCTGGAATCCGAATTTCGGAATGACCGCTTTCATGACTCCGGTGAATGAGAATTTCAATCCGCTTCCCACAGGGGTCCTCTATGTGTGGAAGCCGGACGCCGAGTATTCCGTCGCGTCGGACCGCGCCCAGGACACGTACATGGATTACAAATACAACGGGAAAAACATGCGAGCGCAGGAGGCGCTGTTGTTCGGTAAGGCCCCGCAGGGCGTGACGCCCCCGCCCGGCAGCGACAAGGCATTCCTGATCAACTACTACCGCAGCGCTCTGGCTCCCACCTGCGTCGGCGGTAATCAGTTCCCGTTTCCGCAGGAGCCGCCGGACTGGATTTCCATCCCCGCCGTCGAAGGTACCATTCAGGCCACCATTACCGACAATCCCGTGCTGTGTCCGGACGTGACGGTGACGGTTTACTCGGTGCTATTTCCGCCGGGAGGAAATTACACGGAAGCAACCTACCTATGGACCTGGTACGCCCCGGCGCCGGGCAGCGACGGCACGCAGAGCCGCCCGGTCACGTTCATGCAGTCGCAGTCAGGCGTGGGCGTGGGCACCAGTCTCGCGCTCGCCGATTACTTCTATTATGCGGAATTCGATATTCCTATCGACCCATCGAATTTTGCGGTTCCGCCTGCATGCCGCCGTTTCAATGCAGAATCAGATCAAATGTCGAAAACGGCCCTACGGTTTAGGCTTCCGTAGCGCATCAAAGCCCGCACGCGTCGCCTTCAGCGTTCTTTAAAGCATGATCCCGAAAAGTGGACACCGGTTTTCGGAAAAGATCATGCTCAAACAAGAAGCTAGTACGTGATAGCGATTCAATCTGAAGCCATCACGCTCTAGTGCCGATCGCGCGCAGCGGCGCTGATCGCGCCACGCAAAAAAAGGCCCCGGCACAAAGGCCGGGGCAAGACAGTTCGTGCGATCTGAGAATTACAGCCGGTAGAGGATCTGGTCGGTCCAGAAGCGCTCGAGCCGGTGCAGCGACTTGTTCAAGGTGGCGAACTCGTCGGAATTGATGCCGCCCACCTGCTCCACCGTCCGCACATGCTTCTGGTAAAGCGTTTCGACGGCATCGCGCACCTCGCGACCCTTGTCGGTGAGCTTGATGCGCACCGATCGGCGGTCGACCCGCGAGCGTTGGTGATCGAGGAATCCCATCTCGACCAGCTTCTTCAGATTGTAGGAGACGTTGGAGCCGAGATAATAGCCGCGCGTGCGCAGTTCGCCGGCCGTCAACTCCTTGTCGCCGATATTGTACAACAGCAGCGCCTGCACCGAGTTGATGTCGGCACGGCCGCGACGATCGAATTCATCCTTGATGACATCGAGCAGGCGGCGGTGCAGCCGCTCGACCAAGGTCAAGGCCTCGAGATAAAGCGGCCTGATCGCTTCGAACCGCCCTTCGCGATCGGCCGGTTCAACCGTCTTCGCAACGGCTTTCATGGTGACGCCTTCCTGTATTTTTGTTGTCTTCGGCGAGGCCCTGTTCCCCGCCGTATGCCCGGACCATAGAGCGCATGATCTAAAATCGACTTAAACAACACAATAAAGATAAAGTTTATTTGGGAAGGTGAATGGTCAATTGAACCAACAATTATCGGGGCTTTCGTAACGCAACGTTCAGGATGCTCGCCCGATGTTCCCGATTTCTTCCGGGCCGGCTGTTTACTTCAGGCCGGATGTTCGCGCGCCGACATCAGCGCCAGCCACAGATAAACGATCAGCAGTATCATTTCCGTTCCGATCACCCAGATCCGCCCGCCGTAAATCTGCGGAAACAGTGCTTCCACCGCCGCCATGGAGATGACCGAAGTGAGCCACACCACGGCCCCCCATGGCGCGGCGAGCCAAAGCCCGACCGCGGCGACCAGATCGATGACGGCGAAGAACACGGTCGCGACCTGATAGGGCATGGCGTAGGACTCGAAGCCGACCGGCGACGGTGCATCGATGCCGCAGACGATCGCCCAGTGGTAGAGGCCCTTGACGAACGCACCGGCCGCCATAACGCGCAGAAAAATGACCAGCCGGCGCGCCCAGCGGTCCTTGCGGCGTTCGTCCTCCCCGGCATGGACCGGTTCGAGCGTCGGCGTCGGCTTGGTAACGACTGATTGGATCATCGTAGCTACCTCCTAGCCCGATCGATGCGCGTAAAACAAGGCAATCGCCAACTATCGCCTTTCCAGGAGTTCCGGGCTGGTAGAAGGCGGGAGCAGGAACGGCTACAAATGCCCGACAAACCGGAGCCAATCATGGCCATCAAATATGGGCGCCCGATCGAGCACCGTGCCGGGGCTGTCTCCGCGCAAACGGCGCCCTTTCCAAGCGCGGACAAGGCGCTTGATCTGCCGATCCGCCCGCGCCGCAATCGCAAGGCCGATTGGGCGCGGCGGCTGGTGCGCGAGCATGTGCTCACCGCCGACGACCTGATCTGGCCGCTGTTTCTGGTCGATGGCAAAGGCACGCGCGCGCCAATCGCCTCGATGCCCGGAGTCGAGCGGTTGTCGGTCGATGAAGCGGTGCGCGCCGCCGAACGCGCCGCCGCCTTGTCGATCCCCTGCCTCGCGCTGTTTCCCTATACCGATGCAACCCTGCGCGATCCGGACGGCAGCGAAGCGCTCAACCCCGACAATCTGGTCTGCCGCGGCATCCGCGCCATCAAGAAAGAGGTGCCGGAGATTGGCGTGCTCTGCGACGTGGCGCTCGATCCCTATACCAGCCACGGCCACGACGGGTTGCTGCGCGGAGGCGTGATCGTCAATGACGAGACCGTCGCGGTGCTGGCGAGGCAGGCAGTGGTGGAGGCCGAGTCCGGGGCCGACATCATCGCGCCGTCGGACATGATGGACGGGCGCGTCGGCGCCATTCGCGCGGCGCTCGATCAGGCGTCATTCAGCGATGTCTCTATCATGGCCTATGCGGCCAAATATGCCTCGGCATTTTACGGACCATTCCGCGACGCTGTCGGCTCCAATGCGACGCTGACCGGCGACAAGCGCACCTATCAGATGGATCCCGCCAATTCCGACGAGGCGCTGCGCGAAGTGGCGCTCGATATCGCAGAAGGCGCCGACATGGTCATGGTCAAACCGGGCATGCCCTATCTCGACGTGCTGCGGCGCGTGAAGGACGCGTTCGGCATGCCTACCTTCGCCTATCAGGTGTCGGGCGAATACGCGATGATCATGGCGGCGGCGCAAAACGGCTGGATCGACGGCGACAAAGCCATGATGGAAAGTCTGATTGCATTCAAGCGCGCGGGCGCCTCCGGGGTGCTCAGCTATTTCGCGCCGCGGGTGGCGGAGAAGTTGCGGCAATCAGCGGCTTGACGGCGCCGGTCCGGGCTTGTTTGGCTAGCTTTCGACAAAAATCGTCGGGGAGGACCAGCTAACGACTCCTCCGCTGTCAGCCATGGGCACCGGAACGCCGGGAGCGAGCCGGCGTTCTACACACTCACCTGCCTCACCTGGCCTCATCCTTCGAGACGGCCGCTTCGCGGCCTCCTCAGGATGAGGATGCAGGAATGAATGACATCGCCAGCACCGCGGCTTCCACCTCATGGTGAGCGTTGCACAGCGACGCGTCTCGAACCATGAGGCCACCGAATTACGAAGCAAGCTGCTCTAGCGCCGCTACGCCTTCTGCGCATAGCTCGTGTCGATGTATTTGGCGGGCGATGGAAGCGGCCCTTTTTCGCTGCCGTAGATGCTGCGGAGCTTCAAGACTGTTTCGACGCCTTTGGTGTTGATGGCTGCTCCTGGATTGAGCCCTCCGGGCCCGGTCATGCGCGTGTACATTGTTTCGATCTGCTGGTCGGATAGTTCTTTCGCGCGGGTCTTCAACACCGCGATTGTGTCCGCCTTGTTGTTGAACACTGCGTCGTGCGCAGCCCTGATCGCGCGGATGAAGGCGAGCACAGTCTTTTCGTTAGCCTTGGCGTAGCTGCGGCGCACGGCATAGGTGCTGCCCTGGAATTCCCCAATCTCGACCGCCGCCTCGGCAAGGATGTTGAAGCCCTTATTCTGCAACTCGATATCATCCGGCGACGAGATGATCGCCATCTGGGCGGTGCCGTCCACGAGCGACTTGATCCGCGCGCCCGTTCCGCCGACGGAGATGACCTTGTAGTCGCGGTCCCTGGCGAGGCCCTTGTTCTGGAGAATTTGGTAGAGGACCGTCGCATAGCCGGATGTCGGAGAATCGACTGAAACGGTCTTGCCTTTGATGTCGTTCCAGGTCTTGACAGTTGCGGCTGTCACCACGCTGTTGAGGCCGGAATGAACGCCGAGGATCGCAACCAGGTCGAAATTGTCGTATTTGGCCGATCCCTGACCTTCCGTATAGGCAACGATATTGTCAAAGGCAGTGGTGGCAAATTGATACTTATCCGCCATGAGATTTGCGATCTGCTCCTTTGAATTGGGGGTGCGGTCGAGCGTCACCTTGAGCCCTTCCTTTGCGAAAAGGCCGCGATCGATCGCAAACCAGATCGGTACGTTGGTTACGCCTCCGAACCCAATCATCCTGATTTCAGTGATGGCCTGCGCTTCGACCATCGTCACCAGAGGCGAGGCGGCAAGCCCAACGGCGGCGGCCCCGCCGGACAGCAAAGTTCGCCGAGTGAATGTGGGCCCACCGGAGACGGTCTGCAGGTGAGAGCAAGCATCTCCGGCCAAGAGCGTCCTTCGTCGCACCAGCGTGGTCATTGCGTTTCTCCCCAAGGCTCGTTCGCGATGGGGGTCATGGTCAGCGGGATAAGACGGAACGTCAAGCGCCTGTGCGGCGCCTGATCAGACAACGAGAACGCGATGCGGCTCATGCCGGGCCTAAAGGCTCAATCCGGCGTTCGCGCCTCAAACGCGGGCGCGCGCGGCACGCCGTCGACCGAAAGGCGGCCGGGGCCCGCGGCTGCAAGCAGCAGGAATCCGCCCATGATGGAGAGGTTCTTCATGGCCTGGATCATCTCAGCGGCGCGCTCCGCCCCTTCCGGAAGGTCCCAGAAGTTGTGGAACAGAAAGGTCGATGCGCCGGTGAACAGGAACAGAAGTATCGCCGCCAGCCGCGTCTGCCAGCCAAGCACGACCAAAGCCCCGCCGAGCAGTTCAACCGCACCCGCCGCGATCGCAAGCACCTGCGGCATCGGCAGGTTCTTGCCCGCGATAGCAGCTGCGGTGCCGGCGACGTCGGCGAACTTGCCGTAGCCGGCATAGATGAACATTGCCGCCAAGGCGACGCGTCCGACCAAAAGCAGGAAATCCATGGGGTACCTGTGTGTGAAAGGCGGTTTCCACTTTTCAGGATAATACTCTAAAGCATGATCCCGAAAAGTGGACACCGGTTTTCGGAAAAGATCATGCTCAAACAAGAAGCTAGAGCGTGATGGCGATTCAATCTGAAGCCATCACGCTCTAGCGGACGCGGCTTCGGCGATGCAACGGCGCAAACCGGTAATCAGTTCCGCACTCTCGCAAAGCCGCTGCTCTTCCGCATCCAGGATTTGCGTGAACGCCTTGCGCTTGAGCGCCGCAACATCGATACGGCCGTGGCCAGCATCGATCCCCGCCGAGTCGCAGACGATGTCGATCAGCCGGTCTGCCGCATGCAGCCGGCCCAACAGATAATCGTTCTCGCGGTAAGCGCGCGACAGGAACGCTGCGAAATGCGCAAACCCGATGCCGCGCAGACTGCCGATCCCATCGAAGCCTTTGAGCGCGCGGACGTCCTGCGGGCTGATGCGATCTACCAGGATTTCGTTGAATTCGCCCATGTCACGGGCGTTGGTCATCGGGAAGCTGAGAACGTCCCAGAACGGAAAGCCGAGATAGTTGACCAGCACCTCGCGACGGGCATCCGGATGCCAGCGGTCGGTCGTGAGGGTCGCCAGCAATTCGTCGAGGTCGCGGGTGCTGGCGTCGAGATTGATCTCCTTGGCCAGCTGCTCGATCAAGCGGTCGATCCGGTCGGCGTGGCGCTCGACGAACGTGTGCGCGTAGGACTGCAGGTGCTTGATCTCGCCGGCGGACGGCGCGGTCGGGAAGATGTCCGCGACGAGGCTGCGCACCTGCGAACTGTAGAAGGCGGGGTTTTCCCGGCGGCGTAGTGCATCGAGCCGGCCGTAAAAATCGCGCTTGAGCCGGTCGACGACGGCCGGATCGAGGCCCTGGAATCGGGCCTCGTCGAGCAACTGATACAGACGGTTCTGTCCTTCGATCAGGAAATGCAGCCGCCGCTCGCGATAAGTGACGTCGAAGGCCAGCAGGAACTTGACCCAGGGCGGCACCCGTTCGGCGGTCGGCGCTTCCAGCTCGAGCGGCTGGGTGCCGGCGGGATCGAAGACGATGCCTTTGCGCTCCGCCCACACGTCGACGATCTCGGCAACCACGCGCGACAGCGGCGACTGCGCCGGCACGCCGCGCAATGCCACGATCATTCCGGCGACGAAAGCGCGCACCGACGAGAGCTTGAGGCGTACATAGGCCTCATAGGCAAAGCCGGCGTCGCGCGCGACTTGCGAATTCACCCGCTCGCGCGACGCCCGAAGCTCGTGCGCCGAGATCGCGCCGTCGAACGGCGCGGTGATGACCTTGGCGACCAGCTGGCTGACCTGCGGGCGGGCGCTGTCGATGATGGCTTTGAGTTGACGGACTCGATTGTTGAACTCGGCCACCCAGCCCAATTCGTCGGTGACTGGCTGGGAGCTTGGCAGGTCCGACATGGCGCCGCGCAGGGTCGCGAAGAAACCCGGCACGTCGCGCTGTGCGGGAGCGAGCGCGGAGGCGGGATGTGGATCGATATAGACCAACCGGCGATCGACTTGGCGGTAGGCCGGCCGCCCATGAATCGAGGAGATCGCTTCCTGAAACGGCCGGTTGTTGAGCACCGCGCCGTCGATGAACGCGGCGGTGGCAGGATCGACGCCGGCCTGCAAATGATGCGGAAACGATTTGGCGATAAAAGCGTCGCGCCGTGGCCATACGCTGCCGCGTTTGGCGACAACCGCGTCCATCTCCACGATTTGCGCCGGCGGAAAGGCGCCCGGGAATGACGACGTGGCACGCGCGGCGAATGCCAGCGCCGGCGCATTGTCGAGATCGAAGTCGCTCTCGACCTCGCCGTTTGGCCGCCGCCGGTAGCGAAAATGCAGCAGGTGGTGATGCTCCAGTTCGTGGATGAGCGGCGGATCGTGGATCTCGACCAGTTGCGGATAGCCGTGAAAATCGGCGAGCGGCACGAACAGATCGAGCGAATGGCCGGACGGCAGCAGCGAGGCATCCGGCCGCTTCGGCGCGCCCATCGAGGTCACTGCGTCGTACATCAGCCCGGCCATCACCGGGCCGTCCAAGGGCGGCTTGAACCAGCGCGAGCGCAAGACCAGCGACAGCTTTTGCCGGACCTCCATGTCCTTGACCGATCGCATCATGCCGGTCGCCGCCGCCGCCCAGATAAAGGGCTTTAGGAACCACTTGCTCCAGGCCCCTGCCCGCGCGTCCGGCGATAGCAGGACCGAGACATCGGCGTTGTCGAGCCACAAGTCGCGCAGCGGCGTGAGCGGCAGATCGTGGCTCAGGGCGCGCGCCAGCATCACGCCGTTGATGCCGCCGGCCGAGGCGCCGGCGATGATGTCGACCACGACGCGCAGCTCGATGTCGCGGCCGATCTCGCGCAGCAGCTCGAAATAGACCGGCTCGGTGTCGTGGTCGGGATCGCCGCGATCGGCACGGTTGGAGAACGACGCCGTCGCGCGTTCGCTGCGGCTCGCAATGCCATGCAACGCGCTCGATGCGCGCACCAGCTTCAGGATCTCCTTGCTGATGCCATGCATATAGACGGCGAGCGAGACGCCGCCGAAGCAAACGAGCGCAATGCGAAGTTCCTTCTCGCGCAAGGCGGAGCCCCCAGCGAGGGATGATTCGCGATCCCCACCGCATGATGTCGGGAGATGGGGCGGAGCGGAACAGCCAAATCGCCCGCTACCAAAAGTCTATGCACCCCCGCCGCTCATTCCATGGCGGTGGCGGCCTCGATGCGCGCCGGCTGGTAGCCGTCGGCCGCCAGCGCCGCCCGGATTTCCTCGGCATGCGCCCGGTCGCGGGTTTCCAGCGTGACGTCGAGCTTGGCGCCCTTGGCCGGCACGTCGAGAAACAGCCGGCGATGATCGACCTCCAGAATATTGGCGCCGAGTTGGCCGAGCCGGGTGGCGATCTGCCCGAGCACGCCGGGCCGGTCGGGAATCGTGAGGCGGAACGAAACCATGCGCTCCTCGCGTTCCAGCTCGCGCACCATGACGGAGGCGAGAATGCGCGGATCGATATTGCCGCCGCACAGGATCAGCCCGACCTTGCGGCCGCGGAATTCCTCCGGCTTGACCAGCATGGCGGCAAGCCCGGCGGCGCCGGCGCCCTCGGCCATCGCCTTCTGCAGGGTCAGATAGGCGTTGACCGCGCGTTCCAGGTGCTGCTCGTCGACCAGCACGATTTCGGAAACGAGTTCGCGCACCAGCGGCAACGTCAGCTCGCCGGCATTCTTGACCGCGATGCCCTCGGCCAGCGTCGGGCCGCCGACCGGACGATTGTCGTTCTTGATCGCGTTCCAGAACGACGGATAGAGCGCCGCTTCCACGCCGACGATCTCAATTGACGGCTTGATGCCGCGCGCGGCAACGGCATTGCCCGCGATCAGTCCGCCGCCGCCGATCGGGATCACCAGCATGTCGAGATCGGGCGCGTCCTCGAGCATTTCGAGAGCGATGGTGCCCTGCCCCGCGATTACCAGCGGATCGTCGTACGGGTGCACCCAGCTCAAGCCGCGTTCACGGGCGATCAAATCGGCGCGCGCACGCGCCTCCTCGACCGCCTCGCCCTCGAGCACGACTTCCGCGCCGTGCGTCCGCGTGGCGTCCACTTTCACGAACGGGGTGGTCACCGGCATGACGATGGTGGCGGGAATCCCGAGCCGGGCGGCATGATAGGCCACCGCCTGGGCGTGGTTGCCGGCCGACATGGCGATCACGCCCCGCGCGCGCTCCGCTTTGCCAAGGGACAGCAGCTTGTTGAGCGCACCGCGCTCTTTGAACGAGTTGGTGACTTGGAGATTTTCGTATTTCACATGGACCGTGGCGCCGGTCAGCGCCGACAGCTTGGGCGCCGGCAGCATCGGGGTGCGCAGCACGCTGCCGGCGATGGCGCGCGCCGCTGCCTTGATGTCCGCCAGGGTCACGCTCATCGTCGGTGGCTTTCCAAGTGAGTCACCTCTTAAACGGCCGCAAGCGCCCTGCCCCGCCTACTTTACCCCGCCCGGCGGCCCCTGGCGCGCCGGCCGGCGGGCGGCGGGCCCTATGGCGTCCCCTCTTGCACAAAAACGGTGTATTCTCCATGTCCCTGACGGTTGATGCGGGAATCAAGGACGCGTTCCATGACCGACAGCGAACCACGGCGGATCGGCGTGTCGATCGAGCTAAAGCCGCACGCCTACGATCCGGCGGCCCATCCGGAACTGTTCGAGGGCGTGCTGACGCGGCGCGTCGTCGCCTTCATCATCGATCTGGTCATCATCGGGATTCCGGTCCTGCTGGCGACCTTCTTCGTTTCCATTCTTGGCTTCGTGACCTTCGGCTTCGGCTGGCTTCTGTTCTTTCTGCTTTATCCCGCAACCATTCTGTGGGCGATCTTCTATTACGGCATCACCTTCGGCAGCCCGGCCTCCGCCACCATCGGCATGCGGGTGATGGATCTGGAAATGCGCACCTGGTACGGCGCGCCCGCCTATTTCCTGCTCGGCGCGGTTCATGCCATCACCTATTGGATCACCGTATCGGTGCTGACGCCGCTTATCCTGTTGGTCGCGTTGTTCAATGACCGGCATCGCCTGCTGCATGACATCCTGGTCGGCACCGTGGTCGTGAACAATCCGGTGCGCGCGCAGGCGCTGCGTTCGGGACGCGTCAGCACGTCGGGCAGCCGGGCACCGTGACGGCTGGCATGCCGGCAGGCGCGATCTATAATGGCTGCCGGCCGGATCCACCGGCGACAAGACTGTCAGGCCCGTGACCCAGCATTCGCGCAATACGCCGCAGTTCTACCTGACTGCACCCTCGCCGTGCCCATACCTACCGGGCCATGAGGAGCGCAAGGTGTTCACCCACCTGGTGGGCGAGCGCGCGGGTGAACTCAACAATCTGCTTACCCATGGCGGGTTCCGCCGCAGCCAGTCGATCGCCTATCGCCCGGCCTGCGAGACCTGCCGCGCCTGTGTCTCGGTGCGGGTGGTGGCGGAGGATTTCCGTCCGACCCGCAGCATGCGCCGCATTCTGGAGCGCAATGCCGACATGGTCGGCGACATGCGGGTGGCGCTGCCGAGCTCCGAGCAATACTCGGTGTTTCGCTGCTATCTCGACTCGCGGCATCGCGACGGCGGCATGACCGACATGACCGTGCTGGACTATGCGATGATGGTCGAGGACAGCCATGTGGAAACCCGCATGGTCGAATACCGGCGCCGCGGGCCGGATTCGGCGATCAACGGCCGCGGCGCCGGCGATCTGCTCGCAGTCGCCCTTACCGACGTGCTCGGCGACGGGCTGTCGATGGTCTATTCGTTCTTCGAAGCCGACGAGGCCGACCGCTCGCTCGGCACCTTCATGATCCTCGACCACATCACGCGCGCGCGGCACATGGGGCTGGCCTATGTCTATCTCGGCTATTGGGTGCAGGGCTCGCGCAAGATGGACTACAAGGGCCGCTTCCTCCCCCAGGAGCGGCTGACCGCCGACGGCTGGAGCCGAGTGGAAGACTGACACTCGCAATTAACGGTCCGTCTAGGGCCGTCGTACGCGAGCGCTTACGCAGGCAACCCGCTACCGCCACGATGAGATTGTTGTTTTGAGGCCCGCCGTTTTTGGGGTTCGACCCATTGCGCGGAGCACAGGCGTTGCGCAAAACGGTCGAATGGAACCAACAATCGGCGGCCCGGCTTATGCAGGCTGGGTCTTTTCACTACCGGATAACTGATGCTGCCAACACGCCTTCCTAGCGCGATGCCTTATCTGTGCGCCGCCGCCTTTACTGTGCTCGCCAGTACGGCCGCTTTCGCCGCCCCAAGCGGCGGGCCGTCCGAAGTCATTTTTGTCATCCAACTCGTCGTCCTGATGCTGGTCGGGCGCCTGTTGGGCGAAGCGATGCAGCGAATCGGCCAGCCCTCGGTCATGGGCCAGTTGCTCGCCGGCATCTTGCTCGGCCCCTCGGTTTTTGGCGCACTGTGGCCCGACCTCCAGCACACGCTGTTTCCGACTTCCGGCCCGCAGAAGGCGATGATTGATGCCATCGCGCAATTCGGCATCCTGCTGCTGCTCCTACTCACCGGCATGGAGACCGATCTCCGGCTGGTGCGCAAGGTCGGCCGCGCCGCACTCAGCATTTCGGTGACCGGCGTCGCCGTACCGTTTGCCTGCGGCTTTGCGCTCGGCTGGTATATGCCGGAATGGCTGCTGCCGGCGCCCGACCAGCGGCTGCTCACGGCGCTGTTCCTCGGCACCGCGCTGTCGATCTCCTCGATCAAGATCGTGGCCGCGGTGGTGCGCGAGATGGGCTTCTCCCGTCGCAATCTCGGCCAGGTAATCGTGGCTTCGGCAATCTGCGAAGACACCATCGGCTGGATCATCATCGCCATCACTTTCAGCCTGGCGCAGGCCGGCACCATCGATTTGGCCAGCGTCGCCAAGAGCGTGCTGGGAACCGTGGCGTTCCTCGTGGCAAGCTTCACCATCGGCCGCCGCGTCGTGTTCACGCTGATCCGCTGGGCTAACGACAGTTTCAGCAGCGAGTTTCCGGTGATCACGATGATCCTCGTGATCATGGGACTGATGGCGCTGACAACGCATTTCATCGGCGTACACACCGTGCTGGGTGCGTTCGTCGCCGGAGTCCTGATCGGCGAATCCCCGATCCTGACCCGGCATATCGACGAGCAACTGCGCGGGCTGATCCTGGCATTCTTCATGCCGGTGTTCTTCGGCATGGCCGGGCTTAGCGCCGATCTTACGATCCTCGCAAATCCTCAGTTGCTGCTGATGGCGCTTGGCCTCATCGCCATTGCCAGCTTCGGCAAGTTCGCCGGCGCCTTCATCGGCGGCGAGATTGGCGGATTGAAGGCGCGAGAATCCCTAGCGCTGGCCTGTGGCATGAATGCCCGGGGCTCCACGGAGGTGATCGTCGCATCCATCGGGCTCTCGATGGGCGCGCTGACCCAGGACCTGTTCACGATGATCGTGGCCATGGCCATCGTCACGACGATGGCCATGCCGCCGATGCTGCGCTGGGGCCTATCGCGGGTGCGGCTGTCGAAATCCGAGCGCGAGCGTCTGGAGCGCGAGGAGTTCGAGGCGCGCGGCTTCGCCTCCAACCTGGAGCGGCTGTTGCTTACGGTCGACGACAGTCCCAACGGAAAATTCGCGGCGCGGCTGGCCGGCCTGATCGCCGGCCCGCGTGGCATGCCGATCACCGTGCTACCGCTGCAATCGGCAAAAGCGTCGAAGAAAACGGAAACAAAGAAAAAGGAAGCGGAAAACACGGAACCAAAAGAGCGAACCAGCGCCGATGTGGCAAAGGCGAGTGCCGAAACCACCAGGAACGGCAACGAGGATGACTCGCCGCTGTCCCCGGTCGAAGTCACGGTCCGCACCGCTGACCAGCCGAACAAGGAAGCGATCGCAAACGAAGCCAAGAAGGGCTACGACCTGCTGCTCGCGGCCATTGAGACCATGCAGGCAAAGGGCGGTGGCTTCCATCCCGACCTGGCCGGTCTCACTTCGAGCTTCGAAGGGCCGGTGGCGGTCGTGGTGGGACGGGGGCCCCACCTCAAGCGGCCGGTGGAAAGCCGGCTCAATATTTTGGTGCCCGTCACCGGTACTGAGGTTTCGCAACGCGCCGCCGATCTTGCCATCGCACTGGCACGCGCTGCCGACGCCCCGCTCACCGCGCTGTATGTCAGCAATGCCAAGCCCAATGGCGGGCGCGGCCGACGCCGGCACAACTATCGCGAACGCCTGCAGGAGCAGTCGATACTGAAGGACGTCGTCGAACGCGCGGAACAATATGATCTGGACATCAGGACGGCGGTGCGGGCTGACATTTCGCCCGATCAGGCCATCGTGCAGGAAGCCAAGCGCGGCGGCCACGATCTGATCGTGATGGGCGTCAACCGCCGGACCGGCGAAACGCTGAATTTCGGCGACACTGCCGCTGCGGTCTTTGACAAGGCGGATGTCTCGATTCTGTTCGTATCGAGCTGATCTGCCGCGCGTGGAAAAGGTCGGCGCACTCGTGTGGCGGATCAGAAGTTCCCCATTGCTTGCTGCCGGGTCGGGAGGGAACTTCTGAACCAAAGCCACATGAGCAACACTATGATTGCTAGAGCGTGATGGCTTCAGATTGAATCGCCGTCACGCTCTAGCTTCTTATTTGAGCATGATCTTTTCCGAAAACCGGTGTCCACTTTTCGGGATCATGCTCTAGTGTCCCATTGAATCCGAAGTTCGCAACAGTGCTCGCAGCAAGTGTGTGCGAACTTCGGATTCGGGACACTCGTGCGGCGGTTCAGAAGTTCCCCATTTCTCGCGGCCGGGTCGGGAGGGAACTTCTGAACCAAAGCCGCACTAGCCCGCTTAGATTTCCTAGTGTCCCTTCAATCCGAAGTTCGCAAAGTGATTGCAGCAAGTCCGGGCGAACTTCGGATTCGGGGCACTAGGCCGCACCATTGCCTTCGGCGCGCTCGCCAAACGTATTGCTGCGCGGGAATCCCTTGGGCGCCAGCCGCCCGGCATCGGCACGGTTGCCGTGCCAGTCGGCCAATTCCTTCATGGTCAGATTGAAGGCGCGGCCGGCGGCATCGGTCCATGACAGCCCGTCCGCCGCCTTGAAGGTCTTCAGGTCCGACAGCCCGCCGTCCTTGTAGCGCTGCAGCCGCACACCGCGCCCGCGCGCCATGTCCGGCACCTGATCGAGCGGGAAAATCACCAGCTTGCGATTGTCGCCGATCGAGGCGACCAGTTCCCCTTCGACGGGCGCCAGCGCCCGCGCGGCGTCGGGTGCAGTGACATTGAGCACCTGCTTGCCCTTGCGGGTATTGGCGAGGCATTCGTCTTCCGGCACTACGAACCCGCGCCCGCTCGTGCTCGCCACCAGAAATTTACGCCCGCCCTGATAGCGGAACACCGACACGAGTTCGGCTTCCTGCTCAAGGTCGATGAACAGCCGCACCGGCTCGCCGTGTCCGCGTCCGCCCGGAAGTTTGGCGGCGTCGAGGGTGTAGAAGCGTCCGTTGCTGGCGAACAGCAGACATTTGGACGTGGTCTCGGCGGGAAAGGCGAAGCGCAGCCGGTCGTCTGCCTTGAACACAATGCCTGAGAGATCGGTTACGGTGCCGCGCAACGCGCGGATCCAGCCCTTCTCGGACACCACCACGGTGATCGGCTCCCGCTCGACCATGGCCTCCTCGATCGCCGCCATGTCGTGCTCGGGCGCAGCCGCAAAGCCGGTGCGCCGCTTGCCGAGCGCGGTCTTCGGGCCGAACGTTGCGCGCACCTCCTTGATGTCGTCGGCGACTTTCTTCCATTGCGCCTTCTCGGAGCCGACCAGGTCTTTCAGCGCCTTGCGCTCGGCGCGCAGTTTCTTGTCCTCCTCGCGGATTTCCATTTCCTCGAGCTTGCGCAAATTGCGCAGCCGCATGTTGAGGATGGCATCCGCCTGCACCTCGGAGAGCTTGAATGCTTTCATCAAAACGGGCTTCGGCTCGTCCTCCTTGCGGATGATCTTGATCACTTTGTCGAGGTTGAGATAGGCAACCAGATAGCCGCCGAGCACTTCGATGCGATGCTCGATCTGCGCCAGGCGATGGCGCGAGCGCCGCACCAAAACATCGCGGCGATGGGCCAGCCATTCGGTCAGCGCCTCGGCCAAGCCCACTACTTTCGGGATGCGTCCCTTGATCAACACATTCATGTTGAGCGGGATGCGGCTTTCCAAATCGGTGAGCTTGAACAGCGATTCCATCAGCAGTTCGGCATCGACCGTGCGTGCGCGCGGTTCGATCACCAGGCGAATGTCCTCGGCGGATTCGTCGCGCACGTCGGCAACCAGCGGCAGCTTGCGCTCGTTGAGAAGTTCGGCGATGCGTTCGACCACCCGCGATTTCTGGACGAGCCAGGGGATCTCGGTGATCACGATCAGATAGGTGCCGCGCCCGGTCTCCTCCTTGTGCCAGCGCGCGCGCACGCGGAACGAGCCGCGCCCGCTGTCATAGGCCTCGGCGATCGCCTCGCGCGGATCGACCACCAGTCCGCCGGTCGGAAAATCCGGACCGGGCACGTATTTCAGCAGGGTCTTGCTGCGCGCGTTGGGGTTGTCGATCAGGAACAGTGCCGCTTCGCACAACTCTGCGGCATTGTGCGGCGGGATCGAGGTCGCCATGCCGACCGCAATGCCTTGCGAGCCGTTGGCGAGCAGATTCGGAAAAGCGCCGGGCAGTACCACCGGCTCGTCCTCCGAGCCGTCGTAGGTCGGCCGGAAGTCGATGGCGTCTTCCTCGATGCCGTCGAGCAACAGGCGCGCGACCTCGGTCAGCCGCGCCTCGGTATAGCGCATGGCGGCCGCATTATCGCCGTCCACATTGCCGAAATTGCCCTGCCCATCGACCAGCGGGTAACGCTGGGCGAAATCCTGCGCCAGGCGCACCAGGGCGTCGTACACCGACTGATCGCCGTGCGGATGGAATTTTCCGATGACGTCGCCGACCACGCGGGCGCACTTCTTGAAGGCGGCGCCGGGATCGAGGCGCAATTGCCGCATGGCAAACAGGAGCCGGCGGTGGACCGGCTTGAGGCCATCGCGCGCATCCGGCAACGCCCGGTGCATAATGGTCGACAGCGCATAGGCCAGATAGCGCTCTTCGAGCGCGTCACGCAGCGCGATTTCCTCGACGGAACCTGGATTGGGGGGAATCAGTTGCTTGCCCATGCAGGTTGGGTATCCCGTCGCGCCTCGATGAACAAGCGATGAACAACCCAGCCAGCAGTTGTTGGATATTGTTTCGCTAACCTGCATATCTTGCAGGTAAGAGGCCGCAGTGGGGCGACATGCGGCGACTGCGTTGTCGGACGAACGTGACGCTCATCGCGCCCCGAACGCCCGGTCGAAACGGCGGCCATGGCTAAATGGCCCCGTCCCAAGGATGGGAGAGGCTCCACCCCGGCGCCTCACCTGATGAAGGAAACAGAGGAGACTGATAGAATGCGTGCAATCCTACTTGCGGCACTGACTGCGGCAGGCATCGGGCTCATCGGTACGTCGAGCACGTTCGCCGCCCCGGCGAGCGGACCTGCGGTGCTTGGTGCGGCCCTGGAAAATAACATGCTGGAAGAAGCGCAATGGCGGCGCCGCCGAGGCGTGCGCTGCGTCCGCGTCCACCGCTGGCGTTCCAGCTGGCGCGTCCGCTGCTGGCGCCGGTGGTAACCGCCTGATCGTCGATTGAAGTCCCAGACCGGTCGCCGCAGGCGACCGGTCTGTCAACTATTCAAGCGTCCTGCGCGGTCGCAGGGGCCCCCGGAACGCAAGCAGATACCCTTTGTCAGACTTTCGCTGTCCAGGAACGGTCGATAAACGACTTTGATATCAAACGACTTGGATATCGATTCTTTCCTCTCGGTCTGGTATCGAGGGGTGTGATGTAAATTCGCCTTTGGCTCTCTTTCACGTCCCAGGAGGACACCCATGAAGAAGCTGTTTTTGACGCTTGTTGCCGCGACCGGCTTGCTGGTCGCCGGTGCAGTTGCGAATCGTGCCGATGCGGCAACGCTCGCTCAGCCAAACGGCCTGCGCGCCGCGCTTGAAGACACCGCCGTGGCGCAGCAGGTCCACTGTCGTCCGGGCCGGCTGCACCATAATTGGGTGCGCGGACGGTACCGGTCGGACGGCTGCCGCGACGGGGTGGGCGTAGGCCCGGTGATCGTGGTTCCGCCATTCATCTCCGTCAATCCGCGCCCGCGCCGGTGCCATCGTCCGTACAGCAGCAACTGGCGCCCCTGCTGATCGGCTGACACGGCACTATCGGTTGGAACGGCCCGGGCCGGTAGCCCGGGCCGTTGCTTTACGGGCCTTGAATTTCGACGGCGCCGCGGCACGCCCGCGTGATCGCGGCGACAAAGCCGTCACGTGCTTCCAGCATCGCCAGTCCGCGCGGCTCGAACACGCGCCGTGACAGGAAAAAACCGGTCAGCGCAAAGCCCGCCATGAGATCGTCGGTGGATGGATCTTCGCCGGTCCCGATCCCGTGGAGGAACGCAGGCAGCGCCAGCAACCTGTCCTGCCAAGCCTCGCCCGCCGCGCGCGAGACCGCGCGCCCGCTTTTGGGCGAGACGTAGATCAGATCCGCGGTAACCCCCGTCGCCGCGCAATGGGTGAGATCAAGCCCAAAGCCAAGCTCGGCCAGGAATTGCAGCTCAAATTGCACCACCCCGACACCGGCGCGCTGCGGATCGGCCATGTGCGCCAGCACATCGTCGAGCGCCGCATGGGTCTGCGGATGCGGGTCGCGCTCGGGCAGCATCCGGCAGAGCGCGGCCAGATGGGTGACCCCATAGGCACCGTGCGGAACCGAGAAAAATGCGGCGGCGCGCAGCTCAAGGCCCTCGACCACGAAATGTCCAAGATGTTCGTCGAGCCGGGCCCGCCAGGTGGCTTCGACCCGGTTGCCCGGCTGCAGCACCGCCCGCAACCGCGAACCTGTCCCACCGCGCACCAGCCCGAGATGGCGGCCGTGCTCGCGCGTCATCAATTCGAGGATGGCACTGGCCTCCCCGTGCTTGCGCACTCCCAATACGATTCCGTCATCGGTCCATTGCATGGCGAAGGATCTGCACGGCCTCGGCCGTTGGTGTCAGAACGCGATGTGAAGAGGTACCAGGAAAAACTATCGTCCGCTTCCCGGCCGCCGGGCGCCGGACGGCCTGCGCGCCGGCGTCGCCAAAGCCTTCAGCGCCGCCGGAAGCGGGTTGGCGCGTTCCTGCTCCTCATCATCCATGACAAAGCAGCGATGATAGTCGGCATGGGGAACCCGCCGGTCGGTCGCGCAGCGGTGAAAGACGTAAAGATCGTCGTGTTTCCGGTAGAGCCGATAGGGAGCGATGACGTAGCGGCCCGAACCATCCTGATAGTTGCCGAGCCGGTCGATCCGGCCCTTGATCTCCGGATCTGATGCCACGATCGCATCGCGCAATGCTTCGCTTTCGATGAAGTTCTCCGGCAACTGATCGAATGGACCGTCGAAATAATTGTTCAGGCGTGAATTGGATTCGAACACCCCGATCAGGATTTTCCGGTCGAGGCGATGGTCACGATAAAAGGCGAATCCGGTGCGACGCCCAATCAGGATGCGGTCCACGCGCGCCGACGCAAAATACTCTTCGGTCGGCTTTACGGTCTCGTCCAGGATATAGTGAAATATCTTCAGCCTCGCATTGAACAGCAGGAAGAAACGAACCGCTGACTCGTCGAACACCGTTCCGAGAAACTTATCGTCCGGTCCGACCACGCTCGCCGGCGCCTGCACAGCGCTGAGATCGTTGAGCGTGAAGACGACGCTCTTGCCGCCGTAGGTCACCCGATAGACCAGCCGCTCAAGCCGCTCCACCGTCACACCCTGCGATGCGTCGAGCAGCAAGAAGGTTTCAGCCTCCGCCTCCCGCCATTCGGTCTGCTCCTTGAAATAGCCAAACCGCAATTTCCCTTGCTCGCGCTCGACCGGATCAAGCGCGATGTTTCCGGCATAGGGCGTACCATTGTGGCTGAACCGGAAGTAATAGTAGTTCTCGGTCGGATAGACATTCACCTGGTCCGGCAGACTGTTCAGAACGAAAGCGAAGACGGCCAGCGGATCGCCGATCGCCAGCGTTGTCGTTCGCGTCATCTCCTCGACATAGGATTGATTGGTCTGCAGCGGCGGAACATCCGGCGCCTGCGCGCGCGCCATGTTGGTCATGGCAGCGAGCGCCGATAGCGCTGCAAGGTGCCGGAGATGGTGACACCGCATGGCCGCAAACACCATCATTCCTTCGGAAACTCCAGGCCCATTTCGCGGTAGCGCTCCGGATCGTCGCCCCAATCTTCGCGCACCTTGACGAACAGAAAAAGATGCACCGGCTGCTCGACGACGGCGGCAATCTCGCGCCGCGCCTCGGCGCCGATCGCTTTGATGGTCTGGCCACCCTTGCCCAGCACGATCTTTCGCTGGCTCTCCCGTTCCACATAAATGGTCTGCTCGATCCGGATCGATCCGTCCTTGCGTTCTTTCCAGGAAACGGTTTCGACCGTGGAGCGGTACGGCAGTTCCTGGTGCAGGCGCGCATAGAGCTTTTCGCGGGTAAGCTCGGCGGCGAGCTGCCGCAGCGGCGCGTCGGTGATCTGATCCGCCGGATAGTGCCAGGGCCCGGCCGGGGCGCGCAGCGCCAGCCAGCGCTTCAGGTCGGCTACACCATCGCCGCTCAACGCCGAGAGCATGAATGTGGCGTCGAACTTGCCGCGCTCGTTGGCCTCCTTTGCCAGCGTCAGCAGCGCCGGTTTGTCCACCAGATCGATCTTGTTTAGCAGCAGCACGCTCGGTCGGCGGACATCGGCCAGCTTGGCGAGCAATGCACTGGCCTCTTCGTCGAGCCCGCGCTTGGCATCGATCATGATGATGGCAATGTCGGCATCGTGGGCGCTGGTCCAGGCGCTCGCCACCATCGCGCGGTCGAGCCTGCGCTTGGGCTGGAAGATGCCCGGCGTGTCGATGAACACCAGCTGCGAGCCGCCTTCGGTGGCGATGCCGCGCAGCAATGCGCGGGTGGTCTGCACCTTGTGGGAGACGATCGCCACCTTGGAGCCGACCAGGGCGTTGATCAGTGTCGATTTGCCGGCATTGGGCGCTCCGATCAACGCGATGAAACCGCAGCGCGTGTCGGCTGGCGGGTCGTCATCCATCGAGGCGGTCCGCCTTGATTCCCTCGCGCGCCAGCATGGCGGTGGCGGCGGCCTGTTCCGCCGCGCGCTTGGAACGGCCCACGCCCTCCGCCCCCGGCCGCTCCGGAAGCGCGACGGTGACCCGGAATTCGGGGTCATGATCCGGACCGGTGCGCTCAACCTCGCGATAGGCCGGGGTCGGCAGGCCGCGCGCCTGCGCCCATTCCTGCAGTTGGGTCTTGGCGTCGCGCAACGGGCGCGCCGGCGTGCGCATGCGTTCGTCCCACAGACGGATGATCAGACCGGCCGCGGCATCGTAGCCGCCGTCGACAAAGACCGCGCCGACCATCGCCTCGCAGACATCGGCCAGGATGGCCGCGCGGCTGCGGCCGCCCGCATTGTTCTCGGAAGCGCCGACCCTGATCGCTGCGCCGAGATCGATCGAACGCGCCACGTCCGCGCAAGCTTCCTTGCGCACCAGATCCGCGAGCCGGCGCGACATCTCGCCTTCGTCGGCCTTGGGAAAGGCACGGAACAGCATGTCGGAAACGACCAGGCCGAGTACGTGGTCGCCGAGGAATTCCAGCCGCTGGTAGCTGCCTGCCCGATTGCGCACGCCGGTGAGCGCCGAAATGTGGGTCAGCGCCTGCTCCAGCAGCGCCGGATTGTTGAAGCTATAGCCAATGCGTTGTTCGAATTCCGCCGTGCCGCGCCGTCGCCGCTTGCCATCCTTGCCGTCGGTGGCGCTTCGATCGGCGGCAGTGCGAGACTTCGGCGCGCCGCCGGGGGCGGCTTCCGCCGGTTGCGGAACTATGGGGGTGCTCTTGCCTCTAGGCCGTCGGCTCATCGCACGATCGTGAACAGCCGGCTCCAGCGCACGCTCCATGGCCAGCGCCACACCTCCCACGCCTGCGTGCCCTCGGCGACCGAGAAGAAGATGATCTGGGCGCGGCCGATGATGTTCTCGAACGGCACATAGCCGACCTGGCTCAGCACGCGGCTGTCGGTTGAATTATCGCGATTGTCGCCCATCATGAAATATTGGCCGGCAGGCACCGTGTAAACCGGCGTATTGTCGTAGAAACCGTTATCGATGAGATCGAGGGTCGTGTAGGTCACGCCGTTAGGCAGCGTTTCTTGCCAGCGCTTGACCCGGGAGGTGCTCCCACTCTCTTCGGTATCGATGAAATCCTCGATGCGCTCGCGTTTCACCGGCTGGCCGTTGATGTGGAGCACGCCGTCGACCATCTGAATACGGTCGCCCGGCAAGCCGATCACGCGCTTGATGTAGTCGACGGAATCATCCTTCGGCAGCCGAAAGACGACAATGTCGCCGCGCGCCGGCTCGCTGCCGAAAATCCGGCCCTTCAGAACGACATCGTAACGCACGGCGTTGGCCAGCGGCAGCGAAAATCGGCTGTAGCCGTAGGAGTATTTCGAAACGAACAGATAATCGCCAACCAGCAGCGTCTCCTTCATCGAGCCCGACGGGATGTTGAAGGGCTGGAACAGGAAGGTGCGGATCACCAATGCAATGATCAACGCGTGGAATATGACACTCCAAATCTCCGGAATTTCACGTTTCTTGTCGGAGGCGAACAGAGCAAAGCCGCCACCGGCGGCGCTCAATACGATCGGAATGAAAACGTTAAAGCCGAACAGCAACAGCATGCCGAAAGCGCTTGCCAGCATCAGGATGCCGGCCCGCAGCGGATTGATGGTCGCGATGGCGGCACCGACGAGGCTGAGGACCGGCACGACGATGCCGATCGTTTGAAGGAGTCCCGAACCGCCCTGCAGCCTGGCCGCGCCGACCGCGCCTAAGCCCTCAAGCAGACCGAAGGCGCCGCCCAGAATGCCCAACACCAGCGCCGCGATCGACGCTTCCCGCGACTGGGGCTTCATACTGATTGCTTCCCTGGAAGGGGTCTTTACGCTCATTTGCTGTCCATTTCGCCGTCGTCCCGCCGCGCGCCGTTCTAGCGGCTGGGCCGCAGCGGCGCAATGAACCGCCCGGAAATAGCCGGCGGCGTCGTTCACGGCGGAATTTCAGCCAAATTCAATGGGTTGTCACCGCGCCCAGTCCCGCCATGTAGGGATGTCGCGAGCGGCGCGCAAGCCGAGCGGCGATTCGAAATCGGCCGATCAGGGCCGGTTGTCTCAGGTTGCGCCGCGCGGCCGAGCTGAAATCATCACAAAGGCCTGCGCGATCGGTCCCTCATCGGTAATGCTAACGTCGATGCGGGCCTCGCAATCCGCCGGCGTCATGGCTTCAAGCCGTTTCAGTGCGCCGCCGGTCAGCCACATGGTGGGGCGGCCGCTTGTAAGATTGATCACGCCCATGTCGCGCCAGAACACTCCAGCGCGCAGGCCGGTGCCAAGTGCCTTGGCGCACGCCTCCTTGGCGGCGAAGCGCTTGGCATAGGTTTCGATTCGATTGGCGCGGCGGTCGGCCTTAGCCCGCTCGGTTGCGGTAAACACGCGCGCCAGAAAGCGTTCGCCATGGCGGTCGATCACCCGACCGATCCGCCGCACGTCCACCAGGTCGGAGCCGATACCGAGGATCATGATGCGACTTTGGCGCGGCCGCGATCCATCGCAGCGCGCATGGTTCTGACCGCATCGCCGAGTCCGGAATAGACCGCTTCGCCGATCAGGTAATGTCCGATATTCAGCTCGACGATCTCCGGCAGCGCCGCGATCGTTTCCGCGGTCGTGTAGGACAATCCGTGGCCGGCATGGACTTCCAGGCCGGCGTTCTTCGCCAGCTTGGCGCCGTCGCGGATACGCAGCCATTCTGCTTGCGCCGCTGCATGATCTCCAAGGGTGATCGCCTCGCACCACGCGCCGACGTGAATTTCAATCACCGGCGCGCGGATGCGTACCGCCGCCTCGATCTGGCGCGGGTCCGGGACGATGAACAGCGAGACACGAATGCCAGCATCGACCAGCCGGGCCACGACCGGCGCCAGCGTATTGTGCTGGGCGGCGACCTCGAGACCGCCTTCGGTGGTGCGCTCGCTCCTCCGCTCGGGCACCAGGCAGGCGGCATGCGGCTTGGTCGTCAAGGCGATGCCGAGCATCTCTTCGGTCGCCGCCATTTCGAAATTGAGCGGCTTGCCGATGCTGGCGCGCAGACGGACGATATCGTCGTCGCGGATGTGGCGGCGGTCCTCGCGCAGGTGAGCGGTGATGCCGTCGGCACCTGCCGCAATCGCAAGCTCCGCCGCGTGCAACGGATCCGGGTGGACACCGCCGCGCGCGTTGCGAAGGGTCGCGACATGGTCGACATTGACTCCAAGTCGCAGGTGAGAAAGTTTCTCCAAGGGACTGATCCAACAGTGCAAATATCAGAATCCGCGCGCGTTCTAAGCGTTCACCCGTTCGGCGGTCGAAACCACCTTCTTGGCCCGCAGTTGCGCGATAATCGAGGTGAGATGCTTTAGATCATAGACTTCCAGATCGATCAGCACCGAGGTGAAATCAGGCGACTGCCGCGCCATCCGGATGTTGTCGATATTGCCGTCATGCTCGGCGATCACCTGCGCGACCTGGGCGAGCGAACCGGGCTCGTTCACGGTCTGCAGCGCAATGCGTGCGGGAAAACGTTGCGGGGTGGTCTCATCCATGTCCCAGCGCAGGTCGAGCCAGCGCTCGGGCGTGTCTTCGAACTCCTTCAAGGAGGCCGACTGGATCGGGTAGATGGTGATGCCCTCGCCCGGCGCCAGAATCCCGACGATGCGGTCGCCGGGCACCGCCCCGCCATCGGGAGCGAAGCGCACCGGCAAGTCGCTATTGGCGCCGCGGATCGGTATCGCCACGCCGTCGTCGCCCGCGGCAGGCGCCTTGAACTTGACCGACTTGATCCATTTGAACCCGAACCAGCCGCTGTCGGGCTTCGGCTGTCGCGCCAGCGTGGCCGCACGCTCTTCCTTGTAGTCGGGATACATGGCGCGGGCGACATCGGCGGCGCGCATCTCGCCGCGGCCGACCGCCGACATCACGTCTTCGATCGAGGCGCGCGCCAGCCGCGGCAAGGCGCCCTTCAGCTTCTCGTCCGCATAGACGATCTTGGCGCGCTGGCACAGCCGCTCGACCATGCGGCGGCCGAGCCCGGCGTATTGGCTGCGCACCGCAGTCCGCGTGGCGCGGCGGATGGCGGCGCGCGCCTTGCCGGTGATGACAAGCGACTCCCAGGCGGCCGGCGGGACGGTCTGCGCCTTCGAGGTCAGAATGTCGACCTCGTCGCCGTTGCCCAGTTCGGACACCAGCGGCGCGATCTTGCCGTTGATCTTGCAGCCGACCGCGGTGTTGCCGACGTCGGTATGCACCGCATAGGCGAAATCGATGGCGTTGGCGCGGCGCGGCAACGCAATCAGTTTGCCCTTGGGCGTGAAGCAGAATACCTGGTCGTGGAAGAGTTCGAGCTTGGTATGTTCAAGGAATTCTTCCGGGTTCGATCCTTCGGCGAGCAGCTCGATGGTGCGGCGCAGCCACTCATAGGCGCTCGACTCGCGCGACAGCATCTCGGTCGGCGAACCGACGCCATCCTTATAGAGCGCGTGGGCTGCGATGCCGTATTCGGCAATCTCATGCATGTCCCGGGTGCGGATCTGCAACTCGACCCGCTGCTTGCCCGGGCCTATCACGGTGGTGTGGATCGAGCGATAGTCGTTCTGCTTGGGCGTCGAGACGTAGTCCTTGAAGCGGCCCGGCACCACCGGCCAAGTCGTGTGTACCACGCCGAGCGCTTGGTAGCATTCGACCAGCGTCTTCACCACCACGCGGAAGCCGATGATGTCGGAAAGCTGCTCGAAGCCGACCGACTTGCGTTCCATCTTGCGCCAGATCGAGTAGGCGCGTTTGCGGCGGCCGCTGACCTCGGCGGCGATGCCGCTGTCAGCCAACTTTCTGGCAAGCTGTTGCTCGATTTCGGTGACCAGACCGCGGCTGCGCTCTTCCAGCGCGTCCAGGCGCACACTGACCACCTTGTACCCGTCGGGATTGAGCTCGCGAAACGCCAGATCTTCCAGCTCCTCACGCAGTTCATGCATTCCCATCCGCCCGGCGAGCGGGGCATAGATGTCGAGGGTTTCTTCGGCGCTGCGGCGCCGTGCTTCCGGCGGCATGTGCAACAGCGTGCGCATGTTGTGCAGCCGGTCGGCGAGCTTGACCAAGAGGACGCGCACGTCATCGGCGATCGCCAGCAGCAGCTTGCGCAGGTTCTCCGCCTGTTTGGCCTCCTTGGTGACCAGATCAAGCTTCTTCAGCTTGGTCAGCCCCTCGACCAGTGCGCCGATGTCCGGACCGAACATCTGGTCGATTTCCAGGCGGGTAGTCGGCGTATCCTCGATTGTGTCGTGCAGCAGCGCCGCCGCGATGGTGGCGTCGTCGAGCTTGAGGTCGGTCAGGATGGCGGCGACTTCGAGCGGATGGGAGAAATAGGGGTCACCGGAGGCGCGCTTCTGCTCGCCATGCGCCTTCATGGCGTAGACATAGGCGCGGTTGAGCAAGGCCTCGCTGGTCTTCGGATTGTAGCGCTTCACCCGCTCGATCAGATCGTATTGCCGCATCATCCGCGGCTGGGACTGCCTCTTAACTTTCTCTTTCGGTTCCGTGGGTTGTGACAAAGTATTGAGATCGCGCCCGAGCGGCGCCCGGCGGCCGGCCTGATTTTTCATGCGCGGAAGATCGGTCGTGGAGCGCACCATGTCGGTCCTTCCGCCCGCCGCAGCTGAGCGGGCGACTAGTGTGGCGGTTCAGAATCTCCCGTTCCTTGCGGCCGGGCCGGGAGGGAACTTCTGAACCAAAGCCACACTAGCAAGGCTATGATTGCCAGTGTCCCTTTGAATCTGAAGTTCGCAAGAGCGCTCGCAGCAAGGGTTGTGCGAACTTCGGATCAGGACCCTAGCCTCAAGATATCACGGTGAATCTCGCCTGCCATAAGGCGCTGGCGGTATGGTTTGCTAAAAATGCTACGGCCCGGGGCAAGCCCGGGCCGTCTGAAAAACCGCCGGAACTACCGACGAACGCGCGCTTATTCCTCTTCTTCCGGCTGCTCCTCGGGAGGGGTGAGCCCTTCCAGGCCCTTCAGCAGCTCCTCCTCGGTCATCCGGTCGGCCGTTACCTCGTTATCGTCGGCGTCAGCCGTGGTGCCGGCTGCCCCGATCAGCGGCACCGCCGCGGGCTCCGGCTCGTCGACCTCGACATATTTCTGCAGCGAATGGACCAGCTCTTCCTTGAGATCATCGGCGGAAATCGTGGTTTCCGCGATTTCGCGCAATGCCACTACCGGGTTTTTGTCGTTGTCGCGCTCCAGCGTGATCGGGGCGCCCGACGAGATCAGGCGGGCGCGGTGACTCGCCAACAGCACGAGATCGAACCGGTTTTCGACCTTGTCGATACAGTCCTCAACGGTCACGCGGGCCATGATTCTGCCGCTCCAAAAGCTCAGTACTGTGTGAAATTCCTCCGCTTGGTATCCTTCCCGCCGGGAAAGCGCAAGGCAGAAATTGGACTTGGCGGGGCTGGGTACCTCTGTTAGCAAGGCATGTGTTAGCAAGGCTTGGGAACCGCCCTGCGACCCATGCAATTATACGATTGGAACGGTTGCAACGGCGAGCGATCGCCTTCTTTTGGACGGCACGCGATATTTGGTTCCCGTTAGGGCGATCCGGCAATCCGCTCGGCGGCCACCTTGGCCGCGCACGGATTTGAATCACATCTTTCGATCACGAGAGAGCAGTCATGCAATCGCAAACAGAAAAAATCGCTTTGTTTATTGACGGCGCCAATCTTTACGCTACCGCCAAGGCCCTCGGATTCGATATCGACTACAAGCGCCTGCTGCGCGAGTTCCAGTCGCGCGGCTATCTCTTGCGCGCGTTCTATTACACGGCGGTGATTGAGGATCAGGAATACTCCTCGATCCGGCCGCTGATCGACTGGCTCGACTACAACGGCTACAGCGTGGTGACCAAAGCGACTAAGGAGTTTGTCGATCAGACCGGCCGCCGCAAGGTCAAGGGCAATATGGATATCGAGCTTGCGGTCGACGCCATGGAGATCGCCGGCACCATCGACCACATGGTGTTGTTTTCGGGCGACGGCGATTTTCGATCGCTGGTCGAGGCGGTGCAGCGGCGCGGCGTGCGCGTAACCGTGGTCTCGACCATTTCCAGCCAGCCGCCGATGGTGGCCGACGAGTTACGGCGCCAGGCCGACATTTTCGTCGACATCGTGGAGCTACAGTCCAAGATCGGACGCGATCCGGCGGAACGCGCCGCCCGCGAGGCACGCATGCCGCGCGAAGACCGCGAGCCGCGCCAGCATACGCCGCAGTTCCTGCAGCGCAGTCCGGCACCGCAGCGGGCCGGGGCCGGCGCTGACGACGACGATTTCGAGGATTGACGCCGTGCAGGCGGCGGTGCCTGCCGCCGAGGCAACCAAGCCGGGCCGTGATTGCCCGCTCTGTCCGCGCCTGATGGCTTTCCGTGAAGAGTGGCGGCGGCGCGAGCCGGCCTGGTTCAACGCTCCCGTTCCCTCTTTCGGGTCGGTTTCTGCGCGGCTTTTGATTGTCGGGCTGGCGCCTGGCTTACAAGGTGCCAATCGCACCGGACGTCCTTTCACTGGCGACCATGCCGGGGTGCTGCTGTACGACACGCTGGCCCGCTTCGGTTTTAGCCGCGGCACCTTTCAGGCACGCCCCGACGACGGCCTGCAACTGATCGAAGCCCGCATCACCAATGCGGTGCGCTGCGTGCCGCCGGAAAACAAACCGAGCGGCGCCGAAATCGCGACCTGCCGTAGCTTTCTGCGAGCAACGATTGCCGAAATGCCCAATCTGCGCGCCATCGTAGTACTCGGACGCATCGCCCACGACAGCACGGTCACAGCGCTTGGCACCAAGCGCGCCGCTGCGCCGTTCGGTCATGGCTGCGCCGTCCCGATCGGGGCAATCACGCTGTTCAGCAGCTATCACTGCTCGCGCTACAACACCAATACCGGCGTGCTGACGCCCGAAATGTTCCAGGCGGTGTTTTCCGCGGTGCGCAGCTATCTGGACGCTCCGAGCCAGGCGACCACCTCCTCCGCATTCTTGTCCGGTGGAAATACCGGATAGAACACGTGAGCGATCGTCCCGTCGTCGATCAAAAGCGCCATGCGCTTGAGCAGCGTCATACCGGCGGCCTTGAACGTCGGCAGCCTGATGGCACCGGCGAACGCAAGCTCGCTGTCCGATAGAATCGGAAACGGCAATTCGAGCCGTTGTGCGGCTTCGCGTTGATAGTCGCTGTCCTGCGTAGACAGTCCGAAAATGCGGGCGACACCAAGCCGCTTCAGCTCAGCGAAATGGTCGCGGAACGAGCACGATTGCGGCGTGCAGCCGCGCGCGCCGGGAATCGCATCCCACCCGTCCGGCGGCGCCTCGCCGGGGCGCCCGGTACGCGGATAGATATAGACCACGGTGCGGCCGCCAAGCGTCGATAGATCCACTTGCGACCCGTCGGTCGCCGCCAGCGCGATTGCCGGCAGACGCAGCCCGTTCAGATGACGCGCGCCGCCGTCGTCTTGCGGCGCCGGAATGTCTGCCGGCAGCACATTCGGATTGTGGGTATCGGTCATCGCTGTCTCCCTCCGCTACCGCCGCTTAACCCTTGGCGCGCAGCAGCCGTCCGCGTTCGCGCTGCCAGCTGCGCTTCTTATCGGCCTCGCGCTTGTCGTGCAGCTTCTTGCCGCGCGCTAGCGCGAGCTCGATCTTAGCGCGGCCTTTTTCGTTGAAATAGAGCTTGAGCGGAACGAGCGTCATGCCCTCGCGATCGATCGCACCGGCAAGCTTGTCGATCTGCCGCCGATGCAACAGCAGCTTGCGTGCCCGCTTGGGAGCATGGTTGTAGCGGCCGCCCTGCAGATATTCCGGGATATTGGCATTAACCAGCCAGATCTCGTGGCCGCGGGTGTCGGCATAGGATTCGGCGATGGTTGCCTTGCCCAGGCGCAGCGATTTCACCTCGGTACCGGTCAGCGCGATGCCGGCCTCGAATTTTTCCCCGATCTCATAATTGAAGCGCGCCTTGCGGTTGTCGGCGACCACCCGCGACTTGCGATCTGCCTTGGCCGCCATTCCGCCCTCCCCGTCGCGCTGCGTCCGGCGCCCGATCGGCCCAACGTCGGATAGCGGACAGACACCCCGCTGCCAAGCCGTCAGGATGGCCGATGGGCACGCGCGGGTCTATGGGTAGGGGCAACGATGGGCGTTGTTATGATCAAACGTCCAACGACCGGACTGAACGTTTCGACCGGCATGGAGATCGATCCGAAAACCTTCATTGAGCTTCGAGCTGCGCCTCCTGTGGCGGCGATCATTTCTGGAACAAGCGGGAGGCGTGGCTGGCGACCAGGCAGCGCCGGGCCCTGAGCCCGGTGCCACTTAGAGCAAAATCGCTTCTTGAATCGCGATCTTGCTCTGAGTTTGTTTGGTCAAATGATCTTATCCGAAAAGCCTGCAACTTTTCGGGATCGCCTCGCCTTGTTGCATGACCGCGAGGAGGAGATCATGCCTTCGGGCGGAAAATTGACCTGTTCGACCCGGTCGCCCTGTTCCCGCAACACCACACCTTGCTCAAGCGCCATGTCGTTGAGATGGGGCTTCAGCAAGGCGAAGTCGGCGGCAGGAAGCGCCGCCAGCAGGCGATTGCGTCCGCGATGCCGTATGTTTACTCGCGACGATCTGCAATATTTTTTGACGACGGTGCAGCGGATCCCGAATCGGTCTGCGGTGTTCTTTCGAATTTCAGCAGATCGCGAATTTCCGTGAGCAATTGTTCCTGCTTGGTAAGCGTCGGCACCTTCGCCGCTTCGGCCAGCAGAAGGCGGTTCATGAGCTTCACCACCAGAAACAACACCCAGGCCACGATGATGAAATTTATCACCAGCGTGAGAAAATGACCCCACGCCAGCACGGCGCCTTGCTTGCGCGCCTCGACGAGCGAATCGGCGGTGACCTTCGGTGACAGCGCAATGAAGTGGTTAGAAAAATCCAGTCCGCCGGTCAGCGCGCCGACCACCGGCAACATGACGTCCGACACCAACGATTGAACGATGGCGCCGAATGCGGTGCCGATGACGACGCCGATTGCGAGATCGACGACATTGCCTCGCAGCGCAAATTTCTTGAATTCCGCCAACATCGGCCGCTCCGTACTGGCTCATAAACGACTGTCAGCGGCCGGCGGTGGCCGCTAATTGATCAGGCCCGCATGCACCATCGCCTCGCGCACCGCGGCCTTGGTCTTTTCGGCGAGCGGCACCATCGGCAGCCGCACCGTGTCCGCGCAGCGGCCGAGCACCGACAAGGCGTACTTCGCCGGGGCCGGATTGGTTTCCAGGAACAGCGCGGTATGCAGCGGCATCAGCTTGTCGTGATAATTGAGCGCCGCGACGTAATCGCCTTTCAGGCATGCACCCTGAAATTCCGCGCACAAGCGCGGCGCCACGTTCGAGGTGACCGAGATGCAGCCGTGGCCGCCATGCGCCATGAAGCCCAAAACGGTGGCGTCCTCGCCGGAGAGCTGGTTGAAATCCGGCCCCATGGCGGCGCGCTGCTGCGACACGCGCACCACGTTGGCGGTTGCGTCCTTCACGCCGGCGATGTTGCTTAGCTCATAAAGCCGCGCCATGGTCTCGACAGACATGTCGATCACCGAGCGGCCGGGAATGTTGTAGATGATGATCGGAATGCCGATCGCGTCGTTGATCGCCTTGTAGTGCTGGTAGAGGCCTTCCTGCGTCGGCTTGTTGTAATAGGGCGTCACCACCAGCACCGCGGTGGCGCCGGCCTGCTCGGCATGTTGCGACAGCTCGATCGCCTCCTTGGTCGAATTCGATCCCGCCCCCGCCACCACCGGCACGCGGCCGCGCGCCTGCTCCACGCACCAGGCGACCACCTGCTTGTGCTCGTCGTGGCTCAGCGTCGGGCTCTCGCCGGTGGTGCCGACTGGAACCAGACCGCTGGTGCCTTCCGCGACCTGCCAATCGACCAGGGCACGAAATGCGCCCTCGTCGAGCGAGCCGTTCTTGAAAGGGGTGACGAGCGCGGTCAACGAACCTCGCAAGCTCGTTCGGGCGGTCATGATTCGATTCCTCGGGTCCATCGCCGGCCGGGCCGGCGGCTCCCTCCATAGATATCGGGTCAGCAGCGGCGATGAAAGCCCGCAGCGGAGTTATGCGCCGCCCCGTTTTCGCCGCGGTCGGGCGGCATGGTGGAGGCGGCGAAATTAGTGCTTCGTCAATCTTATCAATCGACAACAAGAGGGTGTGCGACCGCGGTCGCGCCGGCGGGGAACCCACAGGTTGGCCATACATCGTTATTTTCGTCGTCTGGCGGCGGTGTCATTTGCAGGGCTGGCGGGTCTTGCCCCGCACGCCGATGCTGCCTCGACCCAGGGCGTCCCGATCCCGCGCCCGCGGCCCGCCGCGGCGACAGCATCCACCGTGGGCATGGGCCCTGCCCGCCAGGCGCTGCCGGCGCCGGCTGCCCGACCGAGCCTTCCGCTCGCTCCCGCCTCGACCTCGGCGACCGCTCCAGCCGACATTGCCGCCGTCAAGAAGGCGATTGGGCTGGCGCGCATGGGCAAGATCACCGAAGCCACCCAGGTGCAGAACGCCGTCAGCGACCCGCTGGCCCGCAAGCTGGTCGAATGGACGATTCTGCGCAGCGCCGACAATCTGCCGTCCTCGCGCTATGCCGCCTTCGTCGCCGCCAATCCGAGCTGGCCGAGCACCGGATTCCTGCGGCGCCGCGCCGAAGGGGCGCTCTGGCAGGAACGCGCCGATGCCGCGACCGTGCGCGCGTACTTCGCAAAGACCAATCCGCTCAGCGCCAAGGGGCACTTTGCACTCGCGCGCGCTTTGTTGGCACAGGGTGACCGTGCCGGCGCCCAGGCCCAGCTGCGCGAAGCCTGGCACGCCGACGGCTTTTCCCGCGAGCTGGAAGATCAGGTATTGGAAGCATTCCAGGGTCTGCTGACCGCCGCCGATCATAAGGCGCGCATGGACATGCGGCTCTATGCCGAGGATGTCGAGGCCGCGACGCGGGCCGCCAATCGCGCCGGTGGCGCGGCGCCCGCCATCGCCAAAGCGCGCGCCGCAGTCATCAAAAAGGCGGCGAACGCCAAGGCGGCGCTCGATGCGGTGCCGGAGGCCGCACGCCGCGACCTCGGTTACATGTTCAGCCACATCCAGTGGCTGCGGCGCGGCGACAAGATCACCGAAGCCGGCGCGCTGTTGCTGACGGTGCCGCGCGAGCCCGGCCAGATCATCGATACAGATCAATGGTGGATCGAGCGCCGCCTGGTCGCCCGCAAGCTGCTCGATATCGGCGACCCTAAGACTGCCTATCGGGTCGCGCGCGATGCCGTGACGCCGGGCAAGGAAAACTACCGGGTCGAGCACCAGTTCACCGCCGGCTGGATCGCGTTGCGCTTCCTCAACGATCCGGCAACGGCGCAAAGCCATTTCGCCCAGATGGCCGACGGCGTCACCCATCCCATTGCTCTGGGGCGCGGCGGCTATTGGCAGGGCCGCGCGGCCGAAGCGCTCGGCCGCCGCGATGAGGCGCGCGGCCATTTCGAGCGCGCCGCCCAGCACCCCACCGCCTATTACGGCCAGCTGGCGCGGGCCCGACTCGGCCACAAGGACATCGTGCTGCGCGGGCCGCCCGAGCTCAGCGCCGAGCGCCGCGCGGCGATCGCGCGCCTGGAAGCGGTGCGCGCAGTGGACTTACTCTATGCCGCGGGCGAGCGCGACCTGGTGGTGCCGATCATGGCCGATCTCGGCGATCGTTCACCGGACAGCGCGGCGCTGGCCGCGATGGGCGAGATCGCCGCGCGCAACCAGGACGCCCGCGCCATGCTGCTGCTCGGCAAGGCCGCGCTCGGGCGCGGACTGCCGCTCGAGCACTATGCCTTCCCGATCATCGGCATCCCGGACTATCGCGCGATCGGGCCCAAGGTCGAGCAGAGCATCGTCTATGCCATCGCCCGGCAGGAAAGCACGTTCAACCAGCGCACCGTATCGAGTGCCAAGGCGATGGGCCTGATGCAGGTCACACCGGCTGCCGGCCGCCACGTCGCCAAGAAGTTCGGCGCCAAATACGACGAGCGGCGGCTGTTGAGCGACCCGATCTACAATGTGCAGTTCGGCGCCGCCGAGCTCGGCGAACTGATCGACGACTATCGCGGCTCCTACATCATGGCGTTTGCCGGCTATAATGCCGGCCGTGGCCGCGTGCGCGACTGGATCGCACGCTATGGCGATCCGCGCGATCCGAGCATCGATGCCGTCGATTGGGTGGAACGCATTCCGTTCGCGGAGACCCGCAACTACGTGCAGCGCGTACTGGAAAACCTGCAAGTCTACCGCGCGCGTTTCGGCGGTGGCATGCGGCTTCAGATCGAGGCCGATCTACGCCGCGGCGCCGCCACCAACTAGACCATCGATTCCATGAAACCGGTCACATCCAGCGGGCCGTCATTCCGGGACGGCGCGTAAGCGCCGGGCCCGGAATCCATGACCACGGCCTGGGCTTATGGATTCCGGGCTCGCGCCTTCGGCGCGCCCCGGAATGACGGCGATAGGATTCGAATTCTGGAATTGCGGGACTAGTGGCGGTAGCGCCTCTTCAAGACTTACTCGGATCGGCGTTACGCGACGGCTCCCCGCGCTGCAGGGCCTGCAAACGTTCCGCGATAGCGTCCGCCTCCTCCTGACGCCCAAGCTTGCCGAGCGCAAAACGGCGGATGTTCAAGGCATCGGCATGATCGGGTTGCAGCGCCAATGCGCGCGCAAGATCGGCCAGCGCCTCATCGCAGCGGTCCAAACCATTGAGCGCCGCGCCCCGGTTGACGTGGCTTTCGACGTGGTCCGGAAGGATCGCGAGCGCCCGGTCGCAACATTCCAGCGCCTCGGCATGGCGGCCGAGCACATTGAGCGCCAAGCTGCGACCGGCGAGCGCACCGGGATGATCCGGGCGGCCGGCCAAGGCGTGGTCGAAATTCCGCAATGCCTCCTCGGGCCGATCGAGATGGAGCAGAACGTTGCCGCGGTTGAAGCGCGCCTCGACATGGGTGGGATTGGCCGCCAGCGCCTGGTCGTAACCCTCGAGCGCATCTTGTGCACGACCGAGCTGCAATAAAGTGACGGCGCGGTTGGTCAGCATGTCGGCGTGATTGGGATTGCGGCGCAACGCCTGCTCATAGCTCGCCAGCGCTTCCGTGAACCGGCCAAGAAGATTGAGCACGATGCCGCGATTGTAGAGAATTTCCGGATCGTCTGTGCGCAACGCCGCCGCCTGGTCGAGACTCGTCAGCGCCTCGGCCGGCCGGCCGATTTCCAACAGGAGGTTGGCGCGAGTGACCAAAGCGCTGATGAGGTTTGCATCGAGCGCCAGCGCCCGTTCGACGCTGGCCAGCGCTTCGTCGAAGCGCCTAAGGTGCTTGAGCGCGATCGCACGGCTGTTGAGCGCCTCGGGATGGCTTGGAGCGGTGACCAATACCCTGTCGAATGCGGCCAGCGCTTCCTCGAACCGTCCGAGCCCGAGCAGCACATTGCCGCGATTGTGCTGCGCCACCACGAAATCGGGCTCGATGGTCAGCGCCCGTTCGAAACTCTGCAGCGCCTCCGGATAGCGCCCCTGCCCCACCAGCAGGTTGCCGCGGTTGAACAGAGCGTTGACGTGCGTCGGCTTGATGGTCAGCAGCTTGTCGAATCCGTCGAGCGCCTCCTGCGGGCGCTTGAGATGGGTGAGCGCGATGCTGCGATTGTAAAGGGTTTCGGGATCTTGCGGCTGTAGCGCCAGGCTGCGATCGCAGGCGGCGAGCGCTTCCTCATGCCGATCGAGCGCCAGGAATGCGACGCCCAGATTACACAGCACGGCGGCATCCTGCGGCCGGCTGGCGGCCGCCCGCGACAGCAAAGGCATGGCGTCGCGCGGCTTGCCCTGCTGCATCTTCAATATGCCCAGGAAATGCAGCGCCTCGAACTGCTCCGGGCTTTGCGCCAGCACCGACCGGTAGGCCTTTTCCGCCTCCGGCAGCCTGCCCTGCTGATGAAAGCTCAATGCGGTCTGAATCGTTTCGGTCATTGCAGTGGAGGTCCTCAAGCCGGGATCGGTTCGACGCGAAAGCTGCGCGGGCGCTCGCCGCGCCGGTGAATATCCCACATGGTGGTATAGGCCGCCTCCAGGTGGCGGCGGAAGCGGTCGGTATCGAATAAAGGCATGCTCGACCGGTTGCGTTCAAGCTTGCTCCGCAGACTGCGCAAAAGCGCGGGCTCGCCGGCAAGGCGCCGCGCGAGGGCCTCATAGTCATTCAGGCTGGTGGCGACCAGGTCGGGCAGCCCCACCGCTTGCAGCAGGCTTGCCGCAACGCGGCTGGCAAAGCTCCTCCCGATGCAAGTCAGGACCGGAACCCCGGCCCAGAGCGCATCGCTCGCCGTGGTGTGCGCGTTGTATGGCAGTGTATCGAGCACCAGGTCGGCGTATCCCAGCCGCGCCAGATGATCGGCATAGGGCTGCGGCGGCGCGAAGATCAGCCGTTCGGGATCGACGCCGTGCGCCTGCGCGGCGCGTTGCAGATTGGCCGCCGCATAGTCGTTTGCTCTCAGCAGCCACAACACGCTGCCCTCGACAGCCGCCAATAACCGCATCCAGATTTCGAACACGGGCGCGTTGATCTTCCAGCTGTTGTTGAAGCAGCAGAACACGAAGCCGGGCTCCGGCAGCCCGGCGGCGGCGCGCGAAACCGGTTGCGGCGCCATCCGGCGCCGGAAGTCGTTGGCCTGATAGCTGTCCGGAAGATGAACGATGCGTTCGCCGTAGAACGGCTGCTGGTCGAAAGGCAGGACCACGCGATCGGCGATCACATAGTCGATGAAGTCCGCCGCCATGGTTCCCGGATAGCCAAGATAGCTCACTTGCACCGGCGCGGCGCGATAGGCCATGACGCCCGGGCGGGCGTCCTCGGTATAACCCTTCAGATCGACCGCGATGTCCACGTCGAGCTCCCGCAGGAATGCCGCGATCTCGTGATCGGACCTGCCCGTGACGTCATGGAAGCGATCGAAGGAACGCATAAGGCGCGCCCGCATGTCGCTGCGGTCGTCGGCGCCGAAAGAGATGCCGACGGTCTCGAACCGCGCTCTATCGTGCAGCTCGAACAGACCGGCCGCCAGGTAAGCGGTAGCGTGACGATGGAAGTCGGCCGATATGTAGGCCAGCTTGATCCTGTCGTGTCCGGCGCCGGCTCGGCCCGGCGGCAATGTCGCGCCGGGCTTTGCGAGCTCGCGGCGGGCATAATTGGCCGCGCAACGCAGGTGATCCGCCGGATCGTCCGAGAGCGCCAACAACGCCAGCGGGTCCAGCAGCGAACGATCGTCGGACAGACGTAAGCCCAGTTCGGCCGCCAGATGTGCGACGCGACCCCAGTCGCAGCACACCATGGCGCAATGCAGCAAGGTGCCGTAGGCCGTCCGATGCGACGGCTCTCGCGCCATCACCGCCTCCAGGCTGGCAATCGCTTCCCGATAGCGTCCGAGCCGCCGCAGGACGTAGCTGCGATTGACCAGCGCCTCGACATGATCGGGATTGCAGGACAGCGCCTGGTCATAGCTTGCGAGCGCCTCCTGATGGCGCCCGAGCTCCGCCAGCAGCACGCCGCGGTTGTTGCTGATCTCGGCATCGCTGGGCGCGGCCGTGAGCGCCCGCTCATAGCTCGCCAGCGCTTCGTTCCAACGGCGCAACGCCTTGAGCACGAAGCCGCGATTGGCGAGCGCCGCGGCGTTGCCCGGATCGGCGGCCAGCGCCGCGTCGAAACTCGCAAGCGCCTCCTCGTGGCGTCCCAACTCGATCAATGCAATGCCGCGCCCGATCAGGGCCGGCGTTCCGCCTCGCGCGAGGGCGCGCTCGAAAGTGGCCAGCGCCTCGGCGTGGCGCTTCAATGCAAGCAGCGCGTCGCCGCGCCCGATCAGCGCTCCAGCATGGTTCGGTTGGAGAGCAAGCGCCGCTTCATAGCTTGCGAGCGCATCGGCGTGTCGTCCCAGCCGCGCCAAGGCGACCCCGAGGTTGTTGTGGGCATCGGGGTAGTCAGGTCGAAATGCCAGCGCGCGCTGGAAGCTGGCCACGGCGTCCGGAAAGCGCGCCAGCGCTACCAAGGCAGTCCCACGATTGTAATGCGCTTCCGGATATTCTCCTTTTAAAACAATGGCTTGATCATGGCACTCCAGCGCCTCGCGGTGGCGGCCGAGGGCCTGCAGCGCGGCGCCGCGATTGCACCAGGTCTCCAGCGAACCAGGAGCAATGCCGAGCGCGCGATCGTAACTTTCCAGCGCCTCGGCGGCGCGTCCGAGATCGATCAGCACGTCGCCGCGGTTGCCGTGACTGTCGGCTAGATCGGGTTGGCAGGCGATGGCGTGGTCGAAGCTCGCCAGCGCCTCCTCGGGCCGGCCGAGCCCGCTCAACGCCATACCGAGAAGGTTGTGCGCGCGCGCCTGTTGCGGATCGATTGCCAAGGCCCGGCGGACGAGATCGACGCCTTCCGCCAGACGCCCTTGCCGGCAGGACGCCCGCGCCTGCTCAAACAGCGCATCGGCATTGTCAGGAGGCTGAGCCACGCGTCACCGGCCGGTCATCGTTCGATCGGTTCGACCGCAAAGGCGCGCGGGCTTTCGCCGCTCTGCCAGATTTCCCGCATGGTCGCATAGGCCTGTTCGATGTGACGGCGGAAACGGTCGGTGTCGAACAGCGGGTGCGTGGCACGATTGCGCTCGATCTTTTGCCGAATAGATTGCAGGCGAAGCGGATCACGCGCCAGCTTCAGCGCCAGCGCCTCATACTCCTGCAGGTCCTTGGTAACCAGTTCAGGCGCGCCGATGGCACGCGCAAGGCTGGCGCCCACCCGGCCCGGGAACGTCGCGCCCGTGCAGGTGACCACCGGCAGGCCAACCCAGAGCGCGTCGGTGGCGGTCGTATGGGCGTTGTACGGCAAGGTATCGAGAAAGATATCCGTGAGCTGCAACCGCGCCAGATGCTGCGGCAGATCGGCATGGCTCCAGAACACCAGGCGCTCCGCATCGACGCCGCGCGTCGCCGCTTCCTTACGCAGGTTGCCGACCGCGAACGGGTTGGCCGCGAACAGCACCAGCACGCTGCGGTCGATCTCCTGCAACAGCCGCATCCAGATCTCGAATATCGGCGCGCCGATCTTCCAGCTGTTGTTGACGCCGCAGAACACGAAAGCCTCGTCCGGCAGCTGCCATTGATGACGCGGCGGCAGCGGCGCGCCCTGCCGGGTAGTGTCCCGCACATAGTAGCTGTCGGGCAGATGTACGATCCTCTCCTTGAAGAACGGCTGCTGCTCGAGCGGCAGCACGATCTCGTCGGCGATCACATAGTCGATGAAATCGGCGCCGAGCGTGCCCGGAAAACCCATATAGTTGACCTGGATGGGCGCCGCGCGCTGCGCGGCAATGCCGATCCGCCCATCGCGGGTATGGCCCTTCAGGTCGACGGCGATGTGCGCCTTCTGATCGCGCACGAGCTTGGCCACTTCCGCGTCGGTGCGCGCGGAGACATCGAAGAACCGGTCGAAGGATTTGATCAGGCGCGAGCGCATGGCGCTGCCGTCATCCGGGCCGTAAGAGATGCCGAAAATCTCGAACCGGTTGCGGTCGTGGCGCTCGAACAGTTCCGCCAGAACATTGGCGGTGACGTGCTGATGGAAATCCGCCGACAGATAAGCGACGCGGATCTTGCCGCCGGCGAATTCCGCCCGGTTCCAATCCCGCGCCACAGCCGAAACTTTTTTCGTCCGCAGCCAGGTTTCCGCGCCGGTGAGCTGCTGGGCGGGCGTGCTGTCCACTTGCAGCAGTGCAAACGGATCGGCCGGCCGCCCGGCGGCCACTGTATCGAGCAGCGGCGCGCGAGCAGCGGCGACGCCCGGCCAATCGCAAATCTCGGCATGGCACTGCGCCAGATCGCCCGCGAGATTGGGCAGATCGGGCGTTTCCGCGCGCAGCTCCAGATAGCCGGCGATTGCCTGATCGAAGCGCCCGAGCCGTTGCAGCACGCCTGCTCGATTCACTTTGACATCGCGCAGCCGCGGGTCGATGGCGAGCGCCCTGTCGTAGCTCGCCAGCGCATCGTCGAGCGCGCCAAGCTGCGCCTGCGCATTGCCGCGGTTGTTGTAGGCGTCAGCGAAAGCCGGCCTAAGCGCCAGCGCCTTGCCGTAGCTGACGATCGCCTCCGCCGGGCGCTTGAGCGCCAGCAGCACATTGCCGCGATTGAACAGAGCGTCGACATGGTTCGGGCGCAGCGTGAGCGCGCGCTCATAGCTGGCGAGCGCCTCGTCATGGCGGCCGAGATCACGCAGTGCGACGCCGCGATTGTTGAGCGCCTCGGCGTCATTGCCATCGACCGCAAGTGCTTTGTCATAGCTCGCCAGCGCCTCCGCCGGCCGCCCCAGATCGCGCAGCGCCAGACCCCGGTTCACCAGCGCAGAAACCAAACGCGGCTCAAGCGCGAGCGCCTGGTCGTAGACCGAAAGCGCTTCCGGCAGCCGGCCGAGCTCGCACAGCGTGTCGGCGCGGTTGCACAGTGTGCCGGGATTGCGTGCGTCGATCGCCAATGCCCGGTCGAAGCTGGTCAGCGCCTCGTCGTGGCGCTTGAGCGAGGCGAGCGCGATGCCGCGGTTGGAATGCAGCGCCGCCGACTCGGTGTCGACCTCGAGCGCCGCCTCGGTGAGGCGCAGCGCCTCCTCAGGCTCCCCCTGCTGCAGCTTGAGCACACCCAGCAGGTGGAGGGCATCGAAGTCGCGTGGGCTTTCCCGCAACACCTCGCGGTACAACCGTTCGGCGTCGTTCCATTGCCCCTGCTGGTGAAATTTGACCGCCTGCCCAAGCGCTTGCGGCACGCTACCACCCCCCTATCGGCGCCATCGGCGGCAGAGCATGATCCCGAAAAGTGGAACCCGGTTTTCGGAAAAGATCATGCTCATCAAAAAGCTAGACCATGATCCGATTCAGTTGAAGCGGATCAGGGTTTAGTGCCGCCGATTTGAAGTTCCTGCACCACTTGCCGCAATCTCGTTCAGGAACTTCAAATCGAAAAGCGGCACTAGAATCATAGACTTGCTAGTGCCCCTTTGCTTCCGAAGTTCGTGTCAGAGGTTGCTGCGATGTATCACGAACTTCGGAAGCGGGGCACTAGAACGGCTGCTCTTCGCAAACTGGCGGTGACGGGTCAAGACAGCCGCCCGGACCCGCCAAAGCCTGGGAGCTTGCGCTCCCTTCGTGCGCCTGCCTGAAACGGGTATCGTAGGTCGCCCGCGGCCGCCCGTCAGCGGGCGCCGTTGGGCAAAAAAGATCTCCATGCCGGAAAACTTCGACAGCCGGTTCGTGACCGCACAGGATGGATTGCGACTGCATGTCCGCTGCTACGGGCGGAACGGCGGCAGCCTGCCGGTCGTGTGCCTGCCCGGCCTCGCCCGCACCGGCGCCGATTTTCACACGCTCGCCAGCAGCCTCGCCGCGCAGCAGGCGGCGGCGAGGCAAGTGATCTCCATCGATATGCGCGGCCGCGGCCTGTCGGAGTACGACCGACAACCTGCAAACTACAGCATTCCGGTCGAGCTCGGCGACCTGCTGGCGGTGCTGACCGCGCTCGAAATCGGGCCGGCGATCTTTGTCGGTACCTCGCGCGGCGGCATTCTGACCATGCTGCTCGGCGTCGCCCGGCCGGGCGCCATCGCCGGCGCTGTGCTCAATGATATCGGCCCGGTCATCGAGGCGCCGGGCCTCATGCGTATCAAAGGCTATGTGGGCAAGCTGCCGCAGCCCCGGAGTTTCCAGGAGGGCGCCGAGATTTTGCGCCGGCTGTTTCAGCCGCACTTTCCTAAGCTCACGCCTGAGGACTGGCTGAACTTCGCGCGGCGCACTTTCAGGGAGCAGGATCGCGCGCTCCTTCCCGCCTACGATCCGAAGCTCGCGAATATCCTGGAAGGCATCGACCTCAAGCGCACGCTGCCGTCCTTGTGGCGGGAATTCGGCGCGCTCGGGCGCGTGCCGCTGATGGTGATTCGCGGCGCCAATTCCGACTTGCTGTCGGCGTCGACCGTCGCCGCCATGCGGGCGCGGCGGCCCGACCTCGATGCGGTCGAGGTACCCGACCAGGGCCATGCCCCGCTGCTGGCGGAAGCTGAGACTATCGACCGCATCGCTGCCTTTGTGGCCGGCTGCGACCGGCTATCGCGGCGGCACTGAAAGAAAAAACCCCCGGCGGAGCCCGCCGGGGGTTTCCAGATGATTCCGCTTAAGCGGAGGATCAGTAGTTGCGCTGGGCGCGGCCCATGAGCGTCAGAATACCCTGATCGCTGAACGTGTAGGCGCCGGTCGGGCGGCCACCGATCACGTTGGTGCCGGAGTTGTTGATGTTGCCGGCGCCCTCGAAGGCGGTCTCGACCTGCGTCCACATCACGTCCACGCCGAGGAAGAAGCCACGAACCGGCGACCACTCCGTGCGCGAACCGACGGTCCAGAACTTCCAGTTCGGATCGCAGTTCACCACGCCGGAGACGTTGCCGCCGCCGCTGGCGCAGATATAGCCAGTGGCCGTGGTGTTGTAGCTGACCGCGGTGTAGTTGCCGTAGACCGAGGTCTTGAAGATCGGCGACCAGAGGTGCTGGAAGCCGGCGCCGAAGGTCCAGGCCGTCGTCAGCTCGATGGTCGAGCCGTTGACGAACACGCCATCGCTCATCGGGCCATAGGCCAGTTGGTTGCCGGAGCCGAACAGGGACGGGCTGGCCATCAGAGCGCCGGCACCAACGGTGGACATGCCCACGCTGTAGTTGAAGTAGCCGCCGATCTCGTCGCCAGGCGCGATCATCGGCAACTTGAGCACGGCGCTGGTCATCACGCCCCAGCCGAGCTTCTCGGCGTAACCGCACTGGGAGGTGCCACCCTGCGCGCCGGCCGGACAGCCGGGAGCGGCGGAGAAATAGCCGGTGCGGTTGTCTTGTGCTAGGACCGACGCACCGAAGCTGCCCCACCCCTGCTCGATCTTCAGAGCGACATAGGGATCGGGGTAGCGTTGTCCGGCGCGGCTGCTTGCGGGTTCGGCGCCGATCCTGATCGGGGAGCCGGACGCCGCATTGATCAGCGACTTGAGACCGCGGGAATTCGCGCTACGCTCGTCGGCGCCGAAGGTCAGCGAGGTGCCGCCGCCGAGCTCCAACGTATAGGCGATCTGGTTCACGCCAGCCGCAGCGGTGTCGGATTCGTTCACCGGCGCCCAGTAGCTGATCGGCCCGCCGATGGTCCATACGCCGTCGGAGTACGACCGAGCGCGGCCGAAGGTGAAGCCGGCGAACTGGATCATCGCGCGGTCGGGTGCGGCCGTGACCACGTCCTGATTCTGGTTGTCGATATTGACGCTGCCCAGGGTCCGGAGCGTGCCGTACGCAGTCTGCGTGCGGGTGTCGATCGCGATGTTGAAGCGCATACGGTTGGAGAATTCATCGGTCTGGATGGTGCGGAAACCGCCGGAGCCGCCGCTGTAGTTCGGGGTACGACCGCCGACGGTGTTCCAGCCGTATTGGGCGCGGATATAGCCGCCGACCCTGATGCAGGTGTCGCTGCCCGGGATGTAGTAGAAGCCGTCGCCGTAGAGCGTGCAGATTTTCACATATTGCACCGGCTTGGCCTTGACCGGCATATCGGCTGCTTGCGCCCCTGCCACCGCAACGAGACCCGCTGCGGAACCGAGGAGAAGACTTTTCAGCATCTTCATTTTGAACCTCCAATTTTGTTCTGGGAGGGTTTCGTCTCAGCCGGTGCAAGGCACCCTGAAAAGCCCCTAACTCCCCTAAACGTCCGACTTCCGTCTACACCTGTTGTTGCGCTGATCAGTCGCCAGGACCTGGCCGAAAAGCGGACGCGACGACACGGGATGCCCCTCCGTCACCCAGCAGCTTAGTCAACAAGTTTGCACAGGCAATCGATATCGAGCAGAACGCACAGGGGGGAAGCGCGATTGTCTGGGTCTGTTGCACAAAAGGCACGAATGAAGGGGCCGCAAAGCAGGGTTCCCGGCGCCGCCCGGTTGTCCTGTATTTTTCTTCTACCCCAATGTGTTAGGCGGCAGCATTTTGGTCCGGTTGCGTCGGCCGGACCGGTGCAAATGCCGCGGCTGCAACGCGCCGACGCCGAGTCGCTGCTGCCCTTGATTTAAATCCTATTGACATCGGGATGCTTTCCGAAAAGGCCGCCCGGTTTCACGGCGTCTCGATCGGGCTTGCATGGCCAATTGCTACGTCTTTTTACGATGGATGCGCGGGTCAAAGCCCGCGCATGACGAGTCAGCATCTACGACGCCCGGTATAACTCGGCCAACCGCTCCCATTCCCGCGATCTCCGAACGCACGGGCCCCTGCCGCATCATAGAAAAACCCCCGGCGGAAGCCGCCGGGGGTTCGGATGCTCCGTGATAACGCGCGGAGGATCAGTAGTTGCGCTGGGCGCGGCCCACGATCGAGAATACGCCCTGGTTGCTGAACGTGTAGGCGCCGGTCGGACGGCCGCCGATCACGTTGGTGCCGGAGTTGTTGATGTTGCCGGGGCCCGCAAACGCCGTCTCGATCTGGGTCCAGAACACGTCGATGCCGAGGATGAAGCGACGCACCGGCTCCCACAGCGTGCGCGAGCCGACTTGCCAGTACCGCCAGTTCGGATCGCAATTGACCACGCCGGAGACGTTGCCGCCGCCGCTGGCGCAGATATATCCTACGGCCGTCGTATCGTAGTTGATCTGCGTATACATGCCGTAGAAGCTCGAGCGGAAGATCGGCGACCAGTAATGCTCGTAGGCGCCGCCGACGGTCCAGGTGGTGGTCAGTTCGATGCCGGAGCCGTTGATGAAGACGCCGTCGGTGATGACGCCGAAGGCGAGCTGGTTGCCGGAGCCGAACAGCGACGCGCTCGACAGGTTGTTGCCGCCGCCAACCGACGAGAAGCCCTGGGCGTAGTTGAAGAAGGCGCCGAAGCGATCGCCGGGCGCGATCATCGGCAGCTTCATCTCGATGCCGGTGAGCACCGCCCAGCCGATCTTCTCTGCATAGCCGCACTGACTGGTGCCGCCCTGCGCGCCGGCCGGACAGCCGGGGGCAGCGCTGAAATAGGTGCTGCGGTTGTCATGCGCCATGACGCTGACGCCCGCCTCGACGCCGCCGGCGTTATATTTCAGTGCGGCGTACAGATCGGGCCAGCGCTGCCCGGCGCGGCTGGATGTCGGCTCGGCACCGATTCTGATCGGAGAGCCGGCGCTCGCGTTGACCAGCGACTTGTTGCGCTGCCGCTCGTTGAGGCCGAGATGCAGTCTCAGGCCGGAACCGAGCGTCAGGGCGTAATCGAGCTGATTGATGCCGTTGGCGCTGGTGCTGGCATGATTCTGAGTCTGGCCGAAGCGCCAGCTCGCGCCGACGTCGAACTGGTCGGCATAGGATTGTGCGTGGCCGAAGGTGAAGCCGGCCCATTGAATCAAGGCGCGCGTCACGTCGACGGTGACCGAATCCTGGTCTTGGTTGTTTAAGTTGACGCTGCCCAAGGTGCGAAGCGTGCCGTATGCGGTTTGCGTGCGGGTGTCGACATGGAGGCGGAAGCGGTGCCGGGTCGAATATTCGTTGGTGTTGATCGTGTTGAAGCCGCCCGAGCCGCCGCTGTAGTTCGGCGTGCGGGCGCCGCGGACACCCCAGCCATAGTCGGTGCGGATATAGCCGCCGACCTGGATACAGGTGTCGGTGCCGGGGATGTAGTAGAAGCCGTCGCCGTAGAGCGTGCAGATCTTGACGTACTGCACCGGCTTGGCCTTCACCGGCATGTCGGCGGCTTGCGCGCTGACGACCGCAACAAAACCGGCTGCGGAGCCGAGAAGAAGACTTTTCACCATCTTCATTTGAACCTCCAAGTTGCCATTCGTTGGGAGGGTTACGATTCCGCCGGTGCGTTGCACCTAGAAGGTCCCCTTGATTCCCCCGACCGTTCCGATATTCGCTTCGTCAGGTGGCGCCGCCATCTGCCGATCCGAATAACGGACAGGACGACCTAGGGATGCCCCCTCTGCCGCATGCACACCTTAATGGGGCCTTGCCCGCAAGCAACGCTTTAGCCACCTTTTGAACAGGCCGAAATGCAGTTTTCGCCCAGGTGTTGCCCAAAAATCACTCGCCGAAATTAGGCTCGGCGCATCGCCATTTTGCATTTGGGAGCACTCCAATGCTGCCCGATTTCGCCGGGACGACGCGGGCTAATTTTGCCGCGTTTGCGGCCACTTGCGCCGAGATGCTGAGGTCCGTTCCGGCCCTTGCCTGCGGCTTGGTGGCGCGAGCGCCAGGGGATCGCCGGCGACCCGGAATGGCTCGCCGCTGCACCACAGGGCCGCCTTGATGCCGCAATCGCTGCGCGGTCGGGCCAAACCGGCCGGGCATGGCGCACCGCCTGTCTTGACAACGAAACTTGCGGGTCTGTGCGAGGCTCAACTGGAGGGAAGTGGCGGAGACGGAGGGATTCGAACCCTCGATACGGCTTTAGACCGTATAACGGTTTAGCAAACCGCCGCCTTCAGCCACTCGGCCACGTCTCCGATTGCGGAAAGTCCTATAGGCCGCGGGTTTTCGCGTCAATCGCGCCGCCGGCGGCGATTTCCAACATGCAATCCCGGATCGTGCCGCCTGCAGCGCGAGAGCCGAATCGCTATGCCGCTGCGCGAACGTCGAGCGTCTTCACGGGCGCAGCCTGGTGCGCCTTCAACCAGTCGCGCGCCGCGCGCTGCGCAAGCCCAATCTCGGCGTCGGACATCTGGTCGGCGATCTCGCGGCGCAGCCGGATCGCGTCCTGGTTGCCCTTTGTCGCTGCCAGATTGAACCATTTGTGTGCGGTCACATAGTCAATCGGCACGCTGCGCCCGGTCGAATACATCATGCCGAGTTGGAAGAACGTGTCGGCATTGGCCGGCGCCTCGCCGAGCACTGCACCGTCGCCGAAATCAATACGAGCCATGTCGACCTCCCCTTTTCGCGCGCGGCCGTCGAGTGCGGACTTCGCGCGAGATCGCTCAACCCCCCGGCCGAGCGAGGGCGACTATCGTGAGAAAATTTGAACAGTGCTTTAAATGTCTCGATGAATCGAATGTGAACGCGGCAAACGGTGCAACAGGAAAATCCCGATGGAATGAGGCTTTTATGCAGGCGATGACCAATTGCTAACCGTCGTCCTTGGCACGCCGATAACCATGCCGCCAGCGCCGCGCTGAAACAGCCGAACGATTCGACGACCGGAAAACCGCTTACAGACAAGAACAATCCGAATGCCGGGCTGCGCAACCGCCCGCTGATCGGGGTGCAGATTTTCAGCATGCAGCCGAACGGCGCCGGCAAATGGACGGGCAAGATCTACATCGCCGATGACAGCAAGCTCTACGACGCCAGCGTGACGATGAGCGGGCCGAACAGCCTCAAGGTCGAAGCCTGCGCCAGCTTCCTGCTCTGCCACTCCGAAGACTGGCAGCGCACGAACTGAGCCACCCTGCCCTAAATGAGGCTCGGGATTAATTGCGCGCCCGCAGGAATGGCTTTACCGCTCAGCGGGCACGCTGGCCGAACAGCACGGCGCGCACGTTGGGGTCATGCATATCGACCTTGCTCGCCTCTTCCACTCGGATATGCAGCCCACGATCGACCGCCGGCCGCGCCTTCATGCGATCGAGCCAGCGCTTGACGCGCGGAAACTCGTTGATGTCCTGGCCCTGGCGCTCCCAGTATTTCGCCCAGCCGACGCAGGCCATGTCGGCAATCGAATAGTCACCGGCGAGGAAGTCGCGGTCCTTGAGCCGCGTGTCCATCACACCATAGAGCCGGTTGCATTCGTCGGTATAGCGGTCGATGGCGTAGCGGAGTTTCTCCGGCGCATAGCGACGGAAGTGATGCGCCTGGCCGGCCATCGGGCCGAGCCCGCCGGCTTGCCAGAACAGCCATTGCTCCACCTCGGCGCGGGCGCGCTCGTCCTTCGGATAGAATTTGCCGGTCTTGCGCCCGAGATATTGCAGGATCGCGCCCGCCTCGAAGATCGAAATCGGCTTGCCGCCCGGACCCTCGGGATCGACGATCGCCGGCATGCGGTTGTTGGGCGAGATTTTCAGAAACGCCGGCTCGAACTGCTCGCCCTTGGAAAGGTTCACCGGCCTCACCTTATAAGGCAGTCCGCACTCCTCCAGCATGATGGAGATTTTCCAGCCGTTGGGGGTCGGCCAGTAATAGAGGTCGATGGGCCTCGCTTTGATTGGCGGCGCGGCTTTGCTCTTGGTCTTGCCCAGCGGGCGTTTTTTCTTGGTCGGCTGTCTCGCCATCAAAATACTCCTGCGACTGGGAGCGGTTGTCGTAACGCGCGCCGGGCGAGCTGAGCAAGACACATATGTTGATGGCAGGGGCCGGAAACACAAAGCAGCTTGGAGCGATGCGACGTCAGCGGCGCTAGTGGTTCGATGCCGACGCTTCGCACCCGCGATTGTGTCGGCATCGAACCACAAAGCATTGAGCTTGCTAGTGCGGCGGTTCAGAAGGTCCCTCCCGCCCCCGCCGCAAGCCATGGGGGACCTCTTAACCCCCACCCCACAAAGCGCCGCCGCCCTT